>Ga0307412_10000553_pt1 | contig 22239 bp, 20 predicted proteins | sample DK1Cmetagenome_3_FD_203823 | JGI IMG/M metagenome (GOLD analysis project Ga0307412, IMG submission 203823) | Maize rhizosphere microbial communities from greenhouse at UC Davis, California, United States - DK15-C-1 | ecosystem: Host-associated > Plants > Roots > Rhizosphere > Soil | place: USA...
CTCGTGCGCATGATCATCGGCCCGGTGATCTTTTGCACAGTCGTAACCGGCATCGCGGGCATGCAGGACATGAAGAAGGTCGGACGCGTCGGCGGCAAGGCCTTGCTCTATTTCGAAGCCGCATCCATGTTCGCGCTGGCGATCGGCTTGCTTGCCGCGCACGTGCTCGCGCCTGGCGCGGGCTTCAATGTCGATCCGTCCACGCTCGCCGCGAGCCTGTCGGTCGTGCCGACGGTTCCCGTGAGCGCAATGGTGCTGATCCTTGGCATCGACCGCTTCATGTCCGAATGCCGGGCTTTGACCAATATCGTCGGCAATGGGGTGGCGGCGATCGTGGTGTCGGCGTGGGAAGGCGGGCTCGATCGGAAGAAGCTCGAGACGGCGTTAGGCGGTGGAGAGCAGGAGGAAGGCGGCTCGCGGTCGTCGGCGATCAGAAAAACGGCCGCCATTGATCGCAAGCCCGTCATTGACAAGTGACTTGATCCGGTGACCGCTTGCCTCGCGTGTTGCCGACCGCCGTCAGGCAGTAAACCGGGCCAACTTGAGACGTTCGACACTCGACCGCAACGCAAGCGATGCTACAGCGGATTGATGCTCGTCCGCTGCGTTTCTTTGCGGCAATTCATACGTCAGTCGGGTTTGCATAGTACGAGTGCGGCGCATGGCGCCTAAAACCGGCGGTGGCCTATCCTGCCTCCTTGTTTTTCCGCTGTTCAGTTTGTCGTCCGCAGATCCCGTGAGTGGGGTAGCCGATGCCGCGCAAGAAGAACGACTGCCCCGCGGAAGAATAGCGATCCACTGGCCCAGAAAAGCCATCTGCGGCACGCAGAAGACTGAACCTCTCGCGAGGGAATGCGTTGACGCGGACCCCGGGGTTCGCCATCAAGATCGCGGCCTGACGGGCACTCCGGCGCGCCATGCTCGCGTCCGAGGCCGCGCTCAACCGGCTGGCTCATTCGCGCGTTGAGCGGGAGCAGTGCCGGGCGGCGTCTGCATATTGCCTGCCTGCACGTGCGGTGCGGCAGGCATGCAATCGGCGCGATATTCAGCCTGCAGCCTTCGTTCCGCTTGTTCCAGATCGCTTGGGTAAACGTCATCATCGGCGCTCGGCTGGTAGCCGACCGCTTCGAGCTCGCCAAGCTCGCGCATCAGTTGCTTGTGGGTCACTTCGCCTTTCAACTGCTTGAACGGGTAGTCGTCGCATTGCTGCGGCGTCAGATGCGGCGCGGCCACGGCTGATGCGCTGCCAATCAGAAGAAAAGTGCTGAGCACGGTTTTCGTTGAGAGCTTCATTTTCCAGTTCGTCCACGAGAAGGTTGAGTTGTTCCGCGAGAAGTGCTGCGGCGTGATATCAGGCTAGTGGAAGGCGCCTACCGGAGCGACGTCGGGAAAATGAAATTTGTTTTACCGTTGTGCGCTCTCCTGGACGTTGACGCACTTTCACGGTATCGCGGCGAACTTAAATTTTTCTTCATGAAGCGGATATGCTTACGCTAACCCCCGTCGCGTAGCCTGCCCTGAGGCATTCGGGCGACACGGGGACGTCCGGCGGACCGTCCTTCCATGCTATGAACGCGCAAGTTGAATATGGCATCATGTCTTCCTACTGATAACCGGTCCCGCCCGCCGCTTGCATCGTTAAAGCTGGCTGCGGCGCAGGCAATGATCATGTCGCGAGTATTGACGATCGAAGATGATGAAATTACCGCGAATGAAATACTCGGCGAACTGAAGAGCCGGGGCTTCACCGTAGACTGGGTGGCCAACGGCCGTGACGGCATGGCCCGCGCGATCAGTGAAGACTACGACGTCATTACGCTCGACCGCATGCTGCCCGGCGTGGATGGTCTGACGATACTAACCACCATGCGTACTATCGGCATTCAGACTCCGGTGCTGATGTTGAGCGCGCTAGGCGATGTGGACGAGCGGGTGCGTGGCCTGCGCGCTGGCGGCGACGATTATCTGACCAAGCCGTTCGACCCCGAAGAGATGACTGCGCGCCTCGAAGTGCTGCTGCGCCGCAGTCAGAGTTCGACCGCGCAACTGGAAACCCATTTGAGAGTTGGCCCGCTCGAACTCGACCTGATTTCACGCAAGGTGCAACGCGACGGCGAAGAAATCGTTCTGTTGCCCACCGAATACCGCGTACTCGAATTCATGATGCGCCATGCGGGGCAAACCATCACGCGCACCATGTTGTTCGAGGCGGTGTGGGGCTATCACTTCGACCCGGGCACCAATCTGATCGACGTTCATATGGGGCGCTTGCGCAAGAAAATCGATCCGCCGGGCGTGGCGCCAATGATCCAGACCATGCGTGGCTCGGGTTATATCCTCGCATGAGCATATTGTGATGGACACGACCTTCCCGGCTCAGGCTGCGCTCGGGCGACGCTGGCATTCCACCACCTTTCGCCTGCTTTCCATCTACGCGGTCATCTTTTCGTTTTCGGTCATGCTATTGCTGGGTTTCATCGGCTGGGCGGTGACTGGCGACATGGAACGCGAGACCGACGTGGTGATGGACTGGCAGTTGATCTATTTCGATTCGCTCCCTGATTCGGGTCTTGCGGATGCGATCCATCGGCGTATCGAACATGAGCGCATGCATACCAATTACTACGGACTGTTTGCGTCTGACGGTCGTCTGCTCGCCGGCGACGTGCTCGCCTACCCGGCCACGCTGCCTACCAACCGCACCGGCAAAACGCTCGACCTGACGCTTGCGGTGGGGCGCAACGATCAGGCGCCGGTGGTGCGTGCCATGGCGGAGCGGCGCAAGGACGGCTCGACGCTCGTGATCGCCCGGGATCTCACGCACATTCTCCGGATTCGCGAGACCATTATCAATGCGCTGGTGGGCGGCGGCGTATTCTGTCTGCTCGCCGGCGTGGCCGGCGGCCTGGCGCTAAGCGTGCGGCAGATGCGTCGGCTGAAAGCGATCCGGCGTGTCACGCAGCGCATCGCGCAGGGCGATCTCGCGCAACGTCTGCCGATTGGCGGACGCGACGAAGTGGATATGCTCGCGCATCTGGTGAACCATATGCTGGCCGAAGTCGAGCGCCTGATGAACGAAGTGAAGGGCGCGTGCGACGGCATCGCGCATGATCTGCGCACGCCGCTCGCGCATGTCCGGACCCTGCTTGCGTACGCGGCGGAGCGCACCGAAACGCTCGACGATGCCGCGCTTGCAAAGCTGGTGGAGCGCGCGCGCACCGAAACGGATGCGTTGCTCGACCGGTTTCGCGCCATGCTGCGCATCTCGGAGATCGGCACATTGCAGCGGCGCGGCGGGTTTGGCGAGATGCAACTCGAGACGCTGCTCGAAGAGGTCGGCGAACTTTATGAGCCGCTTGCCGAGAGCCGCTCGATCCGGATTTCGGTGCATGTCCAGCCGGTGGGTCCGATCTACGGCGACCGTGCGTTGCTCTTCGAGGCATTGAGCAATCTGGTGGATAACGCGATCAAGTTTACGGCCGAGGGTGGTGTGGTGGGCATCGAACTGCGCCAGACGGCTGCCGGGCCACAGGTGGATATCATCGACAATGGTCCAGGCATTGCGGCCGGCGAGCGCGATGCGGTTCTGCAGCGTTTTTATCGCGGAGAGAGCACGCGGCATCTGGCTGGCTCCGGACTGGGTCTGAGCATTGTCTCCGCGGTGATACGGGTACACGACTTCACCATGAAGATCGGCGATGCGCAGCCCGGCACTCGTATTTCCATCGAATGCTGGTCGAGGACGCTTGCATGAGTCCCGTTTGCTCTCCGGTTCCTGAAGGAAAATGAATGCGTGTCCTCTTCGTCGGCCCTGCTCATCCGGAAGCTGCGTGGCTTTTCAAGGCGCTTCAGGAGAGCGCACATAGTTTGCAGCGGGCCGATGACCTGCGCGACGGCGTCTTTCTGGCAACTCAGGAACCATTCGACGCGATCGTTCTGATGGTTCTGGAGGGGCGTTTCTATTCGGCTTTGCTGGAGTTCATTGGGGAGATTGCCGCGGCGGGAGGTGGCGCGGCGATTGTCGTCCTGCTGGGCGTGGCGAGCGCGCAGGATCGGACCAAGGTCTTGCGGGCCGGCGCGGACGCCTGTCTCTGTCAGCCTTATTCGTTCATCGAACTGCACGAGCGGCTGCAGGCTTTGCTGCGCATTGGTGTGGGGCGGGGTCGCATGGGCGGTTCTTCTTCCTTTTCTTCTGTTCCGAATGCTGCTGCCGGTCCTTCTCTTGACGCGGCTACGCGGGAACTTGTTTTCGAAGGGCGGAGGGTAGCGGTTACCCGTCGGGAATTTCTTCTGCTCGAGTGTTTGATCAGGCAGGTCAATGCACCAGTAGCAAGAGATCAGCTTATCCGGTATGCGTGGCCCGAAAATGAGGATGTCGATCCGGCCAGTGTCAATCTGGTTGTTTCCCGGTTGAGAAGGAAACTCTCGGGTGAGTTGCCTGGGGTCAGGATAGAGACGGTTAGCCGGTTCGGGTACCAGTTTTCAGTCCGCAACTCCGATTCGCCGACCGGGTATGCGTCAATGACCTGTTCATGAAAATCCAACGCATTAATTGAAAGTCTGTCTTGCAGGTGCGGTGCTTTCTGGTCTGGATATATTTGCCGGGTGGTCGTATTCAGTGCAATGCGATCTACTTCGTCAGGTAACCTAAATTAATTGAAAGGTGATTCATGAGCCAGAAGATGAAAGTGGTGCGTCTGGTCGGGGTGCTGCTTTGCGTCGGCATCGCGTCCTCCGCGCACGCACAGAGCAGCGTCACGCTTTACGGCATTCTTGATACAGGCATTGACTTTGCCAGCAACGTCAACGGCAGCCAACTCTATCAAATGGCCAGCGGTGTGAGCGCGGGCAGCCGCTGGGGAGTCAGAGGCAAGGAAGATCTCGGCGGCGGTCTGGCCGCGGTTTTCGATCTCGAGAGCGGTTTCAGTTCGACCAACGGCAGCCTCGGCAGCGGACTCGCGTTCTCGCGCAACGCTTATGTAGGAATCGCCAGTCAGACGGCGGGAACCGTCACCCTCGGACGGCAGTGGGATCCGCTCGTCGATCTGATCGAGCCGTTCTCGCTCAACGATAGCTATGGCGGCTGGTATTTCTCCCATCCCAACGATATGGATAACCTCGATAACGGCTTCGCAATCAGTAACGCTGTGAAGTACACGAGTCCGACCATCGGCGGGCTCACTGGCGAGGCGCTTTATTCGTTCGGCGGTCAGGCGGGACAATTCTCGAATAACGCGGCTTATAGCGCGGCGGCCTCGTATGCAAACGGGCCATTCTCGTTGGGCGCGGGGTATCTGCGAGTCAACGATCCCGAGGAGTCGATCCAGAGCTATCAGAACGGCCCGGGCTTCACCAACGCGGTGTACGGCAATTACCTGGCCAATGCCCGCAGTCAGGGTATCTTTGCCGCGGGTGCGTCGTATCAGCTCGGCAAGTTCAAGGTGATGGGCAATTTCACCAACGTCGATTTCCAGCAGGGCGACGCGGGTCAGGATGTCAAATTCCAGAACTACGAAATCGCCGGCACGTTCGCCGCGACCAGTCAGCTCAATCTCGCAGCGGGCTACACCTACACGGACGGCAGAAATCACGCGACCGGTCAGGAGCCGAAGTATCAGCAACTGAATTTGAGCGCAGAGTACGAGTTGTCCAAACGCACCGCCGTGTATGGACTGGCCGTCGTGCAGAAAGCAAGCGGCGGTGCGGTGGCGCAAATCGCCGGCTTCGATCCGTCGTCGGACGGCAAGCAGGTCGTCGGACGGGTCGGCGTGAGGCACTCGTTCTAAACCCCAAGCCGTCAGCAAAAGAGCGCGCTATTCGTCGGGTAGCGCGCTCTTTCTTCATGAACCAAAATAGATGTTGCAATAGCTGGGTGGGCCGACGCAGTTGCCGGCGGAGGTCGAAGGTGCCGCCGCGCAGCCGGATAACAGCAGTCCGGCCGCGACTGCGGCCGCGGCGAGACGGGCCGATCGTTTGATCGCGGTTCGAAATGTCATCGATGTCGGTGGCAGGAGAGGGGATCGCCCATTCGGGACGTCTCAGTGCGCGTAGACCGTCGAATTCAGATAAGCGAGCTGGCCGTCCTTCTCCGCGTGCACCAGTTCGCGATACACCTGAGCACGTGTCTTCTCGCCCGTGGGCTGGCCATAGGGCGGAACCCACGAACCGGCGGAATTGACCGCTGCAACGCTATTCGTGGCCACTTGCATCGACGGTGTGGCGGTCTGTTGGGTCGGTGCCGTAGTCGACTGAGCGAAGGCGGAAGCCGTTGCAGTAGCACCCAGCAAGGCGATGGCGAGTGTCAGTGATTTCATGTTCGTTATCCTTACAAATCAGGTTGGATTGGACCGATGCGCGAAACTGTGTGCGTTCGTGAATCGGTTGATGAGAAGGATAGTCAACCGTGCTTAGCGGATCGGCGGCGGATGCATGAAAAGATATTCATCCGTTGGGGCATACGAGACCTGACGTACCGGGCGCCGGCTAAACCGATGTCATGAAGATAAAAAACGTTTCATGAAACGACCGGTTTTGATCACGGGTGTGTCACTGCGGCTATTTAGATTTCGGCTACCCGCACGGTGTGCGGGATCGGTCCGACGATGCGCGGACCGGCGCCTTCTCTTACCCGGAATCAGACATGAAGAAAGCATTGACAACCACTCTCGTCGCGCTGGTCGGCACCCTCTGCGCGGCAGCGCATGCACAGAGCAGCGTGACGCTCTACGGCACGCTCGATACGGGGCTCGACTACATCAGTAATCAGAAGAGCGGTACCGGTGGCAAAAGCAACTGGATAATGGAGAGCGGCAACGTGAGCACCAATCGCTGGGGTCTGCGCGGTAACGAAGATCTGGGGGGGGGATTGAGCACGGTCTTCGATCTCGAGAATGGCTTCAATATCGACAGCGGCAAGTTCTCCAATGGCGGGGATCTGTTCGGCCGGCAGGCGTGGGTCGGTATTGCGAGCAGGCAGTGGGGTGCCCTGACGCTGGGCAGGCAATACGACTTCCTGGTGGATTTCGTTGCCCCGCTATCGGCGACCGGTTCGGGCTTTGGCGGCAACATTGCCGATCACCCATTCGACAATGACAACCTCAACAACGATCTGCGCATGAACAACGCGCTGAAATTCCGCAGTGCAACCTACGACGGTCTCTCGGTCGGCGGCGCTTACGCGTTCAGCAATGCGGCGGGCGGCTTCAGCAACAACAACGCCTATAGTTTCGGTGCCCAATGGGCGGGTGGCCCGTTCAATCTGGCCATTGCTTACCTGCAGGTCAACCAGCCCGGCGGGGTCGACCAGCCCACCAACACGGGCGGCGCGGTGAGCAGCAGCGACGGCGATGCGACCCTGACCGGCGCACGTCAACGTATCTTCGGTGCGGCCGGACGGTATACGTTTGGAGCCGCGGCAGTTGGCCTCGTCTTCACGCGCACCATGCTCGACGATCCGCGCCAGATCATGCAAGGCGGCGCCTATTCCACGCTCGACGGCGATCTGCTGACTTTCAATAATTACGAACTGAACGCGCACTATGCTCTAACGCCCGCGCTCACGCTCGGTGGCTCTTATACCTTTACCGACGGGCACTTCAGTGACGCCGGCAGGAGCGTCTCTCCGAAATGGAATCAGTTCATGCTGCAGGCGGATTACGCGTTGTCGCACCGCACTGATTTGTATCTGGAAGGCGTGTATCAGCGGGTCTCGGGTGCGGATGGCATCGCTGTGCTCGGCAATGCGTCGATCTATTCATTGGCGGCTTCGTCGAATGATCGCCAGGCGGTGGTGGCAGTCGGGATGCGTCATCGGTTTTGAACCTTGAGGCGGAACTGCCTGCTCGAAGGAAACGCGAAAATCGCCGGCAGTGAGCCGGCGACTTTTATGGGCCGTTTGCACGTGTCAACTCGTTGCGTTGGCACTGTGTAGCGTGTCGGCCCGCCTTTGCACCTGGGTCGCCTGGACGCGTTGCGGGCCTTGGGCGCCATCGGCGGACCATCCGCCGCCCAATGCTTCGATCAGCCTGACGGAAGCCAACAGACGCCGCGTATTGAGGTTCAGCGCGGCGATCTGGGTGTCGAGTTCGGTGGTCTGCGCGGTCACCACGTCCAGATAGCTGACGACTCCGTCCCGGTAGCGCGACATGGAAAGCGCCAAGGTGCGTTGCGCGGCGATGAGCGCCGCGTTCTGTTGCGTGGCTTCGTCGCCGAGATGATGCAGTTGCGCGAGGCTGTCTTCGACTTGCTGGAAGGCGAGGAGCACGGCGGCCTTGTACTTCGCGCCATTCTCCGCGAGCCTGGCGCGAGCCTGCTCGGTCATCGCGGCCCGGCGGCCACCGTCGAACAGCGTGAACACGAGGCTGGGCCCGACCGACCAGATTTCGTTTGGCGCCATGAGCCAGGGCGAGAGCGTGTCGCTCTGATAGCCGCCGTCGAGGCCGAGCGAAATGTCAGGGAAAAATGCCGCCTTGGCGACGCCGATCTGCGCGTTCGCCTGAGCAACGCGTCGTTCGGCCGCGGCGATGTCGGGCCGCCGTTGCAGAAGCGCCGCCGGCACGCCGGTCGGAATGGACGGCAGGTAAGCCGAACCGGCCGCGGCGCCGAGCGTGAAGTTCGGTGCGGGTGCGCCGGTCAGGCTCGCGATGGCATGTTCGTAGAGCGCGCGCCGCGCGGCGATGTCGTCGGCGGAAGCGCGCGCCGTGTCGAGTTGTGTTTGCGCGCGCGACACGTCGAGGTCCGACGCGATGCCGCCGGCGTGCCGGCTCAGTGTGAGCTTGAGAGCGCGCTGATAAGTGTCGATCGTATCGCCGAGCAGTTGCTGTTGGGCGTCGAGTCCTCGCAAGTTGAAATAGGCACTCGCGAGGTTCGCCTGCAGGCTGAGGCGCACAGATTCCAGGTCGGCCTCACTGGCTTGCATCGCTGAGCGTCCGGCGGCAACTTCATTGCGAATCTTTCCCCACAGGTCGAGGTCGTAGGCGATGCCGACATCGACGGTATTGGCGCCGTACGCCGAAGGTTGTCCCGCGCCACGCAGCGGCCGGTTATCCGACTGCCGCTGACGTTCCACGGACGCTTCGGCGCCGATTGTCGGAAGCAACCCCGAACGGGCTTGCGAGAGATAGGCCGTGGCTTCGTCGTGGCGCGCCATGGCCGCGGCGACATCCGGATTGGCTGCCGCCACCTGTTCTTCGAGACGGTCGAGCACGGGATCTCGATACACGCTCCACCACGCATCGCGCGGTACGCGGTCGGCGGGGCGCGCGAGCTGCCACGGGCCGCTTTCCTTGAACGCGGTGGGAATGCGGGTAGGCGGCGCGTGATAGGTCGGCGCGAACGAGCAGCCGCTCAGCATCGCGGCGGCCGCCAGCGCGATGCATAGCCGGCGTTTATCCATGGGTGGTCTCCGTCGTGCGCCGGCTCGCCACCGCGGTGGCGCCGGCGCCGCTCGCCGTGGTTTGCAGGCGCACCTGATCGCCGGACTCGAGGGAGTCGGGCGGATTGTCGATTACGCGATCCGTGGCGCTCAGGCCCGATGCGATCTCCACGTGCGTGCCGAGATCGGTGGCGATGGAAACAGGTTTGAGTTCGGCGCGGTTGTTCTTGCCGAGCACGGCGACCTGCAAACCGCTCTGCCTGAAAATGAGCGAGCTGGCCGGAATCGACAACGCGTGGGCATTGTTCGGCAAGGCGAAATGCACCTCGGTGTACTCGCCGGGGATCAGCAAGCCGTCGTGATTGTCCACCGCGAGCTGAACCAGCAAGGTGCCGGAAGAGGGGGTGATGGCGTCGTCCGTGTCGACGAGCCTGGCGTTGAATGTCACCCCCGGACGTTCGGGAACGGTGAGCGTCGCGCTCATGCCGGGTTGGATCGCGGCGGCTTCATCTTGCGGCACGCTCACGTACACGCGCAGACGGCGCGCGTCGGACACCGAGAACAGTTCGGGGCCGTTGCCGCCCCCCGCGTTGATGAGCGCGCCGATGTCGGTGGTGCGCGCCGTGACAATGCCATCGAACGGCGCGGTGATGCGCTTGAACGATTCGAGCGCTTCGAGGCGCCGCACGTTGGCCTCGTTGGCGGCGACGGTGGCCTGCTTGGCGACGAGATCACTGGTCTTCTCGTCGGTTTCCTGCTGTGAGACGGAGTCCTGTTGCAGCATCTGGGCCCAGCGATGCGCGGTGGAAGCAGCGAGTTTTTCGTTGGCCACGGAGTTTTGCAGATCGGCGCGCGCCTGCTGTAATTGCTGATCGAGATCGGGCGTGTCGATGTCGGCGAGCAGCTGGCCGGCTTTGACATGCGTGCCGATGTCCGCGTACCACGCATGCAGGTAGCCCGATACGCGGGCATAGATCGGCGCATTGACGAAGGCGGATAGGCGGCCTGGAAGCACCAGCGCCTGCGCGTCCGGGTCATGCTTCGGAGTGTATGCCACGACGGCGGGCACGGCTTGCTGAGCCGACCAGGTGGTCAATTCCTGCTTCGCATGCACGCGGCCGGCGACACCGCTTGCCACGACGCCTGCTGCCGCCAGCAGCGCGACGATCCCGACGAGCTTTAAATGGCGCAGCCGTTTCGGCGAATTGATCTCGATCTCAGTGGACATGATGCACTCCGGGTTCGGAAGAAGAGGGGGCGTGAGAGGGGGATGCCGCGGCGTCGCGCCGGTGCACGATGCTGAATACGACGGGTACGAAAAGGAGCGTGGCGAACGTCGCGCAAATCAGCCCGCCGATCACGGCGCGGCCGAGCGGCGCATTCTGCTCGCCGCCGTCGCCAAGACCGAGCGCCATCGGCGCCATGCCGATGATCATCGCGAGCGCGGTCATCATGACCGGGCGAAAGCGCGTGAACCCTGCTTCCATGGCGGCGACGAGCGCGTTGCCGTTGATCGCGAGCCGCTCTCGCGCGAAGCTCACGACCAGAATGCTGTTGGCGGTCGCCACGCCCATGCAGAGAATCGCGCCGGTCAGCGCGGGCACCGAGAGCGGCGTGTGCGTGGTGAACAGCATCCACACGATGCCGGCCAAAGCCGCCGGCAATGCGGTGACGATCACGAACGCGTCGCTCCATGAATGGAAGTTCACGACAATCAGCAGGTAGATGAGCACGATCGCGCCGACCAGACCGAGCGACAGGCCGAGAAACGCGCTGTTCATCGTCTGCACCTGGCCGCGCAGCGTGACGATCGAACCCTTGGGCACATCTTTCGCGCTCGCGTGCACGATGGCCCGGATTTTCGCCGACACGGCGCCGAGATCCTGGCCTTGCGTGGTCGCGAACACGTCGTACAGCGGTTCGATGTCGTAGTGCGAGACCACCGCATCGCCTACGCCGCGCGTAATCGTCGCAATGCCGCCAAGAATCTGGGCCTGACCGCCCTTGCCTGTCACGGGCAGATTGTTCAGATTCGAGAGGGACGTCATCCGGTATTGCGGTGTCTGCGCGACGATCGGATACGACACCCCGTTCTTCGGATTGAGCCAGTACGTCGGCGAGACCTGGCTCGTGCCGGACAGGCTCGCCACCACGGAGTCGGTGACATCCTGCTCGGTAATACCGAGTTGATCGGCGCGTGAACGGTCCACGGAGACAGTGAATTGCGGATACGTCGACGCCTGTTGCATGCGTGTATCGGCAATGCCGGGAATCATGCGCATGCGGCGCATGACTTCGTTCGCGTATTGATGATTGGCGGCCTGGTTCGGGCCGGCAACCTGCAGATCGATCGGCGCGGGTGCGCCGAAATTCAGAATCTGACTGACGATGTCGGCCGGCAGGAAGGCGAACGTCGTGCCCGGAAACTGACGTGGCAGGGTTTCACGCAACGTGCGCACGAAGTCCGCGGTGGGCTGATGGTTTTCGTTCAGCGAGATCAGAATGTCGCCGTCTTGCGGCCCGATCGTGCCGCTATTGTTATACGTCAGGTTGATGCCGCTGTTCGGCAAGCCGATGTTGTCGATGATGCTGCGCAACTGGTTCGGGGGAATGGCGCGGCGCACCGCGTTTTCGATCAGATCGAGCTGCGCGGCGGTATCTTCGATCCGGGTGCCCACCGGCGCCCGTACGTGAATGGCGATTTCACCGGAGTCGATATCCGGAAAGAAATTGCGGCCTAGCCACGGCGCGAGCAGAAACGACATTCCGACCACGATCAGAAAGCCTGTCACGAAGCGCTTGCGATTCGTGAGCGCGAGACCCAGCACGATCCGGTAGATGCCGCGAACGCGTTCGAAGCGCTGTTCAAAACCGCGCTGGAAGCGCACCAGCGGATTGCGCGAAGGCGCCGCGTGAGCGTGGCCGCCATGCGGCGCCATCGTCGCGGCCAGCTCACCGGAAGCGTGGCCGTCCGAGGCGTGAGAGCGAAGCAGGTATTGCGCCATCATTGGTACAAAGGTGCGCGAGAGGATAAAGGACGCGATCATCGCGAAGATCACGGCTTCGGCCATCGGCACGAACAGGAAGCGCGCTATGCCGTCGAGCAGCAGCATCGGCACGAACACGATGCAGATGCACAGCAGCGATACGAATGCGGGCGCGACGATCTGCACGGCGCCGTCGAGAATCGCGCTTTTGACGTCCTTGCCTTGTTCCAGATGCCAATTGATGTTTTCGATCGTCACGGTGGCATCGTCGACCAGAATGCCGACCGCCAGTGCAAGCCCGCCCAGCGTCATGACGTTGAGCGTCTCGCCCATTGCCGCGAGTCCGGCAATCGCCGCCAGCACGGCGAGCGGAATCGATGCAGCGATAATCAGCGTGGAGCGCCAACTGCCGAGAAACAGCAGGATCATCAGCGACGTCAACGCGGCGGCGATCACGCCCTCACGCGCCACGCCGCTGACGGCGCCCTTGACGAAGGTCGATTGATCACCCATCGTCACGAGTTTGAGCCCGGCCGGCAACGTCGCCTCGATACGCGGCAGCTGTGCTTTCACGCCGGAGATGATGTCCAGCGTGGAAGCGGAGCCGTTCTTCAGGATGCTCATCAGCACCGCGCGGTGCCCATCCACACGCACCACGTTGCCTTGTGGCGGATAGCCGTCGCGTACGTGCGCGACGTCCCGGATATAGATGGTCGCGCCGTTTATCGTCTTGATCGGCAGTGCGTTCAGTTCGTCGAGCGCGAGGGGACTGTTGTTCAGCTTGATGTTGTATTCGAAGCGGCCGATCTTTTCCGTGCCCGCCGGAATGATCTGATTCTGCTGCGCCAGCGCGGTGGCGACGTCGTTCGCCGAAAGTTGCTTTGCCTGCAAGGCCTGCGGATCGAGATCGATCTGCACCTCACGTGTCTTGCCGCCGTATGGCGTCGGAATCGCCACACCCGGTACGCTCAGCAATTGCGGACGAATGAAATTGGTCGCGTAGTCGGCGAGTTTCTGTTCGTCGAGCGTATTGCTGGTCAGCGCCAGTTGCAGCACCGGCACGGTGGATGCGTTGTAGTTCAGGATTTGTGGCGGCGTGGTGCCGGGCGGCATTTGCTTGAGCACGGTCTGCGAGACGGAAGTCACCTGCGCGGTGGCGGTGCGGATATCCACGGTCGGCTGGAAGAAGATCTTCACGATGCCGTAGCCCCGAAACGATTGCGACTCGATATGGGCGATGTCGTTGACGGTGGTGCCGAGCGTGCGTTCGTAATAGGTGACGATGCGCCCGGACATGTCGTCCGGTTGCAGGCCGGCATAATTCCACACCACGCTGATCACGGGAATGCGGATGTCGGGAAAGATATCCGTCGGCGTGCGCAATGCGGCAAGCGGGCCGATCAACAGGATCAGCATCGCGAGCACGATGAACGTGTAGGGCCGGGTCAATGCTAACCGGACTATTTTCAACATCGAAGGCTGCTCCGTTCAGAGGCGCGATTGAATCTGCGCGGGAGTGTGGCAAGAGGACTCGCGCCGTTGGCGCGCTCCGGTAACGGCATTCTGGAGAGCGGGGCCTAACAGGCGCGGGCTAAACAAATGAAACTAGTTTTAGGAAGCGGTGTTTGGCCGGCGAGTGCCGACAGGCGTGCGCAAACGGCATTAGCGCTGCATGCAGCGCTAATGCCTGTCTGTGAAAACGGGAATGTGTCGGTCAGCCGAACAGATAACCTGAGCCGCGAATCGTGCGAATCAACGGGCGCTCACCGGGCATTTCGACTTTCTTGCGCAAACGCCCCACGTGCACGTCGATCAGGTTGGTGCCCGGGTCGAAGCGGCAACCCCATACGGCTTCGAAAATCATCGTGCGGGTGAGCACCTGGCCGGTGTGGCGCATCATGAACTCGAGTACACGGAATTCAGTGGGTTGCAGATCGAGTTCGCGCTGGCGGTGGGTGACTTTGCGGCGTACCAGGTCCAGTTCCAGCGCGCCGTTGCGCAGCATGGTTTCAGCTTTCGCATGACGTGGGCGCCGCCGCAACAGCACCTCGACGCGCGCGAACATTTCCTCGGGTGAGAAGGGCTTGGTCAGATAGTCGTCGCCGCCGGCTCGCAGGCCCTGTATGCGCTGGTCGACATCTGACATCGCACTCATCACCAGCACGGGCGTTTCCATGCCCACGCCGCGCATGGTCGCGACGATCGTCAGGCCGTCGAGGTCGGGCAGCATGCGATCGAGCGTCACGACGTCGTAGTCACCTGCCATTGCCTTGGCCATGCCTTCCCGGCCCGTGCGTGCCACATCGACGGAAAAGCCGCTCGCGCTGAGCGTGCGAACGATGTCGTGAGCGATCAATTCGTCGTCTTCAATCGTCAATATTCTCGGCATGATGCGCGGACCCGATTCAGGCGACCGCGCGCAAGGCGACCGGGCGGTCCGGCGCGCGATACTGGCCGACGGCGAAGTCGATGAAGGTGCGCACGCGCATCGAAAGGTAATTCCGGCCGGAGTAGAGAATCGACACGTGGCGCGGGCCGCCGTTGATCTCGAACTGTTCGAGCACCGGAATCAACGCGCCGCGCGCGAGATCGTCCGCGATGATCGGCATGGGCAGCAACGCGATGCCCATGTGGTTGAGCGCAGCCGCACGCACCATCGCGCTGCTGGTGGCGGTGAGCGCACTGCCGGTGCTGACGCGATAGATGCCGTCGGCATCCGCGAACTCCCAGGCTCGCGACGAACCGTCGGACACGGTCAGCAGACCGTGCCGGTTCAGCGCCGCGGGATCGCGAGGCGTGCCGTTGCGTGCGAGATAGGTGGGCGAGGCGACGATGAGCTCGTCGACGCTGGTGAGTGTGCGGCTGACCAGGCTGGAATTGGCGAGGCGCCGGTCGTCGGAGAAGCACACGTCGAAGCCGCCCTCCACGAGATCGATGTGCGTGTCGAACGTCGTCACGTCGAAGTCCACGCGTGGATGCAGCGCGCGGTAAGCGGCGAGCAGCGCGCCCAGCCCCGTGGTGGCGAAGGTCATTGGCGTGGCGATCCGTAATGTTCCCTGGGGGTCGCGCGTGGTTTCAAGCAGACTGGATTCCATTTCGTCGAGCTTTTCGATGATCGCGCGGCAACCGTCCAGATATTCGCGCCCCACGTCCGTCAGCGAAAGACTGCGCGTGGTGCGATTCAGCAAACGCATGTTCAGATGCGCTTCCAGGGTGCCGACGCTGCGCGTGACCGCCGCGGCGGATATACCTAACTGTCTCGCCGCGAGATTGAAGCTGGCGAGATCGACTACCCGAATGAAGACACGCATCGCTTGTAGCTGGTTCATGTTGGAACGGTAGAGAGGGGCGATGGATGCATCATCGGCGATGGTAGATAAATCCGCGCTGCTAGGTGCATTAAGTCTTTTTTAATTTCGTGCAATGTTCATGAACTGCGCGCGAGGACTGCTTCCGGCTCCGGAAATAAAGATCAGCAACACTAAGCAAGAAGAAAGCGCGCGGGCGAGGCCGCGCTTATTGAAGAGGCTTGAATGAAAGTGACGGCAGCCGGGGTGCGCCCGAAGTAGGGGGGGGCTGCATGACGCGGTGCGTGGTTGATCTGAAACGCAGTGCCGCGCGACGCGCAACAAACCCCGCGCGTGGATGCTTCTTCAGTTGAGCATGCCGTGAGTTGCCAGCGAGTCTTCCAGGTGGCGCGTGAGCGCGTGATGCAGTTTGGCGAGATTCTCGGTGGGTAGCGCGAAGCCGGCCCAGCCGAGGCCGGAATGCCGCAGGAACAGCACGGCGCCATCGTGCCGCGGGTGTTTTTCCGTGTGCCAGCACGGGTCGATCTCGATTACGTACGGGTGCGTGCGCAGCGGCTGCATCGGCACTTCTGGACGCATGGCGGCCCTTAAAGCGCCGAGGTGTTCGATCACAGCGTCCAGGTCGGCTACATCGAGCAGCACGACGTTGCCCTCGATGGCGATGCGGACTGCGTTTTGGCCATATTCGTTGACTCTTTCAATGCTCATGGGGCGCGGCATGTCCTGGCTCCTTGGGGCTATCGCGGTGGAGGAATTATGTCGCGGACGTGCGGGGCGAATCCTGAAAGAAAGCGAAACCATGCATGAAATATAGTTTAGACAATGAACGATCCTATGCAGGAGGGGCCACGGAACGCGCCTTACGCCAGCCGTAAAATCAGCCGTGTGGCCGTTACTCAAAGGAGAGGATCATGCGCACAGATCAGGCAAACATGACACATGCCGAAGCTCCCGTGCTTGCGGTGTCACTGGAACTGGCTGCGGCGAAGTGGACGGTTGCGGTTACATGATGGTCGGCGCGATAGCCCAGCGGTGCACACGGTAGCGGAGCCACAAGCCATATCCCGTCTGCAGGCGGTGCTAACGTTGATCGGGCAGCAAAAGGAGAAATGGACCCTGCCATCGGATGCACGAGTCGTCGTCAGCTATGAAGCGGATCAGGATGCGTTCTGGATCTTTCGTGCACTACAGGCTCGCGAGATCGAATGTCATGTTGGCGATCCTGCGAGCATTCCGGTTGAACGGCACAAACGGCGCGCAAAGACTGACCGGCTCGATGCAATCAAACTTGTCATCAGTCTGCGTGCGTGGCTGCGAGGCCAATGTGACCGCATGCGGGCTATCCGGGTGCCATCGGCGCAGGGCGAAGCATCCCGCCATCTGATGCGCGATCGCGGGCAACTGCAGAAGGAAGTCCTCCAGCACCGTGACCGCATGCGCAAGCTGCTGGTCACGCTGGGTTGCGGGGATGAGGTCGATAGCAGGAAGTTCGTCGGCCGACTCGCCCGCGGCGAACTGCGGTGTCACGATGGTGCACCACTCCCGGCGGAGCTCCATGAACGGTTGGTTCGCGAGTGCGCGCGGCTGGCACTCGTCGAACAGCAACTGGCCACCTTGGAGAAGACGCGCGAAACCAGTCTGCCCGAGCCTGCGCGTGAGCGGATCGAGCGCCTCACGCGCCTGAACGGCATCGGGCCAGTTGGAGGATCAAGACTGGCGCTGGAACTGTTCTGGCGGCAATTCAGCAACCGCCGTCAGGTCGGCGCATGCGTTGGCCTCGCGCCGCAACCCTTCGACAGCGGCGAGAGCCGCGTGGATCAGGGCATCAGCAAACAGGGCAACCGACGAGTGCGTGCGCTACTGATCGAGATGGCATGGTCCTGGCTGCGCTATCAGCCAGACAGCGCGCTCACCCTCTGGTTCCATCGACGCACGCAGGGTACGCCCTTGAGTCGCCGAATCAGGCGGGTTGCGATCGTGGCGGTCGCCCGCCGTCTTGCGATTAGGTTGTGGCGTTGTCTGAACGATGGCGTATTAGCTGAAGGCGCCCAGTTGAAGTCTGCATAATCCCTGAAGGCTTGACAGAAAGGAGGGAACCGTCCGTTAGCCAACTGGTCAGTCCAAACGGTCTGGAGTGTGCCGTCCGTGAGAAGTCCTGGTTGCCTGTAGTGCAACCGATTGAAAGATGGGACGCGTGCCGCGGAGACATCCGGGCGAAGCGCGTATGCAGGATGGGGCTGGCCACACCGTTGGCCAGCGGATAGAAGGCGAGTGCAGACCTTGAGTCTCACGAGCGCGATTGATCGGCCTCAGATTAGTCATGGAAAGATGTGACGGACCGAGCTAAAGTCGAAAGTGGTGTACGAGGGGGTTGAGGCGGAAGGTTGAAGGCGGTGGAGGTTTCAGCTGAGAATCTGATTGTCGAAGTCCGAAACCAGCAAACGACAAACCATCCACCATGAGTAAGTTTACGGAAAAAGCAGTCGTTGGTCTATCGGGTGCCGGTCTCGGTCTGGACGAGTTGGTCCGTCAAGGAGCGCGGCAAGTAATTCAACAAGCAATTGAAGCGGAGCTGGCAGAGCTGATGGAGCGGTTCGAACGTGAAGACCTTGCATGGTCAACGCGCCGTGGTGCGCAACGGCTACTTGCCGGAGCGCGAGGTGTTGACGGCGGCCGGCCCGATCCCGGTGAAAGTGCCGAAGGTGCATGATCGCTCCGGCTCAGGTGTAAAGTTCAACTCGTCGATCGTGCCGCCGTACGTGAGGAAGTCGTCGCGTGTAAGTGCGGCGTTGCCGTGGCTATATCTGAAGGGCATCTCGACGTGTGACATGGGCGAAGCGTTGAGGGTACTGCTTGGCGACGATGCCAAGGGCTTGTCGGCGAACGTCGTGAGCCGGCTAAAGGCGCAATGGGCCGAGGAACATGTGGCTGGAGCAAGCGAGGCCTATCGAAGTCGCGTTACGTGTACTGGCGGATAGACGGCATTCATACGGGGCTGCGCAGCGAGAAATCGGACGGCCAGTGCCTGCTCGTGATCATCGGCGTGAGGCCGGATGGGAGCAAAGAGCGCGTGGCGATCGGCGACGGCTACCGTGAGACCAAGGCGTCGTGGCTGGAGCTGCTGCTTGACCTGAAAGCGCGTGGCTTGCAGGCGGATCCGCTGTTGGCCGTCTGCGACGGCGCGATGGGCTTCTGGGCGGCACTGGAAGAGGTGTTTTCCGTCACGCGTGGCCAGCGCTGCTGGTTTCACGAGATGGGCAGCGTGCTCAATGCGTTGCCGAAGTCGCAACAGGCACGCGCAAAGGCCGACATGCAGGCGATCTGGATGGCCGCCACGCGCCGAGGCATACACCACGTTCGATCGTTTCGTGCCGGTCTATGCGGCGAAGTATCCGAAGGCGACGGAAACGTTGAAGAAGGATCGGGACACCTTGCTGGCCTTTTAGAGCCTGTCAGAATTTTGTGTGCCGAGGTCATGAGACGATACGGCGCCGATAAAAAGCTGATCGTCGTCGGCAAGTGTGAAAACGTCATAGACGCTCCACGCCGAAACGCGCGAAGGCATCGGTGGCGGCGGCTCCTTCGTCATCGAGAATTGCTGCATGTGCTGCCCGCTCGAGCCTGTCAGATTTTTAGTGTGCCGAGGTCATGAGACGATAACGGAAATTGCGTCCTATGACCGATACAACAGTGATCAAGAAGAACAAGACCCCGAAGGCGCCGAAGCTGTTCCCCGATGAGCTGATCGATCACCTGCTGGCGCAGGTTGAGAGCAAGGATGCCGAGTCCATCCTCGGCGAATCGGGCCTGGCTGGGCAACTGAAGAAGAAACTGGCTGAGCGAATGCTGGCGGCGGAACTCACGCATCACCTGGAGATGGAAGCCGAGCAAGGCAAGAGCGGCAATCACCGCAACGGCACTAGCGCCAAGACGGTGATCACACCCAACGGCGATCTGAACCTGGCTATTCCGCGCGATCGACAGGCGACGTTCGAGCCGCAACTGGTCGGCAAATATCAACGCCGGCTGCCGGGCTTCGACGACCACGTCATCAGCATGTACGCGCGCGGCATGAGCGTGCGCGAGATCCAGGGCCACCTGCTGGAGCTGTACGGGCTGCAAGTGTCACCCGACCTGATCTCCACAGTCACCGATGAAGTGCTGGCCGAAGTCGAGCAGTGGCAGCAACGCCCGCTCGAAGTGATGTACCCGATTGTCTATTTCGATGCGCTGCGCCTGAAGATTCGCGACGAAGGCACGGTCAAGAACAAGGCCGTGTACCTGGCGCTGGGCATTCGCGCCGACGGGCGCAAGGAAGTGCTGGGCCTATGGATCGAGCAGACCGAGGGCGCGAAGTTCTGGCTGAAGGTCTTCAATGAACTGAGGAACCGCGGCTTGCATGACATCCTGATCGCGGTCGTCGACGGCCTGCGCGGCTTCCCGGAGGCGATCGAGGCGGTCTATCCGGCCGCGCAGATCCAGACCTGCATCGTGCATCTAATCCGCAATTCGCTGAATCTGGCGAGCTGGAAGGACCGTAAGCCGTTGGCGGCCGCGCTCAAGCCGATCTATCAGGCCGCCACCGCCGAAGCCGCCGGGGCAGCGCTGCAAGCCTTCTCTCAAGGCGAATGGGGCCGGAAATTCCCAACGGTCGCCGCGATGTGGCAGCGCCAATGGGAGCAAGTCACCCCGTTCTTCGCCTATCCGCCGGAAGTACGCAGGATCATATATAGACGACCAACGCGATCGAGAGCATGCACATGCAGTTGCGCAAGATCGTCAAGAACCGCGGCCACTTCCCCAGCGACGAAGCCGCCAGCAAACTGCTGTACCTGGCCTTGCGCAACATCGAAAAGGATTGGAAGATGCCATCTATCACCTGGCGGCAAGCAGTCAATCAGTTCGCCATTCTGTTCGGAGAGCGATTCACCGCCGCCATCAGCTGAGATTTTTAACCGACCTCAGCACACAAAATTCCTGACACCTCCCATTTGTTCATTGGACGTGTAATGCGCTGATAATCTGGCAACCCCGTGTCGGGGATCTACGACTGCCGGAAGATACATGCGACTCAACTCTCCAGTTTCCGACCGCACTGCCCAATATCAAACGATCGCGCTCATACTGGTATCGATGTTCTGCTTTGCTGTCGTCGATGCCCTGGGCAAAGCGGTGGCGCTCAAATATCCAGCGAACGAGGTGACTTTCTTCCGCATGCTGTTCGGGGTTGTACCGGCCGTTCTGGTCAGCCTGCGCGGAGGCTCGATCGGCGCCCGGCTCCGGAACATCGACGTTCGCGGGCAGACAACGCGCGCGCTTACGCTGCTCGGTGCCTCCGCACTGTTTTTCGCGGGCTTGCCGTACCTGCCGTTGAGCGAGGCCGTGGCCATTGTCTATTCGGAAGCGATCTTTGTGGTTGTCCTGGCTCCGTTTCTGCTCCGGGAGCGCCTGGTCGCGCGAAATGCTATCGCGGCGTGCGTCGGATTTGTCGGCGTCCTTCTGGTGGTTCGACCTCAAGGCAGCCTGTCCAGTCTCGTCGGCCCGGGTTTGCTGCTGCTCAGCGCGCTATGTGGTGCCCTTTCCATGATCCAGATCCGAAAGCTGAAGGCTAGCGACGACTCGAGCATAACCGTGCTCTTCTTCACGGCATTGGGAACCGCTGTAACCGGTCTTTCTCTCCTGTTTGCGTGGCGCACGCCGACGCTCGAGGACCTGTCCATCATGGCACTGCTGGCCGTATTCGCCACGGCTGGCCAGCTTCTCTTCACGGTCGCAGTGAGGCGTGAACGTGCGGCCAGACTTGCCCCTTACACCTATACCAGCATCATCTGGGCGACGCTTTTCGGCTTCTTCGTGTGGGGTGAGACACTCGGTCTCGTGCCACTCATCGGAATCATCTCGATTGTCGGGAGTTCGATCGCTGTTGCGGTTCGCGAAGAGCCGCCTGAGGGACCTGCGGTCTGACACTGTTGCCGCACCCGTGGCCTGACGCGGACTCCGATGCAGTCTTCGCGCGAGGTCGCTTGTCGCGTTGGTGCTGATTGTCAGACACTGAAGAAGCGATATAAACGTTTCCGACGGCTTTCACCGCCTCATCAAGCAAGCCCGAGGCAACAAGGGGAGAAGTCCGCTCCGCGGCTGGACGCCTTCGACAGCAACAGGCTTGCACAATCCTCTATCGGCTATTGCTGGGCTTTCTTGCTGCTGGCTGTGCTGTCCGTCTCGCGCAGCGCCGCATTTGCCGTGACTAACAATGCTGCGTCGTGCTCGCGTAGCGCTGCGTCGACTGCGTCAAATGCCTTCCTGAGCTCCTTCTGCCCAGACTTCGTTGCATTGCTACGTTCCGAAATGGCGTCAGCCTCCTTCTTCAACCGCTTGACGAGTTTCGCAGCAAACCGGCTATCCAGCGACCTGTTCTGGACGAACTCCCTGATCTGTATTGTCAGTGTCATCGGCACCTGTAAATTGATACACCGTCGGCACTGAGGAATTGATACACCTCGACGAAGGGATAATGGCCGCTTTGAGCGGCGATGATCTCGTACGAGGGATACATGCAGATCAGGATATT
>Ga0307412_10000554_pt1 | contig 22227 bp, 49 predicted proteins | sample DK1Cmetagenome_3_FD_203823 | JGI IMG/M metagenome (GOLD analysis project Ga0307412, IMG submission 203823) | Maize rhizosphere microbial communities from greenhouse at UC Davis, California, United States - DK15-C-1 | ecosystem: Host-associated > Plants > Roots > Rhizosphere > Soil | place: USA...
CGAGCGGCGTGCGTCGTGACCCTGACGCGGGTAGATGCTGCACCTCACTGGGGGAATGAATGTGTTTTGGGCATCAAAAAACCGCGGGTGTTCTGAAAGTTCAGACACTTACGCGGCGGTGTCACCAGATTAACAGGTTTTAGCTCGGTAGCGCTACTTCTTTCGTCGGAGTGTTGAGTGCCTGGATGAGGTGGTGCATTTGTTCGCCTTCCCATTTGGCGTGGCAATAGTCGCATTCCACCCATGAACTGGTGTTAGTGGCGTGTCCTATGAGGGTTGGCTTGCGGATAGTTTCGCCTTCCTCGATTACGAGGTAGTGGCTGTATCCGCATTGTGGGCATTCCCCTGCGATGGTGAGCGGCTTGGGCGGTCGGAAGTAAGCCTCAATTTCACGGACCCAGCCGGTCAGGTACTGCTCAGCTTCTGCCGCTTTTGCCGGCGTTGCTGATGCGACACGGGCCCATGCCTGGATCTTGGCTTCAAGGGTTGCGCGTGTCCCGCCATCGTTGGTGTCCCAGTACTGCTTGGTGCTGACGGCTTCGATGCGGCGGTAGAGGTCATATGCGTTGAGGCTGATGGGCGATGGTGTTCCGCCGCCTCCTGCTCGTTGGCCGCTGATCCCGCCGAATGCGTCTCTGAGTTGGTCTAGTAGTGATTCGGCTTGGTGGTAGGTCTTCCCCTCGTCACGCTGCACAGTCCCGGCGTGCGGACGGGTCAACCTGTGAACGGCATCGAACAAGCTCAAGGCTTTCCTCCTAGGATTTGGTCGGGCGCTGGCAATCCCGCAAGCTCCGAATAGCACCACATCAATCCGAGTGCGGCGGCTTTGAGTTCGAGTGCCCGGTCTGGTGTGAGCCTGTCGTCGAGGGTTTGGACGAGTTCGACGGTTGTCCGCATGGCCCGGAATAGGCGCTGTGTGTCCTCGTCCTGCCTGGCTGGGTGACCCGACGGCTTACGTCTCATCTCAGATCCCCACTACCCCGCAACTGTCCGCGCTTCTTGCGGTCGCTGAGTTTGTTGAGGTTGGTTTGGGCGACGGTTTCGAGGTTGGTTCCAAGTTCCCGCGCCAATCCTGCGAGCATCCAGAGGGTGTCGCCGGCTTCTTTGAGGATGAGGTCGCGGCGTTCGGGGGTGAGGTGGCCGTTGTCGTCCCTAATGGCTTTGGCGTAGTGCCCGGCGAGTTCGCCCGCTTCGGACGTGAGCCCGTTTACCAGGTAGTCAAGGCCCTTGTCTATCGGGAACACGGCTGTCTGCATCGCGTGGTTCTGGTACTCGTTCAAACTGGTCATGGCTGTTCTTCCTGGGTGATGGTGATGAGGACGCCGGGTGTGTGGTGGTAGGTTTTCGCGGCGGTCATGGAGATGATGCGGGCGTCGTCGGTGATGACGCCGGCCTGTGTGGTGGTGGTGGAGAGCGCGTCGAATACGGCTCGAGTGAGTTTGTCCAAATCGGGTTTGACGGCTGGCAGTGGCCAGCGTGGGCGTTGCGGCGGGCTGATTTGGAATGCCAGCGCAACACTGATCGGCCCGTCGAGCGGTTCACCCTCGTGCTTTGTCAGGAGCGCTGCCCTGATGCTGTCCCGCCAACGCCTCAGCTCAGGCTTCACGGACACCACACGGCCGCCGTACACGTTCACCGAGCCTTGCGGTATGGGCTTGCCGGGGATGAAGGCGTGAATGAGTTTCATGCGTGTTCCCTCTTTTGGATTTCGCGGCGGATGTACCATTCGGCTTTGCGGAGGTCTTCGAGGGCATCGTTTTTGAGGTCGGCCCGCCAGACGTACTTGATGGCGTTGCCGAGGTTGAAGCCCATGTGCTCGGTGATCTGGATGCACTCAATCCCGGACGGATGCGAGGTGTAGTGCGGCGGGTGGTCTACGGCGTCCGTAGCGGCCTCATCATTCCCTCCTGGCACTTCCACCCCTTCTGTCACTGCTGAGGCGCTCACGGCGGGCCCAGAGCCCCATGAGCCCATTTGCGGGCCGGGGCATGTCCTCTTGTGCAACCCGCCTAGTGCGCCGCACGCTTTGCACTCACTCATTTGGTCCCTCTCGTAGTTGAAGCCGCACCTTCTGGCACGGCTTCGGTTTCCCACGCGGCTTGTACGAGGCCGGTGTAGTTGCGGCTGGTTTTGGTTCCGTCGTCGCGCCAAAGCGTGTACGAATAGGCCCCGGTGCGTTGGTTCTGGTATTCGGTGAGGATCCGCCGTGTTTCCCGGTTACGCACATCCCCGTCACGGGTTACCTGGTACTTCCTGAAACCCGGGATCGTGCGCCACTCCACACGGAACAGGTCACGCCCATCCGCCGTGCGGGTAGGCCACGTTTTTGGGGCGGTCATTAGAACGATTTCTCCCATCCATAAACCTGCTGCCTGGTCACTTGGGACACGGTTTCCCCGGTCCAAGGGAAAGGTCCGCCCTTTTCGAGCATCTTCGGCCAGTCGCGGCCCGTCTCACGGTCCCCGCGCCACTTGACGACATCCGCCATCGAGCCTTCCTCATTGCCCGGCGCCAGCCCGAACCCAAACTCAGGCCATCCCATTAGGGCGGCTGATCCACGCGGGGCAAGGTCACGCTGCCCGTTGGACATCTTGGGTGCGTGCGCCTCGATCACAAGCACCAACCCGCGGTCCCTCAGTGAGTCCAGCGCGGCGATGACCGGGGCCGCTTCCTCATCGTTCTTAATCGCAGTTGGCGTCAGTTTGTAGATCGGACCGATCCCAAGGATTTCCGGCTCATGCTCATCAATCAGCCGGTGAACAAGCCCGAGGTCACGGTCCTTGCGGATGTCCATGCGGCCTTGGCAGTGGATGTGCAGGTTATCCCTGGGCGATGCGGTGCCGTACTGGCCGGCTGTGGCAGCCATCTTGGAAGTCTGCCGCTGCCACTGCTTCACCGAGTTCTCAACATCAATCACAAGGCCCTTGACCGGCTTGATGTGGTTCAGGGTCGTCGGGTGAATGCCGGCAGCAGCGCAGATGAGCAGCTGCCGGATCCACGTCGTTTTACCCATGCCCTCGTACCCGGTGAGCACCAGGCGGTCCCCGCGCTCGAGCAGGCCGGGGATCACCCATTCCTCTACCGTGTCCGGCATGTCCAGGATCTCCCCGAGCGACAGGGCCCGGATGTTTTTGTCTGTTGACATGTCGCGGATGTCCTTGAGGGTTTCCAGCATCTCGGACATGGTTTGGGCTGTTGGAACGTCAACGCTTGAGAGGTTCTGCGTGAACTTCGCTGCTGCCATGGACATGCGCCGGCGGGTTGCGAGTTCCTTGACCTCCCGCGCATAGACCGCCGTGGACTCAGCCGAGCCTGCCAGCATCGTCCACTCGTGCAGGTCCGTGATCGGGACGTTCTTCACGCCGGCCTGGTTCAGCCGTGTCCAGACCGTGAACGGCTCTACAAAGTCGCCGTCCTTATGGGTCTGCACGACGGCGTGGAACACTTCGCCCATGGAGTGGGATCGGAAGTCCTCGGGGGTGAGAACTTCAGCGGCGAAGCGGATCGCGTCGGCGGCGAGCATACACGCGCCGATGACCAGTTTTTCCGGGTCTACCGTCAATGTGTTCACTGGTTCGCCCACCCGTACTGCGCGGGGACGTTCCTGGCCTGCGCCGGGGTTCCGGGGGTGGCCTTGATGAGCCAGTTGTTGAATGCTGCGTTCCAGTTCCTTGCGCGCCGGTCGTTGGTTAGGGCGTGGTTCCTGAATGTTTCTGCTTGGAGGTTCACGTCGAGGTTCTTCTCTCTCGCTTTTTCTGCGTGAGCCGGTGAAGGCTTCCACGAGTCAGGGAGTGGTTGTTCTGGTGCTCGCCTTCCCGGCTTCGTTGGCGCCTCGGTGTCCGAGGGTGCGGGAAAGAGAGTAGTTATGGTCTGGTCTGGTCGGGACGGGTCGGGGGCATCGTTTTGCCATCCGTTTGCTATCGGTTTGCCATTGCCGTTGCCATCCGGTTTGTCATCGTTTTCACGGTTCCATCTGGCCGCCGCACCCGCTTTTCCCGCGTCAGACCGGGCTTTTGATACTGCTTTGCGTTTTTCCTTCTCAGCTTCGGCGTCTGGCTGGAAATCGTTCCAGTCGTGGAATTGATAACCGCCCTCAGCCTCATGCCATAGCCCTGCCATTACGAGCGCATCGGCATCGCATGGGTTTGCCATTGCGTTTGCCATAGCATTTGCCATGTGTGCCGGGATAAACCCGCCTGTGAGTTGAGCGGATGACCACGAGCCGGCACGAACCCAAAGGCCCATTGCGCTATTTCCGGCGAGCATTACCTTGGCGTTGAATGCGAGCTGATCGTCTACTTTGAACCAGCCCACTATTGAGCCGCCCGTTTGATGAGTGTCCGGACTGCTGCTTCGGTGATCCCGTAGGCGTCTGCGATTTCCTGGTTCGTGAGCCCGTGCTGTTTGGCTATGCGTGCGTAGTAGCCTCGGTGTTGCCGGTGCTTCTGGTATTCGGAATTGGCGAGCTTTAGGAATGTCCTTGCGAGTTCTTGCTTCTCGCCTTTATTGCATGGGGTGCAGTCCGGTAGCATGACTGTCAGCCCTCCTTGTCTGATGATTCCAGATGGACGGTTAGAAGCCTCGGGATGCGGTAACATTCCGGGGCTTCGTTGGTCCTTCTAGTTTATCGAATGCGTGTGCGGTTTACTGTCGGATGGGATGGGGAAATGCCTATTTTCCGCGTAATCCACAGGGTTTTTGGATAATCCACAGAACAATCCACAGGTTATTTATCCAGCACTTTTGTGAGCGCCCTAAATTTGCCGCCCTCAATGAAAGTCCAGCCTTTGCCGGGGAAGTGTTTGCGGAGGGTTTCGCGGGCTATCCCTGTGGTGCGTTGGACTTCACGCTGGGATGCGCCGTCTTCGAGTAGCCGGGCCGCTTGTGCGAGCCGTTCGGGGCTCGGCGGGCGCTTGAGTCTGGTCATGCTGCTGCCTTCCGTTCGCGGTAGTCGCGCATGTACTGGGTGTATGCCTTCTTGCAGGCATCGCAGGCTTGTTCGGCGGCGCGTTTGTGGCGCATATATCCGGCGTAGGTCTCGCACTGAGGCCGGATCGTGGACTTCTTGCGTCGGCGCCTAATCTTCGTAGCTGCAGCGACCGCGTCCTTGCATGGCTGGCACCTGGGAGTTCCGTCTACGGTGTGACGCTTATAGCCTGCGGTGGTTCCACACTTGGCTTCTTTTCTGCGCGGACGGGCGGGGTCTTTGTCCTTGAGCGCCTCTATGCGTGCGTTGATCCTGGCTTCCATCGCCTGTAGTTCTTTCAGTTTTTCTTGGACCCTCGCTTCGGCTTGTCGGATAGCGCGGTTCTGCTTGGCTACCTCAAGCGCCGCAAGCTCAGCACTGATTGCCTCCTTGCCTTTGTATGCGTATGCCACGGGGTGTCTCCTAGTTCTTTGTTTGTTTGGCTTCTCGGCGTTGTTGTTGGTAGGCGCGGGCTGCTGCTTTGCAGGGTTCGCAGGGTGGCACGTTGTAGTAGTCGTGCCGGCGTCGTCCGGGCCAGGTGCCGCACTTCTCGGTTGTGAAGCCTTTGGGTGGGCGTGGGGTGTAGCGGGATCGGGAGTATGCGGCCATCGCGGCTTTGCAGTCTTGGCAGGCTGTTTCGCCGCGTGCCCGGTGTCGCCTGTATCCGGGGTAGGTTCCGCAGGGTGAGGGTGTCCGGTCGTCTTTTACGTCGTGGTTGTCTCCGCCGTACTTGTATCCCAACTTGGTTCTCCTTATCGGCGTGGGCGTTTCGGGTTGCGGGATGCCATCACGTTGCGGACGGCTTGGTTAGCGGTTGGATCCCGGTGCCGGCGTGCGTCTGAGTGGCGGGGTTCTTCACGGGGCGCCTGATCGGACCAATGACACGCGCAGGTGCGGTTAGACGCGCACGAGAACGGCGTCCAACAACACCCGCGGGCGCACCGGGTCACGCGGAGATCGCTTCCATAGCCTTCGTCAGCGTCACGTCGCGACGGTTGATCACGCAGGTGAAGAGCCGGTAGGTGCCGGTTGCGCGGGTGTGCCAGGTGACCATGACGTGATCGTTTCCGCGGCGCGCTTCGATGCTTATGAATGGGCTGTCACCGGTGTCTTTGCCGTGGTTTACGACGAATGACCAGCCGCCGTCCATGAGGGTAATGATTAGCTCGCGGCATTTCAGCGGGATTGTCACGGCTTGCCTTTCGTTCGGGTAATGCAAGCGGCGCCCGACTAACTGCCGGGCGCCGCTTACGAAAAGAGCCGCCCTGTTAGGCGGCTCGGGTTCTTTTTTTGGGTGGTCTACAGTCGATGCACTGGGTGACGTGTGCGTCCCGAGATGGCTGACCGAGCGTGAACCGGATTCCGCAGCGGGTGCAGATCCGTTGGTCGGCTTTGAGTGTGGGCCCGTATGGTTTAGACCGGGCCAGGATCGTGGTGGCCATCAGAAAGCGGGTTCTGATGCTGGACCGTTGCCCCATCCGCCGGCGTTGTTCGCGGCCGGTGCAGCCCACGGGTCGGACTGCTGCTGCTGCGTTGCGGGGCGCTGGTTCTGCTGCTGTGGGGCCTGCCCTGCGCCCTTTTCCAGCTTGCGGACAGCGCGTAGCTGCAACACCGGCTTGGACCGCTTTTCGCCATCCTTTTCCCACTGCTGCGTTTCGATGCGGCCCTCAACGTAGACCTGATCGCCCTTGGCGAGCTGGGCTGACAGTCGTTCGGCGGTTTCTTCCCATGCGGTGCCGTCAACGTAGAACGTCTTCGTGGTGTCCCATTCGCGGGTCTGCTCGTTGAACTTCCGGTCGCTGAACGCGAGGCGGACGGACAAGACTGCTTTGCCCTGCTGGGTGTACTTCATCTCCGGGTCAGCGGTGATTCCTGCGAGGCCCTGAATGGTGGGAATGCTCATGCGTTCTGCTCCTGGTTGTTGTCTTCTCGTACTGCTGCGAGGATTTTCTGCGCATCCTCAGCGCTGATCTTGTTCGGGTGGTCCCATGTGGCGCCGATGACCTGCCCCGCGAATGTGAGCATCTGGGGACCGTCACCCTCGTACCCGGCTGCGGTCAGCGCGTTCTTGATCGCCTGCCATTGCGCGATCCACGGTTCAGTGGCGGGTTCAGCGAGGACATCGACGTGATGCTGCTTGACCTTTTTCTGACTGATGCGTACCGGGATGGTGAACGCCTTGGGGATGTGTGACATGGCGACTACTTCCACGCCGCCGACTGCTTCGCCCGCGTAGATCACTTCCGGGTTGTTGACGAGCTTCACGAGCCGTCCCACCCATGCGTCCGATTCGGTGCCCCATGCGTGTGCGATCACCCTGAGCATTCCTTTTGACGGCTTCCAGGGGCGCCCGTCCATGCCGACTAGATCGACAATGACTGGCTTTACCGCATCGCCACGGCGCACGGCTTCGATGGTCGCGACGATGGGCGCCCCGGTGAGGTCCGAGGCATTCAACATGTCTGACTTGGCTACTAGAGCCTTTGAAATGTCCATAGTTAGGACACCTTCTTTCTATCCATGAGGGAGAATGGCATGTGCTCTCTCCGTAGTTCTATGGCCGCCTTTTCCGCGTCCCCTAGTTCCTCAAATGGTCCGCGTCTAATAACGTCTGGGCCGAGGGTTATCGCGGCGAACCACCCATTGCGCCCCTTGTTCCAATACACTCCGCGAATTCCGGTCTTACTGTTCTTGTTGGCTCTTGCCCTGTTTTGACCGTTAGTTTCCCAGTCGGCAAACCTTATGTGCTCCGGGTTTATGCACGACCTGTTGTGGCACATGTGGTCAAGTTGCGCGCCTTCAGGGATTTCCCCGCGCTCCCAGGCGTATGCAACGCGGTGAGCCAGCCGTGCGGCGCCATTGAGCCGGAATATTCCGTAGCCCTTATGAGTAGCACCCGTCCAGATCCAACAGGAATCGGTTTTGTTGACCTTTTCCCAGAATCTTTCTTGGTCGCTTGCCCGATGATTTCGGATGGGCGGGTCCATCGGCTTGCCTTTTCGTTGCCTGTCGTAGTGTGCGTTGCAGTATCCCAACGCTTTCCCGATAGGCCGGCTGCAACTTGGGTGTTTGCATTCACCTGTCATTGTCAGAAGGTGATCTCCTTTTCGATGTTCAGCCCTAGCAGGTCTTCGGATTCGTAGACGGCCCATTGCGGCAGGCTGATGGGTTCGGTTGATGGGTATCCGGGCCAGTTGCCGGTGTCGGTGCATTCGCGGTAGATGCGCTTTGCCCGGTCGTTGAGGGCGCGGCCGATGTTTACGGCTTCCCAGTCGAGTTCCACGACTGACACGAGGTAGGGCTTTGTCTTTTCTACGAGGATGAACCCGAACGGGAGCTCTTCGCCGGTCGCAACCTTTACGCCGTCGATGTAGTGCGCGGCTGACTGGTGATAGCCGAAGTTGTGGGCTGTCTTTCCGAACTCGTTAGGGTCGGCGTTGACGGTGGTCTTCAGGTCCCAGAGTTTGCCGGGCTGCCACGCGTCGGGCCGGCACTTTAGGGGGAGTCCGTCCTCTTCCCAGAACACGGACTGCTCAGCCTTGTGCCCGGTCAGTGCGGCACGGGCTGCGGGGTGGGCCATAACAGCGTCGCGCATGGCTTGGACCTGTGCCCAGTCTTTGGTGAGTAGCGGTGTTTTCCCCTCGGCACGCGACTTTTCGCGTGCGTCCTTGGCGAATTTCGTTGTCCAGGCGGGGAAGTCGTAAACGTCAACGCCTGATTCGTCGCCTTCGAGGATGAGTGAGTGCGCTACTGTCCCGAGGTCGAACGCGTCGGAGTGCCTCGGGTGGGTGCTGTCGTAGAGCCAGTGCGCCGGGGTCTTGGTCGCGAGCGTTTTGAGTGACGTGGATCCGAGCGCGGGGTCTGCGTGGTATGCCGCGTTGCTCACCCCGTCGTAGATGCCGGGCTTATACATGTTGTCCTGCTTTCGTGGTGGCGTAGGTGATGGCTTCGGTGTGGGTGTTGAAGGTGCGTAAGGTGCCGTAGCCGATGACGGTCCAGGGGCGGGACCATGCGGGGAAGTGGCGGCCGCTGACTGAGTACGAGTCGTTGTAAATGCCGAGTTTTTGCGGGTTCGCTTCTTTCCAGCCGTCCCCGCCGATGCGTGGTTTCATGGGTGTCCTTGGCAAAAGAAAAGGCCCTCAATGGGGCCTTGCGTGATTTTTAGTTATCAGCCGGTAATGGCTGGTATTCGATGCCGTACTCGTAGACGAGGGCCGCGTAGACAGGTTCGAGGCGTTCGGTCTCCCTTATGCGGGCTTCACGCTCAATGTGGGTCTGAAGGTTGCACATTTTGGTCCCCATGTTCTTTGCATTGCGGGTTGGTGGGTTTAGGTTGTTTCGGGTTGTACCTGGCCGGCGGACAAGTGCAGCCGTTGTACGTATTGGTGCGGCGGGTCCAGAAGTCGCCGCCGCAACCGGGTTGGGTGTGGGGCATCGTCGCCCTCCTAGTTGTTGGGTGTTCCGAGTCCGAGGTTCCAGCGGATGTCGGCGCGTTCTTGTGGTGTGAGGCGGTCCCACTGCTCCGGGGTGTACGGTGATCGGCTGATGATGATCGCCTCAGACACCGTGTAGCGCTGTTCGGGGGGCGGGGCGGGTGTGCGTTGCCGTCCGAAAAACCAAGTCATTGTTCCCCCTTGATGTTGTTGGTGATGGTTTCGATGGTTCTGGTTGCGGCGGTGAGTTGTCGGAGTTCGGTGATGAGTTCCCGTATGGTCCGGTACGTTCCCGGTTCATCCGGCAACGACTCAGCCAGACGGAGCGCGTGGGCTAGGGTCGCGGTCATGACTGTTCCTCGTCATGGTTGGGCAGGGTGGCGAAGAGTTCCATGCGGAACATCCAGTCGCGTGCACGGTCGAGTCTCTGCTCTGACTCTTCGTCCTCAAACAGCAGATAAAAGCTGTGAGAAGACTGGAAGTCTGCCGTTGACTTGTGAAACTCGGAGGCGAGTTCCGCGTCCGTCAGACGCTTAGCTTGGACAATCAGCTGCTCATCTATGAACTGTGAGCGGTAGGCCATAATGTCCTCACCCCTGCGCGGACGTTCCAGCTTCGGGTACACGGTGAGTTCGAGTGGCCTACTCATGCCGTTACTTCCTGGTCTGTGGTGGTTAGGATCTGGTCGCGCAACTCGGCAGGCATGGCCCGCAACTTAGCGATCAGATGCGGCACATCCGCCGGCAAACCAAACGACTCCGTAGACGCGACATCAGGCTGCCGGATCACCACGACACCCGCGCTTCCTGCACGCCCGCCTGGTGCCCCTCAAGGTTCGCCAACATCAACTGTTCCGCCTCGTCGTGGAGCACCTGTGCCCGCCACGACTCAGCGCTATTCTTTGTCCTCATCGCTATTCCCCCATGTGTCCGTGATCTGTGTAGTAATCGGGATCGTGTTCCCGTTCGTATTTCGCTTCGAGGTAGCGGTCGTAGTCGTCGTCCATGCGGGCGTCCGCTTCATGGTCGGCGCACAACTCGCCCGCGTCGTCCACCTCGTTCTCGCAAAGTTCCTCGGGCGTCTCCCGAGTTGCGCGATAGGTAACGGCGCTGCAATAGATCGGGTCACTCATAGCCGGGGCCGCCTGTCCAGCAGATCCGGGAACTCAGCCAACGCCGCGGCCAGTTCCTCATCATCCAGGCGTTCAAGAGACGCCATGATCCGGTCATGACGCACAGCACGCGGGATCCAAAACACCGCGCCGACAATCAACGCAGCCCACGCGAGGACGTAAAAACCGTTGAGCATCATGCAGACTCACCAACCCAACGGGCGTAAACGTCACATTTGTTCTTTGGCTTATCAACAGTGCTGGCCCTAGCCTCAATGCCCGGACGCTTCTTCCACCATGTAGACGCGTTCACGTTCACGTCTTCCTTGATGAGCGCCCACTCGCCGGGACGAGCCATCAAAGCATCCAAAATGGCTTGCGTTTCGGTGCCAACGCGGCGCTCTTGCTTCTTGCGGGATGGCGGGTTCTTGAACTCGATCATTTACTCAGTCCTTCTGACTTGCGGCGCCACCGAAGATTGCGGCCGTGGTTACGTGACTTACTCGTTGACTTCTGCGAATCAATCGACTCAATAAGGCCCTGTGCCTGCGCTGAACGGAACGCCGCACCATACTGCGACGACCTGTTCGGCGGGCGCATCTCCTTACGCAGATCATCAGCGCCGAAGCTTTCATGGTCGAGGGAAAGGCTCACGATCGTAGCGATCGCATCTTCCTTCCAGGTTTCGTCGTAATCGTCTAGAACCATTGCTCTCACTGGTTCTCCCCCTTCTTGCTGCGGTTGGTGGCGTCGATGGTCCCGTGAGCTTTGACGCGGTGATAGTGCTTATTGCAGTAACCCTTGGCCGAGTGCGGGGCCTCACAACCATCCGCGGCGCAAATAGCACCAGGCCTCTGCGGCGCCTTCTTCGGGACAAACGGCTCAGTGCCGCGGTAAACGTAATCGCGGATCGGATACGACGGGCCCTCACTGCCCACTCGCCGGCCACGGATGGTTGGTAACTCCCTACTAGCGCTCATCGTTCCTCCCGTGGCGTGATCATCGTCAGTTCATCGGCTTCGCAACGCAAGGCACCGGGACGGGATGCGACAATCCAACCGCCGTCCTTATCTGGGCCATGAGTCACCACACCCTTGCCGTTATGGTCCTGGTTGCAGATGTCATCGGGAGGAAGAGTGATGCGGACCAGATCGCCTGGCAGATACGACGTGCGGCGGGGTGACTCATCGGTCGCTTCGTCGGTGTGGCAGCCTGAGCAGTACCGGCGTTCGTGGGGGTTGCTGAACCAGTCGTCGCCGTGCGGATACCAGTAGTAGCCCCAGGAGTGACCGAGAACGGCGCACACGAGACGATGCAACCAGGCAGTCATTCCCCGGCTCCTTTCAGGGCAGCGATGATCACTCGAACACCCTGTCGATAGCCGTCACGCACATTGGCGTCTTCGTCTTCCCAGTCCGGTGCGGAAAGATTCACTCGGTGCCAGTCGTTCGCATGTTCGGCACGCCCTGCCCGTTCGATGGCTTCCTCGGAGAACATCACCGAGTCGGCGGCTTCGATGATCCGTTTGGCTGAGTAGCGGCATCCGGCGTTTATAAGCCGCGCATCCTCGTCCAGATCATCACCCGGCGTGTACGCGGCGAACTCAGCCGCGCCCGCTTCGATTCGGTCGGCGGCGGTCACTTGCGGATCTTTCCGACAAAGACGCCTTTTACTTCTTCGCCGTTGAGGTAGCCTTCGATCCGTCCGGCAATCTCTTCCGAGAGGCGCTTTATACCCACAAGGTGGGAGACTCTGCCGCTGATGGAAAGCGGGGTGCGCCCGAAAGTGTTAGCAATGAGTTGAATCGAGTCGCCAGCGGCCACACGCTCAATCAGCAAGGTGTCTTCTTCGTCTCGCCACTTCTTGCCGTGGCGGTCAGGAGTTGCTCCATTCAACTGCCCCGACGCCTTTCGCACGTCCTTGCGGAACTCGTCAGTGAAATCCAAATGGTCCAGGAAGGCTGATGCGATGCGGTCATACATCTTCAACCGGACGTGCACGGACTTCGGGGGGCTGTTCCGCAATATGTCTATATCCCTAACAGCGGCGGTGACCTTAGTGACGAGACGATCGACCACCTCCGCACGGTACAGCGCTACTGTTTCAGTCGGCTTGGCTTCTGAAACGATGCTGTTCTTGTCACTCATGCTGCGGCCCTCGCTTCGTCTTCGATGTTCTTGAATGCCTTCTTAGGCGTCGGGTCTGAATGGGTGAAGATGCGTTCCAGGTCAAGGTCCGTCATGCGTACCTGACGTTTGCAAAGCCGCACAGCAAGGCGCATCGCCTTACTAGAACCGATGTCATGGCCGTGTTCTGCCGCGTAAGAAAGGATCCGGTCGCGGTAACCGGTAGCAGTGAAAATGGACATAGCTATCCCCTTGTATCTACGCCTGTGAGCGAATCTCAGGACGGGAAAGGTGTGGTGGTTGCCCGAGTGGGCGGAGTTGCCGGCGCTATGCGCTGCGGCAGGGGTGGTGCTTAGGGCGCTTCGGTTGGCAATGCTTCCAACCATGCGGTGAGTTCTTCGGCCAGGATGACCGGCTTGTGTCCGATGTAGCGGACGGTGATGTCGTTCGCGGCGATCTTGCGGCGGAGGACGGCGACTGATGTGGACGCGATTTCTGCGGCCTCGGGGAGGCTGTACGCGAGCTTGTTCATGCTGCCGTGTCCTTGATGAGTTCCGTGAGGGGAATTTCGAGGGCTTCGGCTATTTGGCCTAGTTCTGCGAAGTTGAACTTTTCGGGCCGTTCGATGTTGCGGTAGAGGGTGCTTTTGGGGATGCCTGCTTTGTCTGCGAGTGCGTTCCGGGTGAGACCCTGGGTTTCGATTGCTTTGTCGATGTTCTTGGTTAGTGCCGCTTTGAGGCTGGCTGCTTCGGTTCCCATGCTTCGACTGTAATTCCCATTTGGGAATCATGCAAGTCGAGCTTGGGGAAACCTTGGAGAACCTTAGAGTGTGACAGGTGCAACAGAAGCGCAAGATCGGGTCAAGATTTCCCAACATGCATTGTTAAATCCCCAAACTGGGACGTAGCATTTGGGTATGGGAACATACGGAATCGACATCCAGGCCGCGCTCGTCAAGCAGGTCAAAGCCGAAATGGCAGCCCGCGACATGCGGCAAAAGGACATGGCAGCGCAGATCGGAATGCAGACAAGCACCCTCAGCCGCTACCTCTCGGGTGAACGTGACATCCCGATGCCCGTAGTGTTCGCCTTCGCTGAGGCGCTGGACCTGTCCGTTATTGAACTGGTCCAGCGCGCCGAACGCCGCCTAAGCGGTGAGCAGGTCCAGTAGGGTAACGCCGGCAGCCTCTGCGATATCCCCGAGTTCCCGGACAGTCATGGACTCGATATTGATACTGCCGTGCTTCAAGTAGTGCCCCCGTAGTGCTTGGATTTCGGTGTCTGATAGACGTTAGCGGCGCCCACTGACAAAGGTTGGTGGGCGCCGCTTCGTGTTCGATGCTATCCATATGCGTCGGCGTGTCGTAAATCGTGGGCCCGTGATCCGTGTTACAGGCCCGCAAGCTTATTGCAAGGTTCGCAGCGTATACAGGTCTGGAAACCCTATTTAAGGTGCTCGGAGTTTTGTCAACTACTACTGAGTAGGTGCTAGTACATTGGACCCTATGCCTCGTGGATCAACGCCGGAATCCGGCCCATTCGCCCGTGCCATCTCCGAGGAAGTCAGGGTCGCGCTGGCCCGTCGTCGTCTCACCGTTAAGCAGCTCGCGGAGATGGCCGGCATGAGCCCCAGTTATCTAGGGAAGCGGTTACGGGACGAGGCGCCGCTGAACGCGAACGACCTGGAAGCGATCTGGTTGTCGCTGGGCGAGGACCCGATCAGCGTTACGCGCCGGGTGCTTGACGGGATGGAAGTGAACTACCGGGCCAACATCGAACAAGACCGACGCTGAACGCAAAAATGGCCCCCACCTTTTCGGGTGGGGGCCTCTGTCATGATGCGGTGAGCATCTTGGACATTTTGTTCATGGCTTCGGCAAGTTGGGCGGCGTTTCCTCGTGACCTGTATCCGCGGGTAGTTGCTCTACTGGAATGCCCGACTATTTCCATTATCACTGGTTCTGGAACGCCGGCGGCATACAAAATATCGACTGCCCCATGCCGGGCACCGTGGAGCTTCACGTCCTCGGGTAGGCCGGCTTCCCGTAGTAGCACCTTCCACTCTTTGGAGGCGTCTGCAGGGTCCCAGGGGCGCCCGTCGCGGAGGAACACGAGCCCTTCTGTGCGGTCGCCGATATAACGCCGCAGGATCGTCCGTAGCGGCTCCACAAGCGGGGGTGTGCGCCAGCCAGCCTTGGACTTTGGGCGTACGAGGTAGAGGCTGCCTTCGAGGTGCCGGCGCTCGTAGTTGGCGGGCGCGGTTTTGATGTCCTTGACTCGTTGGATCTGCCAGCTGAGATCCAGGATGTCTGTTACGCGGTCGATTTCTAGGCCGATGATCTCGCCTCGTCGGGCCCCTGTCAGCATGTACGCGGCCCATAGTGCGCCGTGTTCGTGGGTGGATAGGTGTAGGAGTAGCTTCACGGCGTCGTCAAGGGTTAGGGCTTTCTCGTCGGTGACGCGTTTCGTTGGGCGGTCTACGAGTTCGCAAACGTTGGCACTGATCTTGCCTTCACGGACAGCCATTTTGAGTGCACCCGTGAGCGCGTTGTGGATTAGGAGGATGTAGGTGGTGGATAGCATCTCCGCATCCTCGGGGAGGTCTGTTTCGCCACGCAGAGCTTTGTCCTTGGGTGTCTCTGCTAGAACCTGGTGGAGGCGTTTCACGTCGGCTGGGGTGAGTTTGTCGAGCCGCTTACCACCTAGTAGCGGGTTGATGTATTCCTTGAACGCGGTCCGGTATCCGGCGACTGTGTTGGGTGCGAGTTTCTTGGCGCGTTCCTCGAGCCAGTGGTCCGCCCATTTTTCGAGGGTCACGGAACTGGTCGCAATGTCGCCGTGCTTAGCCAGCTCGGCTTGCTGCTCGCGGAGGATCTTCACGACGGCGGTCTTATCCTTCCGGCAGATGACTTTCCGGCGCCGCTTCCCATCCAGTCCGACCGGTAGCTCGATGCTGGTACACCACATCCCATCACTGGCCCGCTTGTAGACGCTACCTTCGCCCTTACCGCGGGTCTTAGCCACGGGCTGCCCAGCACTCTTCGAGAGCGGCGTTGGCTATCTCGGCAGTGTCCCACTTCTCATACTGCAGATGGCGCTCCGTGGCGGCCATTTGCATGGCGCCCTCTGCTGACCAGCGCCGCCCGCATTGGAGGTCCTTCACGGCGGCGGCGGCGAGGTATCTGGCTCGTTCGCCGTGTTCGATTGATTCACTCATGAGGTTCATTACCGGTCCCCGATTCGTCTGGCTGGGCACCCGATTTGATGCCCGCACTTCCACTATAGCCATTGCTTTAGCCATTGTATAGAGTTCCATGGAGTTTCAGGGGTGACGGAAGATGCCTGTAACGGCGGGGTTTTCCGCGTGTTTCCGCGGGTTTTTGTTTGTAAATCGAATGGATTAAAGTGCTAGCGCACGACTCATAATCGTGAGGTCGGGAGATCGAGCCTCCCCACCGCTACAGGAGAAAATCCCCTAGAACTCAACGGTTCTGGGGGATTTTTCTTTGCCTGAAAGTACCCCCACAACAGGCCAACTGTAGCCGTTACTTTAGCCGATCCACTCTCAGCCCTGGGCGAGAGTCTTTTAATCGTCGTCGGAGTCCGTTAATGTGTGGGTATCACTACTACCAGGAAGACCATTATGTCAACCATCACTATTTCTCTTGCTGATTCCGTCGAGGACGAAACCATTCTCGCTGAGTACTACCAGATCGAGGATGGGTGGGTGACGTTCAAGACCGCTGATGGAAAGCTTGTCGCCTCATACCCCGAAAAGCGCATCACCCGGATCAAGGCTGACAACACGGTGCCGACGGGTATGACCCTTGTCAATGTGGTAAATGCCTTGCAGCCGGAGGACCTTGCGAGGGTAACGGCCGCCGCATCTGACCGCGCCATCGCTTTGGGTTTGTTTCGCTAGTGCAGCCTATGGATGATGTCGAGGTGACGGGGCCGCATATGGTCGCCGGGTTGCCAGATTGGGCGTTCTGGAGTCGTCCTATGGCCGATGAACTTCATGTTATTCCAGTTGATGACCTGGTAGATCACGCCTGTCAAGACTGTCCCTGCGGCCCAACAGTGGACGCCACTCATCGGGAGGACGGCACTATTGGGTGGGGGTACAAGCACCACTCACTAGACGGACGGGAACTAAGCGAATGATGATCGTGCCGACGGTATGGCCTCTTGAACGGATCCGGTATGAGGATTTCGCCAGCAACACAAGAGCATCTGTCCTTGCCGAGTTGACGGACAGTGACCGCGAACGTCTACAGTCGCTCTCCGTGTTGAACTGGAGGGGCGCACGTGGCTAAGACAATTCCTGAGATGTGGGTCCGGACGGCTTGGGGCACCGCGCTTGCCGTGAACCTCGGGCTGCTTGTTGTGAACTACGTGCAAGACGACACGAATGGGATGATCTTCAGCGGCTTCCTCGCTCTGATCTGTTTTCCTCTTGCCACTAGAAGGAGTGCTGTATGACGCCGAAGTTGAGTGATTGGTCTTGTGGCAAGCCCGGTTGCGATGTGCGTGTGGCGAGCCAGTCCGAAGCCGTGGAGCATGTTCAGGCCGGTATAGACGCCGGCGACAACAGCCATGTCATGCACTTCGATACGCCGAAGGTCAATGGGCCCATCTTAAACTTGCTGGGTTCGGGCTACAGTGGTGAGCACTAAACAACTTCTCTGGGGGAATCCATGAATCGCATTGCTTTTGTCTTGCCTGTTGTCGCTTTGTTGTCCGTGGCTGGGTGTGCTGTCCCGGCCGCGCAGGATGGTTCGTCTGCGGCGCCTGTAGCCACGTCTGAGGCGACGCCGACACCGACGGCGACGACTTTGCCGGCGGGTAAGTTCAAGCTGACCACGCTATCGGGTGCGGAGATCAAGTTCACCCTGCCAACACCGGCGACGGATCCGGCCGTGAAGGATTTGGAGGCGTTGCGGGTGAAGGCTGGTGGGGCTCCGGTAGCGTACCTGGTCGCTGAGGTCGATAACCGTAAAGGCAGCGAGCGGGTGAACATGTACTCGGTGGACGCGTTTGATGCTGAGGGCGCGCAGTACACGTTCGGGTCCGCCGCGGACGTGACGCGGCTGTGGAGCCCCTCGTATGGTGCGGATGGGTCTTACACTCTGCCGTCCGGGAAAGTCCTTGACGCGGCCACTGGTGACGCCCTGAGCCGTGAAGCGACTGAGGTTCACAACAAGCATATTGGGGATGCTGAGAAGGGCGCGAAAGCTACCATCGTCCTGGCATCGTCCAACGCCGTGCTACCCAAGGAGTTCACCCGCGTCACGGTCCAGCCGTCCGGTGGTGGCGAAGGCGAGGAAGCCACACCAGCCCCGTAGGCACGACAAAAAGGCCCCCACTCTCGAACGTGAGAGTGGGGGCCTTGTCGTGGGTGGTGCTCAGCCGGATTTATGTGCCGGGTAGCATTGCGGGATGGCTTACATTGATCAGAACCGGCGGCGGCGTGTCATGCAGTTCGTTTGGCTTGGCTTGCTCGCGCTGGTTACCGCGTTCGTTTGTTACTTGGCGCTGACTCGCTGACCCCTATACTTGTCAGCATGTGGGGGAAAATTTACCGATTCTTTGTTGACCGTCCAGTGAACTTCAAGGCACCTGTTTTTGCGTGCCCGGAGTGCGGCGACTACTCGTGGGGGCCATGCTCCAACGACTGCGCAGAACTGGATGCCCTGCGCACTCGCGCCTGGTAGTTATTGCGGGCTCGGCTGGTCCGTCTGCTGTTCGGCGCGTTCCAGTAGTCTCTGTGTGACTATCTGTTCTCCGATGACGCGGCACGCTTCGGCATATGCCTGTTCCAATGTGACCTGCATGGTGTCTCCTTATCAGACTGCGGCGTAGGCGGGTATGACGTAGGTGGTCCCGGCGGAGTCCTGGACCTTCAGGTACTTGGCCGGTGCAGCCGGCAGGGCAGCAGCCGCGCCCGCCGCGCCGACAGTTGTTTGCTGATTAGCTGCCGCGCTCCACTTCGGGAGCCCGGCAGCGGTCAGTGCGAACAACTCGGCGGTGGCGTCCCTGACCGTAAGTGAAACGCCGGTGCCCTTGTTGACGATCCTCACCGCCTCACCAGCTCCGGTGCCGTTCTTATTGACTTCCAGCGTGCGCCCGTTGTCCGTGGCGGTGCCGATGGTTGCGCCGTAGTCCCTGGCGCTGATTTGGAAAGCGTGCCAGCCTACCGCAGAGGTCCCCATCGTCAGGTTCAGCGCCGGCGCGGCGCCGTTCTGCGCGACAAAGATACCGCGCCCGGTGCCCGCGTTGGTGACGGTTACCGCGTCCCCGCCTCCGGTGCCGCCCTTGTTCGCCTCGATGACCGTGTTATCGATGGCGGTGACCAGGGAGATTACCTTCTTGCCAACCGACGAATTCAGGATGGTAAAGGTCTTGCCCGTGACCGTCAGCAGGTGGTCCTTGTTCCACTTCAGGACGGAGCCGTCGTTGACGTCCCGGAGTTCAAAGTAATCGCCGGTTCCCAGCCCGCCCGGGTTGGCGACGGAGTTGGCGGTGTTGAACATGCGGATGAACGTGTTGTTATCCGTGTTGTCCAGCTGGATCATGGGCGAAAGGTTGCTGTACTGGTGGATTACCAGCGCCCGGTCTGCGCCCTTGTAGTTGTGGATGTCGATGCCGTAGGCCGGGTAGGTGTTGCCGTAGTGCTGGATGTCCAGCAGTGTCCCGTTCGCCTCGGGCGTGTCAAAGAGGCGGAGGCGGCGGTTGATGTTGGTGTAGCCATCAGCGGGGTCCACGCCGGTCTGGACAAAGGCGGCTTTCATGGGCACAGCGTCCGGGCCATAAGTGGCAGAAAGCGCCGCCCGGAACTGACTGCCGGTGTTGTTCGCTGCGGCTGCCATGGCGGTGTCTGCTGGGGCCCCGACGAGGGCCGCGGAGTTGGCTGCTGCGGCGGCGGCTTGGGCGGCGGCGGCTTGGGCGGCGGCGGCGGCGTCTGCTGCTGCTTCGGCTTCGGCTACTACGGGAGCGACACCCACGGCGGCTTCTGCGGCTGCGGTGGATGCGGCTGTCTCTGCTGCAGCCTGAGCCGCAATAGCGACGTTCTTCATGCCCTCATACGAGGTGAAGAAACCTTCGAACCCGGCACCGGACCAGGCGAGCCGGTCAAGGGTGGCGTGCTGGAACGCGGACCCGAACCCGTTCTTGTTGACCGTGACAGGGTTGGGCAGGGGCGAGCCGGTCAGGTCCGTGATGGTGACGGGTGCTTTGCCGGCGTCGTTGGGGTCGTAGATGAGGATCGCTGCGTTCGCGGCGACGTTCGCCGGGTTACTGGGGTCGGCGGCGAAGATCGGGTCAAATGAGTACGCCATCAGGGGCGCTCCTTACTCGCGGTTTTGTGCGGGAGGTATTATCGGCCTTGACAAGCGTGCTAGACCTAGAAGATTACGCCACTATTTTTTATGTGACGTGAAGCCGCGGTTTAGGCGCGGTGGTCGGGGCCGGGTTCGTCCAGCGGCGGCAGTTCAACCCATGTGGACGTGTCCGCGGTGGCCACGGCATCAGCGGTCACGGTCGGCGCGTCGTCACCCTTGGAGTACGTGTCAGGGGTTTTCGCGGCGCCGAGCAGCACACCAACCTCCGGCCAACGCTGCTCAACCACACGCACAATCAGGTAGTAGACGGCCTGTAAGAGGCCGGTGAGGAACACGATGAACCCGGCCTGCACCTTAGCATCCAACTCAACCCCGACCGTGATCAGCCATGACACGAGCCCGCCAACGATGATGGGGACAACGGTGCGGATAGCGGAGAGTGCGAGGGCGTTCACTTCGTCACCGCCTGCTGTGCGTTGACCTTGGCGGTCAGCGCGTCGATGGTGGCCTGCTGCTTGATGATCAGCGTCTTCGCATCAGCGAGTTCCTGCAACGCGCTAATCTGCTTCCCGCCCCTGCGCACAGGCATACCCCACACGCGCTTAGGAACATCGGACACCTTCGAGTCCACGTAACGGATGATCCGGTTATACAGCTCGGTCTGCTGCTTATCAGAAAGTGCCATGAGAAACCCCTTGGATGTTTGAACGGTCGTGGATTGGGTACTGATGCGTGCGAGGATGTTGGCGGGGTTGATGCGCCCGTACATGCGGGAGTTGACGATCCACCCATCAGGCAGTACCTCGAAGTGGAGGTGGTCGCCGGTGGATCCGCCCGTGTTACCGGACGGCCCGAGTACCTGCCCCTCAGTGACACGCTGCCCCACACGGACACGCGCCCCGCCGTCGAGGCAGTGCGCGTAGATCCCAACGAAGTCGCCGTGGTCCACGACGTAGCAGTACCCCGCGAAACTTGGCGCGATCCAATACGGGTTATCCAGGTAGGATCCGCCGAACCAGCCAACATGCAGCACCGTGCCCGAAGTGACAGCCTTCACGGGTGTGCCGGATGGGCAGGGGTAGTCGATGCCCGTGTGCCCGTCCGGCTGATAGTTCCCGAACGTCTGGATCAACCAATGATCGGCGGACAGAATGCTTGTCGGGTTGTCCCCGAAATGCTGCGACGGCTCGTAATTGACCGGCTTAATCATGGTGTCGCTCCGACTGCTGGTGGGATGAATGTTTCTCGGCAGGCGCCGGCGTCTTGGGTGGTGCCGTCGGTGTAGGTGATGAGCCAGCGCCGGTCGTCACCGCAGAACGCGGCTTGGATCCCGCGACCTGGGGTGCCGGGTTCACCAGCCGGGCCAGCCGGGCCAGGTACGGTCGAGTCCGCGCCGGCAGGCCCCATGGGACCGACGCAGGCGTTGTTAGCGCAGACCTGCTGCACAGCCGCTAGAACAGCCTCAGCGGTCGGTGCTGGTCCTGGCGCCCCGTCCTTACCCGCAGGCCCCACACACGCGCCCGTGGAGCTGCAATAGGTTGTGACGGCGGCGAGGACCATCTCACCGGACGGCGGCAACGAAACCCCGTCAGCGCCGTCCACGCCGTTAGCGCCAGGCTCACCCGGCGCCCCGTCCTTGCCGTTCTCAGCAGCAGCCCCGTCCTTACCCGCCGGTCCCGTGCAACGACCATCAGAGCAGAACCGCACGAACGCCGACGCAATATCGTCAGCGGTAGGCGACGTACCATCCCGGCCCTGACAGTTACCCGCGGCGCAATACTCCCGGAACGCCTTGACCAGTTCCTCCTGCGTAGGGCCGACGACAGCGGTAGGCGCTTCCGGTGGTGGCGGTTCCTGAGCGGCGTCCGCAAGCTTCTCACAGATCGCCTTGTCGTAAATCTCGGAATCCTTCGTGCCGCACAGGGCCTTCTGCGCTTCCTTAGCGATGATCTGCTTTTCGTCCGCCTGCGCCCGCCCATACTGTGCGTTCTCCTGCGCCAACCTGTCACGGTCCAACGCGAGGAACGCGCACACAGCAGCGAGCAGAACGGCAACAACAATCGCCGCGACCATCATCAGGTTCCGGCGGCGTGCTAAACGGTTCTGCCGGCGCAGGTCTTCCTCCTGAGCCTCAATAGTCCGGTCGAACTCCGACTCATTGCTCATCGTCAGTGTCCTCCGGCCACTCCGCAGGGTCAGGCTTGATGTCATGCGCGACAAGCTGCTCCCGCCACCTATCCCCGGCACGGGT
>Ga0307412_10000555_pt1 | contig 22198 bp, 17 predicted proteins | sample DK1Cmetagenome_3_FD_203823 | JGI IMG/M metagenome (GOLD analysis project Ga0307412, IMG submission 203823) | Maize rhizosphere microbial communities from greenhouse at UC Davis, California, United States - DK15-C-1 | ecosystem: Host-associated > Plants > Roots > Rhizosphere > Soil | place: USA...
CGGGCGGGACCTTGCCCGTCTGGATCAGCGTCAACGCTTCGAAGAGCTCGTCCAGGGTGCCGAAGCCGCCCGGCATCGCCACGTAGGCGAAGCTGTGCATGAAGAACGTGGCCTTGCGCGAAAAGAAATACTCGAACGACAGGCTGATGGTCTGGTATTCGTTGTTGTGCGCTTCGTGCGGCAGGCTGATGTTCAACCCGATGCTGGTGCCGCCCGCTTCGAATGCGCCTTTATTGGCTGCCTCCATGATGCCGGGGCCGCCCCCGGCGATGACCGCGAAACCGGCGCCAGCAAGGGCGGCCGATATGGCGATGGTGGTTTCATAGTGGGGGGAATTGCGACTGACTCGTGCACTGCCGAAGACGCTGACTGCGGGCCCGATGTTCGCGAGCTTGTCTGCCGCCGTCCGTATCTCTGACATAATCAGCGGAATTTGTTTGTTGGCGGGTGTTTCCGCAGTTATTGCCATATCTGCCTTTGTAACCATGAAAAAAACCTTATTACTGGTCGACGGTTCAAGTTACTTGTACCGTGCTTTCCACGCTATGCCTGATTTGCGCAATGCGCAAGGCGAACCTACGGGTGCGCTCTATGGCGTGGTGAACATGTTGCGCAAGCTTGTATCTGACCACAAGGCAGAGTATGCCGCATGTATTTTCGATGCCCGTGGCAAGACCTTTCGGGACGATTTGTATCCCGAGTACAAGTCGCACCGTCCGCCCATGCCGGAGGACCTGGCCGCGCAGATCGAACCCATCCACCGCGCCGTGCGTGCGCTGGGCTGGCCGGTGCTGGCCATCGAGGGCGTCGAAGCGGACGACGTGATCGGCACCTTGGCCAAGCGCGCGGCCGAACACGATGTGCACACCATCGTCTCCACCGGCGACAAGGACCTGGCGCAACTGGTCAACAGCCACGTCACCCTGGTCAACACCATGACCGGCGAAGTGCTTGACGAACCCGGCGTGGTCAACAAATTCGGCGTGCCGCCGGACCGCATCGTCGACTATCTGATGCTGGTGGGCGACACGGTGGACAACGTGCCGGGCGTCACCAAGGTCGGCCCCAAGACCGCGGTCAAGTGGCTGACGGAATTCGGGTCCATCGACAAGCTGGTGGAAGGCGCCGAAGGCATCAAGGGCGTGGCGGGCAGCAACCTGCGCGAGGCCATCCCGAACTTCCCGCTGACGCGCCAGTTGCTGACCGTGAAGTACGACTGCGACCTGACCGGCCATGTCGAAAGCGTGGACGACCTGACGCCGCGGGAACGCGACGACGCCACGCTGACTGAACTGTACGAACGCTACGGGTTCCGCACGTGGCTGCGCGATCTGACCGGCGACGCCGAGCGCGTGCCGACCGGCGATGCGCGCATCGCGGCGGACGTGCCCGCGGCCCCCGCCGAACTGGATTACCGCATCATTTCCGACTGGGCGGAATTCGACGCCTGGATGGAAAAGTTGCAGGGCGCATCCCTGGTGGCGCTGGATACCGAGACCACGTCGCTGGACCAGATGCAGGCCAAGCTTGTTGGCCTGTCGCTGGCGGTGGAGCCGGGCGTGGCCTGCTACATCCCCGTGGCGCATCGCGGCCCCGACGGCGCGACCCAGCTGCCCAAGGCCGAGGTGCTGGCGCGCCTGAAGCCGTGGCTTGAGGACGCCTCGCGCGCCAAGCTGCTGCATCACGCCAAGTACGACGCCCATGTGTTCGCGAATGAAGGCATCCGGCTGGCGGGCATTGCCGAAGACACGATGCTTGAAGCGTATGTGCTGGAATCCCATCGCGGCGTGGGTTTGAACGATCTGGCCCAGCGTTATCTGGGCCGCAGCGGCGTGTCCTACGAGGACCTGTGCGGCAAGGGCGCCAAGCAGATCGGCTTTGACGAAGTGGCGGTCGACAAGGCCGGCCACTATGCCGCCGAGGACGCTGATTTCACCTTGCAGCTGCATCAGGTGCTGCGCCCGATGGTGGCGGCCGATGAAGGGCTGAACCGCGTCTACCAGCTTGAGATCCGGGTGTCGGCGGTGCTGACCACCATCGAGCGCAACGGTGTGAAGGTGGATGCCGCCGAGCTGGGCCGCCAAAGTCACAAGCTGGGCCAGGAGATGTTGCGCCTGGAGCAAAAGGCCTATGAGCTGGCCGGCCAGCCCTTCAATCTGAATTCCCCCAAGCAATTGGGCGAAATCCTGTTCGACCGCATGCAGTTGCCGGTGGTCCGCAAGACTGCGGGCGGCGCGCCGTCCACGGACGAAGACGTGCTGACCAAGCTGGCGCTGGACTATCCGCTGCCGCAGGTGCTGCTGGAATACCGTGGCCTGTCCAAGCTGAAGTCGACCTACACGGACAAGCTGCCGCGCATGATCAACCCGGACACGGGGCGCGTGCACACGCGCTATGCGCAGGCGGCGGTGATCACGGGCCGCCTGGCCTCGTCCGATCCCAATCTGCAGAACATCCCGGTCCGCACCGAGGCCGGCCGCCGCGTGCGCGAGGCCTTCATCGCCGAACAGGGCTTGCTGCTGTCGGCCGACTATTCGCAGATCGAGCTGCGCATCATGGCGCACGTCTCCGACGACGCCAACCTGCAGCGCGCCTTCGCCGCCGGCGAGGACATCCACCGTGCCACGGCGTCCGAGGTGTTCGGCGTGCCGCTGGCGGACGTGTCGACCGAGCAGCGCCGCGCCGCCAAGGCAATCAACTTCGGCCTGATCTACGGCATGGGCGTGTTTGGCCTGGCGTCCAACCTGGGTATCACGCGCGACGCGGCGCAGGCGTATATCGACCGCTATTTCGCCCGCTATCCCGGCGTGGCGATGTACATGGAAAATACGCGCCGGCTGGCGCGCGAGCAGGGCTACGTGGAAACGGTGTTCGGGCGCCGCCTGCAATTGCCGGAAATCCGCGGCGCCTCGGGCCCGCGCCGGCAGGGCGCCGAGCGGGCGGCCATCAATGCGCCCATGCAGGGCACGGCCGCCGACCTTATCAAGATGGCCATGGTGGCCGTGCAGGATTGGCTGGAAGCCGAAAAGCTGCAGACGCGCATGATCATGCAAGTGCACGACGAACTGGTGCTGGAAGCGCCGGACGCCGAGATCGAGCGGGTCAAGGAAGCACTGCCGCGCCTGATGTGCAATGTTGCCGAGTTGCGCGTGCCGCTGGTGGCCGAGGTGGGCATGGGCAAGAACTGGGAACAGGCGCACTAAGTCCGGCGCCCGGTCTCTGAACACAGGTGGGCCGCCCTTGGGCGGCCCATTTCCGATTTTGGGATTGCAACAATATAATGTTGCGCTTCCCCGCTTATATTGCGTCCCCAAAATGTTGCTGCTCTGGGTCCTGCTTGCCACTGTCACCGGTGGTCTTATCGCCGTCCTTGTCGCCAGCTGGCTGGCCTACAAGGTGTTCGCCCAATACCTGCATCACATGGTGAGCCTGTCGGTGGGCGTGCTGTTGTCGGTGGCGCTGCTGCACTTGCTGCCCGAAGCCTTCGAGGGTGGGGTAAGTGACGCCCATACGCTCTTCGGGTTGATGCTGGCGTCGCTGATCGGTTTCTTCGTGCTGGAGAAGATCGCGCTGTTGCGCCATAGCCATCACCACGAGGGCGACGGCCACCACCATCACAAGGGCCACGACCACCACGAAGCGGGGCGGGGCGGGGTGTTGATCCTGATCGGCAGTTCGCTGCACAACTTGTGCGATGGCGTACTGGTGGCGGCGGCCTTCCTGACGGATCCGCTGCTGGGCGTGTTGACGGCCGCCTCGATCATCGTGCACGAAGTGCCGCACAAGCTCAGCGATTTCGTCGTGCTGCTCAATGCGGGGCTGGCGCGCCGTCGGGCGTTTTTCCTGATCCTGTTCACCAGCTTGTGTTCAGCCGTGGGCGGCATAATAGGGTACTTCGTGCTTCAGCAAGCGCAGGGCTGGGTGCCCTATGTGCTGGTGATTGCCGCCAGCAGCTTCCTTTACATCTCGGTGGCCGACCTGATGCCGCAGATGCACGAACGGGTATCCCTTTCGGATGCCGTCCCGCAGTTGCTACTGGTGGGCGTGGGCGTGGCGCTGATCTACAGCGTGACGACCCTGATGCACCATGGGCACGAGCACGTGGCCGATCCCGGCCACGGCGCGCCCCATGCGGAGCACGCTCATCCGGCGCACTAGGCAGGACGCGCGCGAAACGGAGACCCGGTGTCGTTGACCCCTACACAGGAGTACTCCATGAGTTTTTCCGCCGCCGCCGGCAACGTCGCGCCCACCGTCATCCACACGGACACGCAGGGTCTCGTCCACGGGGATTTCAAGCTACCCGTGGCCGATGGCTCCATCGCCGCCTACTACGCCGCGCCCGAAGGCCGCCGTGACCTGCCCATCGTGCTGGTCGTGCAGGAGATCTTCGGCGTGCACGAGCACATCAAGGACATCTGCCGCCGCGTCGCCAAGGCCGGCTACCTGGCCGTGGCCGCCAACCTGTACGAGCGACAGGGCGACGCGTCGGTCTATACCGACATCCCGAAGCTCATCGCCGAGCTGGTCAGCAAGGTGCCTGACGAGCAGGTGTTCGCCGACCTGGACGCCAGCGTGGCCTGGGCCGCGCAAAACGGTGGCGACGCCCGCCGCGTGGCGGTCACGGGATTTTGCTGGGGTGGGCGCCTGACGTGGATGTACGCCGCGCACAATCCCGACGTGCGTGCCGCCGTGGCGTGGTACGGCAAGCTCAGCACCGGCCACGGCCCGCTGATCAAACGCGTCGCTTTCGATGTGGTCAATGAGCTGCACGGCCCGGTGCTGGGGTTGTACGGCGCCCAGGACGCCAGCATCCCGTTGGCCGACATCGATACGATGAAGACCAAGCTGGCCAACGGCAATGCCGCCGCCAAACAGTCGGAATTCGTGGTGTACCCCGACGCCGACCACGCCTTCATGGCGGACTACCGGTCCAGCTACAAGCCCGAGGCCGCGAAAGACGGCTGGACGCGGATGCTGGAATGGTTCCAGCGGTATCTGTAGGCGGGCGACCGTAGAACGGGGGCATCGCGCAAAGTAGGCATGCGCCCGAATTCTAGTTTCCGGCCTCTCGCAGTCGGCTGGGCAGCAACTCGCCGTGGCGGGCCAGTAGCGGATAGGCCGCTGCGCCCACCAGATGTGAGTTGATTCCCTTCATGTCCCGCAGGATGTCCAGGTAGAGCGAGCCGACTTCGGCGGCGTCGACCTGGCCCGCCTTGATCTTCTGCAAGTGCGTGTCCGAAGCCTGGGTTTCGATCGTGCGGAAGCGGTTCTTCTCGCCGGCCAGGGCGCGGGCCTGGCGCAGGTCGTCGTTGACGAAAAGCGCGGCCGCCTGGCGTTCGTTGGCGATCAACTGGCCCAGGGTGTCGTCCAGGCTGGCGCGCTGCTCGGGCGAGAAGGTCCAGCCCTGCTTGCGCAGCTTGGCGATGTGGCTCAGCAGGCCGTGATGGGCGATGTCGCCGGCATGGCCGATATTGCTGGTGAAGGCCAGGATGTCATCCATGCGCTGGACATCGTCGCGGGTCATGTTTTCCTGGTCCAGCGTGGCCAGATAGGTCGTGATGGCGTTTTCAAGCTTGTCCAGCGCGGCGTCCAGTTGGCGCGCCTGCACCATCCGGTGCCGGTTGTCGCGCTTGAATCCGGCGCGGGCGTACAGCAGCAGCGTCTGCACCATGTCGGCCATGCGCAGGGCTTCGCGGGCCGCATTGCCCAGCGCCACGGCCGGCACGTCGTGCGCCCATTCGTCCAGGTATTGGGGGCGGGACGGGTCGTTGGGATCGGCGCGCTTGGGCAGCCAGCGGGTGAGCAGGGCGGCGTAGGGGGTCAAGAGCGGCAGGAACACCAGCGCGATCACCGCATTGAACAGCGTGTGGAAGTTGGCGACGGCGCGGGCCGGGTCGCTGGCCATGCCGCTCATCAGCGGCTGCAGCACCGGCAGCAGCAACAAACCGGCCAGCACGCCCAGCACCCGGGTCAACAGGTTGCCCAATGGCAGCCGGCGCGCGGCGGGGTCGTCGCCCGTCACGCCTTCGATCATCGGATTGATGGCCGTGCCCAGGTTGGCGCCCAGCACCAGCGCGAAGGCCACGTGCGGAGCAACCATATGGTGGCTGGCCAGCGACATTACCAGCACCACCACGGCCACGCTGGAGTGCGCGGCCCAGGTGAAGGCGGCTGACAGCAGCACCGCGGCCACTGGCTGGGTGGCCAGGGCATCCAGGATCATGCCTAGCATGGGGGCGGTCTGGAAGGGTTCGAATAGTTCGACCAACTGGTGCAAAGAGAGCAGCAGCAGCCCCAGGCCGATGAACACCCGGCCCAGGTCGCGCGTGCGGCCGGGCGGATAGCGGCGGAACATCCAGACGCCTGCCAGGATCAGGATCGGGGCGAGCGAGGTCAGGTCGAAGGACAGCAACTGGACGATCAGCGTGGTGCCGACATTGGCCCCCAGCATGGCGGCCAGGGCGGGCACCAGGCCCACGACGCCACCGGCGGCAAAACCGGTGATCATCAGGCCGGTGGCCGTGCTGCTCTGCAAGGCGGCGGTAATGCCCAGACCGGCAGCGAAGGCCCGCAGACGCGTGCCCAAGGCCTTGCCCAGCGCCGCGCCCAGGGCCGCGCCGAAAGCGCGCTGGACGCCGGTTTGCACCATGTGCACGCCCCAAAGGAGCAAGGCGACATAGCCGGCGAAGTCAAGCAGGGTAATAAGTCCAGACATCCAGGGGTGTTCCCTTCTTTTTATGACATGAAATAATTCTGTAATGATCGCATGCCTGACCTGCCGGGGAAACCCGGGGGCCTGATACAGCATACGCCCGGCGGGGCTTTGCTGCGTATGGCGGTGGCTACGCGTATCATTGCCTGACTATTCTTTGATGTACTGGAGTTTTGCGTGGCCGTTTCCGTATTCGATCTGTTCAAGATAGGCATTGGCCCGTCTAGCTCCCATACGGTGGGCCCGATGCGGGCCGCCTTGCTTTTCGCGCAAGGCCTGGAACGCGACGGCCTGATGCCGCGCGTGGGTCATGTCCGCGCCGAGCTCTACGGATCACTGGGCGCCACCGGCAAGGGGCACGGCACCGACAAGGGCGTGCTGCTGGGCCTGATGGGCGAAGCCCCCGATACGGTCGACCCGGCCGCGATTGTCGGCATGGTCGCCTCGGTGCGCGCCAGCCGCCAATTGCCGCTGCTGGGCCGCTACCCGGTTCCTTTCATCGAAAAGGAACACATGGTGTTCTACCGCCGCGAGGCGATGGCCGAACACCCCAACGGCATGAAATTCCACGCCTTTGACGCCAACGGCGAGTCGTTGCGCGAATCGCGCTACCTGTCGGTGGGCGGCGGCTTCGTGGTGACGGCGGGCGCCTCGAACAGCCAGGTCATCGCCGCGCACAACCAGTTGCCGTACCCGTTCCGTTCGGGCCGTGAGCTGTTGGCCATGTGCCGCGAAAGCGGGCTGTCGGTGGCGCAGCTGATGATGCAGAACGAATTGACGTGGCGCGACGCCTCGGAAACCAGCAGCGGCCTGGATCGCATCTGGCAGGTCATGCAGGACTGCGTGGCGCGCGGCTGTGGCATCAATTATCCCGAAGCCGACGGCGAATTGCCCGGCCCGCTGCGGGTGCGCCGACGCGCGCCCGAGCTATATCGCAATCTGACGCAGCGCGCCGAGCGCACGCTGTCCGACCCCTTGTCCGTGATGGACTGGGTGAACCTTTACGCCATGGCGGTCAACGAAGAGAACGCCGCGGGCGGCCGCGTCGTGACGGCGCCGACCAACGGCGCGGCGGGCATCATTCCGGCCGTCCTGCACTATTACGACCGCTTCGTGCCGGGTTCCAACCGCGAGGGCGTGCGGGAGTTTCTGCTGACGGCCGCCGCGGTGGGCCTGCTGTACAAGTACAACGCCTCGCTGTCGGGCGCCGAAGTCGGCTGTCAGGGCGAGGTGGGCGTGGCGTGTTCGATGGCGGCCGGCGGCCTGGCCGCCGCCTTGGGCGGCTCGGTCGAACAGGTCGAGAACGCCGCCGAGATCGGCATGGAACACAACCTGGGACTGACGTGCGATCCGGTGGGCGGTCTGGTGCAGATTCCCTGTATCGAACGCAACGCCATGGCCTCCATCAAGGCGGTGAATGCTGCCCGGATGGCGCTGCGCGGCGATGGGCAGCACTACGTGTCGCTGGACTCGGTGATCAAGACCATGCGCGAAACCGGCGCCGACATGAAGACCAAGTACAAGGAAACCGCGCGCGGCGGCTTGGCGGTGAACATCGTCGAGTGCTGATGGCTGCCGGGCGCTGCCCATGAAAAAGCCCCTCCGAGGAGGGGCTTTTTACTGCCAGCCGCTAGCGTGGGGCGAGGGCCCCGTGCCGGTTTTAGACGACACGCGCATTCTGCAGCGCGGCGATGCGGGACGGGATCGGCGGGTGCGAGGCGAACATGGCCGCCAGGCCGCCACGGCCGGTGATGCCCGAGGCTTCGAACGACTTGGGCAGGTCGCCCGGTTCCAGGCCGCCCAAACGGGCCAGGGCGCGGATCATGGGTTCACGCGCGCCCATCAACTGGGCAGAACCGGCGTCGGCGCGGTATTCGCGCTGGCGCGAAAACCAGGCCACGATGATCGACGCCAGGACGCCGAAAATGATCTCACAGACCAGCACGGTGATGTAGTAGCCCGGGCCGATGCCGCGTTCGTTCTTGAACACGACGCGGTCGATGAAGTAGCCAACCACGCGGGCCAGGAACACGACGAACGTGTTCACCACGCCCTGGATCAGCGTCAACGTGACCATGTCGCCGTTGGCGATGTGGGCCACTTCGTGCGCCAGCACGGCGGCGACTTCCTCTTCGCTCATGCTTTCCAGCAGGCCCGTCGACACGGCGACCAGTGAGTCGTTCTTGAACGCGCCGGTGGCGAACGCATTGGGGGCGCCGTCATAGATGGCGACTTCCGGGCGGCCGATGCCGGCGCGGTCAGCCAACTGGTGCACGGTGTCCAGCAGCCAGGCTTCGCGCTGGTTGCGCGGGGCGTTGGGATCCAGCACTTGCGCGCCGGTGCTCCATTTGGCCATCGGCTTGCTGATCAGGAGCGAGATGATCGCGCCCGTGAAGCCCACGACGACCGAGAAAATCAGCAGGGCGTTGAGGTTCAGGCCGTTGGCGGTGATGTAGCGGTCTACGCCCAGAATGCGCAGCGTGGCCGACAGCACGAGCATGACGGCCAGGTTGGTGATGACGAACAAGACAATGCGTTTCATGTTTTTTGTGTTCCTCTGCTAGCGGGAAATACCCGGGTTCGACATCGCGGCGGCCCGCCAGTTCCCCGACTCGCCGGCGCCGCTCCCGGTGACGAAGAGTATAGTATCGCTTTCCCCTATTCCTCCCCCACTTTTCCCTTAGCGCAGACCCCCAATGCAGGCTCTCTGGATGTTGCTGGCGTCCGCCATGTTCGCCATCATGGGGTCGTTCGTGAAGCTCGGTACCGAGCACGGCGCCTCCCTCCCGCAGATCGTGCTGTTCCGCGGGCTGCCTTCGGTGATCCTTTTGCTGCTGTGGGCGCGCGCCGGCCGGCAATCCATCATTCCGACCAGCTGGAAACTGCATCTGTGGCGCAACCTGTCCGGTGTCACGTCGATGTGGTTGGGCTTCTTCGCCATTTCGCACCTGCCGCTGGCCACGGCCACCAGCCTGAACTACACCGCGCCGCTTTTCATCGCCTGCTGGATGCTGGGCTGGGGCGGCGCGCAGCGCGACCCGGTGCGCATCGTGGCGGTGGCGCTGGGCTTCCTGGGCGTGATCGCCGTGCTGCGGCCCAGCATCAATGACGACCAGTGGGTGGCCGCGGTGATGGGGATGGGCGCCGGCGCCATGTCGGCGATCGCCATGATGCAGATCCGCCAACTGGGCCGGATCGGCGAACCCGAATGGCGCACCGTGCTGTTCTTTTCCGTGGCGGTCTGCGTGTCCAGCGTCGCCGGGCTGTGGTTCGAAGGCTGGGGCCAGGCCGACTGGCAGGGCTACGCATCGCTGTTCGGCGTCGGCGTGGCCGGCATGTTCGGCCAGTTGGCCATGACGCGGGCGTTCGGCATGGGGTCCGCCCTGCTGACCGCGGCGCTGCAATACAGCACCATTATCTTCGCGGCCTTGCTGGGCATGGGCTTCTGGGGCGACCACCTGGACGGCGTGGCCTGGGCCGGCATGGGCTTGATCATTTCCGCGGGGCTGCTGTCGGTGTGGCGCACGATGCGCGACCCCAAGCCGGCTTGACCCGCGTTCCTCTCGACTCGGAGCACACGAATGACGATGACACTGATTTCCGCCGCCGATCTGGCCGCGCGCCTGGATACGCCCGACGTGCGCGTGTTCGACGTGCGCCACGACCTGACCAACCATGCGGTCGGCCGCCAAGCCTATGACGCCGGCCACATCCCCGGCGCCCGCCATCTGGACCACGAGAGCGAACTGGCCGCGCCGCGCACCGGCAAGAACGGGCGCCATCCCTTGCCCGCGCGCGCCGAATTCGGCGCGCTGATGGCCGCGCATGGCGTGACGCCGCAGACGCTGGTCGTGGCTTACGACGCCAGCGGTGGCATGTACGCCGCGCACCTGTGGTGGATGCTGCGCTGGTTGGGCCACGACCGCGTGGCCGTGCTGGACGGCGGCTGGCAGGCCTGGGTGGCCGCCGGACTCCCGACCACGACCGAGGCCGCAGCCCCGGTGCAGGCCGGAAAACCCGTGGAGCCGGGCCCGTCCCTGGCGGGTGCCGTGGACGCCAACGCCGTGCTGGCCAACATCGCCCAGCCGTCCTTTACCGTGATCGACGCGCGCGCCGCCAACCGCTACCGCGGCGAAGTCGAGCCCATGGACCCGGTGGCGGGGCACATTCCGGGCGCGTTGAACCGCCCCAACGGCGAAAACCTGCAAGCCGACGGCCGCTTCAAGAGCGCCGAACAACTGCGCGCCGAGTTCTCGGGCCTGCTCGATGGCCGCGACCCGGCCGCCATCGTGCACCAGTGCGGCTCGGGCATCACGGCCTGCCACAACCTGCTGTCGATGGAGATCGCGGGCCTGGCCGGATCGCGTCTGTATCCGGGCTCGTGGAGCGAGTGGTGCAGCGACTTGTCTCGACCGGTGGCCAAGGGCGCCTGAGGCGGCCGGGGCGGCTGGCGATCGTAGGCCAGGGCGGTTGCCCTGGCTTTTTTTCGCCGGCGTTTTTCTTCCAGCCGCTACCAGATCGCGGCAAGCTTGACCCGTCCCGAGACGCTTTCCGCGATCTCCAGGAAGTGGTCCAGCGGCGGCGTGGCCAGCCCCGGCACCTTGGCCATATCGTCCCAGCGTCTTAGACGAATCGCATCCGGCGCGCCGGGCATGCTGGCGAAATCCACCGCCTGGCCTGCGTCGAAACTGCCCCCCTGCAACGCCAGGCTGCGCTTTGAATCCTCGGAGAGCGACGCTTCATATTGCGGCTCCACATAGCAGAGGTAGCGCTTGGCTTCCACGTGAAGCCTGATCGGGTCCAGCACGGCCGAGCTGAACAGGCCGCGCAGGAACGGCAGCACGAAATACTGGTGCTTGTCGTCGATGCCGCGCAGCGTGGGCGTGCCTGGCCGGTCGGCGATCAGATGGCCAAGATCGTGCAGCAGGCAGGCGGTGATCAGTTGCGCGTTGGCGCCATGGCGTTCGGCCAGCGCCGCCGTCTGCAGCGCATGCCGCAAATGGCTGACCGACTCGCCGTGATAGGAACGATGTCCGCGTTCCAGGAAAATCTGCTCGATATCTTGCAAGGTCAAGGCCATGGTTGTCTCCTGAGTGGCCGCAAGGGGGGAGAGGCGGGCAGTGACCCTGGCGGGTCAGCCGGCTGCCGGCGCCATCTCCAGAAAGCGCGCGATCAGTTGCACCGGTTGGCGCTCGCGCAGGCAGTACAGGTATTCGTTCATCACGATGTCCGCGCCCTGGATATCCAGGGCCGCCAGATCGGGGTGCGATGGAATTTCACGCGAGGGGATCAGGCTGATGCCCAAATCGCACAGGATGGCTTGGCGAATCGACTCGCGGCTGCCGATCTCCAGGGTGCGCCGCACGGCAACCCCGGCCGCCGCCAGGGCGTCCTCGGTCAGCTGTCGCGTCATGGAGCCAGGCTCGCGCAGCAGCACCGCGTGGTCGGCCAGATCGGCCAGGCGGACCTGGCTGCGGCGCGCCAAAGGGTGGTCGCGATGCGTCACCACACGGATCGGATCGGCCGCGATCATCCGGCGGTACAGGTGCTTGTCATCCATCAGAAAGGAAGACGTGGCAATCTCGATGCGGTAGTCGTGCAATGCTTGCAGCATTGACTGCGAATTGCCGATCGTGACGGTCAGGTCGATGCCCGGATAACGCTGGTTGTACCGGCGCACCGTATCCATGATGTAGAACGGGCCGGTGGCGCCGATGCGCAGGTTGCCTTCGCGCAGGTCGCTGGCGTCGCGCAGCCGGAAATCGATCTCGGTTTCCTGCTGGACCAGCTTCTCGACCATGGGCATCAGGTTGTGGCCGGCGTCGGACAGGCGCATGCCGCGGCCTTGCCGGTGGAACAGTTCGATGCCGTAACGCGACTCCAGCTGGCGCAATTGCCCCGTCACCGTGGGCTGGCTGACGCCCAACTGGGCGGCGGCTTTGGTGACGGTGCCGCAGCGGGCCACGGCGTAGAAGGATTTGAGTTCGGCGACGAGCACGATGATGGGGGCGGGAAAGGGACGCAATGCGCAAGACCGCCAGTACACCAAAATAATTTGATGTTTTTATTACTGCATTTGCGCGAAGTGTCATAAACACTCAATACGCGCCTTCCATACTGCCTTCGTTCCCAGACCGGAGGCACCATGCCCCAACCGAATAACGCCTTCCTCTCCGTTCGAAATCTTGTGAAACGGTTCGGCAGCCATACGGCGCTGGCGGATGTTTCGCTGGATATCCGCGCCGGGGAGCTGGTGTGCCTGCTGGGACCGTCCGGTTGCGGCAAGACGACCCTGCTGCGGGCCATCGCCGGGCTGGAGCGCCAGGACAGCGGCACGATCGTGTTGTCCGGCCGGGATATTTCGCGCGCCGAGCCGCAAGAGCGCGACTACGGCATCCTGTTCCAGTCCTACGCGTTGTTTCCCAATCTGACCGTGGCCCAGAATGTGGCCTACGGCCTGAGCGGCAAGCGCGCCCACCGCAAGCACGTCGCCAGCCGGGTCGAGGAAATGCTGGCCCTGGTGGGGCTGTCCGGCGCGGCGGAAAAATATCCGGGACAGATTTCCGGCGGCCAACAGCAGCGCGTGGCCCTGGCGCGCGCGCTGGCGCCGTCGCCGTCGCTGCTGCTGCTGGACGAGCCCATGTCCGCCCTGGACGCCCGGGTGCGCGAACACCTGCGCATCGAGCTGCGCGCCTTGCAGAAACGTCTGTCCATCACGACCCTGATGGTGACGCACGACCAGGAAGAGGCCATGGTGATGGCTGACCGCATCGCCGTGATGAATGGCGGCGTGATCGAACAGTACGGCACGCCGCGCGAGCTCTACCGCCAGCCGGGTTCGGCCTTCATTGCCGATTTCGTGGGCGAGGCGAACTGGCTGCCGTTCGAGCGCGTCGATGCCCACCGCGCCCGCGTGGGCCGGCAGGAACTGGCTGTGGACGAGGCGCTGGACGGCGCGTCGGGCAAGCTGTTCGTGCGTCCGGAAGCCGTGCGCGTCAGCATGGCGCGCCCGGAAGAACCCAACTCCATGCTGGCCGACGTGCTGGACGGCGTGTTCCTGGGTCGCGGCTATCGCCTGGCTTTGCGGCTGGAAGGCGTGCCCGGGTCCACCGTGCACTCCATCGTGTCCCCTGAAATCGGAGATGCCCTGTTGGGCCCTCACGCTGCCAGCCGTTGCTGGGTGGAGCTGCCGCGCCATGCGATTCGCGCCTACGCTTGATGACGCCGTGACGGGACCCTCCGCCGCCGAGGCCGCCGCCACCGCGGCCGCCATGCCCGCCTCGCAGTCCTCTCAGGCCGCCACCGCGGCCGTCCTGGGCCGCCGTCCGCTACCCGGCTGGATCGGCGCGCTGGGATTGACGGCGGGGCAGGGCGCGCTCGTCCTGTTCCTGGTGCTGTTTCTGGCGTTACCGCTGGCCGCGATCCTGGCTAAGTCCGTCACCGACAGCGACGGCGCGTGGGCCGGCCTGTCTGTCGTCACCGGCATCATCGGCGCGGACGGTTTCATGGCCATGGTCGGGCGCAGCCTGACCGTCGGCATCGTCACGATGCTGCTGGTGGTGCCTTGCGCCTACGGTTTCGCTTATGGCTTGACCCGCACGCGCCTGCCCGGCAAGGGCCTGCTGCGCACCATCGCCTTGCTGCCGCTGCTGGCGCCGTCGCTTCTGCCAGGCATCGCCCTGGTCTATCTGCTGGGCAATCAGGGCCTGCTCAAGGGCCTGACGGGCGGCGCCACCATTTATGGTTTCTGGGGCATTGTCGTGGGCGAGGCCTTCTACACCTTCCCGCATGCCTTGATGATCCTGCTGACCGGCCTGACCCTGGCCGACGGCCGCCTGTATGACGCGGCGCGCGCCATGGGCGCCGGCTCGTGGCGCACCTTTCTTACCGTGACCCTGCCCGGCACGCGCTATGCCGTGTTTTCGGCCTGCTGCGTTGTGTTCACCTTGACGGTGACCGACTTCGGCGTGCCCAAGGTGGTGGGCGGCGACTACAACGTGCTAGCCATGGAAGCGTACAAGGCGGTGGTCGGCCAACAGAATTTCCCCAAGGGCGCGGCCATCGGCATCTTGCTGCTGCTGCCCGCCTTGCTGACGTTCGTGCTGGACCGCCGGCTGCGCGCCCGCCAAGGCGCCCAGATGAGCGGCCGGGCGCAGCCCTACGTGTCGGGCGTGAACGTCCGGCGCGATGCGGCCTTCCTGGCGCTGGCCGGCGCGATGGCCGCCTTCCTGCTGCTGATTATCGGCGTGGCCGTCTGGGCGTCGTTCGTGAAGATGTGGCCATACAACCTGTCGCTGTCGCTGCGGTCCTATGATTTCGACAACATGGATGGCGGTGGCTGGCTGGCCTGGCGCAACAGCTTGCGGTTGGCGTTCTGCACGGCGGTGATCGGCACGGTGGTGGTGTTTGTCGGCGCCTGGATGATGGAGAAGGTGCCCGCGCGCGGCGGCGTGGCGCGCGGCTTGCGCGGCGCCGTGAGCATGCTGGCGTTGATGCCGATGGCCGTTCCCGGCCTGGTGCTGGGCCTGGGCTACATCTTTTTCTTCAATAGCCTGATGAACCCCTTGAACATGCTCTACGGGACGATGCCGCTGTTGATCTTGTGCACGGTCGTCCACTTCTACACCAGCGCGCATTTGACGGCAGCCACGGCGCTCAATGCCCTGGACCCCGAGTTTGAAGCCGCCTCGGCGTCGCTGAAGGTGCCGCGCATGACGACCTTCCTGCGCGTGACCTTGCCCATGTGCCTGCCCGCGGCGCTGGATGTTGCCCGCTACTTGTTCGTTTCCGCCATGACCACCGTGTCGGCCGTGGTGTTCCTGTACAGCCCGTCCACGGTGCTGGCTGCCGTCGCCGTGCTGAACATGGACGATGCCGGCTTCATCGGCCCGGCCGCCGCCATGTGCACCGTGATCATGGCCAGTTCCGCCGTCGCGGCGCTTGCGTTGCACCTGGCCAGCCGCGCGCTGGTGGCGCGCAGCCAGGCCTGGCGCCGACCCGCGGCCCTCTGAACGCTTATTTCTAGGATGACCCTCATGAAAGTTTCCCCTTTGCCCGTCCAGCTGGAAGCCGTGATCTTCGACTGGGCCGGCACGCTGGTCGACTTCGGTTCGTTCGCGCCCACCAAGGTGTTCGTGGATGCGTTTTCGCAGTTCGGCATGGACGTGTCGTTGAAAGAAGCCCGCGGCCCGATGGGCGTGGGCAAGTGGGACCACATCCGCGCCCTGTGCGATCAGCCTGCCATCGCCAGCCAATACCAGGCCCAGTTCGGCCGCCTGCCGACCGACGAAGACGTGACCGCCATCTATGAACGCTTCCTGCCGATGCAGCTGGAAAAGGTCGCGCAATATTCGGCGGCCATTCCCGGCGCGGCTGAACTGCTGCGCGCGTTGCGCCAGCGTGGCCTGAAGATCGGATCCTGCTCGGGCTATCCCGGCAGCGTCATGCGCCGCGTCGTTGAACGCGCGGCCTCCGAAGGCCTGGAGCCCGACTGCATCGTGGCCAGCGACGACGTGCCGCGCGCGCGTCCGGCGCCGGCCATGGCGCTGAAGAACGTCGTGGAACTGGGCCTGACCGACGTCGCAGGCTGCATCAAGGTCGACGACACCTCGCCCGGCATCGAGGAAGGCCGCCGCGCCGGCATGTGGACGGTGGGCCTGCTGTTGTCGGGCAACGCCGCCGGCCTGACGCTGGACGAATACCTGAGCCTGGACGAAGCCGGGCGCGACAAGGCGCGCGCGGAGGCCACCCGCGAGCTGTCGGCCGCCGCGCCGCACTACCTGATCGATACCGTGGCGGACCTGCCGGCCGTCGTGACCGATATCGACGCCCGTCTGGCGCGAGGCGAACGGCCCTGAACTAGATCCCGACTGGCCGGCGCCGCCGGCCGCATTCCTCTTTCACCCCGCATACCGCAGCCGCAATCGCCGGCCGTGGCGGCGGCTCTCACCCTTTTTCCGCTCATCCACGGAGTTCCTCATGAATCGCTACAAGCTGCTTGCACTGGCCGCCGCCCTGACGGGCGTGATGGGCGCCGCCTCCGCCGAGACCACGCTGACGGTCTACACCGCGCTGGAAGCCGATCAGATCAAGGTCTACCAGGCCGCCTTCGAGCGCGCCAACCCCGACATCAAGATCCAGTGGGTCCGCGACTCCACCGGCATCATCGCCGCCAAGCTGCTGGCTGAAAAAAGCAACCCGAAGGCCGACGTGATCTGGGGCCTGGCCGGCACGGCGCTGGGCTTGATGGACAAGGAAGGCATGCTGCAACCCTACGCCCCCAAGGGACTGGACCAGATCGCCACCAACATGCGCGACGCCAAGGCCGAGCCGTCGTGGGTCGGCATGGACGGCTACGCCGCCGCCATCTGCTTCAACACCATCGAAGCCGAAAAGCAGAAGCTGCCCAAGCCCACGTCGTGGCAGGACCTGACCAAGCCGGTCTACGCCGGCAAGATCGTCATGCCGAACCCCGCCTCGTCGGGCACGGGCTTCCTGGACGTCAGTGCGTGGCTGCAGATCTTCGGTGAAGAAAAGGGCTGGGCCTATATGGACGCCTTGCACAAGAACATCGGTTCGTACACGCACTCGGGTTCGAAGCCTTGCAACATGGCCGCGGCGGGCGAATTCCCGATCGGCGTGTCGTTCGACTACCGCGCCGCCAAGCTGAAGGCCGACGGCGCGCCGGTCGAAGCCGTGTTCCCGTCGGAAGGCCTGGGCTGGGAAGTGGAAGCCACCGCCATCATGAAGGGCACGAAGAACCTGGAGGCCGCCCGCAAGCTGGCCGACTTCTCGGCCAGCCGCGAAGCCAACGAGCTGTACAAGGCCAACTTCGCGGTGCTGGCGATCCCGTCGATCGCCACGGTCAACCCGAACCTGCCGGCCGACCTGACCAAGCGCATGATCAAGAACGACTTCGTGTGGGCCGCCACGAACCGTGAACGCATCATCGCCGAATGGACCAAGCGCTACGACGGCAAGTCCGAGCCGAAGAAGAAGTAAGCGTCCGCCCACGCAGCGGCGCGGCGCTTGCCGTGCCGCCGCTTACCGGAAGCGCCGCCACGCGGTGGCTTCCCCCGCTATTCCTCTAGCAATGTTCCTGAGATGAAAACTTACGACGTAATCGTGGTGGGCGCGGGCATGCTCGGCATCGCGCACGCCTGGGCGGCCGCCAAGCGCGGCCTGTCGGTGGCCGTGATCGAACGCAGCCGCCAGGCGCACGGCGCCACGATCCGCAACTTCGGCCAGGTCATCGTGACCGGCCAGGCGCCTGGCATGATGCTGTCGCATGCGCAGCAGGCCCGCGAACTGTGGCTGGATCTGGCCGACAAGGCCGGCTTCCACGTGCGCGCCAACGGCGCCCTGGTGCTGGCGCGCAATGCCGACGAGGCCGCCGTGCTGCAGGAGTTCGCGGATACGCGGCTGGCGCAAGAGGGCTACCGCGCCGACCTGTTGTCCGCCCGCGACGTGGCGGGTTTGTACGACGGGCAGTTGGCGCACCACTGCATGGGCCTGCGCGGCCACGATGACCTGCAGATCTATTCGCGCGAGGCGCTGCCCGCGATCACGCGCTACCTGGCGGAATCGCTGGGCGTGACGTTCATCACCGGCACGCTGGCGCGCGCCGTGGAAAATGGCTTGGTCGGCACCACCGCCGGCGACTTCCAGGGCAAGCACGTGTTCGTCTGCCCGGGCCACGACTACCTGACCTTGCTGCCCGAACGGTTCGCGCCGTTGAACCTGGAAATCACCCGCTTGCAGATGTTGCGCGCGGCTTTCGAGACTAACCCCATCGCGCTGGACCGTCCCGTGCTGACGGGGTTGTCTTGCGTGCATTACGGCGCCTTTTCGGACCTGCCGTCGGCGCAAGTCCTGCGGGACGTGATCCAGGCACGCACACCGATGCTGCTTGAGAACGGCATCCACCTGCTGATCAGCCCCACGCCTTATGGCGAACTGATCATCGGCGATTCGCACCGCTACGGGCAGGATGCGTTTCCCTTCAACGACGAGGCCGTCGACAACGCCATGCTGGACCTGGCGTCGCAGGCGCTGGGCGCGCGATTGCGCGTGCTGGAGCGTTGGCAGGGTGTCTACGGCGCCCACGGCCCGGCGCCGTTCTCGGTGATGCCGGTGGACGCGGCGACGACCGTCGCCGTGATGCACTCGGGCGTCGGCATGACGGTGGGGCTGGCGATCGGCGAACGAACGGTAGCCGGCGTGATCGGACACTGACGCGCTAGCGCCTTGCGCAAGAAAAAGGGCCTCGCACGAATGCGAGGCCCTTTCTTCGATTGCGGCGAACCCGCGTTTGCAAGGGCGCGATTAGATGTTGTGCATGATGCGCCGGTACCACTCGTGGAAGTGCTGCATGCCGTCTTCCATTGGCGACTGGTACGGGCCGGCTTCGTTCACGCCGCGCAGCATCAGGGCCTTGCGGCCCGCATCCATGCGTTCGGCGATCTCGTCGTCTTCGATGGCTGTTTCCATGTAGGCCGCGCGCTGCGCCTCGACGAATTCGCGTTCGAACGCCGAGATTTCCTCGGGGTAGTAGAACTCGACCACGTTGATCGTTTCCTGCGGGCTCTTCGGATACAACGTCGACAGCACCAGCACGTGCGGGTAAAGCTCGATCATGTGAGTCGGGAAATACGTGACCCACACCGCGCCGAAGTCCGGGGCGTCGCCGTCGCGGAACGACAGCAGGCGGTCGTGCCACTGCTTGTACACGTCGGAACCCGGCTGCGCCAAGGCGTTGTGCACGCCGACCTTCTGCAGGCTGTACCAGTCGTTGAATTCCCAGGTCAGGTCGTCGCAGGTGACGAAGCGGCCCAGGCCGGGATGGAACGGACCGACGTGGTAGTCCTCAAGGTAGACCTCGATGAAGGTCTTCCAGTTGTAGTTGCACTGATGCACTTCGACATGGTCGAGCACGTAGTCGCCGAAGTTGAACTCCGGGCGCGAGAACAGCGGGGCCATGTCCGAGGCCGGGTCGCGCGGGCCTTCGAACAGCAGGCCGTGGCAATCGCGCAGGCGGAACTTCTGCAAGTTCATGCAGGGCGTGGTCTCGAATTGGGGCGCGCCCAACAACTCGCCTTGATTGTTGTACGTCCAGCGGTGCAGCGGGCAAACGATGTTGCCGCCGGTGGCTTTCAGATTGCCTTGGGAATTGCAGTTGCCGGCCACATTGCCGGCCTCGCCGCCCAGCATCAACGCCTGACGGTGACGGCAGACATTTGAGATGAGTTCAACGCCTTGCTGGTTGCGAACCAGCACGCGCCCTGCGTTTTCCTGAACCAACGTACGCCAATCCCCGATTTCGGGCACCAATTTCTGGTGGCCGACATATTGCGAGGATTGCTTGAAAATGAGTTCTTGCTCGCGGGCAAAGAGGGCTTCGTCAAAGTAAGCACTGACGGGTAGCTGGGTGCGAGCTGGCACGACATGTGCCATCCGACCGATGTCGGTCATGATTCCCTCCGCTCGGATAAAAAAGCCAGGACGGTTTGAACTCTGCCAAGCGCTTTTGTTCAAGCCCAGCGATTTTGCGAACTGCTTTTGCAAACGCTTGAGCTCAACAGTCGAGCTTGGCTAAATCCATGCTGGCGCGAAGAAAAATCGGTGTCTGGCCGATCAAATAAGCCGTGAATTGTACCCCAAGGGATTCCCCCACGCCCGTGAAGATCCGTGAAGCTTGGTGAAGTTGAACAGGGGGATGTCCGGCGGGGCGCAAAACCCCATTAACCCTTCGTGGCGTAGGTCTTTCAGACGAGGCGGCGGGTGGCCGGATGGCGTCGCAGCAGCCAGCTGCTGGCGGCCGACAGGGCGAATACGGCCGCGGTCAGCAAGGGCACGGTCCAGGCGTCGCGGTCCCCGCCGGTGAACGCGCCCGCGCGCCGCGCCACGTCGAGGAACACCGGGTGAATCAGATAGACGCCGAAGGTCAGCGGCGCCAGCGCGGCCAGCCGCGGCAGGCGTGGCGACGAGACGATCCACTGGAACGCGGCCAGCGACATGAATGGCACCGTCAGGCTGAAATAGTCATAGAAATAGGTGTCCAGGGCATGGCCATTGGACATGACGCTTACGCCCAGCGCGGTGGCGGCCACGCTGGCCGCCAGCATCAGGCCGGGCCGGGGAATGCGCATTTCGCCGTCAAAAATCAGACGACCGGCCACGAAGTACCCCAGATAGGGCAGGAACCAGGTCAGGAAGAAGCCGTGCGGGGCACCCAGCGCGCGCCGGTACAGCGCGTCCAGGATCGCCACGCCCAGAATGCCCACGACCCAAAGCGCGCGTCCGCGCGGCGTGCTGCGCGCATACAGCAGGCGGGCCAGCGGGGCGAACAGGTACAGACCCACGATCATGTACAGGTACCAGAGGTGGTAATACGGTTCGCCCTGGACGACCTTGCGCGGCCAGAACGAAAAGTCGACGCGCCCGTCGTCCCACCAGTCCAGGCCCGTGCGCCATGCCAGATAGAACAAGGTCCAGAAAACCAGCGGGGCGCAGATGCGCGCCATCCGGCGGCTGTAGAACGTGAGGGCGTCGCTGGGCTTGCCGGGGTCCAGCAGCAGGGCGCCGCTGACCATCACGAAGACGGGCACGCACCAACGCGCCGCCGAGTCATACAGATTGGCGGCCAGCCAGGCGCCGCGGCCATAGGCGGCCGGGTCACTGACGATCAGCGCCGCGCTATGCAGCAGCACGACCGCCACGGCCGCCAGCCAGCGGGCGGCGTCCAGGCGAGCGTATCGGTCTTCGGTTTCAGGCAATCCGGGCTCCCGCTGGTGAATCCTTTTTCACCTTAGCAGCGGCATGCGTCCGGCTTCTGTATCCAGCGGTTAGGCAAGGCGAAAAAAACCGACAGGACCCGAATGGGCGCTGTCGGTGGAAAGGGTGGCGGACCGAGAGGCCCGCCACCGTTTCGCGGGCCGGCAAGGCCGCGAACGATTTGTCACTAAACCGTTGGCGGGCAACCGTGCGCGCTTATTGCAGGACGATGTTGGCCTGTTTGATCAGTTGCGACACGATCGGTTGTTCGGTCTTGATCTGCTTGTCCAATTCGGCCGCCGTGCCCGAGCGCGGGTCGATGCCCATGTCCAGCATGCGCTTCTTCACGGCTTCGTCCTGCAGGGTCTCGGTCAACGCGGCCTGCAGTTTTTGCAGCACCGGAGCCGGCGTGCCCTTGGGCGCCACGAAGCTGAACCAGGCCGTCATGTCGAAGGCAGGGTAGCCTTCTTCGGCCAGCGTCTGCAGCTTGGGCAGCGTCGCCAGCCGAGACGGGCTGGTGATGGCGAAGACCTTGACCTTGCCGGCGTCCGCCTGCGGCATGCCGGTGGCGACCATGTCGAAGAACAGGTCCACGTCGCCGCTGATCAGCGCGGGCAGGGCCTGGGTCGCGCCCTTGAAGGGGACGTGCAGGATGTCGATGCCGGCGCGTTCCTTGAACAGTTCGCCCACCAGGTGCGACGACGTGCCGGG
>Ga0307412_10000558_pt1 | contig 22145 bp, 21 predicted proteins | sample DK1Cmetagenome_3_FD_203823 | JGI IMG/M metagenome (GOLD analysis project Ga0307412, IMG submission 203823) | Maize rhizosphere microbial communities from greenhouse at UC Davis, California, United States - DK15-C-1 | ecosystem: Host-associated > Plants > Roots > Rhizosphere > Soil | place: USA...
TTTAGATTTTTAAAAAAATGTGCAACAAATTTCATTACAAATATGGTAACAAAACAAAATCTAAGGCTGAACTCAATATGATTTAATGAGCTCCAAAAGAGACATGAAGCATTTAAGAGGAAATTCTCATAGCAAATCTTTATGATCACCTACAAGCATATCGTTGATCAAGTTTCTTAATTCTTCTTTTATTTTTAACATTTCTAGTCATAATTTTGTTGTTTAAAGAATTATTTGAACTTTCCGTAATTGTTATGGGTCAAAATTATAGTATATTTTTACTTACAATTTATGAGTAATTACTTAAGGTTATCGAATAATCAAACCATACTTATGTTGGAAACGGAAGAAAACCAAATAGATAATAAAGCATTCACAGCAGAATGCCATACCGTTTTAATGGCAGGTTTCGGATACATTGTATGCCGTTGGCGGAAATGGAAATTGATGATGATCATTGCAATGACCAGAGGAAATAAAAGGTCTGAAATTCAGAGACAGGTCATCGGAATTTCTGTGTGAATTCTTTAAAGTGAACTAAAAGAATCGGAAATGGATTTATCATAAAAAAGTAGAGAATGGATATTCAGCATAGAATATGAGCTTTTCCTACAGCAAACATTGGAAGGAGTGGTTTCGGCCATGGCAAAATGAGGAATGCAGCACTGCGAAAAGATTAAAGCTGAAATGTCTACAGGAACTCAGATACAAAAACAGATAAAAAATTAAAATCATAAAATGAATAAAGTATTAAAAATCAGTTTCTTTCTATGCGCTTGTTTAATAATGACAGCGTGTCCCGGCGGCAGCTATATCAAATATAAATTAGTTGGAGGTAAACAAACTTCTCTTTATGATTATGATGCTATTGTTATTAACCAAACAGATACTGTTCTTCTAAAAGTCGGTATTGTTGAAACAAAAATCAAAGAGAAAAAGAAAATACTTCTGGTGAAATTTGAAAACACAAAAGGATATGATTTTAATGTAGTTTCAAGTAAATATGGTAAGCTGTCCACAGATAATACAGATAAGAATATTTTTAAGAAAGAAATCAGATCCTTTGGTAACGGAGATACGGTTGAGGTTTCTCACAACTCCAAAACATATTATTTTACCAAAGAATAATTGAATAATATAAAATAGCATGCAAAAAGCTGTGTTTATATTTTCAGGCCAGTTTTGTAGTAGGTGATGGTAAGATTTATTGGCTGATACACGATATTTTGATAAATGTTTAACGGAATATCTCTGGAAGTTAAGCCAAAAGAAAGATTTGATCAGGTGAAGTTGTGTTTGTAAATGATGTGAAATCACTTTTTTTCAAGCACATGGATTACTTTATTCTTGGTATCCCATACCGTAATATACTGGGATAGAAAAGAATGGGCGAAAGTAAGTGTATTTTTTTCAGTTATTTGTAAAGGCTTGTGGGCAGGGCTGTAATCTTCTTTCTCCAATCCATACAGATTAATGGTTAAGCGTTCATCGATTTTAATATTATACCAATTGTAGAATGCACCTGGTTCGTCATAAAACTCTTCAAAATCACCTTCATTCTTCAACTTTTCAAAATCTGAATCTTTTATCGTAAAAACACCTTTTCCCCCACCAGAATCAAAATCTATTAGAAAATCGATTCCTTTATTTTGTATTTTGATCATGGGGTGATTATCCAATTTTCGGGTGAAATACGGTAGCGAGGTGATATAGTTTTTATGATTTTTGATATCTTTCCAATTTTCGACATTGTCTTTCTGTTTATAAAAAGTAATTTCACTTCTTAAATAATCCAGTTTCATATCATAGCCATCAAAAAATTTAAATCCTATCTGGCCAATCACTTCAGGGGTAATCTGCTCAAGAAAATCGTAATTGTTACCTCTTACTTTTTTTAAAGAATTATATACATTATTTCCGACCTTAATCTGATCAATTAACGGATACCCAAGTACTTCAAATTTTTGTCCACTACCTGTAAATCCGGAACCTGTTATTTTTGATCCAATCCCGTGCACTTTTTTAGAATGAAGAGCGAACGTCACATTATTTCCCGTATCAAACATCCATCGTCCTTTTTCTCCATTGATTTCGCCATCAATAAAGGGCCAGTCAAGAATAATAGCAAGAGGAATTTTCACCACATCTCCTTTTAAATAAATATTGTTGTTCATTATCGCTTCTGCATTATTGGTTTCCTGAGCATAACTACTAAAAGATGCAGATAAAACTGTGAAAAATAAAAATTTAATGGCTTTCATTTTTTTATTTTGACTAATAACGGTTGTTCTGTTGAATTTTCCTCTTGCTACTATTCTTGCATTTATTAATTCTTGACTTTAGGATTCCTTATATGATAATGCTCCGGAAGGGCATTTATCAATCTGTTGCTTTAATTCCTCTATTGAGGCATTATTGCAATCCACCCAAGGTGAAGCCTTTGGATTATAAACTTTTGGCAGGGTCCTTACGCAAACACCTGCATGACTGCACATTTTTGGCTTCCAGATTATAGTGAAATCACCTTTTTTATATTCTTTTGTAGTTTCCATATTTTGTATAATTATAATTTTAATACGTCTTTAATATCATCTGTTTTTTTGAACATTGCTGCTGCGAATGGACAAAGCGGAATTATTTTTACATTATTTTCCCTGGCCATGTCCACAATTTTGTATAACATCTGCAGACCTACTTTTTTACCCGTGTATTCAGGCTCGACTTCTGTATGGTCGATAATGATCAATTCTTCTCCTGCGATTGAATACGTCATTGTTCCCGCACGCTTTTCATTTTCACGGGCGATAGCAAAGCCACCGGTTTCGCGCTCTTTTAAAAATATTTTCATAATATTAATCCATTATTTGTTTTAAAAATTAAAGTTTAAATTGTTACCGAATGACGGATACACAACAATAAACAGACAGCATGCATTGAAAATTTCAATAAAATGCAGCACTATATCTTTATAGTTCTTGCTTGATAAGTGGAATAACTTTCTTCCCTATCAATTCAGTTGCTTTTAGCAATTGCTGATGCGACAAGCCGGCATTATCCATTTGGAAAGCGAACCTGTCAATACCGCCGAGCGCCTTGCTATGCTTAAGTAATTTTTCGGCTACCTCTTCCGGCCCGCCTACAACCAACACGCCTTTAGGTGCAATCAAAGAATTAAAGCTTTGTCTGGTTACTGGCGGCCACCCACGGTCTTTGCCAAGCTTGGTCCACAATTCTGCATAGCCAGGGAAGTAATCCTCTATGGCTTGTTCACTGCTATCAGCTACATAACCGGGTGAATGAAGCCCGACCTTCAATTGTTCGGGTGAAAAACCAGCTACGCGCCCAGCTTCACGGTATAGGTCAACTAAAGGACGAAAGCGTTCTGTTTCCCCACCGATTACTGCCACCATCAGCGGAAGTCCTAATGAGCCTGCGCGAACAAAAGATTCAGGAGTTCCACCCACACCAAGCCAAACAGGTAGTTTCTCCTGTAATGCTCTTGGATAAACAGGTTGATTATTCAATGCCGGCCTGAATTTACCAGACCAGGTAATGAATTCGTTATTGCGTATCTGAAGCAGTAATTCCAATTTTTCTGCAAATAAAGCATCATAATCATTTAAATTAAATCCAAAAAGCGGATATGCTTCAATGGAAGAGCCTCGACCTACAACCATTTCAGCCCGCCCGCGTGATATTAAGTCAAGGGTGGCAAAACTTTGATAAACCCGTACAGGATCATCTGTGCTCAGCACTTTTACCGCACTGCCCAGCATGATTTTTTTAGTCATTGCAGCGGCCGCGGCCAGAATTACATCCGGTGCAGAATCCAGAAAGCCTTCTCTATGATGCTCTCCGATACCGAAAAAATCTAAACCTGCCTGATCTGCCTTTACAATCCGTTCCAGTAGCTGTTCCATTACATCTACACTATTCAGGTTTTCACTTCCGTACATTGCAGATGCAAAACTGTCTATTCCTATTTCCATTCGTATTGCTTATTAGTTCGTTAATCTTTTTTTTCAAACTCTTCCTTTTTGTTGAGCAATCATACCATATTTTCCATCATAGAAGTCTTGGTATACCAAACTTTGACTTAACATCAATATGTGCTTTTAAGGATTTAATCTTTTGCAGGAACAGGCGTAGCTAATAGCTGTAATTCCCATGCGTAGGCCACTCCGGTTCCTCCGGCATGATCAACCATAAGACTGGCTAATTGGCTTGCTGTTTCTACACGTGCCCAATCTCTCTGCCATTCAGAAGTAACAGCGATCCAGTTAATGGGTGTAATACCATGTTGTACCATACGGCGTACGGCCATGTCATGACCTTCAGCTGAAACGGAACCACAAGCATCCGTTACCACGAATACGTCGTAGCCTTCGGCAGCAGCCTGTATTGCAGGCATCGCCACGCAGACCTCTGTCCATAAACCGGCAATGATCAATTGTTTGCGCCCGCTTTTTGCAACAATATCAGTCACATTAGGATCCTGCCACGTATTGATTAGCGTACGGTTAATTGGTTTTTGCTCGGGAAATACTTCCTGGATCTGTTTAATGAGCAAACCTCCGCGTTCTTCAATAACAGTTGTAAGAATGGTTGGAACGTTAAAAATTTTAGCCGCTTTGGAAAGTCCTGTCACTGCGTTTATCACCATCGTTGGCTCGTGGCTGTTAAGATTCGAGAACTGGAACGGTTGGTGATCAATCAGCACCAGGATGCTGTCTTCAGGACGAAGAAGGGCCTCAAGCCCTGTTTTTCTGCTAGTTTGCATATGATTAATTATTTTTGATTATAAAGCAAAATTAGAATTCAGATCAGAAATTAAAGATGATGTTTGACGAAAAATATTGTAGACAAATGTCTATTAATTAGCAATTCATATCTGATCTGTGAAGACTTCATTGCGAAACTGAATATCATCGATTAAATCACCTTATATATTTTAATGATTTATGATTTAAGTATTATTTGGAGTGAATATCTTCCTATTTGCTGATGCGCACAATTTTCAATACAAAGAAAAAAATGCCTAATTTTGCTATGAGTAGAAAATCATGAAACAACTATTTGATTATATCAACAATTATTTGCCTAACGGGATTTCTGAAAGCGATTTTGAGATTATAAAAGGTTATTTTACGCATAAACGATTGCGTAAAAGACAATATTTTATACAGGATGGGGATATATGCACAAATTATGGTTTTATTCTTAGCGGTGCCATGCGTCAATATAGTGTGGATGATAACGGGACGGAATATATAGTTCAGTTATTTATAGAGAATTGGTGGGTGGGTGATCGCGAAAGTTATACAACATCAACGCCTTCATTATATAATATTGATGCGTGGGAAGATACAGAATTACTGCTGATTTCGAGATCTGATGTTTTAGAATTATTTGATCGTTGCCCTGCATTTGCCGAAATGGTAAGAATAATGGATGACAGAAATAATATTGCCAATTTGAAGAGACTTACCTCTTCGATAAGCGCAGGAGCCGAAAAGCGATATTCAGATTTTATTGCTACACATCCAAATTTCCTGCAACGCTTTCCACAGCACATTATAGCCTCTTATTTAGGTATATCAAAAGATACTCTCAGTCGTATAAAACGTCAGCTTCTGGAAAAATAGGAGATATGTTACGAAAAAGATCTTAAAAAATAGACCACATTTAATTTACTGATTTATTAAGGCTTAAGGGATTTCCAACTGAAAGTTAAAAATCAATCTAAAAGCAATACTATTTAAAGCACTAAATAAATGTTTGAATCTTCCTTGTTTCAGATTTACCTTTTTTACCATATGGTAAATTATCTGCTTAAAATATAAGGTATCTTTAGGTTATGAAAGAGTTTATTGATTATATTCTTCGGTTTGGTGACTTAAACAAACAGCAGATTGAATTTATCACTGGAAAGGCGAAAATACTTCACCTTAAAAAAGGCGAATATTTTTCTGAGGCCGGTAAAATCCCCAGACAGGTTGGGTTTATTTTGGAAGGGGTTGTACGTTTTTGTTATTACAACAATAAAGGCCAGGAAATCACCCATCATTTTATTGACGAGAATAATTTTGTTTCGGATCAACAAAAGTTTGAAGCCCAGATAGTAGCTTCCGATTACATAGAGGCCGTTACCGACTGCACATTGCTTGTTTTTTCAAAAAAAGACTGGGAGGAAATCGGAAATACTATTGTTACTTGGGAAGCTATTACAGGTTTGATATTAAAAAACTGTTTGCTGAAAACGATAGAAAGAAGAAGTCCGCTGGTTTCAGAAGATGCTACAACCCGTTATTTATCATTTATTGAAAAGTTTCCGGCTCTTGTCAATAGAATACCGCTTTCGTATGTTGCTTCATACTTGGGAATTACTCAACAATCATTAAGCAGAATAAGAAAAAATATCCGCTGAAGTCGCTTTTTACCATTTGGTAAACGTTTTCATTTATCAGATATCGAAATTTGTATCATTAATTTAAATAAAATAAAAATGAACAAAAAAGTAGTATTGATTACAGGTACAAATAGTGGATTCGGATGGCTTACTGCTAATAGTGTTGCAGCTTTAGGGCATAAAGTGTATGCCACGATGAGAGATATTGACGGGAAAAATGCTGATAAGGCAAAAGCCCTGGAACAGGTAGAAAATATAACTGTCCTTGACGTCTCATTAACCGATGAAACAAGTGTAAAAGCCGCTATTGACACGATTATAGCTAAAGAAGGAACAATTGATGTCTTGGTAAACAACGCCGGGATTTCAATGTTTGGTGTGGCCGAAAGCTCTACGCCTGAAGATTTGCAGCGGATGATTGATGTGAATGTAATCGCTCCGTGGAGATTGATGAAATTGGCGTTACCTTTTATGCGTAAACAATCAGAAGGACTGATTATTAACGTTTCCAGCGGATGGGGAAGATTCTCAGCTCCTTTTTTTGCCATGTATGGTGCTTCAAAATTCGCTCTGGAAGGTTTAAGCGAAAGTTTGCATTATGAATTACGACCATTTGGAGTAGATGTAGCCATTATTCAGCCAGGTTCGTTTCCTACCGAGATGTCTCAAAAGGTTCAATTCGGCTCTGATGCATCCGTTGTTGATGATTATAGAAAGATCGCTGATATTCCAGATAAAATATTTGGAGCCGTCGGTCAAATGTTTGAAACGGTAAAACCTAATCCGCAGGAGGTTGCAGATACAGTCGTAAACCTAATCAATTTACCAAAAGGACAAAGACCGCTAAGAACAGTTGCTGATCCCACAACGGGCGAAATTGTAAGAACAGCTAATGAAGCTGTAGCTGTTGAATACGCAAAAGTTTTAGAAGCATTTGGAATGGAAGATCTTTTGGTTTAAGATTTCGAAAACTGTAGAAATCCCTACACCAAAGCCAGGAACCAGAGACATTTTAGTAAAAGTCTTTGCAACTTCTGTAAATCCATTAGATTATCGGAGATTATAAAAATGAATTGATCTTACCTGTAATCACAGGTCATGATGTCTCCGGAGTAATTGTAGAAGTAGGTCACGGAGTAGAAAATTTTAAAATCGGTGATGAAGTTTATAAACTGAAAATTATTTTGATGCTATCATGCAATTAACAGATAACAAAAGTGGTGACATTATCATTGATACTTTAGAAGGAAATACTCTTTCTGATAGTGGAAAGATACTCAATCAGATGGGGCAGGTAGTTACATTGGTGGATATTGAAACCTTAGAATTAATTGAAGCCTGGGTAAAATGCGATTTATCATTTTGTTTTTACACTACAGAATAGAAATAAAATGGATGAATTTACAAAATTGGTCGAAAATAAAAAACTAAAGCCTGTTTTAAATAAGATTCTCCTTGGAAGAGATCGGAAAAGCTCACAGCCTATTGGAACCAGAGTGGGAGATGAAATTTCTACGGAAAAAATTGGAATTGAGATTGAACAAAAATCTTAATCTAATAAATATGCATTGAAGGAATTTGCTCAGTTATTTTCAATCAGATTTTGATGGTTTAAATTTCTGAAAAGGAGGTGATCGGATATAGTGATTTTCCGGAAACAGAAAATAGGGAAATATATATTTTATAAAAGCCACTTATCTTTAGATTCACATCCTTTCCTTTTTTGTTGTGTTTACTTGAATGAAATCACAAGGAGACTTTGATATTTCCTTAATTTTTGGATTTTGAACGATTACTTTCTCTAAGAAATTTCGATTTTTATCTCCCCAAACATTCATAGCATCAATAATGGGCATCAATGACCAACCAATCTCGGTAAGTGAATATTCTACTTTAGGAGGTAATTGTGGAAAAACTTTCTTTTCTATTATCCCATGATCTTCAAGTTCTTTCAGTTGTACATTTAAAACACGGCGTGTGGCGTCCGGCAGTATTCTCAAAATTTCACTTGGTCGTTTCACATCCATAGAAATTGCATTGAGTAACGCCGGTTTCCATTTTCCGTTTAGTATTTCTCTGGTCAGGTGTAGGCCACAATCAATAGTAAGAGGAATCTTTCTTTCGTACATAAAATTGAATTTAGAACAAAAATACATCATATTACCCAAAAGGTGCATAGGGATAAATTTATCCCTATAGCATTAATTTCTCCTATATTGTTCTTTTGTTGTTATTGGATGAACTTTGTCAAGGTTAAAATTTAAAATAAGTAACAATGAAAAATATCTCACAACCTCTTTTAGAGGAATATCAATTAGGAGATTTAAAATTAAAAAATAGAGTAGTAATGGCTTCATTAACTCGCGCCAGGGCTACTAATCCAGGCTTGGTACCTACAGCGACGATGGCGGAATATTATGCACAGCGGGCTTCTGCCGGGCTGATCTTATCAGAAGGTACTTGGGTGAATCCACAATCTATAGGTTTTATTAATGTTCCGGGCATTTATACCCAAGAGCAGGCAGAAGGATGGAAAACCATAACCAAAGCTGTTCACGATAATGGAGGGGTAATTTTTTCGCAATTAGGACACATTGGTGCAGGAGCACATCCCGATCTGCAGGACGGGGAACTTCCAGTCGGGCCATCAGCAGTTAATATACAATCACAATCTTTCACTCCGGAAGGTTTTAAGGATACTGTAACCCCACACGAAATGGCGGTTGCTGAAATCCACAAAACCATACAGGATTATAAACAAGCTGCTCAAAATGCAAAGGACGCGGGTTTTGACGGCATAGAAGTACATGCAATAGCTGGTATGCTCATCCCTCAATTTCTTAGTACAGCCACCAATAAGCGCACTGATGAATATGGTGGAAGTATTGAAAATCGTTCTCGCATTGTCTTTGAAATATTAGATGCTATCATAGAAGTTTGGGATAATACTTGTGTTGCCATAAAATTTTCTCCTGTGATGTTAAGTAATGTTGGAATCGTGAAGCCGGACGACGAAACAATTGCTTTATTCAAACATATTTTGAATAAATTAAGTCACTATGATTTGGCTTTTGTGCACATCGTAGGACCTTCAGAGGACTTATCAGGCACTCCTGTAGAAGAATTGCAAGAAAATTATTTCGCTCATTTTCGTAATAATTATAGTGGCAGAATCTTGGCTAACTTAGGTTTTTCTAGAGAAAGTGCCAATGCAATCCTAAAAGAAGGTAATGCGGATCTGGTATCTTTTGGTGAGCCTTTTATTGCAAATCCTGATTTGGTTGAACGTTTTATAAATAATTTATCTTTATCAAAAGGTGACAGAGATACATATTACTCGGGAGGAGAAAACGGATACATCACTTATCCTAAAGCGAAATATTCTGAATTTTAAGATAGAGCTAAATAAAAGACATACTGGAAAATGGCAAATCCAGTTTGATGTTTGTAATAACCTTTCTTATCCGATTCACAGTGAGTTCTCTTGCTTTCGCCTTTAATACAATTGATATAAATGAGTATTGCCGAATCACTATTTCTAGGGTAAACTTCTAAAAGTTTACCCTTATATCAGCTGGATTTTTCATTCTGATGCTAATGGTATCCAGATTATCTTCAAGTTCATAGTCAGCTTCTTGATAGGTGTCATCATCTGTTTTTTCCTGTACTTTAATTTCCCCAAAACCTATTTCATCTTTGGAAATATCAATTACAAAATCGTTGTTTTCTTCGTCTTGGGTGAAATGGTCTTTCTTAAAATCAATGAACTGCATAGTAGTGTGTATTTGGTTAGATTAGAGATTCAGCAAATTTTGTGCTATTGATAGTTATGATTAATTTTTTCAGCTACCGACTGAATTTAATTATCTGTTATCTCTCCAAAATGAGAATAATAACAGGTAACTACAGGATAGCTGAGTTTTTCTATAAGTATACTTTTATATAAATAAACATTAAAAGAAATCTGAGGATATTCTTGGCTTTTTGTTTAAATAATTTAAAAATATTGAAAAGTAATAGTAATTTTTTTAAATAATTAATAAAAGTAAATGAAAAATTCTATAGTAAGTCTCGGCCTTTTAATAAGCACTACAGGCTTGGTTTTCGCACAGGAAAAACCAACAGCTGCAACGATTAAGGATAGCATAAAAACAAATCCTAACGATAAAGCTAAAGATATCGAAGAAGTGGTTATTATAGCGTATGGTACACAAAAAAGAAGTGAAGTTACCGGGTCCGTCGGCAGGGTAAATGCTGAAAGCTTTAAAAACCGCCCCATTGCGAGGGTTGATCAGGCATTAACCGGTCAGATTGCAGGGGTAAAAACACGTTCCACGACAGGGAAGCCCGGTGAACCTCTGGAAATCAGGGTGCGGGGTACAGCCTCCATATCGGCAAGCAATTCTCCGGTGTATGTAGTGGATGGAATGGTGGTGGATGATATGGCGAATATCTCACCTGACGATATACAATCCATTGAAGTGCTGAAAGATGCCGCGTCCACGGCGATGTACGGCTCAAGAGGCTCTAATGGGGTAGTGATTGTAACGACAAAAAAAGGGACATCGGGAAAACCGTCATTTACTTTTTCACAGTATTACGGGGTTCAGACCATTGAAAAGAAGCTGGATATCATGACCAGTTCAGAATGGATTGATTATGCGACGGAATCCATTAATAAAAGATGGGTAGCATTAGCCCCGGGTCATTCAGAATCCGATAGTTACGCAGTTAGGGCAAATTATTTTGGCTTGGCCAATACTACTGATTATAATCTTGCCAACATCAACTTTATGACTGACCCTCGCTGGGGAACCAATCAGGTTGCTAATATCGACTGGCAGGATGCTTTTTACCGTCCAGCATCCATTCAGAGTTACCAGTTGGCAGTACGTGGAGGAAGCAAGAATGTGAAATATATGATTTCGGGTGCTTATTTTGATCAGGAAGGTCTGGCGATTAACACGGGATTTAACAGGTTTAATTTAAGCGCAGTTGTCGACATTAATCTTTCGGATAAATGGAAAGCCGGAATTGCATTACGACCAAGTTATTCACGAAGTTATGGTGCCACGGTGGACGGAAAAGACAATTTAGCCCACAAAATGCTTTCTATGGTTCCTATAGCGGAAGTAAGCGCCGGTCTTTACACCAATTTCTGGAAGAATCAAAGATACAGATGGGCCGGTTCTACGCAAAGCCCGATCGGTCTTCTGGAAGAAACTATCAATAAGACAAACGAATTTCGTCTTTTATCCAGTTTGTATGTTTCTTATGATATTTTGCCTGATTTAAACTTTAAAATTTCCGGTGGGGCAACCAATAATTTTAATATTAATAATGGTTATATTCCAACTTTTGATTTAATCACAAATATACCGGGGCAGGTAAGTATTGCCAACCGAAGAACGGTAAATTATAACCGATATCTGGGTGAGGCTTTGTTAAGCTATAAAAAATCTTTCGGTGAACATGATATCAATGCTATCGCCGGTTACAGTGCAGAAAATTACAGAACAACCACTCAATACAACCGAAACAAAGGCTTCCCGAATGATGATTTGGAGACATTCAACTTCAACCAATCTGCATCTGTGCTCAATTCTGAATATACCGCTTCGGAATGGATGCTCCTGTCTTATTTTGGACGTGTGAATTATGATTATAAAGAGAAATATATGTTGTCTGCGAGTATTCGTAGGGACGGTTCGTCCAGATTTGGTTGGAATAATCTTTGGGGAACATTTGCAGCATTCGGAGCGGGTTGGAAAGTGGATAGAGAAGAATTTTTAAAAGATGTAAAATGGCTGAATAATCTTAAATTCAGATACAGCTGGGGAGAAAATGGGAATAATTCAATTGGCGATTACAGGGCATTCGGAACACTTGCGGGAGGAAATTATTCATTTGGAGGAAGTTTATCAAACGGTTTAATACCTAATACGATTCCCAATCCGAATTTGACATGGGAAAAAACACAGTCATCTGATTTTGGTTTTGAATTAGGTTTATTTAATAGAATTGATTTTACCGCAGATTATTATATCAAAAAAACAAAAGACCTTCTTCTGGAGCAGCCTGTACCTTCCGTAACGGGTTATACCACAATGTGGAGGAACGTTGGTTCGGTTCAGAACAGAGGATTGGAATTAGAATTAAGCACAAAAAACTTAACAGGGGCTTTCAAATGGAATACATCGGCCAATATTGCTTTTAATGATAATGAAGTATTGCAGTTAGGTACTGATAATGCACCCATTTACACAGGTTTCAGCAACAGTACAAATATTATAAAAGTAGGCGAGGAGCTGAATTCATTTTATCTTTACGAAGCAATTGGCGTGCTTTCTACATCAGACATCAACAATACGGGTGTTGCAAAAACAACCGGTGCCATTGCAGGTGATGTTAAATACAGAGACGTAAACGGGGACGGTGTTATCAATGAAAATGATCGCCATATTATCGGAGGTCCTACACCGGATTATTATTGGGGTTTTACTAATACATTTTCCTATAAGAATTTCGATTTATCTATATTTTTTCAGGGGCAAAAAGGAGGATATAGTTATGCTTTGTTAGGTCGTGCAATCGATCGCACAGGTATGGGAACTACCGTCAATGTTATGGGAAACTGGGCAAACCGCTGGCGTTCTGATGAAAATCCTGGAGATGGAAAAACCCCTAGATTGGATGGAACCACAGGAAGTCTTTTGGATACAAGATGGTTGTATGATGCCACTTATATTCAGTTGAAAAATATAACATTGGGATATAATTTTGATCAGGAATTAGCCAGCAAACTAAAAATGTCTAATCTGAGAATTTACATCAGTTTAGAAAATGTCTGGAGAAAAGACCATTATTATGGCGGCTACAACCCGGAATCCGTACAGTCGGACGGAACCGATTACGGGGCATATCCAAATGCAAAGGTTTATATGATGGGCTTAAACTTTAATTTCTAAAATTTTTAAAATGAAAACAACTAATAAAAAATATACATCCTTTTTACGATTAAACCGTAAAGTTTTAACAAAAACTTTAATTTTCGGAACATTAACCTTAGGAATAATCAGCTGTGAAGAAGACCTGATGCTGGAACCTGAAAATAATATTACCCAAACCTCTTTTTACACTACAGAATTACAAATCAACCAGGCTCTTACGGGAGTTTATTCCGGAATGATAAATGCTTCGTCCAGAGGAGGTTTTGATGTGAATTTTTATTTGCTGGCTTCGGAAGTCCGTTCCAATAATTTTAATGCGATTTCACAAAACGGGAACCGGGATTATTACGCGATCAACCGTTTTCAGGACAACTCTTCAACCGAGGAAGTTGAGGTTCTCTGGGAAGACGCCTATCAGATGATTTCCTATGCTAATAATATTTTAGCAAGAATTGATGCCGTTCCTTTTGCAAATTCTACCACAAAAGAACAATACCGTTCCGAAACCCATTTTTTAAGAGCGTATGCTTATTTTGAATTAATGCGTAATTTTGGGAAAGTCCCTTTAATAGATCATCCCGTGAGCCCTGAAGAAGCCGCTACCATACCAAGAACCGATCTGGTGACTCTTTATAATTTCATTACTTCGGAAATTGAAGCATCTGTAGCCGGCTTAAAAAATGTTTATGACACACCTAATAAAGGAAGAATAACAAAATCTGCAGCCCACGCCATGTTGGGCCGGATTTATCTTACGGGATACGGCTATCCTCTCAACAACAGCTCTTACTTAACTAAAGCGAAAGAACATTTATCTGCAGTGATCCAAGTGGAAGGGCAGTATGTCACATTTGCGACGAATTATGCAGATTTGTTTAAAAGTGTGAATGATAACAAATACCATGTTTTTGAAATCCAGCATATCAGCGGTGGTTTGTCGCAGGGCTCTTATTTGCCCAGCTATGTTTCTCCTACTTTTGGCGTTGCAGATCCTTTGTACAATGCGCAGGGAAGCTTGTACAGTTCTGCGGAATTAGGGGTTTCCCAATCATTGATTAACTCCTACGAAACGGGTGATTTAAGACGTGCTTTAACTGTTAAAACTCAATTCATTGCCCAAAACGGGCAACCTGATAACGCCAATTATTTTATAAAATTCCGTGAGCCGGGACTTGCACTGACCAACCGCTACGACTGGCCGATTAATTTTCCTGTGATCCGATATGCGGATGTTCTTTTAATGTATGCAGAAGTGTTGAATAATGAGGGTAATACCGGCGGTGCTGTTCCATTTTTAAACAGAATCCGTCAAAGGGCAGGGTTGGCGCCGCTTTCCACGTCTATGTCAGCCAGTGTTTTTACAGCGGCGCTCCGCAAAGAAAGAAGAGTAGAGTTTGCAGGCGAAGGCGTTTACTGGCATGATCTGGTACGTTGGAATATCGCAGTAGATGTCATTAATCAGGCAGCGGCGGACCTTAACTATAATTTTACCATTACAACGAAAGATTATCTGTATCAGATTCCTTTATCTCAAATTCAGGTGGCTGGATATGAGCAGAATCCATAGTTTAGCAGAAATTACGGAAAGGTTTTGGTATTAGAATGATACTTTAAAAAGTGTCCAAAATGTTCCCGATCTTACAATAAATGAAGGATGCTGTAAAGTGTCCTTCATTTGTTTTTAATTATTTAAAAATCAAACGATTATAACGATAATATATCTGGTCACTTTCCTGAAAATGATCAGTTATTGCCTTTTAACATAGCATTACAAAAAACTACTTTTGTAGACCTTAGCTCAAAAATTTTAAAGCTTTGGAAACTTTTAAAGAACATTAAAATCCATTTGGTTTTACAATTTACTGGTGTTCATTTCGACACAAATGAAACCCCAGTATGAATTAACTTCTGGAGAATGATCTATTTCTATTTAAAACAAATTTCTAAACTAGATAAAAATCTTTAATCAAAAACAAACAAAATGAAGTTACAAAGTTATTCCATTCTGATTTTTTTAGGTGCTATAATTGGAATCAAAGGACAGGTAGGTGTTAAAACCGTTAATCCGCAAGCCACGTTAGATATTAGTTATGAACCAGCCAGACCAACAAGTCCTCAAGGATTATTAATGCCTCGGATGACAGGTAATGAAATACAGGCAATGACAGTTGGGGCGGGACAAAATAGTATGTTGGTTTTTGCAACTGCTGCGCCTACGTCTCCTACCACCAGAACCAGCCTGATTACAGCTCCCGGAGTATATTATTATATGTCTTCAACCGATCAATGGCATAATGTAAACCAGGTTCTAAATCCTGTTTCGTTGTTTTCTACAAAGTACGATTTGGCTTCTATGGTGGTTAACAGATATACGGGCGGAACCGGAAGTACTGATTATAATAATCCGTCGCAAATCTCATATATACGCTATACTGGAGGTACAGAGGTGCCATTTACAACCTCACCTTACGTAGAAACAAGAACAGCTGATAATAATAGAGGAATTAAGTTTACAAAATCAGGAGTATACAGTGTTACTATACAATTTACATTTGTTTACACCCGAGATGTTGCCGGTGATGGAGCAAGTTCTGCAGTACTTCCCGACAGAACTGGAAGCCAGTCTACATATAACCTGGTAACAAATTTTCTATCTTCACCTTCAACAGCCTATATCAGCAATATAACACACAATTTTGATCTCATTAACATTAGGATGGGTTCTGGTTTTTTTAGAATGAGTGGAATAGCAGTCGGAAATATTATCGTAAAAGAGAATAATATTGTAGAATTTATTCCTGAAGTCACCACGCAAGGTTTTTGGGTAACACCGCAAGAGTTGAATTCTACATCTAATAGCGGAGTCCTGAGCATACATGTCACAAGAGTCTCCGATTATACTCCCTAATGGTTGATCAAGGTTTGAGTGAAGAGACTGAAAGAACTGGAAGCTAATTTTAAAGGACACAAAGATGTTCCAAGATCTCACAATAAATGAAGGATGCTGTAAAGCGTCCTTCATTTGTTTAATCATATTTTTCTAAAATACAAAAACCGCAGAACTACTGCGGTTTATATAGAAATTTCGATAAATCGAGAATAAAATGGTGTATTTTACTTGTTAAATTTATTGACCTAAATAAATGTAAGTATTAACTACAAGAAAAGCGGATCTGTTGTCCAATGCAGTCCCCGAACCTCCTGTAGGAACGGCAGCTCTTATATTGGTTAAAGAGTGTCTGTGGTTACCATTTTCTGTAGATAAAATATTGATCGCGTGGTTGTGAATTCCTGTCGCCTGAGCAGTTCCACTCTCTAAAGTATGTCTGTGTTCTCCTGCAAGATCTGTTACTTCAGCTATTCCTATCCCGTTCCAGGCACGTGGCTGCCCAAGATGTCCGGTAGATTCGTAATTTCCTAAACCATTATTTAATCTGTGAGTATTTCCGAATAAAAATACGGTTTGCCTGCCGTTATTTGATACCGCTCCTTCAAAAGGTCTATGTCGGTGATTTCCATTTGCCGTAGTTCTCCCAACGACATTGTGGCTGTGTTGTCCTGCATTTCCTGCATTTCCTTGTGTCCTATGCGCATGCGTTCCTGCAAGATCCATTGCGCCGGTCAGGGTTCCTGTAAAATTGACATTAGGTAAATTCACTCTTGCAATGGTGATGGTGTTTACCCCGCCTACGGAACCGATAGTTTCTGCGCCTGTTTTTGTTTTTAAAACCCTGTTTGTTGCATTGGGAATATTCCCAGTGAATCCGAGACTTGCTGCAGCAGCCCTTGCAGCCACCGGTAAAGTGGATATTGCTCTCCCGTTCAGCAGGTACCAACCACCATGATCAGCAGCTCTTGCCGAATGTTTGATGTCTCCCGTAAATGCAGAGCCGTCTTTCCCCATTTTCTGCCATATCCTGCCATCGAAATAATAATATCCCGGCGCAGTAATATTCACGGTTTTTGCAGTGGGGCCGCTTACAGCACTCATTGCATACACAAAAGTTCCGGTCTGAGGTGCTGTATACCTTGCGTCAGCAGATTTTATCTGATTTCCGGTAAGTCTCGGGGCGATAATACCTTCCGAAGTGGAGCCATTTGTCCGTTTTGCTACAACGTCTAAGGATGCTGCGGGGTTACTTGTGTTAATACCAACTTGTGCACCAACAAAACTTGACGCAAAACATGCGAAAATAATTTTAGTTTTCATCATAAAAATTCATTCGTTTTTAAATATTTTTGAAAAGAATCAGTTTATAGTTTTTGCCTGATATCATTTTTCGATAGGGCAAATATATTTCTATAATCAGCACAAATAAAATGGTTGACTGGCCCTTTTGCGGAGAAAGACTAGCCTTTTTCCTGAAAATGAGCAGCCAAAAAACCATTGAAAATAATTTCAAATAATTTTATTTAACAGGTGAATTTTTAGTTTATAATTCTAAAGAATGCTGCATTTAATTTATTTACAATGACATAACATTTATCAATAGTGCTATGCTCTACATATATTGCGTGAAACTAAATTTTTTTTTTGCCTATTTCAATATCTCCAGTAATAATATCTTTTATTGTGACCATAAAAAGTATAATTTTGCAGTAATGAAAAAAATTATTTGAAATGATAATAATAATTAATTGAAATCTAGGATTTGCGCCAAATACTTAAAATAGTTTACCTATTACCTTAAATAGCTTATAATTTTAAATAGTTAATAATGATGACAATTAACTGTTTATATAGCTGTATCTCAGCTCCTATTATTTAAATTGATTCCATTTCTATAGAATTAAAAAAACACTTTAAAAAAAAAACATAACACATGAAAAAAAGATTTTTTCTTCTACCTCTTGTTGCTTGTATTTCAGCCAATGCACAGGATTTAACTGCTTATAATAAATTATATAACAAAACCTTTTTAGAAACCGCTTCTAAAGATTTCAAAAAAGCACTCTATATTGCTGATTCTTTATACAAAAGTTCTGAAACACCGACTCTTCAAGCAAAAAGCTTAATGCTTTCTGCTAAGCTTTACAGGGATACGAAAGATTTTAAGAGAGCCTTATCGTATGCCGAAAAAGCTGAAACCATTATTGAGAATACGGATGATTTAAACTGGCAAGCACGGATTTCGCTCTTTCTAGCCGGCCAATATCGTGGTGTTGAACTCTATAACCAGTATAAAAAATATGCTCAAAAGACAATCGAAACAAGTAAAATGATTAAGGATACGCTAATAGCACATAAAATCCAAGGATTAATCCTGCAGGAAATGGCCTATTACGAAATGGATCAAAAAAGATACAAGAAATCCAATCAGTATATTCAACAATCTCAGCTTCATTTCAATGTTATAAAAGAAAAGAATTTTTTCACTACTGATAACGAACAGATGCTCGGTTCTAATTATTACCATCTGAAAAGTATCAAAGCTTCTTTATTTCATTATAAGAAGGCTTTAAATTTAGTTAAAGATTCTCCTGAAAATGAAATTAAAGGAGATATTTATAATGGCTTAGCAAATGTATATTTAGAAAATAATGATTTAGCTAATGCAAAGAAATATCTTGATCTCGCACAAAAAGTATCTGATAAAACAGAACAGCTAGAGCTTAAGCAAGACGTTTACAATACCATTGAGAAATATTACTTAAAGACCAAAAATATTGAAAAATTAAAAGATGTAGCACAAAAAAAGGATACATTAGAAAACAAAATAATTTCTAAGACCCGTCAGTTTATCGACGAATCTTATATCAATCTCGATAAAAAAATCGTAAAAGCGGAGGAAAAAAATACCCAAAAAAGCTACCTTATCTTAGTTGCAGGATTCCTTGTCATACTTATCCTTGTCTTGTATATAAGGTCTAAAATACAACAGAAAAAAAATCTTGAAAAATTCAAACAAATACTAAAAAAATCTAATGAAAGACCCAGACTCATTGATCCTGCTGTCTTAAATGAAATCGATATACCTGTATTGTCAATAGAAGATAATGAAATTCCAATTTTAATGGCTTCGGAAACAGAAGAAAAGCTGCTGGCAAAATTGAAGAAATTTGAGAAATCTAATCTTTTCAATAATAAAAATATCTCTCTTCCCTTTTTGGCGGGCCGCTTTGAAACCAATACCAAATATCTTTCCTATGTTATCAATACACACAAAAAGAAAGATTTCAACAATTATATTAATGAATTAAGGATTAATTATATTATTGAAAAACTCAAAAACGAGCCTCAATACCGGAACTATAAAATGGCTTCTTTAGCCGATGAAGTTGGGTTTTCTTCGCACAGTAAATTCAGTAAAGTATTTAAAAAAGTAACGTCTTTATCCCCTTCTTTATTCATAAAATATATAGAGGAAGAAAGTCTTAAGGAAAAGGTTTAAGTATTTTATAACCAATAATTTACCAATTATAAATACCTTGTTTTTTTCAGGAAAAAGACAAGGTATTTTCTTTTATTATAACAACTGATCTGCTACTTTTGTCACACAATTAGGAATCAAACAATTCTATATTCTTAAATACAATGTATTCAATAATCCAAATCCCAAACATTATAACTTAAGCTAGAGGATAAAATGAAAAAATTACTATTACCTTTTCTAATTCCCTACGGGATTTTTGCCCAAATTGGTATTAATACTTCAATTCCTTCTGCTACTATCGATGTAGCAGCAAAAAATGCAGCAGGAACAACAACAGCCGTAGAAGGTATGCTGATTCCGAGGATTGATAGGCAAAGAGCCCAAAGTATGATTGGCATCCCAGACTCAACTCTTATTTATGTTAATGATGCAGCAACCGGAACACAAACTGGAAATGCGGTGAATATTGATAGTGCCGGCTTTTATTTTTTTAATGGAACAGCTTGGATGAAACTGAACGCTAACATATATAATTCAGACGGAACACTCACGGGAAGCAGAATAGTGACACAGGGAGGGAATACAATTGCTTTTAATGGAACATCTACAAATGCATTTTCTGTAAACGGAACCACATTTTCTGTGGATGCAGCCAACAGCAGAGTAGGAATAGGAACTGATACTCCTACATCAAAAATGGAAATTGCATCTGGTGTAGATGGATCTTCGGGATTGAAATTTTCTAACATGAATAATACAACTTCCCCTACATCAAATACTTCACCCTTGGGAATTGATGCCAATGGTAATGTTGTGGTACAAAGCTCTCTTACGACATCATTCAGATCATTTAATATTAATGCGACTACTCCTACAAGCTCCTCTGTTGCCATAGGCTCTCTAGAATTCCGATATCCTTCCACTGTCTGTACAAATGCGGATTCTTATGTACAGGTAAGAACAACAACGGGTACCAACAATACGGGGATTATTCACGGGATCTACAGGACGGCACAAAATGGCTCTGGATTCATTAATAGTGTTCCTTTAACCATAACTCCTACATTTGCGAATATAGGCGCAGGCATTCCCGGCAATCCGAATCCGGCCTTAATTCCTGTTACTTGTACACAAGACGGCCATGCACAGTTTACTTTTTTCTCTTATGTCGACAAAACATTTTACAGAGTGAGCTTTCATATAGCGGACGGCGACAGCCTTGGTTTTGGGGCACTGGGATACATTTTTGTAGAATTTCAGAGGTGATTTGGAAATCAAACTGCTACTAGTGCTTTTACAGTCAATGGTAATTCTTCTAAACATATATTAGATGACTTGCTAACGGACTATTATTAAAAATAATACTCATTTCATTTTCTACTTTGCGATTCAGAAACACAACTGATTGTAAGCTATGCAGAGCATCCCTCTATTTATCTGCAGATTATCTACATGGCCGGCCCCTCGGCCATGTTTATAATTGCTTACTGATTTGTTTTACAGCGTTTTTAAAATCTATGTTAGGTAATTATAGAAGATAATCAACAGGATATTGAACAATATTGCATCAGATTTATGGATCATATTTAAATTATAATAATGAGAAAATTCAATCTATTATTAAGTCTTTTATGTACTCAATTGCTGTTTTCCCAAATAGGGATCAATACAGATAACCCGAGCTCTACTTTGGATGTAAGTGCAAAAACAACCGATGGCAGCAGACCGGAAGGACTTCTTGCGCCAAGGCTTACAGGAGATCAGATCAAAGCCGGAGATACGCAGTATACAACAGACCAAAAAGGGAATATTATTTATGCCACTTCTGCCGTAAGTACAGCCTCCGCAAAAACCATCAACATTACAGAAGAAGGATATTATTTTTTCGATGGAAATATCTGGCAGAAAATAAATCAGGACACAAATATTTATAAAAATAACGGGACTCTTGCATCAAACAGAGTCGTGACAATGGCCGACAAAACCCTTGCTTTCACTTCTTCCGCTACTACAGGAACCAGCCATTTTCAGGTAGACAATACTACTTTAAATGTTGATGCGGTAAATAATAGAGTAGGTTTAGGAACTGCAGCTCCTGCCACAAGACTAGATATTGATAACGGAACCGTTGCAGGAGCAATAAAAATTGCAGACGGAACACAAGGGGAGGGAAAAGTTATGGTTTCTGATGCTAATGGTGTGGCTACCTGGCGCGATACTACAGGTTCTGCGATTATAGTTAATTCAACAACAGGTAATAATGTTAACATTTTAGGAACACTCACCTATATAGGAGCAAGTGCAATTGTTACTGTTCCGGGGTATTACATCGTTTCACCACGTCTTATTACGAACAAAACGCCATCGGGCTGTGGCTCTTTTATTGCTTATAATCTAAGTAAGAGTATGACA
>Ga0307412_10000560_pt1 | contig 22094 bp, 6 predicted proteins | sample DK1Cmetagenome_3_FD_203823 | JGI IMG/M metagenome (GOLD analysis project Ga0307412, IMG submission 203823) | Maize rhizosphere microbial communities from greenhouse at UC Davis, California, United States - DK15-C-1 | ecosystem: Host-associated > Plants > Roots > Rhizosphere > Soil | place: USA...
AGCAGATTTTCTGGTACACCGCGTTCACCGCCGACATGACCAAACCCGGCCTGCCGGTGGTCAACGCCGACGGCACGCCGAAATGGCGCATGGCGCCGTCGCCTAAAGGCCCGTATTGGGAAGAGGGTATGAAGCTCGGCTACCAGGATGTGGGGTCGTGGACGTTCATGAAATCCACGCCTGAGAAACAGAAACTCGCGGCGTGGCTGTACGCGCAGTTCGTGACCTCGAAAACTGTTTCGCTGAAGAAAACCATTGTCGGTCTGACACCTATTCGCGAGTCGGACATCAACTCGCAGGCGATGACCGATCTGGCGCCGAAACTCGGTGGTCTGGTCGAGTTCTATCGCAGCCCGGCCCGCGTGCAATGGTCGCCGACCGGCACCAACGTGCCGGACTACCCGCGTCTGGCGCAACTGTGGTGGAGCCATATCGCCGAAGCCGCCAGCGGCGAGAAGACCCCACAACAAGCGCTCGATGGCCTGGCCAAGGATCAGGACCGCATCATGGAACGCCTCGAACGCTCCAAGGCCCAGGCCACTTGCGCGCCGAAAATGAACCCGGAACGCGATGCGCAATACTGGTTCGATCAACCGGGCGCACCGAAGCCGAAACTGGCTAACGAGAAGCCGAAGGGTGAAACGGTGAGCTATAGCGAACTGCTGAAATCCTGGGCGGATGCGCGAAAATGATGTTGGAAATGTGAGAAGCGAACGGCACCGGAAGGTGCCGTTTAGCTTTCTTCGCATCGATCTGAAGCAATAGCAACCTGGCTTCCATATGTTTTGAGGTGCGCGCATTCCATCAAGGGCTTGAGGGAATGGAAGTCAGCGTTTCACGTTGCGAGCAAATTGAGTCAGCAACTGTTTTTTACTTCGCTCGTATGAGTCTATCGTGTACTGGGCAAGCTCAAAGGGGAACGGCTGCATGTCGACGGGGTAAACTTTAGTATCTCTCTCCGACCAGAGGAAATTATGGTCCTGTACATCCTGGTGATATAGGTCCTTTGCTTCCATTTCATTAAACATCTCCAAAAGTGCATTGGCGCCGCTTGCCGGAATGGAACCTTTCTTGATGTCGCCGAGGGGGATGCCATCGAGTTTTATCATCTTGAGGTAACTCTGATTGTCTTCAATAAGTGCCGTCGCCGACCCTGCTCCATAGTAAGCATTGAAACCCTCGGCTTCGGTTTTTACATACCCCGGAATACTGTTTCGCTTGTCGGCTCCTCTGAACTTTTTATAGACATGCTTTCCGTCGGCGCTTTCGTATATTTCTCCTTCGCCCCCGCCGCCTATAGCAGGGCGACCACCAATATCATCGGCAATCGACGTTGGCTTGTTCTTCAGCGAAGAATCGGTCAATTGCACTTTCTCCATCAACACTTCGATGGAGTGGCTTGCGCTCTTTACTTCTGGAGACAATGGTGGTGTATCAGGAAATCCAAATCTCGTGCTTTCGTTAATTACAGAGTTTGCTGAAAATGGCGTTATTGATTGCGGCGAAGGCGAAGATCCGATGGTCGCTTGAGTCGGGTACTCCTCATTGACGCCTTCACGAATTCGCCCATCAGTATCGAAGTAAGCCAACGGATTGCCTTTCACCATGCTGAACAGATTCAGACCATCAATCGCCCCGGACGGATCCGGATTCAACCATCGCTGCCAACCCGCCACGTAATACCTGAACCCGTAATAATAAAGCCCCGTCGCATCCCGCTCTTTGCCCGAATAGCGCAGCGTTTTATAGCTTGTCTCGATTTCGCTACGCCCGGCAAACCACGCGGTGGTGCCGAAAGGGTGGTATCGCTCCTGACTGATGAGCTTGCCCGTGGCGTCGAGTTCCAGGGTGCAGGAACCCAAATGGTCGTTGAGGCTGTAACGCGCTTGATCGTTGTCGATGCCTTGGGGCGGTTCGGATTCCCAGTGCAACACCTGCACGCTGCTGCGCCCGGCCTGGACACTGATCACCTGCAGTATTTCTCCCGTACCACTGTGGGTACGGATTTGCAGATTCGGCAGATAACGCACTTCGTTCATCAGCGTTTTAGCGTTGGTCTGCATCAGCCGCACTTTGCGCACGCGCATGCCGTCTGCGGCGTATCGGTATTGCTCGTTATCAGCCGAACGGTCTTCACGCAAAACCAGCCGGACTTCACGCAATCGGTTACGCAAGTCCCAGTTGAAAGTCTGTCCTGGTTGCAGGCCAAGCAGATTGCCATTGGCATCGAAGCCGTTGCGCAAATCTTCCTCGCCCGGGTCCATGCCATCGCGCACCGGCAAGCAGCGGTTACTGTGCTTGGCGGCGACCAGGCGGTGACCGTGGCCTTGTGGGCCGTCGTGGATCAATTTGAGCAAATTGCCACCGCAGTCATAGTGATAGGTCTGGGTGTAATTGGCGATCGCTGCAGGATCTGCCAGTGAAAACTTCGATGTCTGACCGGCCTCCCAACCCGTGGCCTCGATCAACTGATCGAGACTGTCATAACGGTAGCGGTTGACCGGTTCGATGCGCTGGTTGGCAAAGTATCGAATCGGGAGGGCGGCGTCTTCAATACTCAGCACGTTGCCTACCGGGTCGTAGACATAACGCAGGTCTTGCAGGATGTCATTGCCGCGCTGGCTTTGCAGGCTGATCAGCCTGCCATCCTCGGCGGCGTAGTCCAATGTGGTGATCACTCCGTTGTCAGCGGTTTCCCGAAGGGTATGTCCTTGGGCATCGTACTGGATGGCGCCGACCAAGGTTTTCGGCGCGATGCCCTTCAATTGCAGTCGAACGTCTCGCAACTGGCCGTCCAGGGTCTGGCTGAAAAGCTGTCGGTGTCCTCTGGCGTCGATTTGTTCGATGGTTTCCGAGAGCGGGTTGAAACGCGAGTAGCTCGTGGCGGCAGGCGCGTCTTCGAGCAATTTGTCACGCTCGCTGAGCGATACCGGCCAGTCAGGAGGGTCGAGTGAGCGCAGAAAGCGTCGAGACTGAGCGATGATTCCACCGGTCAATCCGAACTGTTCGAACAACTGCGTGCCGGCCGGATCATCGAGGCGGATGATCTGTCCGCACTGATTCCGCGTGGCAAATGTCGGATTGCTGCCGGCATAACCATATCGCTCCGTGCACAAAGGTTTTCCGTCATCGGCGTGTTCGAACACAGCCAGTGGTCGCAGCTGTTCGTCATACTCGATGCTGCGCACGCTACCCCGGCCATCCCAACCGTGCAGCGGTTGACGCGCCTCGCCCCACAGACTGACGTGCCATCCGGCATCGACGCTGAGCGTGATCAGCACCTGACCGGTCAGTGAGTAAACCGTCCTGAGATTGGCGGGGGCTGATGCGTCGGCGAACAATCGTGGATCGCGCTGCGCCACCCGTCGCCCGTCAACGTCATGCTGAACCGCGGTGATGCGCGCTTCAGATTCGCTGCCATCTTCGCGCCAGTAGGCAACCTGCCGCACCGGTAAGCCTCGGGCATCAGTGACGCTAAGATGCGGTGTCTGCGCATGCTTGCTCACCTTCCTGTCCACCAGTTGCGTCGCCGTTGTTCCGGTGGCGGGTCGAACAGGTCATTTTCGTCGAAGGCGACGTTACACCAGATCCAGTACCAGACTTCCCGGCGCAGGGGTTTGAGCGTCGGTGGATTGCCTTGCAGCATTTGCTTCGCCAGCACGGTTGCGGTCGGTCGGCCCACCGCGTCGTAGAACTGCTGGTCGTGAAAAGCATGCTTGCGCATCGAGCGATCATTGATGTAGCGCGGTTGATCGGCGAAGTAGGGCCGGTAAATCCGCACAGTCTGGCCTTTGTTGTTGTATTCCACTGGCTCGCTGACACGCCAGCGTCGCTGGGCCTGGGCGTCTATTGGTTTGCCATTGTCGTCGAGGACCAACTCACCGTTGTCATCGACCTGCCAGGCCACGCCCGGGGGGACCTCATGTTTGGTTTGCAGAGTGCGGCCGAAACCGTCCAGGCAAGCAATGCTGACTCGCACTTGCAGATCGGGATCAAGCGGATAGCGGTCGGCCACCAGAGAGACGGCATACACGGGCTCACGCTGTGCATTATCGATTTGCTGCTGGAGTTCGGTTTCATTCCGATCGGGATTTTCCACAGCGGCAAGGTACTGTCGGGCGCGATCGCAAATGTGTCCTTCGGGCAGAATGTAGCCTTGGCTTTTCGCCCAGTCCCACCACTCTTGGGAGCGTGAGGACGTGCGGGAGATGCAACCCATCCAACTGAACGTATCCCAGAAAGCGGCATGGGCGAAGTTGCCAATGGCTTGTTTCGGATCGGCGATGGCAATGGCCGGGTCGCGGTCTGCCGGCGGGACGTAGGTTTGCAGCGGGTCAAAACCCACCGGTTCTCCAAGTTCGGTGCCGTGGAAACTGCTCACCAGCGGCTCGCCGAAAGCGTTGTAGCGCGCTTCCTGCAGGTTGCGGTTGGCATCTTCAATGGCCGCAGGGAGGAAGGTGCGGTAGTCCACGTCGAGGCTGCGGGTAGTGCAGCCGTCCGGTAAGGTCACGGCGGTTGTCACACACCAATACGCGTCATAGGTAATCAGGGTTTCGCCGTGACTGCGGGTTTCACGATATTTCTGCACGTTATGAAAGCCGTCTAGCGTGTGGTAGGTGGGAAAACCTCTGTGCACTGACCACAGATAATTCTTCGCGTCGTCAGGGTCGTCAATCGGACCGTGATCTTGCTCGGGCAGGAACAGCGGCATGATGTGGTAACCGACCTCCTGCGATTCGAGTTTTTCTTTCAGGTTGAAGGGTAATTGGCCATCCACCTCGAGTTTGTCATATGCGCTGAGGGCGACGGCGTCCAGTTCGGCCGTCTCCATGTAGGCGGGCAAACCCTCGAAAGTCGCGTCGCCCGGATCCAGCGTTGCACCGCTGCGAGGGTCGATGTAGCGCTGCAGCGTCAATGCAGACAACACTGCTTGCTGCGCCCATTCGCCATCCTCGCGGGCCATTAGCAAAATATGTTCATGGTGGATCGTTGCGGCACTCAGCGCCGCTTTTTCCAGCACCAGCGAATTGCTGCGCAAGCGGCAGGGCAATCCAAGGCGCCAGGCCTCGTCATTGGGCAAATGAATCGATTCTGACCGGAGCTGCGTCAGGTACCATTTTTGCTGCGCATCGTCATGAGCATCCTTCCACCAGTTCTGCTGATGCTCTTCAGTGAACGGCGGCGCATCGCTGCTGGTTTTGCGTCGCGCGTAGTTCACCGTGAAAGCATGCACCACACGGCCGTAGGGGTCCCATTCCAGATTCAACTGGTGCTGGCACATCGGATCGTCGGCAATTGCCGGTTCGTACTGATAACTGATGGATTCCGCGTCCAGGGGCAAGATCACTGCATAAGGCTGGTACTTGCCTTTGGGGCGCAGCACCCGTGCGCCATAGCGATGTTCCTGGACCACAAAGGGGACTGCGGTCGCCGCGTCGTCACCGGCGGCGAACACTTCCGAGCGCATCACTCGGCCGCTCAGGGTGCGGGCGATCTCTCGCGCAGTCTCCTCATCGGCTTCGGTGAAAGGTTGCGCGATGCGATCATTGAAGTGATAGAGCTGCAGCAGTGTGGGTTTGAGATCGACCGCATCATCGTCACGGCTGTAATAACCGGTTCTTGACGGGTCGATGGTTTCGCCTGTGTGAAACCAGGTCTTGCTGAGAATCGGCGCGGTGAACTCGGTTGCTGACGCTTCGGTGTCGCTTTGCAGCAGCAGGCGAAAACCACGGAATTCGCGCTCGAAACGGTCGTAATAACCGCCGCGATAGCTGAGGAGCTGTGTCAGTGTGTTGCCGGTGATCTCATCATTTTGGATTTGCTCGTGTACCAGGTGCATGGCCATGGGTAGACCGGACACTGGATTTTCAACACCGGCTGCCTGTTGCTCACGTTTTTCATCCAGCCATTCCTGCGCCGAACTGCGGTAATTCACGCTGGCGCTGCAACCCATGTTGTTGCAGCTTCTGTTGAGGAGATAGGGTTTGGCGTCGACGAAATCGTAACGCCAGTGCCTGGGCGACATGTGCGGCAATGTCACCACCAGGCTCGAGCAACCCAGGCCTTGCAGATCTGCGCTGGTGACCTGCCAGAGCGCGTCATGGGCGAGGCCCTCAGGCCAGGGAAGATCAATGGATGTCTGGGCGAAACCGCTGCCGGCATGGTTCATGAAAATACGCAGGCGCTCGGCTTCCATGTAGATCAGGTCAGCCGCACCCGAGCCGTCGAGATCCGCCAGCAAGACCCGTGAGGCGTTGAATTCATCGTAGGCGAAAGGCAGGGTGCACAGCACAAAGCCTTTGCCGAAACGACCATGTCCCAAATTCGGCCAGCACTTGACTTCGTTATGACGGATCCGCACCAGATGTTGCTGACCGCTGCCGATGAGATCGGCGAATGCAACGATTTCGCTCGGTGTATTGCTCAGCACAGGCAGCTCATCATCATCGCCTGCGGCGGTTTTTTCCGCATGCGGCACGTCGACGCTCTCGGCGAAACCGGCCGCGCGACGATTGGCATACAAACGCACGCTGCGCGGGCCGACCAGCGTCAGGTCGCTCAGGCCGTCACCCAGCAAGTCGGCGATCTGCGCCATCGGGTGGGAAAATTCGCCGGGAAATGCATCGAAGGGCACGAACCCTGACCAGTTGCGATCTGGGTCGAGGGTGAAAAATCCGCACATGCCCGGCGCGGCGAGCACCCAGTCGAGCTTGCCGTCGCCGGTCAGATCGGTAAGCGACTGATGCACGGGTTTGCCGGCGTCGGACATCGGCACGCCTTCAAGAAGTTTCCACTCGCTGTACTCGACCTGGTCGCTGCCGGTCTCTGCGCGCATCGGCTCGCGGTAATACCAGCCGTGGTCATAACGGCAGAGCACACCCGCCAGGCCCTCACCGTACAGGTCAACCAACTGATATTGATGACCATCGTCGAGGCCGGGCATGGCCGTGAATTCTTTCCAGCCCTGCGGCTGCGGGGCGAGGTCGAACGTGTTGTAGCTGAACTCCATTGGCGGTCGGCTTTCGATCTGGCCGAGGCCGTCATAGGCCTGCTGATGCGCCGCGCTCAGATGGCTGTAACCCAGTGGGCTGAGGCGATATTGCAGGAGCAGGCGTTGCACCAGAACCGGATGGTCACCCAACTCTTTGGGGAAGTGATGAAACATCAGCACTTGTCGACACAGGCGTCGGTTGCCCAGCTCGAAACCGTAGGCGTAGATCCAGTAAGGGTCGCTGCGCTCGGCCCATGGCTGTTGTTCTTCAAACGTTGGCACTTGTTCCAGATCGCTGCTGCGTTCGCCATAGTCGAACACCAGTTGAAAGTGCCACAACTGTTTTTCCCGGCTACCGCTGTCCCAGGCATACAGGTGCGCTGAGGCTTTTTCGTTGCCATAACACACGCGTTTGAGATAGCGCTGAGCGCGATAGTCGCGATACTGCGGAGCGACTGGCAGCTCGGTTTCCGCCTTGTATTCGTAGATGATGTGTTCGCCGCGGGTATTGAGGCTTTCGTCGATCATCCAGACGCCGACGCGCTGCGGGTCGGCAGGGTCGGCCCGGCGTGAATTGGCGGTGGTGCCATAGATATGCAGGCTGCCGTCGGCACCGTGAATCAGCCAGAAACCGGCTTTGTCGGTCTCGTTCGACCAATGTTCGATCAAGGCGAATGCACCCTCGACCCGTGGCCAGTGGCGAACGACGTCATACGCTGTCGTCAGGGGCAAGCCGTTGTATTGCTCAGTAGTGCGGAAGATCAATTCACCGGTGCTTTCATTGCGCTCGGGCAGCCATACATCACCGTCAGGCCCCACGACCTGGTCAGTGCCGTCATAAGTCGGCACGCCATTGACCGTGCGCAGGGTCACCGCGTCAACCGTCAACTGCCAGCCAATCCCGCAGGAACTGTTGCCCGTGCCACTGCTATAGCCCAGACCCAATGGCGGGACAAAACCGCGTCCGGTGGAAATCGGCAACGACAGTTCCAGCGACGCAGTGCCTTTGGTACCCACGCCGGCCGATCCCTTGCCAATACTCTGGATGGCGCCGCCGCCCTTGGGCAGGCTCGGTGGGTTGATCTGCATTGTCGACTGTTGCGGCGGCGGCTGTTCGTTCATAGCGAACCGCCTTCGCATCTCGCGGTGTAGCACACATGCAGGATGATGTCGGGCAAGCGCTGGAGTATGTGCTCCTGACCCTTGGGAAACGTCAGGATCCAGCGTGAAATCGCGCCGGTGTATTCGAATGGCAGATAGCGTTCGTCCTGGAAGTTGAGCTGAAACATGCCGTTGTCTTCCAGCGAACTCGACAGGGCGATCTGTTGACTGGATCGCAGGTTTTCTTTGACGCTGCTGCCGACCGTGGGGGCCATTTCAACTTTGCTGTAGGTCTGTTTCAGCACCGCTCGAATATCTTGATAAGGCCCAAGCACGGCCGGTAGCGTCACGCTTATAGTCTTGATCCGGCGCAGGTAATGATTTTGCCCGGCGTAATCATCGTCGAACATTTGCTGAGTCAGTTCCAATTCACACGTGCCGTTGTCGATCAGCGATTGCTTGATCTGTGCCCACGGTTTATTGATGGTTGAACTCGGGTCCTTGCCGGTCAAATCCTTCAGTGACACGGTTTTCCTGATTTCCAGATCGCGGCGGTTGTGCTGCACGTACTGGCTGTACATCTGTTGCAGGCTCATCTTCAACTCTTCCCCGGCACCGAGGCCGCGGTACGTGGCATTCCACGCGCCGGGATGGACAAAGGTTCGGGTGAAATCGCCCATTTCGTATTGCCAGCAGGCCTCAGCGGCCTGGCTTAGCGATTGTGCGTTGGTGAAGGCGGTATGGTAGAAACCGGCGAATTTGCTGTTGAGCCAGTCGTAGGTCTGCGATCGGCTGAAACGATTGCTGCTCAGCAGGAAATCGTGGGTGGCCTTGGCCTGGTTGAGTGCTGCTCGCGCCTGGCGCAGTTGCAGTTGCGTGGCTTTATGTTGTTCGTCGGAGACGGCAAGCTGGGCCTTGATTTGCTCGGCTTCGAGTTTTGCCTGGTCGCGGGCCTGGGTCCATTCCTGGGCGCGGCGCCGGTATTGTTCGATGCGATCCATGGTTTGGCTTGCGCCATACGCAACGTGTGAAAACGCTTGCATATGGGCCGCGAAGCCGTTGGCAGCACCTTCCAGGCGTGCGCCACCGGCCGCCATGCCAAATATGTTCGGTGCTACAGTCATTGCCTGGCCGATTCCGTGGGCAATCGTCGCTCCGGTCTGGCCGAGACTTCCCAGCAGGTAAGAAGCTCCCGCGCCGATTTCCAAGGTGCTGACACCGTCTTTCAGCAATTTCTCGTAATAACTCACTCGGTCCAGAATGGTGTCCTGACTCGCCAGCAACGCCTCCTTGTTTTTTTCATCAATCTTCTCGGCCTGAACCTGTATTTGCACCGCCATCTCCGCGAGGTTCCACGCCTGCTGCTGTTGCAGTTCCAGGTACTGCGCCTGCTCCTTGCGTTCGATCAGCGACAGTAGCGTGGCGCCGAACGCGATCACGCTGTCCACCGCGTTCTGCGCGAGTGCGAACATGAAACTGAAGCGACAATGGGGAATCTGCGGGTTCAACAAGCGGCTGAGTGCTGCCCCGGACAAGCCTTGGCCCCACGCGGCGAGCAGTGCGCGCGGATCCAGCGGCGTGGCGAATAATGGCAGGTTCAGCGGAGCGCCGGCCATATCGAGGTTATGTCGCAGGTTAAACAAGCGGCTTTCGGCTCGATCCCAGTGCATGATCAGTTCGGGGTTGAAGGGCCGACGGAAATACTCAGTGTCCGCGCTCGCCAGTAGCGGGTCATGGCCGTCAGGCCGCAGACACAATAGTGGTGCGGGCTGCGAAGCCGGGGCCCTGCCGATACGCAAAGGTGGCTGTTGTTGCAGCCGCTGGTGGGCGCTGATCAGGCGCTGTTCGAATTGACGCAGTTGCACATTCTTCGACGAACTCAATTCGTCGAGCGTGAGCGGCAACCATTCGTCGATCTGGCGTACATCCGGGCGCGGTCCCAGCAGATCCATGATGTGGACGTAGCGCATCTTGGCTTCAGCCAGGCCGTCCGGCGTCAACTCTGCATACGCCAGATCAGCCTGGCGGCTTTCGATCTCGATAAACAGTTTCCACAGCGCCTTGCGAAAGTGCACCGGAAAACTCAAGGCAATCTGATGCGGATCGTCCGGGTACAGAATGGCCAGGCTGGGGTCGACCGGACCGGGCCATACCGGCTCTTCCAACGGTACGGCCTGCCAGTAACCGGGGTGTCCCGGGTCCGCGCTTTGTCGTGTCGGGTCAAACAGATACGCAAGCCACTGTTTCGCTTCGTCGTACTGCTGCTCTTCGTTCAAGCGGTAGGCCACCAGCCAGGGCAGGTACAGGAACAGTTCCAGGAAATACAGGTAGTAAGCGCCCGAGAAATCCATGGCTTGCGATCCCTGACCGTCCGGGATAGGTGGTTCTGTGTGCTGGGTCTGGGTTTCCCAGCTCAGCAGAGGTTCCATGCCGCCTTCGGCAAGGTTGATCAGTTGTCGCGCAAAAGTGCTGTTCATGCGCACAGGCACACGGAATGCCTGTTCAGGTCGGCCCCCATCGCTGAACTCAATGCTGGAGCCTCTGAAGTCAATGAATTGGGCTGTGCCCAGCGAGGGGTTGTCATCGTTGCTGATGCGCGGCGCGATCTGGTGTTCGACTTCGAGCGCCTCCCCCCAGGTAATCGATAGCGCTTTCAGAGCTCCGCCGACGGGTGTATAGCCGATGGGACTGTCTCTATGGATCAAGACGCCATATGCGAAAGGGATTTTCAGCGCTGCATCGGACGCAGGCCACTCGACCGGCCAGCCGTCGGGCAGATGTCTGACCTTGTCCAGGCTCATCTCATATCCGCCGCCGCCGTCGTATTGGTTCAAGCTTTCAACGACGCCCGAGGTATATAAAGGGCGTATCTGCTCAAGTGATTCAGGAAATTCAGCCGCCTGTACGTCCAGAGGGTGCCCTATGAACAGCTGATATCCGTAAGCCTCGAAAATGTGGTTACGAATGTTCGGTAGCAGTATGGTTGTAGAGCTTTCACCGCCTTTGGGGCTTCGCCAAACGTCGACGACCTGGATGGTATTCGGGTGATCCCGCAGCAAATCAAGTATGTCCGAGCCCGCGACCTTGCCTGCCAGTGACGCAGTGCCACCCGGCGGTATGCGCGGGACGGTAAATTCCGTTCGGTTGTTGCTGTCGGAATCCGAGATCAGGCTCCTGATGCTGTCTGGAAAACCTCTGAAGCAATACGCTGTGTCCTGCATGTTCATGAATTCACCGACAGACGTGATCTCAGAGCCCTCAAGCAAGGTGCGCCACCGACTTTCAGCTGTGTGATTGAACACCAGCGTCAAGTGAAAGAGTTCTTTGTCGTCAGCGCTGCCGATGGAGAATTTCAGCGTTGTGACATCTGGAAATCGCTCATCAAGTCTGAGAACCAACTCGAGACTGGACCGGCCTGGTCGATAGTAAAGGTCGATACCTTCCTGCATGGTCGCGATGCGCGATTGCCAGCCATTGAAGTTCCAGGTTTGTTTGTCTGCGTACGGTAGTTCGTGTTCTACAGCGCCGAACACGGGTTTAGTGGCGGGCAGCCAATATTGAAAACGTTCAGCAGCTTCCGGTTTAGCGAAGATGTGGCCTATGAGTCGTACGTGCTGTTCGCTTTTTTCGAAGATCCCGGCGGACGACGCTGGGATCATATTGCCGGCTGCTACTACGCCGGATGAAGGAAACAGTGGCGTCACATTGAAGTTCTTGTCGATTTGTATCGTACGCAGAAAATCGTATCTGTCGTTGTTGTGATCATCGCCGCCCTTGTACCCCGAATACATCAAGACTTTCATGGAGTCGGGCGACGTCGAGTGGTCATACACCGCGATGGTCTGGGTTTGCTCAGCAATTTCTTCCAGAGGTTTCGCGACCAGTGTCTCTGTCTTGCAATAACTCTCGATATAGACCCGCGGCGTACTCCAGGTCTCGTCATATTTCTTGTAGCTGGCATATAGGCGGAACCTGGGATTGACCTTGACGCTCTGGTCGGCCTTGCCGTCAGCGGGGGCCTGCATGGCGTCCGCATCCTGAAGCTCCAGCTCGGCCCAGATCACGAACAGACGATTGTTGAACCAGCACGGGCGGATGGTGTGTTCCAGCGCCTTTTCCGAAATGGGCACGTTGGCTTTTTGCCAATCCGACCAGGCATTGGGCAGCGGCTTGTCATATTTGACCGGGGTTTCGCCTGCTGCACTCGCGGGCGCTTTGACCGCGCGCTGCGACATGTCCAGTGAGCGCCAGTAATAAGCATTTTCGGCAGGGGATTTGCCGATGAAATAATAAGTACTGTTGGCAAAATCTTCCCCGTCAATGTAGCCATTGCAGATTTTCAGGTTGGCAATTTCTTCGAACCTGGCAAGGTAAGCCAGCACTGCGGTTTGTACTGTTTCGGGCTGAATCTGCGCTTGGTTGAGGTCATTCTCCAGTTGCTCGAAACTGGCGCTCTTGGTCAGGCGCAAAGTCGGGTCCAGATAGATGTCCGGGAACGTGCGCAACTGCTGGAGGGCGGGCCAGATCGAGTAGCGATTGAGGCCGTCGCGCCAGGTGCTGGTTTGCAAAGGCGTAAAGCTGTCATCGCTGTAACCGGGCTCCAGGTTCAGCATCATGCTGTTGATTTGCTGTTGGTAGCTGGCAATGGCGCAGGCCACCGGACTGGTCGGGACATCCTGGCTGACCAGTACATCCAGCAACCAGAATTCATAAAGGTCGTTGGCGGTCTTGATCGTTTGAGCCAGCCCTTGCTCGATCAGGTAGGGATCGCTGGGTATGGCTTCGTGCAGATAAAGGGCGAGCATCGCGTCACGCAGTGCTTCGTTAAGCGGCGCATCGAAGGCAGTCGTCATGATCGTTCCTCAACCATTGTCACGTGATGGGGCGGCGTTAGAGTGGGCGGCCATGACTCCCTCACCGACGGCTTTCCAGGCCAGCAGATCGCTTTGTTCGCCCAGCGCGGTGGCTTGCAATAGGGTTTTGGCGGCCAAGCCGCTGGCCTGACAAGCGGCCTGGCAACGACGGACCCAGTCGACTTGAGCCATCGAGGTGGCGCGTTTATCGGGGAGCGAGCTGGTCAGCTCGGCAACTTGCGCCTGCGGCCAGTTCAGCAAACGAGCAAGGGCAGCATCGGCCGTTTCGCTGGCGAGCTGGCGCAGGGCCTTGTTTTTCAATTGGGCCTTGGCTGGATTGGCGCAGCTGAAATAACTCAGGACATGGTCTTCGGACTGGCTCTGGCTGTGGAACCAATGACTGAAGCGTTCAAGCAGATAGAGATCGGAAAGCGAAGGCATGCTGTTACTGCCTTCCTCGTATGCCGCGCCACCCAGCCACATCGGATTGATTGCAAACAGGCGCAGAGCGCTATTGCTCAAACGCAGCTCTCTGACGATCTCGGCGTGGCGAGCCACCCGTTGATAATCCTCGATCAACGCTTGGGGCAGCGGGGTTTTGAGTGCTTGCTGCAAAATGCTATAGGGCGTGGCCCACGCCCAGTGAATGACCGCCCGGCAGCAATCCGGCGCGAGTTTCGCGGTTTCCTGGAAAAGCCCTTCGAGCAACTGGGCCTGACGGTCATGCACATCGAGCAGGAACTTGACGAGTCTGTCTGCGCAAGCATCTTTGACAGGTTGGGCCAGCCCTAGACCTTTGAGCGCTTGCGCGACATCGGCCTGTAACCAGGCAACGGGTTCATCTGTCAGGGTCAGTGTGCGATCAAGGCCAGACAGCAGGCCGTCAGCAGTGATCAGATGGTGTTCGATCAGCAACTGAAACCAGTTGATTTCTCCTCGCTTGCGTTTGCCATCCTCTTGCAGTGGCAGACCCAACGCATTGACCTGCGCCTCGGTCGCCAGGCTGCGACGCGTATCGCTCTGCAGCGTGGTCAGACGCGCCCGCAACTCATCGGGCAGGGGAGCTTGCTCGGCCAATCTGATCTGCTGATCATTTTCCTGCTCTTCGGGATTTGGCGGGGCACCGATGCCCAGGCGTTGCAATACCTGCGTCACGGTCTGCTGACTGTCTTTGAGCCAGGCGAAGGCCCAATCCAGTTGCATCAGCACATCGAGGATGTCCGGATTCGCCTCCGCGGTCGTTGCACTCAAGCGGCCGCTGGCCAGTGCGGTTTTGTAAGACGAGCCTCCGAGAAGTCCCGCCAACGCCAGCAGTTCTTCGACCGAGTGACCGAACAACCGGGCTATCCGCGCCTGGCGGTACAACGAGGAAACGGTAGGCAAGTCACGCTTGAGCGCGCCCACGTGCTTTTCGGTCTGACGGGCAATCAACAGCAAAGAGTCTTCGGTGGGTTGCACACCGAGCCCGGCACAGAGTTGCAGCAGGGTTTTCTGCGTCGCGGCATCGAGGGTGGTCAAATCGATGGGTGTTTGATCGAGAATCAGCGGTGTGTCGAACAGTTGCACATGGTTGAACACTTGATCGAACAACGGCACCGCGTCCTTGCCGCTGGCATAGGGGCTGAGGTCGTGCAGCAGCGCCGCGAACTCTTCAGGTTCGATGCTGTAGCGCTGGTTCAGGTAGCGATAGACGCCCAGCGCACGCAGGGTGTTTTCGTTGAGCTCCATGCCCAGGTTTGATTCGCCCTCGGCGCGCATGGCACTGCAGATCAACGTGTCGAGCCTGGCGAAAGGAATGCCGCTCCAGCGTTGCAGGCGGATCATCCGCTGAAGACGATCGAGACGATCAAGTGAGGTTTTGGTCAGACGCCATTGTGTGTTGTCACCCGACGCTATCCGCTCCAGTCCTATGGCGTGGTCTGACTCATCGCTCAGGTCTGTTTCCGGGGCCGGTTCCGGCGCGTTGTCGGACAGTTCAGCACCGGGACCGATGCCATTGACGTAGCAGGCACCGTAGTGATTTGGAAAAGACCCGGTCAGCAGGTCAATCCTGTTCGGGGTCGGCTGCAGGTATGGACAATTGGGCGACAATCGCACTGCAAAGCTGCGGCGGGCCACAAGTTGCTCGACCTGTTCAGCGGTGAGGCCAGTGTGCTGCATGAAGTCGGTCAACAGGGTCAATTGCTGCACAGGCGCATCGCTGGTGACTTCGACACCGTAGGCGCCTTTGAAAAAGTTCTTTTCTGTCGTCGTCAGGCGGTACTGCTCATCCAGCGTAAAGGCGAAGCGCTGTCTGGCCAGACGGACCGGTTGCTCCACCGTCCCGGTGGCGGTGATCAGATCGAATCTGGCTGTGTATTCCTGCTCGGTCGGCGTGGGAAGGGTGGCAGCCTGGAAATGCACAACGATGGGTTTATCTATCGCAGCGTGCAGACGATTTATCAGCCAGCCAGTCCCTGTGAGGTCCGGCACGTTAGAGCTCAGATCGATACTGGCAGGCACGGTCTTGTCGTCTTTACGAAAGGTCAGTGAGACAACGGTTTTGGAGCCGCCTTGATTCGTTGGTGCGTCCGCCAACGGAGTCGCGACCACGTAGTCGGGCTGCCCGGACAGGAGCAAGTAACATCTGCTTGGTGTGGTATGTGGCCGCAGGTAGGCAGTGAGAGGGTTTTGCCAGCCGTTGATGAGATTGCTGCGGGTCAGATAAAAATGGCTGAACACCGGGGGGGCGAGCAGCAATTGCTGCTGTTGCGGGCTCAACCCGCACAGCAACCGTTGTGCCTGTAGCGCCGGTTGCTGCAATTGCCCGTAGTCATTGATTGCCACCTGTTTGATCGGTAGCAACAGACTGGCCCGGTAATTCAACTCGCCCAGACGCGGCTTATTATCAGCGAGCCCAAGTTGGCATTGGTGATGATAGAAGTTGTAGGGCAGTTCGAAGGGGTAGCTCCGTTCGGCCAGTACCTGATAGGTGGATTTGCTTTTGTCGGGAAGATTGCCATCCAGATAGGTGCGCAGATGACTTTCCAATACCTGCGTGACAATTTCCAGCATTGGCCTCGGTGTGAAGGTGCTCTCCTGGCTGATCAACAGGTCCTTGAGGTCAGGACGGCGTTGATCCATCAACAGCCGCTTGGGATCCTCACTGGTGGCTTCCAGTTGAAGGGAGAATCTCCGCAGTTCAGTCAGGTAGGCCACCGGACTATCGTTGGCGGCAATGGCTCCGACCTTGGTGAACTCGTCCCAGTTTTCATTGAACATGCGTTGATAGGTAGCGCCCAGCGAGACCAGCGAACTCACACCACTGCGTTGAGCCAGTTGCTGCAACGTGCCGGAAGAGGTCTGGTATTCCCGATACAGGCGCGAAATGAGCGCCGCATATTTCATCGCATTGTCGTAGGCCACATCGGCGTTCGCGTCGCTGTATAGGGCGAGCTGGCGAGCGAACGCTGCTTTGGATAGACGGACGATGTCGAAAACTGACGTAAAGCCCATTTGCTGCATGGCGGTGGGGAAGTCGCTGCGGTCTTTCTGTACCGAAACGTGTGGCTTTACCAGTCTCTGCAGCAACGAGTTGTTGTCAGCCATGACTGTGATTCTCCTACTTTCAAGAGTGGCATTGAGGCAATGCGCGGTTAGAGCAAACTAACGGTAAACAACAGGGACGTAACCTGTCAGACCTGACAGGTATTGCCGCATTGATTAGAACTAATTCGAATAAGACGGAATAATTTAAGGGCTTTATGTGCTGGCGGCTTCGGTTGTCTTGGTTTTCGGTTTCGTCCGTTTTGTCTTTGATATCTCTGTTTTTATAATGAGAAGTCATTTTGTTTTGTTCTGGTAATCGCTATTTATTATAAAAGCCTGTCAGGAATGACAGTGTGAATGAGCTCTGTAGTGAATTACTGTGAACTGAAGTTTCCTTTCCATATAAAGGCACGCTTCGCTCTGTTTTGATTGTTGTCTGGCGTTGTGCGTTTGTCTGATATGAACCTATTCATCCGAGAAGCCATAATGGAAAATGACGTCACTAAGAAAGAAGACAGTTCAATTACTCAGAGAGAGGCTGCCGAAGGAAGATATGTCAGGCTTATTTCAACAATTACAATGCATGTGAAATATCCGGATTTATTCCTTCCGTGGGAGGCATTTCTTACAGTTGAATGTTTTTGGAATCCTTCAGGTACTTTGTTTACTTGTCACGCGAAGCAGTACGCGGCCACCAATAATGGCAGGCGAAAGGGCAATGTCTACTTGAGTTTCAGCTCGTCAGGGAGGTGGCCTGAGACGGAACTGACGAACGATGATGCGATTCAGGATGGTCGATGGCATGCTATCAGTGGTGGAGGTTCCGTAACAGGTAACAAACATTCGGCCGAGATCAATTTCAAGTTTGTGTTTGATCATGAGCTTAGTGCTGACAAGTCGAAAGATACCTCGGTAACCATGAGTTTTGAAGTTGACTTTCGTCCTCCCATTTTCGTGCATCCTCATGTTGTACATTCGCCGCTGCCGCAAATAAGTGGAACAGGCTATCCAGGCGCCTTGGTTAAACTGTATGAGGTTGATCAACTTGAGTTGGTGATCGGAGCTGCAATTGTAGACAACCATGGCAGATGGACGACTCCCCTGACAAAGCCTTTGTCCATGACCGAGAGCTTTTCGATAACAGCCTTGCAGCTCTATGAGAATGTACCCTCTCGCTGGGCAGTCCATTCCTCTTTTGCGGTTCTTTTTGCGCCCCACATTCTTGGCACAACTGTTACTCCGGAACGTAAACTCAGCGTCCACGGCGGCGGTGGCTTGGCGGGCGCGAAACTTGAGCTCTGGCTTGAAGACAAGAGCAAGGGAATTCAGTTAGCCACGACTGTCTGGCAGGACGGCACCTGGTTGGCGCTCAGTGTTGAAGCGTGGCTTCCTGGCAAGCATCTGCTCACTGCAAAACAGGTGGCATCGGTCAGCGGACAGAGCTCTGACTGGTCAGATACCTACGTCGTCAACGTAAAACCGCCAACTCCACGGATTGAAGTTCCACCCGCATCCAGCTCGGTAAAACAGGCGCTGAAGATTATGAATGTCTGGCCCGAAAGGGCATCCGTGCAAATATTCACTGACAAAGACGAAATTGTCGTTGGCACTTTCGATCGCTTCACATGCACTTTTACACCGTCGGGACAGTGGGCGGTAGGCACCACAAGCCTCAGGGCGGTGCAGACAGTGGACGGAGCGACATCCGACCCGAGCAGTGCGGTATCCGTCAAGATTCGACCCTCGAGACCGGTCATCGAGCCTCCCGCCGCCCCGATTGCAGCCCGGCAGACGCTGAGTATCAAATTCGTTTCACCCGATGCTACCTTGCTGGAAATGTTCAACGAAGTTGGCGAAAGCGTGTCGGGTGAATTTACCGGAAGTGGTACGTCCCGTACCTTCACCCCGGCGCAGGACTGGTCTGTATCCAGCCAGGTCAAAATCGTACAGACCGTAGGCGGTGTCCGCTCCAATCCAAGCGCGCTGGTGCCTATAGTGGTGAAACTCTTCATTGCTCCGCCATCTGATCCGGCAGCCGCGAAAGAAAAGCTGGCATCAGTTTTTTCCTGGCCAGCGATGACGACTTGCGAATGTACATACAGGGCGGCGGATTGGTTGAAGGCACCTTCCTGGAAAGCGGCTCCGTCCGGTACTTCACCCCGAAGGAGGAGTGGAAGCAGGGAAAAACCACGGTCAGCGTTCACCAGGTCGTGGGTGGCGTCGTCAATTGGAGCAATCTGGTTACCCTTGCGGTACAACCCTCTGAACTGTCGCTTGCCAATCCGCCAGGCTCCGTGAGCTCGGACCTACAACTGACGCTTTTGTCGGCCCCTCCATCTTCGTCGGGCAGTGTGTTGCAGATGCTTACCGAAGCAGGCGCACCGGTGACGGGCGAATTCACCACTGGAACCCCACGCAAGTTCAAACCCTCGCCGCGGTGGCCAGCGGGCTACAATGCGGTCATGGCCGTGCAGTTCGTCGACGGAGTGCCATCCGCACCAAGCAACGTTGTCAGGTTTTTGGTCATACCCGCCAAGCCGGAAATCGAGCCGCCACCAAAACCTGCCTTGCCGAGACAGCGACTGAACATTATCGGGGTCGACCCCGGCGCCGTTACCTTGCAAATGCTTACCGAGGACGGGGCGGCGATTGAAGGTGATTTCACGGGAGTCGACACGTCTCGTATCTTCACACCCGCTGAGGACTGGGCAGGCACGCGCAAAATCGTGGTCGTGCAGACTGTCGACGGTGGCACGTCGCAGCCAAGTATTGTTGTCACTGTTTACGCGCCTCCCCCGAAGCCCGAAATAGAACAACCACCCATCCCGGCAACATTGGATCAAGTGCTGAACATCAACAGGGGACGTTCATACGGTCCCGTCATCCTGCGAATGTACACGGCAGCGGGCATCAGGCTGGATGGCGAATTCAGCTACGGTACTCCCGCCACCTTCACGCCAAGATACGGGTGGCCACCGGGGAGGACCGAGGTCATGACAAAACAGGACATAAACGGCGTGGGTTCCGAGTTTAGCGATCCTGTTTTATTAGAGATCCTTCCCCGAAAGCCCTTCATCCAACCACCATACAACCCTGTCACTTCGAAGCACCAACTGAGCATTTCCAGCGTGTATGCCGGTGACGTGACCCTGCACATGTTCTACGAGGACGGCGAAACGGTGCCGGGTTATTTCAACGGCGATGGCGAATTCCGCACCTTCACGCCGGCCATTGACTGGACAGGAACCACCAAAGTCAATGTGGTACAGATCGTAGATGATGTACTTTCCCATCCAAGCGATCCGGTCACTGTTTCGGTAATAGAGAAGCCTCCCACACCCGTAATCACTCAGCCTTTACCCCACACCAGTCATCATGCCGATCTCAGGGTGCAAGGAACCTGCGTGGCTGGAGCGACGATCGCCGTGCAAGATGCCGCTGGCAACTTTCTGCAAGGCAACCTGACCTACTGTGGAACCACATGGTTTTTCGAGTACCTTTGGCGGCCCGGTTTCAACGATATGAAGGTGCGGCAGAGCGTAAATGGAGCAACGTCTGAGGCAACCGATGTCCTTGAGTTTTACATCAAGCCGGCGACGCCTGCTATCGAGCCGCCAAGCCACCCGGTCGCGCTGAAGCAATCTCTGAAAATCACCGGTGTAGCGTCAGGCGCCGTCAGCTTGCAAATGCTCACTGAGGCCAACAGACCGGTGGCTGGCAAATTCACCATCAGTGGGGCCAACCGCCACTTCACACCGGCGGCGGATTGGTCGTCCGGCGAAAACACCGTCTACGTCATCCAGACAGTAAACGGCGTGGACTCTGACCCCAGTGACTTGTGCACTTTCACCGTGGAAGGGGAGGACAGGCCCGACGCCCCTCAATTCCGGCAGCCACAGGCGGGAGGCATAACCTCAAGGTATCCCACCCTCAAGATCGCCGGCCTGCCAGGCGCGCTGCAAACCGTTCGCTTTGAGAACGGCGCGACGTTGCACGAAGAGACAGCGGGTGCAGACGGGATCCTGACATTCACAGTGGTGGAACCGTTGGATCCAGGCACCATTGTCCTTGAGGCTAAACAGGCCAGCGGTGGGACTGATTCGGATTGGAGCGCGCCGCATCGGTTTACGGTCAAGGCTGCCCCGTCAACTCCATCGATCGAAGCGCCACGGGCGAACTCCGAAACATCACGCTATCCGAGGATTCGAGGCACAGGAGCAACGGGAGGTGAGATTGTCCTGCGTCATGCGCTTGATCCCAAGGAAGAGTTTGCCATCGTCGACGGTTCAACCCGGTGGAATTGGACCGCAGAAAAAGCGTGGCCCCTCGGAGACTACGCCGTGCAGGCCCGGCAGACATTCGACGGCGACTGGTCCGACTGGACTGAGGCTCGCTCCTTCAAGGTCAGCGAATCGCGGTATGCCATTGGCGACGCTACACCCGCCATCGGTACACCGGTGGTGGGCACCGAGCAGAGCGTGCTGTTGCGAATCCAGGTCATCTCCGGTGTCAGCGGGGAGGTAGCGGCTGGCGTGGAGGTGAAGTGGCGCGTCAATGGCGAGGAGGAATTGCTGGCGACAACGCAGACCGACGTCAACGGCTGGACCAGTTATCGCTATACACCTGAGACAGTCGGCAAGCATGAAATTCTGGCGGACGTCACTCAGGATAACGCCGGTGTGATTTTGACCGAACTCTATGAAGTGAATGCCGTACTGGACGATGTCTGGGCGCAGGCAGCAGAGCTTTATCTGGACGGCGAGCGCGTCGACCCTGCAAGCGAACTCGTGCTGTTGAGAAAAAACCTGCCCTATAAGCTGGAGCTGAAGATTGCCGACGACAGTGTTTTGATTGGCTCTACCGTCACTTTGCAGAACTTCTGGGGCGCGAAGGAACGAGGCCTGACTTTCAACCCTGATCTGGGCACGCCGCTGACTATAAACAAAGGATCGTCAATCCATTGGTATATTTCTACCGAAGAGGCGAACAGTGGTTTTTATGGTTTGAGTCTGGCCAGTTCGATACTGCCCGACTGGGAGCTGCCCGGGCGAGTGGAAGCGGGGGATTTGGCTGACGCCGTGAGGTTTGATCTGGATGGGTTCCCCCAGGTGTTCGGTGGTGCCCCGGCGTACCCGTGCCTTGGGGCCACGCATACATTGACTTTGCGACCCCAGGACAGCAGTTTTTTGCTCGGCCAGGACGTGGTTCTGGAGTTGAGTGCGCAAGCGGCCGATCTAGGCGTGACCTTGAGTCCGAGCATCCCGCAAACGCTCGGCGAGGACGGGGTGAGCTGGTTGCTGAACTGCGTCGACAGTACCAGTGCCGGCGATTTCGCAGTCTGGTTGAAGGTGCCGGCGCTGGAATTCAGTTCGCTGGAGTTGCCCATGTCGCTGGCGCATAACAGTGCTGAAGTATCTGAAAAATTCGGCCCTCAGCAAATGGGAGGTTCGGCCGCGTACTGGAGATATGGCATTCGCGCGGTTTCCACTTTCACGGGGCTGCCGACGGGGGGAGTGCCGGTGACCGTCGCGGTGACTGGCAAGCCAACCATGGAAAATGTTACTGCTCGCGATGGCTGGATATTTATCAGCTACTACGACGGAGAGTCTGATAAATATCCA
>Ga0307412_10000561_pt1 | contig 21996 bp, 17 predicted proteins | sample DK1Cmetagenome_3_FD_203823 | JGI IMG/M metagenome (GOLD analysis project Ga0307412, IMG submission 203823) | Maize rhizosphere microbial communities from greenhouse at UC Davis, California, United States - DK15-C-1 | ecosystem: Host-associated > Plants > Roots > Rhizosphere > Soil | place: USA...
AAAAATTTCAGTTACGGTAAATCCTAATCAAAGTGGGAATGCGGTAATTACACTGCATAATGGAAGTGTTTCAAATCCTGTCTACTGGTCCTGGCATATCTGGATTACCGATACGCCACTTGGAAGCTACAACTATACTACAGAACTTCCCGATACTTCGGTTCCCAATTTTATTAATTATGTTAAAAAAGCGGATAATGTTTTCAAAACAGAATTCATGGACAGGAATTTAGGAGCGGTTGATGCATTTCCTACTGTAGCAAACCCTCTTACACCTACTGCTTCAGAATTAACTAAAATTAAAGCTTCTACAGGTTTGCATTATCAATGGGGAAGAAAAGATCCGTTGCCTGTTTTCCAATATGCAGACGATAGGGCTTCATACTCTGTTTATTTAGGAACTCTCACAGCTAGTGGAACAGTAACTTATACCGCGCTTTCTGCTGCTGCTTACAATAATATGTCGGGCAGTTTTATTGTTCCTTATAGCATTTATACTAATACAACGAATGCCAATATTTTAGCAACAGATAAAGTTTCAGATAAAATAGCAAAAGTATTATCATATTCGGTAAGAAATCCTTTGATGTATATGATTCCAAGTGCTTTTGCTCCCTATGATAACGCAACTCCATCTTACACTAATGGTACGGATTGGCTGGCTAATGAACCCAATCTCGCTCCGGACCGTTGGGGAAGAGGTGGGAAAAAGTCCCCCTTTGATCCTTGTCCTGCCGGTTGGAGAATACCCGATCTTTCAAGCGTTGCAATTGCTTCCGGAAAAGATTTCGGTATGACACCGTGGTATAAGGCAGACAAAAATGTAGCAACCTCATACAGTGTCATAAATGATTATTTGGGACAAAGGGTAAGAAGAAGTGCTACATACAGCTATACCATTGGATATATGTTTACTAATCCTTCTTATTATGTAGGAAATTATCCAAATTCTGGTTCGCGAGGGTTTAGAAGTGTGATGAGTAATCAGACTCCTGTAGGCACGTTTAATTCTATCAATTATCAATATCCGGGAGTCTGGACAGCTGCACTCAACTCAAATTATATCGGGAGACCTATCAATGTTTTGTTTGACGCCGCCGCCACGGCCAATCGCATGATTGCTTTCCATGATAATAATGATCCTTATTTTGGAATGAGCTGCCGTTGCGTAAAAATAAAATATGATACTAATGGAAATGAGGAAGGAGTAATTCCCAAGGTACGTATTACATCTCTGTCGGCAGCAAAGCCTGCCACTCTTTTAAGCGAAAAAGAAGCACGGGAAATTTTAAGTGACAAAAAGGTCTCATTATTCCCAATTCCGGTGAAAGATGAATTGTATATTCAGGCTCCGGGTAATAAAGATGGCTATTATTATCAGATCTATAACATGTCCGGCCAGCTTGTAAAGTCCGGGAAGTTTGAAGATGGAAAAACAAATGTATCTTCATTGATTTCAGGAACTTATCTGGTTAGAATTAATTCTTCAAAAGAAGGTATAAAAATTATTAAAGATTAAATATTTTGAGATAATGTTTAAAATGGGATAAGGCGAAAGTTTTATCCCATTTGTTTTTAAATATTAAAATAAATTTATCCATAAAAAAGATTAAATACAGAGCCAGGCTTAGGATTTAGCCATTGATATAAACTATCAATTGTTAAAATAATGATATTACAAAACCTATCTAATAAAAAAACTTTACTTTTGCAAAAAATTTTTAGGATGTCGAAAAATTTAGTAATCGTCGAATCACCGGCAAAAGCAAAAACTATTCAAAAATATTTAGGTAAGGATTTCGAAGTGAAATCCAGCTTCGGGCACATCCGGGATTTACCTAAAAAAGGAATGGGGATTGATCTTGCCACATTCAGTCCGGATTACGAAGTTTCCGCCGACAAGAAGAAATTGGTAACAGAATTGAAAGCCGCCGTGAAAAAAGCCGAAATGGTTTGGCTGGCTTCCGATGAAGACCGCGAGGGAGAAGCAATTGCCTGGCATTTGGCTGATGAATTAAAATTAAAGCCGGAAAACAGGAAAAGAATTGTTTTTCACGAGATTACGAAAAACGCCATTCTAAAAGCTATAGACAATCCAAGAGATATCGACCAGAATTTAGTTAATGCCCAACAGGCAAGAAGGGTTTTGGACAGAATCGTAGGTTTTGAAATGTCTCCGGTTCTATGGAAAAAAGTAAAACCCGGATTATCAGCAGGAAGAGTACAATCAGTTGCCGTAAGATTAATTGTTGAAAGAGAAAAAGAAATCCGTGATTTCACTCCAAAAGCAAGCTTCAAACTGGATGCGGTTTTCTTAAACAAGACTGAACAGGAAATTGCGGCTAAGCTTAAAAAAGACTTCGAAAAAGAAGAAGACGCAGAAAAATTCTTAGAATTAGCAAAAACTACGGAATTTAAAGTTCTTAATGTTGAAACAAAACCCGGAACACGTTCTGCATCAGCACCTTTTACAACTTCTACGTTACAGCAGGAAGCTTCTTCAAGATTAGGATATAATGTTACCAACACCATGCGCCTTGCTCAAAGATTGTATGAAGAAGGATACATTACTTATATGAGAACAGACTCGGTAAACCTTTCTCAGGAGGCCATCGAGGGTGCAAAAAAACAAATCATCGGGGAATACGGCGCAGAATATTCTTCACCTAGAAATTACACTACGAAATCTGCATCCGCACAAGAGGCTCACGAAGCTATCCGTCCGACAGATTTTTCTGTAAAAACAATTGGCGATGCTCAATTAAGCAAATTATATCAATTAATCTACAGAAGAACACTGGCTTCTCAAATGGCAAATGCCAAAATTGAGAAAACAGTGATCGAAATAGGTAATGCAAAACTGCCTCATAACTTTGAAGCGCAGGGTGAAGTTATCATTTTTGATGGTTTCTTAAAAGCATACGGAATCGTTAAAACTGAAGAAGATGACGAAGAAAACAACGAAAAATTACTCCCAAAAGTAAACGTTGGAGAAGTTTTAGACTATAAAAGAATCACAGCAACAGAAAAATTCACGAGGCCAAGTGCAAGATATACGGAAGCCGGATTGGTGAGAAAGCTGGAAGAATTGGGAATCGGACGTCCATCGACGTATGCGCCGACCATTCAGACGATCCAGAACCGTGAATATGTTGATAAAAGAGAGATTGAGCCACAGACTCGTGAAGTGGTGAAAATGTCTTTAACAAAAGATAAAATTAAAAAAGAAGTCCTTGAAGAAAAATTCGGAGGGGATAAAAATAAATTCATTCCAACGGACACTGGTGAAGTTGTAAGTGATTTCCTGACAGATAATTTTAAGGAAATCTTAGATTACGGCTTCACGGCAAGAGTTGAAGAGAGCTTCGATGAAATTGCAAATGGCGGTCAGAAGTGGAAAGAAATGATGACTGATTTTTACTCAAAATTCCATCCGAGAATTGAAGATGTAGAGGAAAATGCAGACCGTGCAACCGGAGACAGACTTTTGGGTATAGACCCGAAAACCGGCAAAAATGTTCACGCCAGAATCGGAAGATTCGGTGCAATGATTCAGATTGGGGAAACGGATGATGAGGAAAAACCTGTTTTTGCTTCATTAATGTCTGGTCAGAATATTGCAACAATCACTCTTAACGAAGCAATGGAATTATTTAAATTACCTTTTGATTTAAATGAATTTGATGGACAGCCTGTTTCTGTAGGGGTCGGAAGATTTGGACCTTATGTGAAATGGGGAGAAACGTTCATCAGCATTCCGAAAGGTGAAGATCCGCTTTCTGTAGACCAAAAGCGTGCGGAAGAAATTATCAATGAAAAGAAAAAAGCAGATGCTCCGATTGCAATGTACAAAGGTGAGCCTGTAACAAAGGGTTCTGGAAGATTTGGACCTTTCATAAAGTATAAAGATATTTTCATAAACGTTCCGAAGAGATATAATTTTGATAATCTTTCTCAAAGCGATATCAATGAATTAATTGAAGCAAAATTGGAAAAAGAAGCGAACCGATATATCCAGCAATGGGAAAAAGAAAAAATCTCCATTGAAAATGGAAGATGGGGACCATTTGTTAAATTCGGAAAAGCAATGTTTAAAATTCCGAAGAAAAAAGATGATACAAAATACGATGGTGAAGAGCTGAAAGATGTTTCTTTAGATGAGGTGAAAAAATGGATTACTGATCAGGATCCTAAAGCTTTTGCCGAGAAAAAGAAACCCGCCGCGAAGAAAACAACAGCTGCAAAAAAGACAACCACAGTGAAGAAAACGGTTGCGAAAAAGCCGGCAGCAAAAAAATAATTTAGTTTTACACTTATATCAGCCCTCTTTTGATACTTCAAAGAGGGCTTTTTTTGTTATTTCAGTAATTAAACTTCAAATGAAGTCTAATATTAGGATTATTATATTTCAGTTATTTTTTAGGAAGATTATACTTTTTGTTTTTTAAAATTGCTGAGATTGCATCTGAAATTTCAAATATCCTTCCGTTATAATTATTCCCTAACAAAATAATTGTAAACCTTTCTTCCAAATCAGAAACTAAAATTGCTTCATAGCTTCCGGCTCTTCCATCGTGTAAATGCTCAATTAATATTTTATTTTTAAATTTTGCTTGTCCCAGAGATGATTGGGTTTCGGGTAAATCGAATTGTTGTCCCAGCTCAAACAATGAATTTGTGTTCACTATTTTATTGGAATGAAGGCATTTTGACCATTTCAATAAGTCTTTCGTAGTTAAGTAAGTTCCTCCTGTTATGGGAAGATCTGCTTTGTCCACTACTAAATCATTATTAAATCCTTTGGCTGTATTTATTTCATTTTCAAAAGGAGTCATAATAGAAGCATTCATGTTGCAAGGCTTAAAAATGAATTTTTCAGCATACGTTTTAAAGGTCACTCCAGCTAAACGTTCAATAATAAACTGACGTAAAAATATATTATTGTTGTTGTAATCGTAATTTGTACCAGGTTTGAAATCAAGTGAATCAATAAGTGTTAAATCATTAAAAAGATCTTTATCATTTTTTACTTTTTTCCAATTTACATTGGGAATACCGCTTGTGTATTGCAATAGGTCTTTTATTCTGACTTCGTTTGCCCATTTTGGTAACTCCGGAATATATTTAGAAACCTTATCTTCTAATTTCAGTTTTCCTTGTTCTTGTAACTGCAACAAAGCAACTGCACTAAACTCTTTAGTGATTGAGCCAATGTTAAATCTATAATCGGGGGTTAATTTTTTTGTTTTTGTAGCATCCGTAAAACCAAAGGAAGCGTTGTAGTTTATTTTATTATTCTTTGAAATCAAAACATTGCCATTAAAAACTCCAATTTGGCTTGACTGCTTCATCAGAGAATCAATTTCAATGACCTGTTTTGCTTGAGCAAAAGCATGGTTTGTCAGAATTAAGGGAATAGCTAAAATTAAGAAAAGGCGGTTGTAATATTGCATGTTTAATTTGTTGTTATTTTTTTGTAAGTGTCTTTTGTTTCACGATTTTCCACAGACTTCAGTTTTGGGAATTGGTAAAGGAGTTTTTTATACTAAAATCGAAGTTCGAAAGTTGAACCTTGCTAACACATGACTAATAGTGTTAAAAAGAAATAATACCAGCAGGAAGTTCCTGTAAATTTGGTTTGTACTTGTAGAAAAAGTCAGTTTATTTATAGTTTTCATTTTTATCTTGTTATAAGAGAAACATTTCACCTGCTTATCCAAAAATAGAACAATTAGCGGGACTTTTCTTCCTATTAATTAATAAAATGTAATGATTATGTTCATAATCCAATCACCCCAAAGTACGGGACACTCTATTTAAAAGCTTATACTAAATTAGCTTTCAAATAAATAAAATGAGCAAGCCATTCACACGCAGAGATTTTTTACAGACTTCAGCCTTGGGAATCGCGGCTGTGGTTTTGGGATCTTCATTTACAAAATTAGATTTTTCAGACAAGCCATATTTTAACTTAAGACCAATCGGGAGACAATTTTCTTTGGAAGGTTACTATATTTGGTGCAGCTCTCCGATTTGGGGTGAAGACGGAAAAGTTCACCTTTTTTATTCCAGATGGAAAAAAGAAAAAGGAATGGGCGGCTGGCTCAATGGTTCTGAGATTTGCAGGGCAGAAGCAGATTCTCCTTTTGACGAATTTCAGCACAAACAAGTTATTCTTGCACCGAGAGGCGGCGAATTTTGGGATGCGACAACCTGTCATAACCCTTTGATCAAAAAAGTGGAAGATCAATATTATTTATTTTTCATGGGAAATTCCAACGGGAAAACTAACACCAAGAGAATCGGGCTTGCTACCTCAAAAAGTCTTGACGGAGAATGGACAAGACCTGATCAGCCTTTGCTTCTTCCCGGAGAAAAAGGTTCGTGGGACGATCATTGCACGACAAATCCCGCTTTTGTAAAAGGAAACGACGGCAAATACTGGCTCTTTTATAAATCCTGGAATACCGAAGAATATGAAACTCAAAAAGGAGCTGTGAGAGGAAATCGAAAATATGGTTTAGCAAAAGCAGATTCTCCGATGGGACCTTACATAAAAGTTACTGAGAATCCGGTAATTGATTTTTCATCACTGCCTAACAATGCTCAACTTGAAGATGCATTTGTCTGGAAACAAAAAGGAAAATTCCACATGGTGGCGCGCGACATGGGATTTTTTAACCATGAATATGGCTTGCATTTAACCACAAAAGATGGCCTGAGCTGGACAAAACCGGAAATAGCCTATCTCAATATGCTGCATTACATTAATGAACCTGCTCCTCCGAAACATTTAAAACGATTCGGAAGACTGGAACGTCCTATGATTTTGTTGGATAAAGATGGAGAAACACCTCGATTTTTGTTCGGAGCAACACAAGGTGGAAAATTTGAAACTTCCACGACTTTTGTGTTTGAGATTAAAAGATGAAGTGAAGTTGTCTTCAAAGTTAAACCTTGACAAGGTTAATCAAGCCGTTAACAATTTGTTGATGGTTTTTTATTAACAAAAAACGCGGCACAATTTCAGGTTGATGAGGTTTTTTGTATGTTTGCGGAAATAATGTAGGATAAATGAATTTTGAAGATTTCATCATTTCACCAAGGAATTTCAAAGCTGAAAGCTGGCAGATTGGGAGCCGGATCACGAAAGATATAAAGGAAGACAGTATTGTTCTTCTTTTCATTTCGGATTACAGAGGTACGGACGGTGGTGCGGAAGTACAGGATTTTACAGGAATCAGGAAAGAGTTTTATAAGCTTTCACAGCTGGATTTTGAAATTCCGATTGTAGATCTTGGAGATTTGGTTTCAGGGAAATCCGTTCAGGATTCTCATTATATTTTACAGGAAGTTTTGTCGGTTTGTCATTACAAAAGGGCGATTCCGGTGATTATTGGCGGGTCGAATGATTTTGCTTTTTCGCTTTTTTCAGCATTAAATTTCCACACAAAAAATATTAATTATACTCAAATCAGCAATATTATTTCCCTTAAACAAGGTGAAATAATTAATGAACATACTTTTTTAAGCAAAATTTTCGGGGCTAAGAACTTTTCGATTAAAAATTATCATCATTTAGGGTATCAAAAACATTTAAATGAAGTTGATACCGTAAAATTGATTAAAGAAGTTGAATTTGAAATCATCCGTTTGGCTGAAATGATGAATTCCACGGAAAAAACGGAACCTTTTTTCAGAAAAGCTGATTTGGTGACGGTAAATTGTGACGCAATCGAAAGTTTCGGCGAACCTTTTTCTATGAATCCGCAGGTAAATGGTTTAAATCGAAGAGAAATCTGCGCTTACATGAAAGAAATCGGGTTGAGTGAAAATCTGAAATCTGTTGGTATTTTTAATTATAATATTTACTCCGAAAATCAATTGAATCACCAGCTTTTAGCACAAATGATCTGGTATCTGATTGAAGGAATCAACATTCAGAAATCTCATCCCAGAGAAAGGCAGTACGAAGTATTTTATGTGTTGGTTGATGACAGGCAATATGCTTTTAAGCGCGATACTTTCAGCAATCTTTGGTATTTCGGGGAGGATGAAAATATAGAAAACTGCATTCCCTGTTCGAGGAAGGATTTCGACGAGGCCAAAAAAGGCTGGCTGAATGCACGACTGACGAAAATTTAATGTATGACAAACGTTCCCTCAAAAGTTTCTATCATTGTTCCGGTTTATAATGTCGAAAATTATTTGGCAAAATGTCTTGATTCTTTGATTAATCAGACTCAGCAAAATATTGAGATTCTGGTTGTAAATGATGGAAGTAAAGACAATTCTGAGCAGATTATTCAAAATTATGCTCAAAAATATCCTGAAAAAATTAAATCTTTTATCAAAGAAAATGGCGGCTTAAGTGATGCCCGAAACTTTGGAATCGACCGTGCAACAGGAGATTATATTGGTTTTGTAGACAGCGACGATTATGTAACGCCAACAATGTTTGAAGAAATGGTGAATCTTGCGGAGAAATATCAGTCTAAAATGGTGATCTGTAATATTCAAAAGGTCGATCAAAACGGAAATGTGACCCAAAAACTGACGCAAATCCCGAATATGCCTGAAAAAATAGATTTGGAAAAGAACTTTTCGGTGTTCTCTGATTTAAGTTATTTTGCCTGCAATAAATTGTTTAAAAAAGAGCTTTTTAATGAAAAAAGATTTAAAAAAGGCGCTCATTTTGAAGATATTCAACTAATTCCTCAACTTTTGCTTGAGTGTGAAGTTTTAGCGCAAACTCAAAACTTCCATTATCAATATCTGGAGCGTACGGATTCAATTACAAAAACACACACGGAAAAGGGTCTTGATATTTTAGCAGCAGTGGAAGATGTGGAAAAAGCTTTTGATAAGTCTCAATATTCAAAAAAGAAAAAAGAGTTGAAAAATTTTCAGATTTTTGAGGGTGTTTATTCTTTTCTGGCTTATCTGGCTTTTGTGAAAGATGAAAGAATTTTTTATGAAATGTCCGGTAAACTTGGGCTTTTTATGAAGGAAAGAGATATAAAATTGAAAGATATATTAAAGTATAGTCGTTTTGATAAAAATTATCTGTTATCTTTGCCCCTGAAAAAAAAGATTTTTTATCTGTTATTTTTTGCGGGTCAGAAAAAATTGATAAGAAAATTAGTTTAAACACAAGTGTAAGTACTATTGTTTCGGTATTGTAAAAACTAATAACGAAGTGTTTTACGAGGTCGATAAAGCTTTTTAAAGAAACATTAAGTGCTTGAATAGAAAAAAAATGAAGAATTTTGAATTGTTCTTAACTCAATCAGGTGTTCCTATTTTCTATGTAAAAATGGGGTTGGGTTTTTTGTTCTCATTCCTTATCACGTTTTTCTCTGTTCCTACCATTATTAAGATTTCCAGAAGGAAAAATTTGATGGATGAGCCGGGCGTGAGAAGTTCCCATTTGCGTAAGATCCCCAATCTTGGCGGGATTGCTATCTTTTATTCTATAGGTATTTCTGCATCTATCTTTGCATATGAGCTTTTTGATTTATACAAATTTTTATTTGCCTCTCTTGTGATTCTCCTTTACGTTGGTGTGATGGATGATATCGTGGTAATGAGGGCCTACAAAAAACTGGTGGCACAGATTATTGTATCTTCTTTAATTGTGGTAGGTTCGGATATAAGGATCAGAAGTTTATTCGGGATATTCGGGATTTATGAGATGGGATATTTTGTAAGTGTGATGTTCAGTATTATTACTTTTATTATCCTTATCAACGCCTTTAATCTTATTGATGGAATTGACGGGCTTGCCGGAGGGTATTCTGTGATTTGCAGCGCGCTTTTCGGGATCAGTTATTATAGATTAGGAGAATATAATTATCCGTTGGTGATCCTCTCAGTGGTGATTATAGGAGCTGTTTTGGCATTTTTGTACTACAACTTATCCAATTACAGGACCAATAAAATATTTATGGGAGATACAGGCTCAATGCTTTTAGGATGTTTACTGGCATTTACTTCGATCTGTTTCATTGACATTTTTATTGACAGGGAGCTTCCTAATGTTCCAAAATATCACTTGCAATCGGCACCGGTAGTGGCAGTTGCTATTCTCATTCTTCCTATTGTTGATACTCTGAATGTGATTATTATACGGCTCGCCAATAAGAAATCACCTTTTGATGCAGACAAAAATCACATACACCATAAACTGCTGAAACTAGATCTTACCCACAGAAGATCAACCTTTTACATTATTGTATATTATCTTTTTGTAGTAAGTGTAGCTTATTATTTCAGGCACATGAATGTGAATCTATTACTGGGAGTTATTGTTTTCCTTGGTTTTTTAGGAGCCTACATTCCAGATTTTATTTATCTTTTAAAGAATAATAAAAAGACTAACAATTAAATCTTTATTTTTGCAAACAACTTGAAAATATGATGAAGAATTATAAGTATTTATTCCTTTTAATATTACCTTTTCTGATTACAACTTCTTGTATCACCACAAAAGATGTGCGATACATGCAACCGAATGAAAGTCTTGTAATCAATGAAGAAGGTTTGGTTCCCTATAACATTCCCGTTTATAGAATTACTAAAAATGATATCTTAAACCTTAACATTGTTACAACTCCCAAAGGAGATGCCGCACAGTTTTATTCATCATTGAATACTTCAGGATCTACAGTTGCACCGACTACAAATACAGCTGCAACAGGAGGCCGTGGAAATGTAGGAGCTTCGGGAGGCGGTGGTTCTGGAGTTGGAGGTAATTCAATTTTCTATTTTAATGGTTTAAAAGTTGACTCCAAAGGGGATATCAATGTTTTCGGGATCGGTTTTATAAAGGCTGAAGGAAGAACCATTGAAGAAGTATCTCAGGAAATTCAGGATAAAGTAAATGAAAATTTCCAGGAAGGAAAATCCGAAGTACGTTTAAATACAGACGGAATTACCTATTATATTCTAGGAGACGTAGAAACTACGGGAATTACCGGAGAAAAAGTAGCTCATAAAAATACCCTTACCGTTACTGAAGCTTTAGCAATAAACGGAGGTTTAAACAGGACAATCGACAGAAAAAGTGTCGTAATCCACAGAAAATTACCGGAAGGTATCAAAATTGCGAAAATAGACCTTACCCGTGAAGATGTTATGAATTCACCGTACTATTACATACAAAACGGTGATGAAATATACCTGAACACCAGAGCGAAAAGCCTGAACGGATTCGGAAAAGATCCTATTCAGACTCTTACAACCGGAGTTTCGGTGATTACTACCGCATTATCAATTTATTTACTTCTTAAAAACCTTTAAATCATGATTCCAGGAAAAAACGCTACCGTGGAGAAGAATGATTCTCAGAAGGAAAAATACGGATCTTTTTCATTATTTGATATTGAACATTTTTTAAGAAGAGTTTTAAAAAATTGGTATTGGTTTGTGCTTATGCTTTTCATTGGCTATGTGCTCTCTTGGGTTTACAGCAAATATTACGCACAGAATATTTATGCCTCAGATTTGTCATTAAGTATTTCAAATAACACTTCCAGCTATTTCACTCCAAGCCAGTCCATCAACTTTATTTGGGGACAGGGCGGAAATCAGGATGGAGTTTATCTAAAGAAAATGCTTTTATCAAGAACTCACAATGAATTTTTGGTAAAAGAATTGGATCTTTTTGTGAATTATTCTACCAAAGGAGTAATAAAATCCACGTATCTGGATAAAGATGATTCTCCAGTTTACTTACAAATTGATAAAACACATCCTCAGCAGGTAAATTATCCTATTACCCTTATTCCTAAAAGTGGTAATACCTATGAAGTAATTTTACCGGATGAAGGACAATCTACAAATTTATACAACTACCAGTCTGAAGGTTTTACAAATATCAGTCCCTACGAAAGACCGACCAATAAAATTATAAAAATAGGAGAATGGTACACGTCTCCAAATTTAAAATTCAGACTACTTCCTAGCCATCTAGCACCAAAAATTAAACTGAACAATATTATTGTTAGCTTAAATACGGTAAATCAATCCGTTAATGATATTATTTCTACAATAGGAGTGGAGTTTGATAAGGAAATTAGTACCATAATGATTATCACAAAAAAGGGCTATAATCTTAACAGTACGGTAAATTTCCTGAACAGATCAGTAAGCCAGTTACAGAAAAAGAGGCTTGCCGATAAGATGTTGGTAGATAAGAATACGGATATTTATTTACAGGATAATCTTACAACAGTTAGAAAAAAGCTGGATTCCAGCGCCAATGTCCTGAATTATATGAAAACAACCGAAAAGTTGTATGACATTAAAGACAGGGACGAAAAATCTTTGACCAGAATTAAAGATTTGGAAGCAAAAAAGGCAGATCTAGAAAGCAAATTAACTTCATTAAATCAAATAAAGAACAGCCTTGAATCCCAGAATTTTGATAAAATGATCAATACTACTGCGGCTGGCTTTCAGGATGGTATGTTCACTGCTTCAGTAAGTGAATTAAGAGCATTATATCTTAAAAGAAGAGAAATGGCTTTGATTTATAAGCCGGGTTCTGAGCCGATGCTTGAGATCAACCGACTGATTGATGAAGCTAAAACTGGCTCATCGGGTGCTTTGAGAAACTATTATACAGGATATTATACCGAAATAAATAAAATCAACCAACAGGTAGCAGATGCCAATGCAGACCTCTCCTCTTATCCGGAAAAGCAAAGAAAATATCTGGATGCAGAAAGAGGATATAACATGATTGAAGCTACTTATAACAGCTTATTGGGAAGACAGAATGAAACCCAGATGAGGATGGCGGCGAACCAGTCGGACATCAGTGTAATTGACCCTGCAAAAAATGTTGGACAAGGACCGATCGGGCCAAATGTAAAAGCAGCAAAAGCAGGAATTATTGGAGGATTATTGGTTTTACCATTACTGTTTATACTGGTTGGAGAATTTCTTGACAGTAAAATCAGAAATATCAAAGAATTACTTAATGCCACAAGAATTCCGTTGCTTGGTGTGATCGGAAACAACAGTAATGAAAATATGCTTACTGTTTTAGATCAGCCGAAATCTTCTGTTTCAGAGGCATTCCGTGGTATCAGGGCCAATGTAAGGTTCCTGTCCGGAGAAAACGGCTCAAGTAAGGTGATTTTAGTGACTTCTTCCATTGGTGGGGAAGGAAAAACATATGTATCCATCAACCTGGCTTCAGTACTTGGTCTAAGTGATAAAAAAACAATCCTTTTAGGAATGGACTTAAGAAAGCCGAAAATTTTCGGTGATTTTAAAATTGATAATAAATACGGTATTTCAAACTATCTTACGGGTGAAGTAGGAATAGACCAGGTTATCAATAAAACAAGAATTCCGAATCTTGATGTAGCTACATCGGGTCCTATACCGCCGAACCCTTCGGAGCTTTTGATGAGCGAAAGAAATGTAAAGTTCATTGAAGACCTTAAAGAAAGATATGATTTCATCATTATCGACTCCCCGCCGGTAGGTTTGGTTGCCGATTCTTATGAACTGATGAAGTATTCTGATGCCAACTTATATGTAGTTCGCCACGAATACACCGAAAAATATATGCTGAAAATGATCACGGAGAAATATCATAACGGAGAAATTGAGCATTTAGGACTTGTTTACAATGATTATAATACGAAGCAGGGATATGGCTATGGATACGGTTACGGCTATGGTTACGGCTATGGATATGGTTATTTTGACGAGGATAAAAACTATAAAGAGCCGTTGTTGATAAGAATTAGGAATAAAGTTCAGTCAATATTCAATAAAAAATAATACATTTAAGCCCTCATTTAATGGGGGTTTATTATATCGTAATAAATTTTTGAATCTATTAAAAAAAGAATATTTTCACGAGTTTACCGTTTACTTTATAACAAATTATGTTTTTTTGTTTATTTTTAACTAAACATTAAGATTATCATTAATATAAAAATGTTTTATATTTGCAAAAATTAAATTTTAAAATAACCATAAATCCATATTCTTTTATGAATAGAAAATTATTGTTTAGCTTCCTTGCCGCTCTAGGAACTGTGGTAAGTGTTAAAGCTCAAAGAAACGAATTGGGAGTTCGTCTAGGTATGAGTAACCTGGTGGGTGATATAGGAAGAACGAATTATATTTTACAAAAGCCATTGGATTTAAGTAAAGCGTCGGATTGGGGAGTCCCGTTTTATGGGGGTATTTTATATAGGTTTAATTTTAATCCTCACCAAACCGTAAGATTAGATCTAGGATACAACCAAATTCAGTTTAATGATAAGGTTGCCAAAGAAGAATACAGAAAAAACAGAAATGCATTCGGGAAAAATGATGTGTATGAAGCAAGTTTGATGTTTGAATACAACTTCTTCCCGGTAAACAATGAGCAGAAAGGTATGGTAAGCCCATATATCTTTGGTGGAGTAGGTGCTTTGATGTTTGATGCTCCGAAGGCTACTTTGGTGAACGATTTCAGAAGAGATGCAGACGGTGTTGCTCAGGCTCCGATCAACGAGCTTGATTTTACAACGACACCAGTTTACACTACCGGTAAAAAAACTACAATGCATATTCCTTTTGGAGTAGGCTTGAAATATAAATTTAACTATAGCTGGGCAATCTTCGCAGAAGCCACATTTAGATACACGATGACAGATCAGCTGGATCACAGCAAAATTCTGAGCAAAGACGTGGTTTCTACATATAATGGAGATATTTTAAGTCCTCTTACAGGAGGTTCTCTGCTTCAGACAGATGCTTACTATGTAGTGTCTAAAGAAAGAGAGGCTAAGTTTATAGAAGAGAGAAATATTGGAGATCTTAGGTCTAAAGACTGGATGAATACCGTAAGCTTAGGGCTGACATATTCGTTTGGAAGACCTCCATGTTATTGTGATTAATATGTCGTTGATAAAAGATAAAATAGATACTGAGAATTTACCAAAGCATGTTGCTATCATCATGGATGGTAATGGAAGATGGGCAAAATCTCGTGGCGAAGAAAGAACTTTCGGTCACAAGAATGCCATTGATGCTGTAAGAAATGCCATTAATGCGTGTAATGAGATTCATATTCCATATTTAACGCTTTATACCTTTTCTTCGGAAAATTGGAACCGTCCTACGGAAGAAGTAAATACTTTAATGAATTTACTTGTAGAAACTCTATTGCTGGAGGCGGAAGAGATTTTTAGCAAAGGGTTAAGAATGCATGTGATCGGAAATTTGGAAAAACTGCCGTCACTCGTAAAAGATCAGCTTCTGCGCGTGGTGGAACTCACAAAAGAAAACACAAAAGGTAATTTGGTATTGGCCATTAGCTATGGCTCACAAAATGAAATACTGAATGCCGTAAGAAACATAAGCGAAGACGTAAAAGAAGGTAAGATAGATACCGGGAATATTGATGAAAAACTATTCGAAAGCTATCTATATACAAAAGATTTTCCACCTGTTGATCTATTAATCAGAACGAGCGGTGAGATCAGAATCAGTAATTTCCTCCTTTGGCAGATCGCCTATGCAGAACTGCAGTTTTTAGATGTTCTGTGGCCGGACTTTACAAAAGATATTTTCTTCCAATGTATTGTTGATTATCAAAACAAGGAAAGAAGATTCGGGATGACCGGTGAACAAATAAAAATCCAGTAAAACAAGAAAAGAAAGACTACGATAAAATGAAGTTTAGACTATTACCCATCATTATGTTTGTTGCTTCTGCACATTTTTATGGACAGGTAACTCCACAGGATAGCACAAAAGTGAGCAATTCTGTACATGCAGAAAATCAAGCAGGAACGTATACATTGAAAGACATCGTTGTAGATGGGGTGAAAAAATATACGCCGGCTCAGATCTTGAGGTTTACAGGACTTACAAAAGGAGAAACTGTAGACATTCCGGGAACTAAAATCAGTAACGCTGTAAAAAAACTTTGGGATACTCAATCTTTTTCTGAGGTTGAAGTATATGTTCAGAGTATTGAAGGTGAAACGATTGTCCTAAGATTTTACTTACAAGACCTGAAAGACCTTGGTGAAGTAAAATTCACAGGTAAAGGGATCGGAAAATCTAAAGGCGAAAAATTAGCAAAAGATAACAATCTTAAGCCCGGAACTAAAATTACCCAAAATTTAGTTTCAAGCCTTAAAACAAATATTCCTAAAGACTATGTCAAAAAAGGATTTGCAGATGCTAAAATTACCATTCAGGATAAAGTAAATGCAGGAGATCCTAATTTGGTAGACTGGACGATTAATGTTGAAAAAGGTAAAAGAGTAAAAATTGATCACATTGAATTTGAAGGAAATGAAGCTGTGACTGATAGAAAACTTAGAAATAAAGCCTTTAAAGAAACAAAACAAAAAAGATTCGGTATTGGTGGTATTTTAAAATCTTCAAAATTCATCGAAGAAAAATATCAGGAAGATAAAGAAAACCTTATCAATTATTATAACTCTTTAGGATATAGAGACGCCGCAATTGTTTCAGACTCTGTTTGGAGAAACCAAAAGAACAATTACGAAATTGATATTAAACTTAAAGAAGGTAAGCAATATTACATTGGTGATGTTACATTTACCGGAAATACAGTATATTCTACAGATTATTTACAAAGACTTTTAGGGTATAAAAAAGGTGATATTTACGACGCAGTAGGATTCAACAAAAAAGTAGGAGAAGACGGTGGTAAAGAAGATGATTCCGATATCAAATCCGTTTATATGAACAACGGTTACCTTTTCTCAAACGTTACACCTGTTGAAAAATCTGTAAACGGAGACAAGATCAATCTTGAAATTCGTATCAATGAAGGAGAAAAAGCAACTTGGAACAAAGTAACCTGGGAAGGAAATACAACTACTCATGACCACGTGATCCTTAGAGCTTTAAGAACAAAACCGGGAAACCTTTTTGCTAAAAGTGATATTAAAAGAACATATTTTGATCTGGCGGGGATGTCATTCTTCGACCCACAACAGATTGGACAGGATATCCAGCCAAACCAGCAGGATAATACGGTAGATGTTAATTGGAAATTGGTTGAAAAAGGTTCTTCTCAGGTTCAGTTGCAGGCAGGTTACGGTGGTAACAGCTTCATCGGAACGTTGGGATTAACATTCAACAACTTCTCATTGAGAAATTTCCTTAAGTTTAAAGACTTCAGACCGGTTCCTCAAGGTGATGGGCAAACATTGTCTATTCAGGCTCAAGCCGGACAATACTTCCAAAACTATGGAGTTTCATTTACAGAGCCATGGTTATTCGGAACAAGACCTACAGCACTTTCTGTAAGTTTAAATAACTCAAGAGTAAAATACTCAGATGCTTATGGAGATTCTCAGAAGTTGAATATTTTCTCCGCTTCAGTGGGATTGAACAGATTATTGAAATGGCCGGATGATTATTTCTCATTGTATACAGGACTTCAGTTTCAGAACTATAAGTTTCAGAATTATCCGTTCGAATTTGGTGATACACAGGTTAACAATGGTAGTGCCAATAACTTCAGTATTAATTTAGGACTAAGCAGAAATTCTGCGGGAATTGATCCAATCTTCCCTACAGTAGGTTCGAATATTGATTTTTCCGTGAAATTTACTCCACCATATTCATTGTTCAGCAATAAGGATTACTCTACAATGACGCCGGCTGATAAATATAAATGGATGGAATTCTATAAAGTGAAGTTCAAAGCTGATGTTTACAACGAAATTGTTGGAAAATTAGTTCTTAGATCTTCTGCCGAAATGGGATTCATGGATGGTTACAACAAAGATTTGGGAGCTCCGCCATTTGAAAGATTCTATGTAGGAGGTACAGGTTTATTCGGTGGTAGATATGACGGTAGAGAATTGATTCCGTTGAGAGGTTACGAAAATGCCTCTACTTACGGAGGAACTTCTGAAGATATTACCCCTAAAGGTGGAGGTACTATTTATAACAGATTTACGTTAGAATTAAGATATCCGATTTCATTAAATCAGACTGCAAAAATTTATGCATTAACGTTTGCTGAAGGAGGAAATGTTTGGAATTCATGGGGGAACTATAATCCATTCCAGCTGAAAAGATCAGTGGGTGTCGGTGTAAGAGTTTACATGGGAGCATTTGGTCTTATTGGATTTGACTTCGCTTATGGATTTGATAAACCGATTGGATCATCAGAACCTTCCGGATGGAAGACTCACTTCTTGATGAATCAGTCATTATAATTCACAATATGAAAAATTTTAAAATTGTTTTCTCGTTTGTTTTATTTTTGCTTTTCGGTTTAAGCAACGCACAAAAAATTGGGGTTGTGGATACTGAGTATATCTTAAATAAACTTCCTCAATATCAAGAGGCGGAGGCAAGACTAAATTCACAGATTGACACTTGGGAATCTGAGCTTCAAAACTTACAATCTGAATATGAACGTAAAAGATCAGCCTTTGAAAGTGAAAAAGTACTTTTAATAGGCGATCAATTGAAGTTGAGAGAAAAAGAAGTAATGGATTTGGAAAAAAACATTAAAACCACTACCAGCTTACGTTTCGGAGCTACCGGGGAAATTAAAAAACTGAGAACAAATTTAGTTCAACCTTTCCAGGATCAGATCTGGGGCGCGATCAAAACGATGGCTGAGAAAAACGGATTGGGCATGGTTCTTGATAAAACAAGTAACAATGTAATTTTCCTTCAGAAAAGATTCGACTATTCAGACAAAGTTTTGGATATTTTATTAAAAGGAAACGATAAAAAAGAAAAAACTAATACTAAAAAGTAAAAGTTAGAATTAACTTTTACTAAATTTAAAGATCTAAAAAACAAATTAAATTATTTATTTACCAATTATGAAAAAATTAAGTGTATTATTTGCAGCGGTAATGATGGTTGTATCGGTAGGTATGGCAAAAGCTCAAAAAATTGCTACTTTAGATGTTATAGGTGTTCTTAATGCAATGCCTGAAAAGAAAAAAGCAGATACTGATCTTAAAGCTTTCTTAGATACTAAACAAGCTGAAATTAAAAAGAAAGCTGACGCTGGTCAAGCTAAATTAAAGCAATATTCTGAAGAAGCTCCTAAGAAAACGGCTGACGAAAACAAAGCTAGAGAAGGTGAATTAGCAAAAATGCAGGAAGAAATCCAGCAGATGAACGACAAAGCTCAAAAAGATTTTGTTGCTAAGCAAGACGCTGCTTACGAACCAATCGAGAAAAAATTGAACGATGCCGTAAATAAAGTGGCTAAAGCAAATGGTTATGACTATATCATGGATGCAAACTCTGCAGCTTTCGTATACAAAGGAGGTCCAGATGCTACTGCAGCTGTGAAAAAAGAACTAGGTGTTCAATAATTTTTAGAAATTAACAAACATTTATAAAACTTACCATCTCACATAGAGGTGGTTTTTTTATTTTTGCAGAATGAATAGAGAAGTATCTACCACGGTAAAAGTTAGATTTAGCGATTGTGATCCGATAGGACATTTGAATAATGTGAAATATCTGGAGTATATGTTCAACGCCAGAGAAGATCATGTCGAAACATTTTACGGATTCACGTATGAAGAATATACAAAACAAACGGGCTGTACATGGATCGCGATTCAAAACGAAATAGCATATTTGAAAGAAGTAAGATACAATACCTCGGTTGTGATCAGCAGCAAAACCATCGATGTTCAGGATAGGACTGCAAAAGTTGAGATCTTAATGAAAAGCCTGGACGAAAAAACAATTCATGCCGTTTTATGGGTAACGGTAATTTATTTTAATGTTAAAACAAGAAGGTCAGAAGTGCACCCGCAGGATATTAAGGAAACGTTCGGCAAATTTTATGTAGATTTGGAGCAGAAAGATTTCCAGTCGAGAGTTAAATTTTTAAGATCACAAAACGCAAAAAATTCATAATGAAAAAAATAGCAGTAGTAGGAAGTAACGGACAATTGGGAAACTGTATCAGAAAAATTGCACCCGATTTTGAACTGGATTATGAATTTATCTTTACAGACTCGCAATCTCTCAATATTACGGATGAAGATATTGTAAACAAATTCTTTTATGATAACAAACCGGATTTCTGTATCAATGCATCGGCCTACACCGCGGTAGATCTAGCCGAAACGGAAAAAGAAAAAGCTTTTGCGGTTAATGCAACAGGTGTCGGGAATCTTGCTCAGGCCTGCAAAGAGTTTAAAACTGTATTCATCCATGTTTCTACGGACTACGTTTTTGATGGTGATACTAATCTATGCTATTCCGAAGACGATTTCACCAATCCGATCGGAGTTTACGGCGAATCAAAATTAAAAGGAGAAGAGCTGGCCTTAGATACCAATCCTAAAACCATTATTTTAAGAACCTCATGGCTCTATTCTGAGTTTAATAAAAACTTCGTTAAAACCATGCTGAACCTATTCTCCCAAAAAGATGAGCTTGGAATCGTAGCAGACCAGTTTGGGCAGCCCACCAATGCAAACGATCTAGCAGAAGCGATCATGGAAATTATTGAAACCAAGAAAAGAACTTTTGGAATCTTCCATTTCTCAAACTATCCGGAAACGACCTGGTTTGAATTCGCTCAAAAAATCGCCGAGTTTTCAAAATCCAAAATTAAACTGAATCAATTAACCACCGAACAATACCCAACTCCAGCAAAACGCCCAAAAAGAAGCACAATGTGTCTCGACAAAATTGAAGAAGTTTATAAAATCGAACCAAAATATTGGGAAAATAGTCTGGAAGAATGTGTAAATATTCTTGCACAATAATATATAGAGAATGAAAAAAACAATAATCGTTGTTTGCGCTTTTTTGATGCATTTTTTTAATGCGCAAAACGTGTACTTGACCAAAGTCGAAAAAACAAAAGAAAACACAGACAAGTTTTTGTATAAAATAGAATCAGAAATAAAAGACGCAGAATATTTAGGAGAAGCCGAAGTTCAAGGTTACACAAAAGATGATGCAGAAATTTTTTCGCTACTATATAAGAAAGCAAAGGAAATTGGTGCCAATACATTTTCATTAAAACCCTTCGAAAACGTAGATGGTTCCCCACAAAATTTCAATCCGGCAAACTATCGCCTAAGTTTATATTATTTACCAAAAGATAAATTGCAAAATCAAACAGGCTACTTATATTTATTTGCTTCCTCAGAAAAAGATCAGAAAATAGCCTTAAATAAAAAAGATTACGTTATTTCGCCAAGATCTTATTTATTATTAAAAACAATTTCTGGCGAAGTTTATACAATCTCAACAAAAAAACTGCTGGGTTCAACGATAAAAATCCAGCAAAAAGAAAACAGTTCAAATCAATATTTTCAGATCTCAGCCACAAAAGTAAAATCCGACGACACCGGCACCGGAGGACTCAATTTAAAAAGCGGGGACATCATTGGTCTCGAAAAATCCTACGCAGAATTTTTAAGCGCTATATATAATAAGGAAAATCAGAGTAATTAAGCTCTGATTTTTTCTTAGGAGCTATTTCCAGCTATCCACTTTTACTCCTCACGCATTGCTTTCCCGCCCCATACCCTTACTTTCCTTTGCCAGTTCGGGGTAACCGTTACTATCTGGGCTAGGATATTCCGCAACCTTACAAAAACAGTCTCCAAAATAATACCCGGCTTCTTACCATACACCACAAACCACCACTTACATCTATCATTATACCCAGCATTAAATTTCCCCTCCTTCGGAGGGCGGCAAAAATTCAAAGGATTTTTGACGGGTGGTTTCAAAGCTGTTCTCATAAGCACTAGAACCCCAAATCTTATTAGTTTTCAAAACCTATAAGGGTTATCAGAAACTACTATCAATAATTCCCGAACCAAAAAGACAAATTATTCTCCCAGAGGTTCAGCGAGTTAGTCTTCAATATGAACAAAATTTGAACATTATGTTAAATAGATTTGGAAGTTATTGTAAAGATGGTGTACTTTTGCCCCACTGAAAACGCGAGGTTATTAGGTAGCGCAGAAGAGGCTTTTAGGT
>Ga0307412_10000562_pt1 | contig 21947 bp, 14 predicted proteins | sample DK1Cmetagenome_3_FD_203823 | JGI IMG/M metagenome (GOLD analysis project Ga0307412, IMG submission 203823) | Maize rhizosphere microbial communities from greenhouse at UC Davis, California, United States - DK15-C-1 | ecosystem: Host-associated > Plants > Roots > Rhizosphere > Soil | place: USA...
CGCGATGTAGAAATACCCCACCCCCGGATCCCGCCCCATCGACGGTACCCGCGACACGAACACCCCTTCGAGCCTGCCCAGTTCCGGTACCTCCAACGTGCAGAGTCCGTCGACGAACGCGGTGCTTTCCAGGCTGTTGAACTCCACGTTGAACGGAATTCGCTCGGCATTCGGCATCTTGGCCCGTGGTATTTCTTCCAGGTGCTCGAATCGCACCGGCAGGCTGCTGCCGTCAGGCAGGGTCAGGGTTCGGGTCTGGCCCAGCAGCAATTGAAAGTGGCTGCTATGAACGCGCTGAAGCATATCGACACTCCACCAAGGCCAGAGGGCTTTCGCCCTCCAGCGGGTGATTAATTGCGGGAGGGGAAGAGGCCTTCGAGGGCGATGCTGAAGTTGATCGCCAGGAAAGGGTTCATGATCGCCATCGGCATGTTGCCACCCGTAGGGGAAACCGTTCCGCTGACCGTGGTTGTCACGCCTTGCAGTGGCACCGGCGAAGCGCCCGCTTGATCGGAATAAATCGCCGCCGAACCTGGCCCGGTGCCCGAGGTGCCGATGAACGAGTTGGTGGGCGTCGGCGTATTCACCGGGTTGCTGGCCGGGTTCGCCAGTTGGAGCGTGGTCGAGGCGATGACCCCGACGAGTTCGTGAGTGTGATTGGGCAGGTTGTTGACGGTCGCGGTGACGTTTTCGGTGCCGGCGACCTCGCCAATGGTTCGCGGGCTCAGGCCCAAGCCAGTGCCCATGCCCATTGGCAGGCGACTCTGCAGGTTGGGGAGCGCGAAGGTGTTCTGGCCGTCACCCCCATAGGTGACGCCAAGCAGGGAGAACAGCGCCGAATTTTGAGCGATGCTGATGGTTTGCCCGTTGCACAGCGCCCAACCCCTGGGTGCAAAGTTAAAGGCGAACGATTGGATGGTGCCCATGAATACTTCCATAAATTCCTCGTCCTTCAGGTTTATAGGTCTCGCAATGCCCGGCGTTTGAAAGACAAGAGAGCGATCAGCCTGACTCCTTGATCCCTGGCCTGGTCACGCACGGCTGAGCGTAGACCGGGATGTTTGATTTTGCCGGGCGAAGCGGGTGGAAAAATGTCGCGACACGGCTTAAACGATTCAGGTTCCCCGAGCGTCTCTACCGTCCATCTTTTTTACGGTTTGGGGTGAGTTTGATATCAAAGTACTACTAGGCGAAGATTGTTTCCTCGGCTACGCTTGGCGGTACAAAAGGACTACAAACAAGGTGAAGGGATTGCCGCAGTTTCACTTTATTTCCGGTTTACCGCGCTCAGGCTCGACCCTGCTGTCTGCCATTTTGTTGCAGAACCCGCGCTTCCATGCCGGCATGACCAGTCCCGTCGGCACGCTGTTCAGCAGCGTCCTGCAGCAATGCAGCGCCGGCAGCGAGTTCGGCTCGGTGATCGACACCGACCTGCGCCGCCGCCTCTTGCGTGGCCTCTTCGATTCCTACTACGCCGACAAAGCCGATAAACCCGTCATCTTCGATACAAACCGCCAATGGTGCGCGCGCCTGCCTGCCCTGCAGGACCTGTTTCCCCAAGCCAAGACCATCGCTTGCGTGCGCAACGTCGCCTGGATCCTTGACAGCCTGGAACGGCTTTACCGTGCCAACCCGTTCGAAAATACCAAGCTTTTCAACGACGATGATGAGCGCAATACCGTCTACAGCCGTTGCGAAACCCTGGCCCAGCGCAATCGCCTGGTGGGCTTCGCCTGGACCGCGCTGAAAGAGGCCTACTACGGCGAGAATGCCGAGTCGCTGTTGATCGTCGACTACGACTTGTTGAGCCAGGCGCCCGAGCGCGTCATGCGGCTGGTGTACGAGTTCATCGGCGAACCCTGGTTCGAGCATGATTTCAATCATTTGACCTACGACGCGCCAGCCTTTGACCAGGCGTTGGGCGTCGCCGGCCTGCACAAGGTCAAGCCCAAGGTCGCGCCCCAAGCCCGGCGGACCTTGTTGCCGCCGGATCTGTTCGAAAAGTATGCCGAGTTGTCGTTCTGGCGCGATGGCGCTGCCAGCGCGGCCAATGTCATTCGTATGAAAACCGACGCCGCGGTCAGCTGATCGCGGTTTTTTTCATTGGCGTGTTGAAGAAGTTCGAGTCCGGGTGATCGTCATGTGGTGGAGCAAACGCAAATCGCGGGTAACCGAGGGCGCGCAAGCCCTGGCATCGCCAATGATCATGTCCCTGGAGCCGCGAATGCTCTTCGACGGCGCGGTGGCGGCCACCGTGGCCGATGCGGCGCAATCGGACGCGCAACCGACTGCCGAGGCGGCCAAGACGCCCACGGCGGACCAGCCGGCCGAAACCCATGCGCCCCAAGGCCAGGCCGACGCCACCGAGGCTGCCGTGCCGGGCAAATCCGTGGTGTTTGTCGACTCTCGAGTCAAGGACGCTGGCAGCCTGTTGCAAGGCGTCGCCCCCGGTACCGAGGTGGTGCAGCTGGACGCCACCAAAGACGGCCTGCAGCAGATTGCCGATTATCTGGACAGCCACCAGGGCGTCAGCTCGGTACAGATCATCGCCCACGGCAACGCCGGTGATTTGTGGTTGGGCAACAGTTATCTGTCGGCGGATAACGTCCAGGCCCGCAGCGAAGTCCTGGCGCAGATTGGCCAGGACATGAACGCCGGCGGCGACATCCTGATCTACGGCTGCTATACCGCCGAAGGCGACCGCGGCTTGAGCCTGGTCAACTCGTTGGCGCAGCTCACCGGCCGCGACGTGGCGGCGTCCGACGACCGCACCGGCCTGGGCGGCGACTGGGACCTGGAAATCGCCACCGGCACCATCGAAAGCGCCAACGTGCTCTCGGCCAATGCCATGAGCGAGTACCAGTGGGGCCTGGCCACCTGGACCGCCACCAACAACCTCAATTCGGGTATCGGTTCTTTGCGCGCTGCCCTGAGCTCGGCACAGAACGGCGACATCGTCACGTTCAATAGCACCATGACCGTCTCCCTGACCCAGGTGCTGGTGGTCGACAAGAACATCACCATCGATGGCGACCTCAATAACGACAACGTCGCCGACGTGACCCTCGACGGCCAGTACCGCACCCAGATCATGCAAGTGACGTCCGGCACCACGGCCACCCTCGATGGCCTGGTGATCACCCGGGGCATGGTGGCGGGCAACGGTGGTAACGGTGGCGACGACGCACTGGTATCCCAGGGCGGCGGTATCTACAACGCCGGCACCTTGACCCTGCGCAACGTCACGGTGACCGCGAACGCTGCTTCGGGCGGCGGTGGCGGCGGCGGTGTGACACCGCAGTACGCCGGTGGCGGCGGCGGTGGCGGTGGTGCGATCACGGGTGGTACCGGTGGCAAGGGCGGCGACACGCTCAACTCAACAGGTTCCAACGGCACGGCCGGGCAGGGCGGCGCGGGCGGCGGCTTCTTCAACATTGGCGGGCGTGGCGGCTCCACCACGGGGGGCGCGGGTGGTGCGGCGTATCCGGGCTACAGCACCGGTTCGGCCGGTGGCACGGCCTCCAGCGGCGGCTTGTCCATTGGCGGTGGTGGCGGTGGCGACGGCTATAACGACATCGGCGGCGCCGGTGGCGGTGCGGTCGGTGGTATCTACAACGATACCGGCGCGACCCTGCGGATCATCGGCAACTCGGTCATCTCCAACAACGTCGGTGCCGGCGGTGGTGGTGGCGGCGGCGGTGCCGGGGGTAGCTATTACCAGGCGGGTGGTGCGGGCGGCGTCGGTGTCGGCGCCATCTGGAACAAAGGCTCGATCCTGATCACCGCCGCCAACTTCGCCGCCCTGGCCGGCAACGTCGGCGGCAGCGGTGTGGGTGGAACCAGTGCCGGCAGCGCGGGCGTTTCGCCAGCGTCGGTGGCCAACGTCTACGGCGATGGCGGCACCATCAACACCAACTATGTGCCGGACGAGACGCCACCCACCGCGACCGTCGTGGTGGCCAATACCAACCTGAACTCCGGCGGCACGTCGACGGTGACCATTACCTTCTCCGAAGCCGTGACGGGCCTGACCGCGGCGGACCTGACGGTGCAGAACGGCAGCGTCGGCACCTTGACCAGTGGCGACGGCGGCATCACCTGGACCGGTACGCTGACGGCAGCCAGCAACATTGCCGACACCACCAACATCATCACCCTGAACAACACTGGCGTTGCCGACCTGGCCGGCAACGCTGGCGTCGGCACCACCGACTCGAACAACTACATCGTCAACGACACCGTGGCGCCCACGGCCTCGATCGTAGTGAGCGACACGGCCCTGAGGATTGGCGAGACCTCGACAGTCACCATTACTTTCTCCGAGGCCGTCAGCGGTTTCACAGCCGCCGACCTCACCGTCGCCAACGGCACGCTCAGCGGGCTGAGCACCAGCGACGGCGGTATCACCTGGACGGCCACGCTGACGCCGGACGCGCCAGTCACCGATACGTCCAATCTCATTGTCCTGAATAACACGGGCGTGGCGGACCTCAATGGCAACGCCGGCGTAGGCACGACCAACTCCAACAACTACGCCATCGACACGCAACGCCCGACCGCCACCATCGTGGTGGCCGACACTGCGCTGCGTGCTGGGGAAACCTCCGTGGTGACCATTACCTTCAGCGAGGCCGTGAGTGGTTTTACCACCGCCGACCTGACGGTCGCCAATGGCACGGTCACCGGCCTGAGCAGCAGCGACGGCGGCATCACCTGGACCGGGACGCTCACCCCGAGCGCCAGCATCACTGACACCAGCAACCTGATCACCCTGGATAACACCGGCATTGCCGACCTGGCCGGCAACGCCGGCAGCGGTACCACCGACTCGAACAACTACGCCGTCGATACCCAGCGTCCGACCGCCACTATCGTGGTGGCCGATAATGCGTTGAACATCGGTGAAACCTCGCTGGTGACGATCACTTTCAGCGAAGCCGTCACGGGCTTCACCCTGGCCGACCTGACCGTTGCCAACGGCTCCTTGAGCGGGCTGAGCAGCAGCGACGGCGGCATTACCTGGACCGCAACGCTTACCCCGAGCGCCAGCGTCAGCGATGCCACAAACCTGATCATCCTGGCCAATACCGGCGTGGCCGATGCGGCAGGGAACAATGGCAGCGGCACGACCAGCTCCAACAACTACGCGGTCGACACGCAGCGGCCCACCGCTAGCATCGTTGTAGCCGACACCTCCCTGAGCGTCGGCGAAACCTCCCTGGTGACCATCACTTTCAACGAAGCAGTGACAGGTTTTACCGCCGCCGACCTGACGGTCGCCAACGGCACGGTTACCGGCCTGAGCAGCGGCGACGGTGGCATTACCTGGACCGGCACGCTCACGCCAAGTGCCAGCACCAGCGACACCAGCAACCTCATCACCCTGGATAACACCGGCGTGAGCGACGCAGCGGGCAACGCTGGCAGCGGCACCACCGATTCCAACAACTACGCCATCGACACGGCGCGTCCGACCGCCACCGTGGTGGTCGCCGATCCGACTGTCGGTGCCGGCGAAACCTCGGTGGTGACCATTACCTTCAGCGAAGCGGTGACCGGCTTCACCCTGGCCGACATGACCGTTGCCAACGGCAGCCTGAGTGGCCTGAGCACCAGCGACAACATCACTTACACGGCGACGTTCACGCCGAGTGCGGGCGTCAGCGATGCCACCAACCTGATCACGCTCAATAACACGGGCGTGGTGGATGGCGCGGGCAACACCGGCAGCGGTACCACCGACTCCAACAACTATGCCGTCGACACCCAGCGTCCGACCGCCACCATCGTGGTCGCCGACACGGCGCTGAGCGTCGGCGAAACCTCGCTGGTGACGATCACCTTCTCCGAGGCGGTCAGTGGCTTTGACAATTCGGACCTGAGCATCGCCAACGGTACGCTGAGTGCGGTCAGCAGCAGTGATGGCGGCATCACCTGGACGGCCACCTTCACTCCAGCCCTCGGAGTCAGCGATACGTCCAACGTCATCGTCTTGAACAACACCGGCGTCAGCGATGCGGCAGGCAACACCGGTACCGGCACCACCAACTCCAACAACTACCAGGTCGACACCAACGTGCCGACGGCGACCATCGTGATTGCCGACGCCACCTTGAGCATCGGCGAGACGTCGTTGGTCACTGTGACATTCAACTCGGCGGTCAGCGGCTTCGACAATGCGGACCTGACCGTCAGCAACGGTACGCTCAGCACCATGAGCAGCACCGACGGCGGCGTCACCTGGACGGCCACGTTCACGCCGAGCGCGAGCATTTCCGATACCAGCAACGTGATCACCCTGGACAATACCGGCTTGATCAACGCTGCGGGCAATGCGGGAGTTGGCACTACTGATTCCAACAACTATGTAGTGGATACGGTGCGTCCAACGGCGACCATCGTAGTGGCCGACACGGCCATCGGCGCGGGTGAGACGTCGCTGGTGACCATCACCTTCAGCGAGGCCGTGACCGCGTTCACCAGTGCTGACCTGACGGTTGCCAACGGCGTGATCTCGGGGCTGAGCAGCAGCGACGGCGGTATCACCTGGACCGCGACCTTTACCCCGACCAACGGGGTCAACGACAGCAGTAACGTGATCTCGCTCAACAGCGGCGGCATCATCGATCTGGCGGGCAACGTCAATGTCGGTACGGCCGACTCCAACAATTACGCGCTTGATACCCAGCGTCCAACCGCCACCGTGGTGCTGAGCGATTCATCGTTGAGACCGGGCGAAACCGCCCAGGTGACCATCACCTTCAGCGAGGCCGTGACCGGCTTCAGCAACGATGACCTGAGTGTTGCCAACGGCACCTTGAGCGCCGTGAGCAGCAGCGACGGCGGCCTGACCTGGACCGCCACGTTCACCCCGACGCTGGGCGTGAGCGACACCACCAACCTGATCATTCTCGACAACACGGGTGTGAGCGATGCGGCCGGAAACACCGGTACGGGCACCACCGATTCGGCCAATTACGTGGTCGAGACTCGCGTGCCGACCGCCACTGTCGTCGTCGCCGATACAGCGCTGAGCGTGGGTGAAACGTCGCTGGTGACGATTACCTTCTCCGAAGCGGTGAGCGGTTTCGACAACAGCGACCTGACCGTCAGCAACGGGACATTGAGCAATGTGTCTTCGACGGACGGCGGCGTCACCTGGACGGCAACGTTTACCCCGGCAAGCAACGTCACCGACACCAGTAACCTGATCAGCCTGGACACCACTGGCGTATCCAACGTTTCCGGCAACGCCGGTGTCGGCGTCGTCGACTCCAACAATTATGCGATCGACACCGTGCGTCCGGGTGCCACCATCGTGGTAGGCGACACCACCCTGGGCATCGGCCAGACCACCACGGTGACCATCAGCTTCACCGAGGCGGTGTCCGGTTTCGACCTGTCGGACCTCAGTGTCGCCAATGGCGTGCTGTCCAACCTTGCCAGCAGCGACGCAGGCCTGACCTGGACCGCGACCCTGACGCCGACCGCGGGAATCAACGATGCCACCAACCTGATCCTGCTCGACGCCAGCAATGTGCAAGACAGCGCCGGCAACGCTGGCGTGGGCATCGCCATCTCCGCCAACTATGCCCTCGACGCCACCCGGCCGACCGCGACCATCGTCGTCGCCAATCCCAACCTGGGCGTGGGCCAGACGACCCTGGTGACTTTCACGTTCACCGAGGCGGTGACGGATTTCGACCTGTCGGACCTGAGCGTCACCAACGGCGATTTGAGCAACCTGACCAGCAGCGACGGCGGCAGGACCTGGACCGCGACCTTCACCCCTGCGGCAAATCTCACCGACCCGAGCAATTTCATTGCCCTGGATAGCAGCAACGTCAGTGACTTGTCGGGCAACGCCGGGTCAGGCGTGGCGGTGTCCAACAATTACGCGATCGATACCGTGGTGCCCAACGATGTGAAGCCACCACCGGAGTTCCTGACATCGGACCCGGTGACGGTCATCCCGCCGTCCGAGGTGCCGCTGCAACCGATCGTTTTCATGCCGCCAACGGGCAATCTGGGCTCGCCCCTTGGCTTCCCGCCGCTGTTCGAGCAGCGTGATGTCGGTGGGCTTGACCCCATCGGCAGCATTTTCATCAACCGTGGCGAGTTGGCACCCAGCTATATCGCCCAGGTGTTCAGCAGCGACGCCGCCGGGGACGGCTCGGGCCAGGGGTTCCTGGGCTTTGGCGGGGGCGACGGCGGTGTGTTCGGCAGCAGCACGATTTCCGGTTTGTTCAACCAGGACGCGGGTTCGGAAGGCGAATCGCTGGATGCCTTCGACAACCAGTCGATCAAGGGCGGCGAAGCGTCCCAAGGCATGCGCGGGGTATTTGGCGCACCGACCTTGGGCCAGCAACTGCAGCAACTCAAGGACACAGAACAACGTCAGGTGGATAGCCTGGCAATGGCTTTGAAACAGGCCGGCACCAGCCAAGCGCTGGCTTGAGAATTCCATAAAAAAATACGGCAGCCAGGGGCAATCCAGGGATGAATAGAAGTCAGAAGTTATTCAGTATGAGTTTGCTGGCGTTGGTGGTCAGTGGTTGTGCGGTCACCAGCGAGCCGATCGATCGAAGCACCAGCGAGCATCGAGCCAAGACCGACCTGCAAAACATGTACAAGGACCAGGAGCCCCTCAGCGGTCCGCTGACGTTGCACCAGGCCATGGCCCGGGCGGTGAAGTACAACCTCGAAGGCCGCCTGAAAATCATGGAGGAGGCCTTGGCCAAGCGTCAGCTGGACCTGGCCAGCTTCGACATGCTGCCGCGCATGGCCCTCGATGCCGGTTACGTGGGGCGCAACAACGTCAGCGCCTCCAGCAGCCAGAGCGTGGAGACTGGTACCCAGTCCCTGGAACCGTCGACATCCCAGGACCGCGACCGTGAAGTGGCGGACCTGACCATGGTCTGGAACGTGCTCGATTTCGGGGTCAGCTACATCAGCGCCAAGCAGGCCGGCGACCAGCGGCTGATCGTGCAAGAGCGTCGGCGCAAGGTGATCAACACGATCGTCCAGGACGTCCGTTCAGCGTACTGGCGAGCCATGGCCGCCGAGCGTTTGCTCAAGCAGATCGACAGCCTCATGGCTCGGGTCGAGGCGGCGCGCGGAAATAGCCAGAGCATGAGCGAGCAGCGTATCGGTGATCCGGTGCAGGCCTTGGGTTACCAGCGTTCGCTGATCCAGGCCACCCGCCAGTTGGAAGAGCAGCGCCGGGCGTTGTCCTTGGCCAAGACCGAACTGGCGACCCTGATCAACCTGCCCCTGGGCACCGAGCTGACCCTGGCGACCCAGGATGAATATGCCATCCCGGAGCTCAAGGTCGACCTGGCTCGCCTTGAACAGGAAGCCCTGGCCAGCCGGCCGGAACTGCGCGAACAGGATTACCAGACCCGCATCACCGCCGCCGAAACCCGCAAGGCCATGTTGCGCCTGTTGCCGGGGCTGGAGTTCTCCGCTGGCGGGCACTACGACAGCAACTCGTTCCTGGTGGAGCAGGGCTGGGCCGACTATGGCGTCAAAGTCACCTGGAACCTGTTCAATGTCATCTCCGCCCCGGCGGCCATCGACGTGGCCAAGGCCGGTGAAGAAGTCGCGGCGGCGCGGCGTCAGGCGATGTCGATCGCCGTGCTGGCGCAGCTGTACGTCGCCAATGCCAACTACCGCGAAGCCTTGCGCCAGTTCAAGACCAGCCAGGAACTGTCGGATATCGACGGGCAAATCGTCGGTCAACTGCGCAGTCGTCATCAGGCTGCAGGCATCGGCGAACTGGACCTGATCCAGGGCGAGCTGAACACCCTGCAGGCGGACCTGCGACGGGACCTCGCCTACGCTGACCTGCGCAACGCCTACGGGCAGATCTTCGCCAGCGCCGGCCTCGACCCGTTGCCGAACGAAGTGCAATCGACCCAGGTGCAGTCGATTGCCACGGCGTTGGCGAACCGCGAGGCGGCCTGGGCCCAGGGTGACATCACGGTGCCGAAGCCGCCGGTGGCACAATAACGGAGCGCCGGGGATGGCGCTTGCGGCGTTTTCCCGGCTGCCCGTCACGGTCAACCTACCGTTGCTGTTGCAGGCGCTGGCAGCCGTCGAAGAAGATCGTTGGCAAGGGCACTTCAACACGGCCTATCACAGCGGTGACTGGAGTGGCGTGGCGCTGATTTCGGCGGCCGATGCCCTGACCGAACTGTCGCCCGGGCGCGGCCAGCCCCAGCACCGCGCGCCCTGGTCAGAGGATGGTCGCTGGCAGGATGCGTTGGGTGATTGGCCCTTGGATATCGTCTCGGCCCGTCTGCTGCGGTTGGGGCCCGGTGGTCGCATCCATGAGCATCGCGACTATGACCTCGGCGGTCCGGACGCCGACGTGCGCCTGCACGTGCCGCTGCTCAGCTCGCCTGGCGTGGAGTTTTGGCTGGATGGGCAAATCATTCCGATGCGGGTGGGGGAATGCTGGTTTCTCGACTTGGCGCGTCCCCACCGCGTCGCTAACCATGGCGACCAGGCGCGGGTTCATCTGGTGCTCGATTGTCGTCCCGAGCCGTGGTTGGCCCAGCAGATTGCCGATGGGCTGCGTTCCACACCCGAAGCGGTCGTCGGGCAAAGCGATCTGGCCCGTTTTCAACAGCGTGTGGAAGCCGATCACCACCTTGCCCAGGCGCTGCAAGGGCTGCACGACCTGGACGTTTTCATTGAAACCGCGCTGGAGCTGGGTGCGGCACAAGGGCTCCATTTCACCCGGGAAGAGTTGCGCGCCGCCATGCGCCACGGTCGCCGACAATGGAGTGAGCAGTGGAAAGCCTGAATCTGCACGGCTGGTTGCCGATCCGCGTATGGCAGCAGGTGGGCGAGTGGCGTGTCGATTGGTGCTGGTTCGGCGATCGGCAACTGTCGCAGCCATTCTTCGGCGATGCCGTGGAAGAAGCGCTGCGCCTGCCCTTCAACCTGGTGTTCCGCCGCCAGACGCCCTTGAGTGCCTTGGGCCAATGGCAGCAATGTAGCCCGGGCCTGACGCCTAGCGCCTTCATCTTCCACGCCTCACGATGTGGCTCGACACTGATCAGCCAAATGCTTGCCCAATTGGACGACCACATCGTCATTTCCGAGCCGCCACCCCTGGATACGCTGCTGCGCAGTGACTTGCCGCCCGCCGAACGGCACGCGGCGCTCAAGGGGCTGATGTCGGCCTATGGGCAGCGCCGTCGAGGCGAGGAGCGACGCCTGGTGATCAAGCTCGACGCGTGGAACATCGGTGAATTGGCGCTGCTGCGTGAGTGCTTTCCCGATACGCCTTGGCTGTTCGTATACCGCGACCCCCTGGAAATTGCCGTTTCACATCTGCGCCGCCCTGGCATGCACATGGTGCCGGGGTTGATCGGGGCCAGTGTGCTCGACGACGCATTGCCGTTTGGCGGCCGCGAAGACTTCGTTGCGCGACGGCTGGGACGACTGTTGCAGGCGGGCTTGGAACACTGCCGGGCCGGGGGCGGAGTGGCGGTCAACTACAGCGAGCTTCCCGAGGCGATGGCGGGTAGGTTGGCGGCATTTTTCCAGTTGGACGCAGCACAGCGCAGGCACGCATTTGCCGCAGTGGGCCGGCATGCCAAGCAGCCGGCGCAGGCGTTTGCCGGTGATAGCGAAGACAAGCGTCGAGAGGCTTCGCCATTGTTGTTTGAGCGGGTGAGGTATTGGGCGCAAACGCCTTACCAGTCATTGGAGTGGTTGCGCAGTCATTCTTGTGGCGAGGGTCGTGCTTGCTCATTGAAAGGCTAGACTGCAAATAACGCCCTGCCACCTCTTCATCTCCAGGAGCCACACATGGAACCCCCAGTCCATAAGCTTCCCGCGTTATTCAAACAACTCGGCCTGCCCGACGACGCCCTCAGCATCGACCAGTTCATCGCCAGCCACTCGCCGCTCAAGCCTGGGCTGCATCTGGCCGACGCGTTCTTCTGGAGCGAGGGCCAGCGGCAATTGTTGCGCGATGAAATTCTCGAAGATGCCGACTGGGCGGTGGTGGTGGATCAGCTGGATGTGTTGTTGCGCAAGGGGCGCAGCGAGTGGCCGGGATGTGGGTGACTTCCACAGAGAGTTTCCTTTATTCGTTTTAAGAATTAACAAATAGCTTCTTATTCCTTAAATAATATAACGCTCCTCCTTATACTCGTCCCGGAACAGACACGCAGGAGAGCACCCCATGCGCAACGAATCGATTCGCTACCTGATCGTGCCGGGCTGGCAAGGATCGCCGCAAAATCATTGGCAAACCCACTGGCAGGCGAGCTTGCCCAATAGCGCCCGGGTCGAACAAGCGGACTGGTTGACCCCGCGCCGTGAAGATTGGGTCGCCGCGCTGGCCGAAGCGATTGCCGCCGACAGCACACCGGTCATTCTCATCGCCCACAGCCTGGGGTGCATCACGGTTGCCCATTGGGCCGCTACCGCGCCGGTGCAGCTCCTGCAACAGGTGCGCGGCGCGTTGCTGGTGGCGCCGGCTGACGTGGAGCGGCCTGCCTGCGCTCCGGCGCTGCGCAACTTCGCGCCGATTCCCACGGACCTGCTGCCATTCCCCAGCCAAGTGGTCAGCTCCGACAACGATGCGGCCGTCAGTGCCCCGCGTGCGCTGGAACTGGCACGCAACTGGGGAGCCGAGGCGGGGATCCTGGCAGGCGCGGGACATATCAACGTGAAGTCCGGACACCAGCGATGGGAACAGGGTTTCGCTTATCTCTATCGCCTGCAAAACCGCATGGAGCATCACGCCCTGCGTCGCGCCTGAATTTTTAGCGCCCTCCGTCTCCCGGCGGTTTGGGGCGGGAGCCTGTCATGACTTTGCATGAAACCTTTGGTCAGTCGTTGCTGACCTTTCCCGATGCGGAAAAAAGCCCCCTGAGCATCCGCGCCAAGGCGCTGGTGTTCGTCGACCCACGTTCGCGGCGGCTGCGCCAGGAACTGGAGCAATTGGCGCCACGCTCGGTCTCGGTGTTGATTCGCGGCGAAACCGGCACCGGCAAGGAGCTGCTCGCCCGGCATATCCATCGCGAGAGCAATCGGAGTGGCTTGTTCGTTTCGGTCAATTGCGGTGCCATCAGCCCCACTTACGCCGATGCCGAGTTGTTTGGCTACGCCGCTGGCAGCCATAGCGGTTCGGCCAGCAGCCGGGCGGGGTGGTTCGGCTCGGCCAACGGCGGCACGCTTTACCTGGATGAGATTGGCGACTTGCCGCTGCCGATCCAGACGCGGTTGTTGGCGGCCCTGGAAAATCACGAAGTCACTCGTGTCGGTGCCCACCAACCGAGTCCGGTGGATGTGCGCCTGGTCGCGGCCACCAGCATCGACCTGGCGCAAGCGGTGGCGGCCGGGAAATTCCATGATCGGCTCTATCAATATCTGAGTGAGGGCCAGCTCGAGTTATCGGCCCTGCGCGAACGGGTGGGCGATATCCTGCCTCTGGCGGAATATTTCCTCGGTATCTATAGCCAACGCCTGGGCCTGGCTGTGCCGCTGATCGGCGAAGCGGCGCAGCATGCGCTGGAGCGGCACAGCTGGCCGGGCAATACCCGTGAATTGGAGAACATCATCCATTTCGCATTATTGGTGAGTACCGGGGATGAGATTTTGCCGGAGCATCTGAACCTGTCGTCCCAGCCATCGACGCTGGAGCTGATCGACCGGCAGGTGGCGCAGGTCGTCGCCAAGGGCTCTGGCCCCGAGCGCCTGGCCCTCAAGGCGCTGCTCGATCGATGGAGCCAAACGCTGTAGTGCGAACCCGCTCCGGGTGCGGTTTGGCTATATGAGTAAAATGAATATGAACTTGAATAAAAGATATTGTTAAGGCATAAAAAATGTCGGTATCTTCCGCATCACGCCAGCGATAGCACTTCGCTGGCACTCTACTTTGGCCGTCGTCGATGACGACCGTGATTTTCGATAAGGACACTGCATGAAAAAGGTTCTGTTGTTCACCGCATTGGCGGCAGCCCTGACCTCGGGCCTGGCCCAAGCCGCGGAAAAACTGGTCGTCGCCGCGACCCCGGTGCCCCACGCCGAAATCCTCGAGTTGATCAAACCGGCCCTCGCCAAAGAGGGCGTGGACCTGCAGATCAAGGTGTTCACCGACTATGTGCAACCCAACGTACAGGTTGACCAGAAGCGCCTGGATGCCAACTACTTCCAGACCCTGCCTTACCTCAAGAGCTTCAACGAAGGTAAAGGCACCAACCTGGTAACGGTCATCGGCGTGCACGTCGAACCGTTTGGCGGCTATTCGAAGAAGGTCAAAAGCCTCGCTGAGCTGAAGGACGGCGCAACCATCGCCATCCCTAACGAAGGCAGCAACAGCGGCCGTGCCCTGATCCTGCTGCAGAAGGCTGGCCTGATCAAACTCAAGGACCCGAAAAACGCCTTGGCAACGCCGAAAGACATCGCCGAGAACCCGAAGAACTTCAAGTTCAAGGAGCTGGAATCGGCCATGCTGCCGCGCGTGCTGGATCAGGTGGACCTGGACATGATCAACACCAACTACGCGTTGGAAGCAGGTCTGAATCCGGCCAAGGACGCCCTGGTGATCGAAGGTTCGGATTCGCCTTACGTTAACTTCCTGGTCGCCCGTCCGGACAACAAGGACAGCCCGGCCATGCAGAAACTGGCCAAGGCCCTGACCAGCCCGGAAGTGAAGGCGTTCATCGAGAAGAAGTACAGCGGCGCGGTACTGCCGGCATTCTGATTGACGCGGTAGATCTTTTCACGGTTCCAAACGCCGGCGGCTAATACAGCGTCGGCGTTTTTTTGTGCGCAACAATGATCACCTGTGGCTAGGGCGCTAGTCCGGCCAATGCCACGCGGGCTCATCCAATGCCCGCTGCCCGACGATCCCGGTCTGCCCGAAATCTTTTTCCAACACGATGCAGTTGCAGTGCTCGTCCTGCTCCAGTGCGGCAATCAAGCGCGAGGCATGGGATACGACCCAGACCTGGCAAGCGGCTGAAGCGCGGATGATCAAGCGCGCCAGGGCTGGCAGCAGGTCGGGGTGCAGGCTGGTTTCCGGTTCGTTGAGCACCATCAATGATGGCGGTCGCGGTGTGAGCAGGGCAGCCACCAGCAACAGGTAGCGCAGGGTCCCGTCCGACAGTTCTGCGGCAGTCAGCGGTCGCAGCAGGCCATGTTGCTGGAACGCGATGGCGAAACGTCCGCCCTGCAACTTTTCGATGTGCAGTCGGGCGCCGGGGAACGCGTCGCCAATGGCGGCATGCAACGCTTCGACATCGCCTATTTCGAGAATGGTCTGCAGGGCCGCGGCCAAATCGCGCCCATCGTGATGCAACACCGGCGTACGTGTGCCCAGTTGCGGTTGGCGCACCGGGGCGTCGGCGTCGCTGCGAAAGTGATCGTAGAAGCGCCAGCGGCGAATGAACTCGCGCATTTGCAGGACCTCCGGCGAAGCGCGCAGGCTGCCGACCTGGTCGAACAAGCTGTCGAAGGTCGGCGTGTGCTGGGACAGGACATCCCAGGAACGGCCATCACGGGCACGAACCATCGGCCCGTTGCGGTCCACCAGCAGGCTCGCCGGTCGAAACACCGGGCCGGCCCAGATGCACTCGCGCTTGATTTCCGGGTCCAGGGAAAACGCCGAGCGACTGGGGGCCGGCAAGCCGAGGGCAATCGAATAGCTGAAGTCTTCACCGGCAAATCCCAGGCGCAGGCGCTTGGTGCCTTGGCGCACGATCGCCTGCACCGGCACCTCGCCGTTGCGCATGCGCCGGCTGATTTCTTCCGGTCCGGCCCAGAAGGTCGAGTCCAACCCGCCCTCGCGGGCCAGGGCGTTTACCACTCCGCCCTGGGCCGTCTCCGCCAGCAGGCGCAGCGCCCGATATAGATTGGATTTGCCGCTGCCGTTAGGGCCGGTGATCAGGTTCAGCCGACCCAACGGAATGACCAATTTATTGATGGATCGATAGTTGGCCACCGCCAATGTCTTGAGCATGCATAACTCCTTTGCGTGGGCCTGATTAACAAGTCTGCCCGATTGCCGTGCATTCGGTGAACCCTGTTCTAAGCTCAGAGTCGTATCGTCACTGGTACGTCGGTACAACGCAAAGGAGTCTGCATGGCTGGTCCCGGAATCAAATTGATTGTTGGCTTGGGCGTGTGTGCGTTGTTGACGGGATGCGGTGAGAAGAAACCCGAGGAAAAAGCCTTGCCTCGGGTGTTCATACAGCAAGCCATGCCCAGCGAATACGCGGCTTCGGTAACACTGACAGGCGATGTCCAGGCGCGGGTTCAGGCCGACCTCTCGTTTCGCGTGAGCGGCAAGATCATCGAGCGCAAGGTCGATGTCGGTGACCGGGTCTCGGCCCGGCAAGTGCTGGCCCGGCTCGATCCGCGCGACTTGCAGACCAACGTCGACTCCGCCGAAGCCCAGGTCGCCGCCGAGCAGGCGCGGGTCAAGCAGAGCGCGGCAGCCTTCGTACGCCAGCAGAAGCTGTTGCCCAAGGGCTACACCAGCCAGAGCGAATACGACGCGGCCCAGGCGCAATTGCGCAGTAGCCAGAGCGCGCTGACGGCGGCCCAGGCACAACTGGCCAATGCCCGCGAACAGCTGAGCTATACGGCGCTGATCGCCGAGGCGCCCGGTATCATCACGGCGCGCCAGGCCGAAGTCGGCCAAGTCGTCCAAGCCACGGAGCCGATCTTTACCCTCGCCCGGGACGGTGAGCGTGACGCGGTGTTCAATATCTATGAATCCCTCCTGCGTGAACCGCCATCCGACCCGGCAATTACCATCAGCCTGCTGGACAACCCGGCCATCCAGACCACCGGTACGGTGCGCGAGATCACCCCGGCGGTGTCCGCCGAGACTGGCACCGTGCAGGTCAAGGTCACGCTCAACGATCTGCCCGAAGGCATGCGCCTGGGGTCGGTGGTCAGCGCCACCGCCAAATCCGCTGGAAAGACCGCCGTGGAATTGCCCTGGTCGGCACTGACCAAGAACCTCAGCGAGCCGGCCGTGTGGCTGGTGGACGGCGAGGGCAAGGCACAATTGCATACGGTCACGGTCGGGCGCTACTTGACCGGCAAGGTCATCATCAGTGACGGGCTCAAGGGCGGCGAGAAGATCATCGTTGCCGGCGGGCAATTGCTCCATCCTGGCGTGCGCGTCGAGATCGCCGAAAACAAAAACGACAAAGCCCCGACAGGAGCCCAGCCATGAAGCGCTTGTGGATGGTCTCGGCCGGCCTGCTGCTGGCCGCCTGCTCGAAGGAAGAAGCGCCGCCGGAGCCGGTACGGCCGGTGTTGTCCATCGAGGTCCGGGCTCTTGACCAACAGGCGCTGGGACGCTTCGCCGGGAATATCCAGGCCCGCTACGAGACCAACGTGGGGTTCCGCGTGCCAGGCCGTATCGCCAGTCGCAACGTCGACGTCGGCGCCGAGGTGAAGAAGGGCGACTTGCTCGCGACCCTCGACCCTACTGACCAGCAGAACCAACTGCGCGCAGCCCAGGGCGACCTTGCGCGGATCGAGGCGCAGTACATCAATGCCCAGGCCAACGCCCGCCGCCAGCAACAACTATTCGACCGTGGCGTCGGCGCCCAGGCGCAACTGGACATCGCCCAGACCGACCTGAAAACCACCGCAGCATCCCTGGAGCAGGCCCGGGCCTCGGTGGAGCAGGCCCGCGACCAGCTCAACTACAGCGAACTGCACACCGATCATGACGCCGTCGTCACGGCCTGGAATGCCGAGGCCGGGCAAGTGGTGACCGCCGGCCAGCAAGTGGTGACGCTGGCCCGCCCGGACGTCAAGGAAGCGGTGATCGACCTGCCCGCCGGGTTGGCCGAGCGCTTGCCCGAGGATGTGGTGTTCGAGGTCGCCGCGCAACTGGACCCGGCGACCCGCACCACGGCCATCGTGCGCGAGATCGAGCCCCAGGCGCAGAGCGCCACCCGCACGCGCCGCGCACGCCTGACCCTGACTGACACGCCGCCGGGCTTTCGCCTGGGCACGGCCATCAGCGTGACCCTGAGCTCAGCCATCGAACCGCGCATCGAATTGCCGCTCAGTGCGTTGCAAGAGGTCGATGGCAAGACGCGGATCTGGCTGATCAACCCGCACGACCAGACAGTTTCGCCGCGGGACGTACAGGTGCTCGAACGATCGGACGGCTCGGTGTTGGTGGCCGACGGGATCAAGCCCGGCGACCGCGTGGTCAGCGCAGGCGTGAACAGTCTCCAGCCGGGGCAAAAAGTGAAACTCGACGAGGACGCACGATGAAAGGGCCTTTCAACTTATCGGAATGGGCCCTGCGGCATCAGTCATTCGTTTGGTACCTGATGTTCGTCGCGCTGCTGATGGGCGTGTTCTCCTACATGAACCTGGGCCGCGAGGAAGACCCGTCGTTCACCATCAAGACCATGGTCATCCAGACCCGTTGGCCTGGCGCGACCCAGGAAGAAACCCTCAAGCAGGTCACGGACCGCATCGAGAAAAAACTCGAAGAACTCGACTCCCTCGATTATGTGAAGAGCTACACCCGGCCGGGGGAGTCGACGGTATTCGTGTATTTGCGCGATACCACCGGCGCCGAGGAAATCCCGGAGATCTGGTACCAGGTCCGCAAGAAGATCAACGACATTCGCGGCGATTTCCCTGAGGGATTGCAAGGCCCTGGATTCAACGACGAATTCGGCGATGTATACGGCTCGGTGTATGCCTTCACTGGCGACGGCTTGTCGATGCGCCAGTTGCGCGACTATGTGGAGCAAGTACGCGCCGAAATCCGCGATGTGCCTGGGTTGGGCAAGGTGGAAATGGTCGGCGAACAGGACGAAGTGCTGTACCTGAATTTCTCCACCCGCAAGCTTGCTGCGCTGGGTATCGATCAGCGCCAGGTGGTGCAGAGCCTGCAATCGCAGAACGCCGTGACCCCGGCCGGGGTGATCGACGCTGGTCCGGAGCGGATTTCCGTGCGCACGTCGGGGCAGTTCCAATCGGAAAAGGACCTGGCCAACGTCAACCTGCGGCTCAACGATCGCTTCTATCGACTGGCCGACATCGCCGACATCCGCCGCGGCTACGTTGATCCCGCTACGCCGATGTTCCGTTTCAACGGCACGCCGGCGATTGGCTTGGCCATCGCGATGAAGAAGGGCGGCAACATCCAGGAATTCGGCAAGGCCCTGCACGCGCGCATGGACGAACTCACCGCCGACCTTCCGGTGGGCGTCGGCGTACACACCGTGTCGGACCAGGCCGAAGTGGTGGAAGAAGCCGTTGGCGGCTTCACCAGCGCGTTGTTCGAGGCAGTGATCATCGTGCTGGTGGTCAGTTTCATCAGCCTCGGCATCCGGGCCGGGCTGGTGGTGGCCTGCTCGATCCCGCTGGTATTGGCGATGGTATTCGTCTTCATGGAGTACAGCGGCATCACCATGCAGCGGATCTCCCTCGGGGCGCTGATCATCGCCCTTGGCCTGCTGGTGGACGACGCGATGATCACCGTGGAAATGATGGTCACGCGCCTGGAAAAAGGCGACAGCAAGGAACAGGCCGCCACGTTTGCCTATACCTCGACCGCATTCCCGATGCTCACCGGGACCCTGGTCACCGTGGCTGGTTTCGTGCCGATCGGCCTGAATGCCAGTTCGGCGGGCGAATACACCTTCACCTTGTTCGCGGTGATTGCCGTGGCGATGCTGGTGTCATGGATCGTCGCGGTGCTGTTTGCGCCGGTGATCGGCGTGCACATCCTCAGCACCAATATCAAACCCCACAGCGCCGAGCCGGGGCGGATCGGCCGGGCGTTCAACGGTGGCCTGCTGTGGGCAATGCGCAATCGCTGGTGGGCCATCGGCATCACGGTGCTACTGTTCGCGTTGGCGGTGTTTTGCATGCGCTTCGTGCAAAACCAGTTCTTCCCGTCCTCGGATCGCCCGGAGATCCTGGTGGACCTCAACCTGCCGCAAAACGCCTCGATGGACGAGACGCGCAAAGCGGTCGATCGCCTGGAAGCGACGCTCAAGGACGACCCGGACATCGCACGCTGGAGCACCTACATTGGCGAAGGCGCCATTCGTTTCTATCTGCCACTGGATCAACAACTGCAGAACCCCTACTACGCGCAACTGGTGATCGTCAGCAAGGGCCTGGAGTCGCGCACGGCGCTGACCGAACGCTTGCAGAAACGCCTGCGGGAAGATTTCGTCGGCATCGGCAGCTACGTGCAGGCGCTGGAAATGGGTCCGCCGGTCGGTCGGCCTATCCAGTATCGGGTCAGCGGCAAGGACATCGACCAGGTGCGCAAGCACGCCATCGAGCTGGCCACCGAACTGGACAAGAACTCGCACATCGGTGAGATCATCTACGACTGGAACGAGCCGGGCAAAGTGCTGCGCATCGACATCGCCCAGGACAAGGCGCGGCAGTTGGGCTTGTCTTCCGACGATGTGGCCAGGTTGATGAACAGTATTGTCAGCGGCTCGCCCGTCACCCAGGTCAACGACGATATCTACCTCATCAACGTGGTAGGACGCGCCGAAGACGCCGAGCGTGGTTCGCCGGAGACCCTGCAAAACCTGCAGATCGTCACGCCGAGCGGCACGTCGATTCCACTGCTGGCATTCGCCACGGTGCGCTATGAGCTGGAACAGCCGCTGGTGTGGCGCCGCGACCGCAAGCCGACCATCACCATCAAGGCCGCCGTGCGCGATGAAATCCAGCCGACGGACCTGGTGAGGCAACTGCAACCGGACATCGACAAGTTCGCCGCCAAATTGCCGGTGGGCTACAAGATCGCCACCGGCGGCACCGTGGAGGAAAGCAGCAAGGCCCAGGGTCCTATTGCCAGCGTGGTGCCGCTGATGCTGTTCTTGATGGCGACCTTCCTGATGATCCAGCTGCACAGCGTGCAGAAACTGTTTCTGGTGGCGAGCGTTGCGCCTCTCGGGTTGATCGGCGTCGTGCTGGCGCTGGTGCCGACGGGCACGCCCATGGGCTTCGTGGCGATCCTCGGGATTCTCGCCTTGATCGGCATCATCATCCGTAACTCGGTGATTTTGGTGACCCAGATCGATGAATACGAACGTGACGGCTACGAGCCCTGGGACGCGGTGGTGGAGGCTACCGAACACCGACGCCGACCGATCCTGCTCACGGCGGCCGCAGCGAGCCTGGGGATGATCCCGATTGCCCGAGAAGTGTTTTGGGGGCCGATGGCCTACGCGATGATTGGCGGGATCATCGTCGCCACCCTTCTGACGCTGCTGTTCCTGCCGGCACTGTATGTGGCCTGGTACAAGATCCGCGAGCCGAAGCGTGACTGAGAGAGGCACCTGACTTGTGGCGAGGGGATAAATCCCCTCGCCACAAGTCAGGTGTTTGGTCTCAAGTAGCGAACGCTTTCACTTGCGCAACAACCGCAACCCATTGAACACCACCAGTAAGCTCACTCCCATGTCGGCAAACACCGCCATCCACATGGTGGCGAACCCGGCGAAAGTGACGCCCAGGAAGATCGCCTTGATAACCAACGCCAGGGCGATGTTCTGCTTGAGGATGCTCGAGGTCTGCCTCGACAGCCGGATGAACGCTGGGATCTTGCGCAGATCGTCATCCATCAAAGCGACATCTGCGGTCTCGATGGCCGTGTCGGTCCCGGCGGCCGCCATGGCGAAACCGATTTCCGAGCGGGCCAGGGCCGGGGCGTCGTTGATGCCGTCGCCGACCATGCCCACTCGGTGGCCTTGGGCATACAGACTTTCGATGGCTTGCAGCTTGTCCTCCGGCAACAGGTCACCGCGGGCCTGATCCATGCCGACCTGCTTGGCGATCGCTTCGGCGGTGTGGGCGTTGTCGCCCGTCAGCATCATTGTCTTGATACCCAATTCATGCAGTTGCCGAATGGCTTCGCGGCTCGAATCCTTCACGGTGTCGGCCACGGCAAACAGTGC
>Ga0307412_10000563_pt1 | contig 21947 bp, 24 predicted proteins | sample DK1Cmetagenome_3_FD_203823 | JGI IMG/M metagenome (GOLD analysis project Ga0307412, IMG submission 203823) | Maize rhizosphere microbial communities from greenhouse at UC Davis, California, United States - DK15-C-1 | ecosystem: Host-associated > Plants > Roots > Rhizosphere > Soil | place: USA...
GAACGCTGCGTTCGCGGAATTTCAAAACGGTGCGCGTGCCCAGGGGGACACGCCGCGCGTTCAAATAGCGCGAACGCAGCGTTCGAAACATTCAAGGGAAGACGCCGTGCGGACCGCACGGCCAGATCGCCTAGCCGTCGGAAGCGGGTGTCGACGACGCGCGCACGGCGAACACCGCGTTGGCCTTCAGCATGACGCGCCCGGCCACCTGCAGCAGGCACGTCGCATAGATCAGCCGCTTGCCCTGCTTGTCGATGCGCACGTGCGCTTCAAGCCAGTCACCGGGCTTGACCGGGTTCAGGAATTCCACCGACATCTGCACCGTCACCACCGACACCTGCGCTTGCTGCGCGATCGTGAAGCCCAGGGCGCTGTCGGCCAACGTGGCCAGCAGCCCGCCGTGCGCGATGGCGTGCATGTTGGTGTGGGCCTGCCCCACGCGCATGGCCAGGACCGAATCTGCGCTGTGCCGGTATAGCGCGCCAAGTTCGGCCAGGTGGGTCATGAAGGGGCTACTGGGCTGCCAGGGCTCGAAGCCCGAAGGAATGGTGTCTGCCATGGACGCTCGCGAAATGGATCGGGGTCAGATCCTGAAGGGGTCGGAATAGTGGGGAGTACGCCGCAGTATCGCAAAGAAGCCGACGGCCGGCGAGGCCGGCGTCGCGGCCTGCCGCCGCCCCCGGAAGACGGAGTAAGATTTACGCCACAACACATCCCTATACATGGCAGGAGCAGTGGAAGATGGCGAAAGTCGGCATGGTTGGTATCGGCCTCATGGGCCACGGCATTGCAAGCAATCTGGTCAAGCATGGTCACACCCTCACCGTCCTTGAGCACCCGGGCAACCAGCCCCTGGACGCTCTGAAGGCCGCAGGCGCGACCAGCGTGGCCAGCGGCGCCGCGCTGGCCGCCGCGTCGGACGTGATCATCCTGTGCGTGACCGGCAGCCCGCAGGTGGAAGCCGTACTGCTGTCCGCCGGCGGCGTGCTGGAAGGCCTGCGCCCTGGCACCGTGATCATCGATTGCTCGACCGCCATCCCCTCATCCACCGTGAAGGTGGCGCAGGCCGTGACCGAATCCGGCGGCCGCTTCCTGGACGCGCCGATGACCCGCACGCCGAAGGAGGCCGCCGAAGGCCGGTTGAATCTGCTGGTGGGTGGTGACGCCGCCTTGTTCGAAGAGTGCAAGCCGATCCTGGCCTGCTTTGCCGAGAACATCACGCACGCCGGCCCGGTGGGCGCAGGCCACCGCATGAAGCTGCTGCACAACTACGTGTCGCTGGGCGTGGTGGCCCTGCTGTCGGAAGCGGCCGCCTGCGCGCTGCGCTCCGACATCGATCCGGCCGTGTTCGCCGACGTGCTGGCCAAGGGCGGCGGCGGCGGTGTGGCGCTGGAGCGCATCAAGCCGTACCTGCTGGAACAGGACCCGTCGTCGCTGCGCTTCTTCATGTCGAACGCGCAGAAGGACTTGTCCTACTACAACACGATGGCGGCGGAAGCCGGCGCCGTGCGCGAGATCGGCGCCGCCGTGCAGCACACGTTCGACCAGGCCGTCACGCAAGGCGGTGGCGAGCGCTACGTGCCCGAACTGGTCTCGCTGCTGAAAGACCGCTAAGTCAGCGCCCCACGGCTGCAGGCGCGCGCGCAAGGCCGCGCCCCGGCAGCCGCAGGGAAATCGCAGCGGCCAGCAGCAACAACACGCCTGCCGACCCGAAGGCGACCCAATGGGTGTGGAAGGTATCGAACGCCCACCCGCCCAGCCACGAACTGATCATGCCGCCCACCTGGTGGCCCAGATACGTCAGGCCATACAGCACCCCCACCAGGCGGATGCCGTAGACGTCGGCCAGGATCGCCGACGACAAGGCGATGCTGCCCGCCCAGACGATGCCGCCGATGGTGGCTGCGGCGTACAGCTCCCAGTGCGCCCCCACCATGACCAGAGCGAAGAAACCCAGGCCGCGAACCAGATAGATGGCGGCCAGGATGTTGCGCCGCTCGACCTGATCGGACATGCGCCCCAATACCAGCGTGCTGAAGATGGCGACCAGGCCGATCAGGCCGATGCCCAAAGAGCTGGTGGTGGCGTCAAAGCCGTGGTCCATCAGCATCGGCATGCCATGCGTGCCCAGCAGGTTCATGCTGTAGCCACAGGCGAACAGCCCCAACGCCACTTGCCAGAACGGCAGCGTGCGCAAAGCGTCGCGCACGTTCGGCGCCGGGCCGCGGGCCGCGGGCTTGGCGGACGGCTTGGCGTCCATGATCTGGTGCGGCAGCAGATCCGTATGCTCTGGCGCCGAGTCACGCATGATGAAAAGCGCGACCGGCACGGTCAGCAAGGCGAACAGCACGGAAAAGGCCAGCAGCGTTTCCTTCCAGCCCACGGCGGCGATCGCGAACGTCAGGGTGGGCGTCATCAGGGCAATGCCCGCCATCGATCCGGTGGACAGGAAGAACAGCGCCATGCCGCGTTGGCGGGTGAACCAGCGGCTGATCACGGGCGTCAGCGCCACGGGGCTGGTGAAGGCCAGCCCGACGGACAGCGCCACGCCGAACGACAGCAGGAATTCGATGGGGCCCCGCGCGAACACCGTCCACAAGGACGACGCCACGACGATGGCGGTGCCGGTCAGCAGCACGAACCGGGTGCCGCGCGTGCTGACGAGATAACCGGCCAGCGGCATGGCAAGCCCGTAACACAGCATGCCGACGGCGACGATGCCCGACAGCAGGCTGCGCGAGAATCCCAGCCCGTCCGCCATCGGCAGGAAGAACGGCCCGATGCCCATGCGCAGGCCGACGGTCAACAGGGTGAGTACCGCGGCGGCGCCGACGATGTTCCAGCCGAAATACCAGCCGCCCGACTCTTGCTTGTCCAAGTGCTTCTCCTCGATGTCTTCTTATGGCCGCTCATGCGCCAAGGCTTGCAGACACCGCTGGGGAAGCGCGGAAGGAATCCGCTATCGACACGGGTGGAAAGGGCCAGGCGCCAAACGGCTTGTTCTTGGCCGGTGACATACGCCGCCGGACGCGACATATTACTCCTGGCAATATGCCGGCGATGCGCGTCATCGCGGTTGCACCCCTATTCCGGTTCGGTCACCGGACGGGTTATCGAAGCACGTTGCGCACGAAGCGCACACGCGCGTCGCCGTCGTTGAAATACGCGTAAGGCTGCGCGCTGCTGTAGATGGCGAAATCATCGGCAGCGACGGATTGCGGCACGCCGGATAATTCCAGCCGCAGCGCCCCCTCAATCACATAGACCATCTCGTGCCACCCGTCCGGGTCGGGCTCGGCCAGATAGTGTTCACCGGGCGCCAGCGTCCAGATCCACAACTGCGCCTCGCAACTGGCCGGGGCGGCGCCCAGCAGTACCGCCTGGCTGCCGGCCTGTTTGCCACGCCAGGCCATGGCCTCGATGCGGCGGCGTTCGCGGTGGGGGTCGCTGACCAGGTCCACGAAACCCACGCCTAGCGCGCCGGCCAATTTATCCAGGCTGGACAGGCTGATGTTGGCCGTTCCGGCCTCCACCCCCGCGATCATGCGCCGGCTGATGCCCGACGCACCGGCCAGATTCGTCTGGCTCAGCCCGGCCTGCTTGCGGATCCGCCGCAGGTTGGCGCCCACATGCGCCAGGACATCGCTTCCCGTAGGCGTAATGTGCAGTATATTGCTCATAATTTCGTAGCTATTGAAGTCAATCGTGCCACCCAAGACATCGATGTTCGCCCTGACGCGCCAGGAAATCGCCCTGGTGCTGGTCACCATGCTGTGGGGCAGCACATTCCTCATCATTCACATCGCCATGCAGCATAGCGGACCGCTGTTCTTCGTAGGCGTGCGATTTACCATTGCCGGGCTGGTGACGATGCTGCTGTTCCGCAAGCACATGATGGCGATCACCCGGTTTGAAGTCGGCGCCGGCATCGCCATCGGTGGCGCCTTGTTCCTGGGCTACTACCTGCAAACGCATGGCCTGCGCACCATTACCAGCAGCCAATCCGCGTTCATCACCGCCTTGTACGTGCCGATCGTGCCGCTGCTGCAGTGGGCCGTGCTGAGGCGCCCTCCCGGGCTGATGAGCTGGATCGGCGTGGCGCTGGCGTTCACCGGCCTGGTCCTGCTGGCCGGCCCCGAAGCAGGCTCGCTCAGCTTCAGCCCGGGCGAAGTCGCCACCTTGGCGGGTGCCGTGGCGATTGCCGCCGAAATTATCTTGATCGGCCTGTTCGCCAAACGCGTGGATAGCCGCCGGGTCACCGCGGTGCAGCTGTTGACGGCCGGGCTGGTGTCTTTTGCGCTGATGCCAGTGCTGGGGGAATCGATTCCCGCATTCTCGTGGCTGTGGGCCGGCGCCGCCATCGGCCTGGGCCTGGCCAGCGCCGTGATTCAGTTGACGATGAACTGGGCGCAGAAATCCGTGTCGCCCACGCGCGCCACGGTCATCTACGCAGGCGAGCCAGTCTGGGGCGGCATCGTCGGCCGCCTGGCGGGCGACCGGCTACCCGCATTGGCGCTTGTGGGCGCCACGCTGATCGTGGCCGGAGTGCTTGCCAGCGAAATGAAGTTCCGCCGCAAAAAGCCCGTGGATATTCGGTTGAACGAGGGCTGAGCAGGCCGCGCGGTCAGGCCGCGCTGTCAGGCCCCGCTGTCAGGCCGCCTGTTCCAGGAACGCCTGCAAAGCGGGAACGGTATTCAGGACGTGCTGGCGCATGGCGGCCTCGCAGCGGTCGGGGTCGCGGGTCTGCAGCGCGTCGATCAGTTCCTGATGCGATTCGCGCACGCGCAACACACGGCCGGGCTGCGCCGCCCATAAGCGCATGTAAGGCTCCACCACGGAGTGCAGCTCCGAGAGCTGGCGCAGCAGGCGTGGCTGCTGGCAGAAGCCGCACAGGTATTCATGGAATTCGCGGTGCGCGGTGGTCCAGTCCAGGTAATCGCCCGAGCCCTGCTCCAACTGGTCTAGCAAATTGGACAGGCGGCGGATGTGCTCGGCATTCATATGCAGCACGGCGTTGCGCATGGCCAGGCCTTCCAGCACGGACCGCATTTCAAAGACTTCCAGCATTTCCTGCTGGTTCAGTCCGCGCACCACGGCGCCACGGTTGGCGCGGATTTCCACCAGGCCCTCGGACGCCAACCGGCGCAAGGCGCCCCGCACCGGCATGCGGCTGGTGCCGATCTCGTTGGCGACGACGTCCGGCACCAGGCGCTGTCCGGGCGCATAGCGGCCCAGGCGGATCTCGCGCTGCAAATGCAGGTACGCCTCGTCTTCGGCGCTGATCGCTGTCTTTTGAAATTGCAGCATCGTGGTCCCCGGGCTTGGAAAGCCGCCATGATAGATAAACGCAAAAATAACACAAACTGGATCCAGTGATCCATGGATGCAAACACCAATAGTCTGTCCAACACTCTTCCCGTCTAATCGTCTCCGGAGGGCGCTTCCACGCGTCCGACACGCCGGAACGGGCGGCAGACCCGCCCGGCAGCATTTGTTTTCCATCACGCGATCAAGGGGAATCCATGAAATTTCGTCTCATCCGGACGCTGGCTGGCGTCGCCGCCGTCGCGTTCGCGGCCCAAGCCGGCGCGCAAGCAAGCGCCCCCGCCACCGACTGGCCGCAGCATCCCGTGCGCATCGTCGTACCCTTCCAGGCAGGTTCCGCCACCGACCTGATCTCGCGCCAACTCGGCGCCGCGCTGGCCACGGAACTGGGCCAGCCCTTCGTCGTGGAAGCCCGTCCGGGCGCCGCGGCTGCGATCGGTAGCGCCTCGGTGGCCCGCTCGGCGCCCGACGGCTACACGTTGCTGATGGGCGGCCCCGCCGCCGTTGTCACCAACCGGTTCCTGCAGAAGCGCCTGGCCTACGACCCGGACGCCTTCGCGCTGGTGTCCATGGTGGCCTACACGCCCAACATTCTGCTGGCCAATCCGCAGCAGCCGTTCAAGACCCTGCCCGAAATGGTCGCCTACGCGCGCGCCAATCCCGGCAAATTGACTTACGCCTCGTTCGGCACCGGCACGACGTCGCACATGGCGGGCGAAATGCTCAAGTCCATCGCCGGCATCGATATCCTCCACGTGCCGTACAAAGGCGCAGGCGAAGCCATTCCGGCGCTGCTCTCCGGCCAGGTGTCGATGTACTTCGACACCATCATGACCGGCCTGCCGCAGGTCAAGAGCGGTTCGCTGCTGGCGCTGGGCATGTCCAATTCGCAGCGCTCGGCGCTGGCCCCGAACATTCCCACCATCGCCGAACAAGGCTACGCCGGCTACGACATCGCCCCGTGGTACGGCCTGGTCGCCCCCGAAGGCACGCCCGCGCCCATCCTCGACAAACTGAACCGGGCTGTGAACAAGGTGCTGGCCGATCCGGCATTGCGCGGTAAGCTCGCCGAAGCCGGCGCTGAACCGCGCGGTGGCAGCCGCGAGGAATTCGCCGCCTTCATCAAGGCCGAAATCCCGCGCACCAAGCAGCTGATCGACCAAGCCGGCATCACCCCGCAGTAACCCTTTCTACGAGTTCCAGCATCCATGTCCTCCCCCTTCGATTGGTCTTTCCCGTACGCTTCCCGAAAATTGCCGGTCCTGGCCGCGAATGCGGTAGCGACCAGCCAGCCGCTGGCTGCGCAGGCGGGGCTACGCATGCTGCTGGCCGGTGGCAATGCCGTTGACAGCGCCATTGCCACCGCGATCGCCCTGACCGTCGTCGAGCCCGTCATGAACGGGATCGGCGGCGACATGTTCGCGCTGGTCTGGCACGACGGCCGCCTGCATGGCTTGAACTCCAGCGGCTGCGCACCGGCCGCATGGACGCCTGAATACTTCAATGGCCGCGACGCCATGCCCGGCACGGGTTGGGGCACGGTTACCGTGCCCGGCCAGGTCGCTGGCTGGAAGGCGCTTTCCGAGCGCTTCGGCAAACTGCCGTTCGCCAAACTGTTCGAACCCGCCATCGCCTACGCCGAAGAGGGTTTCCCCGTCTCGCCCACCATCGCGCGCCAATGGGCTACCCAAGCGCCCAAGCTCGCCCACGAGCCGGGCTTCGCCGAGGCCTTCCTGCCGCAAGGGCGTGCTCCGCACGCCGGCGAATGGTGGCGCTTCCCTGCCCAGGCCAAGACGCTGCGCGACATCGCCGAAACCGGCGGCGATAGCTTCTACCGCGGCGAACTCGCCCGCAAGATCACGGACTTCGCCAGCCAGACCGGCGGAGCGCTATGCGCCACCGACCTGGCGGAACACCGCCCCGAATGGGTCGCCCCCATTTCGCAGTCGTTCCGCGATGTGGAACTGCACGAAATCCCGCCAAACGGCCAAGGCATCTCGGCGCTGATGGCGCTGGGCATGCTTGAACAATTTGACCTGGAAGGCATGGGCCGCGACAGCGCCGATTACTACCATGTCAGCATCGAAGCGATGAAGCTGGCGTTCGCCGACCTGCACCACCATGTCGCCGATCCGCGCCACATGCGCACCGACGCCACCGCCCTGCTCGATCGCGCCTACCTGGCCGAACGCGCGCGCCTGATCTCCATGGACCGCGCCAGCGTGCCCACCGCAGGCACGCCTGCCACCGGCGGCACGGTCTACCTGACCACAGCCGACGCGGACGGCACGATGGTGTCCTTCATCCAGTCCAACTATCACGGCTTCGGTTCGGGCGTGGTCGTGCCTGGCACCGGCATCAGCCTGCACAACCGCGGGCTGAATTTTGTGCTGACGCCCGGCCATGCCAATCAGGTCGCGCCGCGCAAGAAGCCGATGCACACGATCATTCCTGCGTTCGTCACGCGTGGCGGTCAACCGTTGATGTCGTTCGGCGTGATGGGCGGATCGATGCAGGCGCAGGGTCACCTGCAGATGGTCACGCGCCTGGCCGCGTTCGGCCAGAACCCGCAGGCCATGAGCGACGCGCCGCGCTTCCGCGTGGAAAAAGGACCCGTCGTGAATGTGGAAGCGCACCTGCCGGCGGATGTGGTGGAGACGTTGCGCGCACGCGGCCATAACGTGGCAGTGGCGCCGGCGGACAGCCTGGAGTTTGGCTCTGCCCAGTTGATCTGCCGCCTGCCGCAAGGGGGCTATGTGGCGGCGTCCGACTCGCGCCGCGACGGACAGGCCGTGGGCTTCTAAGCCCGGCAGGATTTCAGGCGCCGGTCCAGGCGGCGGTATCTGGCCGGGACAGCGCCTGGAATCCCTCTTCACCCAGATGGCTTTTTGTGGCATCGGCGCCATACCGGATCAGGTCGGCGTCGCGCTCGATGCCCAGCTTTCTCATGGCGCTTCTTTTTTGCGAGCTGACCGTCTGCACGCTGCGGTGCGACAACAGTGATATTTCGGTGACGGTCGCCCCTGCGCAGAACAGTCTGACGATCTCGGCTTCGCGCTTGGTCAGGCGCACATCCGCCACCCCGAACGCCTGGTTCATGATCATTTCCTTGATGGTGGGCGAATAGTAGGTCTTGCCCTGGTAGGTCGCATGCACCGCGCTGACGATGTGGCTGGTGGAGTCGGACTTGCTCAGGACACAAAGATCGTCGTGTCCCAACAGGGCGCGGATCAATGTCGGGCTTTCGACCATGGTCAACACCGCGATGCGCAGGTCCGGGTACCGCCGCCGCAGCAACGCGATCAATCCCAGACCATCCCCATATCGGCCGCCAGGCATGGTGTAGTCGGATACGACGACGTCGCACGGCTGCCCGTCAAGCCGGGCGATCAGGTCGGTTGAGCTTTCGACGCATCCGATGACGTCAATGGCCGGATCCAGGCCGAGTTCATAGCTGACGCCCAAGGCCACTGCGGGATGATCGTCGGCGACAATGACGCGAATGTATCGTGATGGCATAGGACAGATGACTCGCATAGGCGGTTCGCCGGGCCCAAGACCCATTTCGGCGTATGGGACATATTGCTGCGGTCTTCCGAATTAAAAAATAGGAAGAATACGAAAGTCAGTCTGCGGCACAATGGTTGAGCATGAGTCAGACCTCTCTCCCTGGCGACGAGCCTCTCCCGACACGATCAGCGCGCCACGAACAACGGCTGCGCATGCTGACCGATTTGACGTCTGCCGACCCCTGCCGCATCCGCACGCTGGCCAACGCCTTCACCCACGCCAACGACCAGGACTTGCTGCAACTGCGCACGCTCCACGCAGACCAACAGCGGACGGGATTGAGCCTGCTTGCCCACCGCATCAAGGGCGCGGCACAGATGACGGGCGACGCGCAGCTGGGCACGCTCTGCGCCGAGCTGGGGCGTATCTGCTCAGACCCCACGCAAGATGCGCATGCGCTGGACGCCTGTGTCTGGCGCCTGGAAAGTGCCTTGGAGGAATTTGGCGATTCCTTCCGCCAAATCGCCCACGGCGCCTAGCTCGCGCAGCGCGGCCGAGCGTGCCGTAAACGTCCTACTTGTCGTGGCGCCCCCTTGCACCGCCGCTACACTGGACGTGCGCAGCCTATCCCGCGCCCCGCATTTCTTTCGACCGGCATCCTGTGCTGGAGCCGGCCATGCAACGCAGTACCGGAGGCAACGTGAACACGGACATGATCAATCTCTCGATAGACCAGGTCTACGACTTATCGGTTGATGTGCTTAGCCGCAACGGTTTTTCGGCGCCCCATACGGCGGCCATCGCCCAGACGATCACGGCCGGGCAACGCGACGATTGCCAATCGCACGGCCTGTATCGCCTGATCATCTGCGTACGGACGCTGCAATCGGGGCTGGTGGACCCGGACGCGTTGCCGCTGATCACGCATCCCGCGCCAGCCGTCGTGCAAGTGGACGCGCAACGCGCCTACTCGTTGCTGGCATTCCAGGAAGGCCTGCCGCACCTGGCGGACAAGGCAAAACGCAATGGCGTGGCCGTGCTGGCAATCAACAACTGCTTCCATTTCTCGGCGCTGTGGCCTGAAGTCGAGGCCATCGCCGAACACGGCCTGGCGGGCATCGCCATGACGCCCAGCCACAGCTGGGTGGCGCCCGCCGGCGGCACGCGGCCCGTGTTCGGCACGAATCCGCTGGCATTCGCCTGGCCGCGCCCGGCAGGCAACCCGTACGTGTTCGACTTCGCCACCAGCATGGTGGCGCGCGGCGAGATCGAACTGCACCGCCGCACCGGCAAACCGATCCCCGAAGGCTGGGCGATTGACGCAAACGGGCAGCCGACCACCGACGCCGCTGCCGGCCTTGCCGGCGCGATGCTGACCTTCGGTTCGTACAAGGGTTCGGCGCTGTCCACCATGATCGAACTGTTGGCCGGCCCCCTGATCGGTGACTGGACCAGCCTGCAATCGCAGGCGTTCGACGCGGGCGCGAAGGGCACGCCGCTGCACGGAGAACTGCTGATCGCGCTGGACCCCGGCATTCTTGGCCGGGGGCAGCGCACCCTGAACGACGCCGGTGCCGAAGCCATGCTGGACGCCATTGCTGGCCAGGGCGCCCGCCTGCCCTCCGAGCGCCGCTTCAAAGCCCGCGCCAAGAGCGAGCAGGAAGGCGTCTGGGTCAGCCGGGCGCTGTACGACGAAGTCCGGGCGCTGGGGGCTTAAACCAGGTTCTTCGCGCGTGGATCGTGCTTGCCCAGCCGGGTCAGCAGATGGTCCACCTCGGCCTTCGCTGCGGGCGTCAGCGCGCCGCCCGGGCGGCGCTGAGCCGCGCTGGACAAGATGCCGCGGCGCATCATCACGTACTTGCGCACCGCCAGCCCCACGCCCGGTTGCTGTTCGTAGCGCAACAGCGGCAGGTGCGCATCGAACAGGTCGTGCGCCGCTTCCGTCTTGCCCTCGCCCACCCATTTCACGAAGTCGCAAAGCATGTCGGGAAAGCAATAGCCGGTGTTGGCGCCATCGGCGCCGCGCGCCATTTCGTAGTCCAGGAACAGGCCGTTGTTGCCGCACAGGATCGAGATATGGCGCATCGCGCCCTCGGCCTCGAAGCGGCGCAGCGCCGAGATCTTTTCCAGGCCCGGCCAGTCTTCATGCTTGAGCATCACGCACGAGGCCAGGTCCGTCACGATGCGCCGGATGACCGACGGCGCCATCTGCACGGAGAAGGTCAGCGGATAGTCCTGCAGCACGAACGGCACGTCGTCGCCGATGGCGTCGACCGCCTGGTGGTAGTAGGTGACGATCTGATCATCGGTACGCAACGTGTTGGGGGGCGCGATCATCACGCCGGCCGCGCCCAGGTCCATCACGGCGCGGGTCAGCGAGCGCATGGACGCGAAGCCCGGCGCCGACACGCCCACCACGATGGGCATGCCGCCCGCCTTGCCGATCACCTGCGAGGCGATCTCCAGCGATTCCGTGAAATCCAGCTTCGGGGCTTCGCCCAGTTGGCCCAACACCGTCAAGCCGGTCGCGCCGCAAGACTGATAGAAATCCATCATCCGGTCGATCGATGCGCGGTCCACCGCGCCATCATCGAAAAACGGCGTGGGCGCGATAGGGAATACGCCCTTGGCGTCAGCGGTCAGTTTCATCTTCAACATCCTTGAATAGCTTGGCTTCGAGTGTCTTTGACTACGTTCAGATACTGGCGATCAGGCCGCCGTCCACGCGGATCGTCGATCCGGTGATGTAGCTGGCGCGCGTGCTGGCCAAAAACGCCACTGCGTCGCCGTACTCCTTCGGATCGCCATAGCGGCCCACGGGAATGCTGCCGGTGCTTTCGCGGCTGACCTCCTCCACGCTGCGTCCTTCGCGCTTGGCGCGCGCCTCGTCCAGGAACGAGATACGCGCGGTGGCGATGCGGCCGGGCAACACGATGTTCGACGTGATGCCGTCCTTGCCCACTTCGCGCGCCAAGGTCTTGGACCACCCCACCAGCGACATGCGCAGCGCATTGGAAATGCCCAGGTTCGGAATCGGCGCGATCACGCCGGACGAGGTGCTGGTGATGATCCGGCCCCACTGCCGTTCGCGCATGCCGGGCAACACGCGATCGGTCAGCTTGATGACGGATAGCACCATGCCTTCGAAGTGCTCGCGCCATAGATCGGCCGCCTGGCCCGACGAGGGTGTGGGCGGCGGCCCGCCCGTGTTGTTGACCAGGATATCAACGGCACCCACGTGGGACTCGATCCATGCGACCTGGCTATCGATCGCATCCAGCGCGCGCAGATCCCATTGCATCGGAAAGGCGGTCAGCCCGTCCGCCTGGATCCGGTCCGCCGTGGCGGTGGCCGCCTCCAGGTTCAGATCCGCCACCACCACCCGCGCGCCTTCCTGCGCCAGCGATGCGGCGATGGCGCCACCCAGCCCGCCGCCGCCGCCCAGCACCAGCGCGGTCTTGCCCGTGATACCCAAATCCATCCTTACCTCCGTCGTGGAACCTATCCAGACCGGCAGCAATCTGCCCGTCGCTTGATTTCATTTTCGGCCATTGAACGGCGGTTTGAAAACGGAAAATAGTCAGCTAGATCATTCGTTTTATGAATGATCTATCCAAGGATGACAGCTAGTCATAGACCTATCCAAAGCGAGAAAAAGGCGGGCCGCACGGTATAGTGAACCCCTACCCGTCATGTATTTACAGAATGAACCCGCGCCGCCTGACCCCGTCCATGTCACTCTTGCTGGCCTTTGAAGCCAGCGCGCGCCATCTCAGTTTCACGCGTGCAGCGACGGAGCTCGCGTTGACGCAAAGTGCGGTCAGCCGCCAAGTGCAGGCGCTGGAAGATCTGCTGGAAGTGGCCCTTTTCCGCCGCGAGAAACGGCGCATCTTGCTGACCGAAGCCGGCATGCGGTATCAGAAGGAACTGGAAGCGGCGCTGCAACGCATCCGCAGCGCATCGCTGCAAGCCATCTCGCACCGGACCGGGCGCGGCGCCTTTCATCTGGCCGCGCTGCCCACCTTTACCGCGAAATGGCTGATGCCCCGGCTGAACCGGTTCTATGAAAAGCACCCCGGCATCCTGGTCCACCTGCACTCGCGGGTCACGCGCTTTGACCTGGATCTGGCCGGCATCGACGCCGTGATTGCCGTGGGCGATGGCGATTGGCCGGGGTTGGCGTCTTACCGCCTGATGGATGAGCACGTCATCCCCGTCATCAGCCCTGAGCTGGCGGCCCGCCACCCTATCCGCAAACCGGCCGATCTGGCTCAGCACAGCTTGCTGCAAGTGGCGGCCCGACCGGCGGTGTGGCAGCGCTGGTTCGAAGCGCATGAACTGCCGGTGCGGACCATGCGCTGGGGCGCCCAGTTCGAGCTGACCACGCATTTGATCCAGGCCGTCGCGTCGGGCATCGGCATCGGGCTGCTGCCGACTTTCCTGGTGGAGGACGAACTGCGCCAAGGCGTTCTGGCGCCCGCCATCGACGAAGCCTTCAGCACCGGAGCAGGCTACTTTTTCCTGGCCCCGCCGGACAAGCTTGCCACCCCGCCCGTCGCCGCCTTCAGGGATTGGCTACTGGAGGAAAGCGGCCAAGCCGGCACGATGGCGGGAGCCCGCGCGCCTTGACCGTCAGGCCGGGTCTGGCAACCCCGCCAGCAATTTGTCCAGCGTGACCGGATACTCCCGCACGCGCACCCCGGTGGCGTGGGTGATCGCATTGGCAATCGCCGCCCCGACCCCGCACAGACCCAACTCGCCCACGCCCTTGGCTTTCATGGGCGACGACACGGGGTCGGTTTCGTCCAGGAAGATCACCTCTTGCAAGGGGATATCGGCGTGCACCGGCACCTCGTAGCTTGCCAGGTCATGATTGACGAAGAAACCGGCCCGCTGGTCAATCGCCAGTTCCTCCATCAGCGCCGCGCCGATACCCATCGTCATCGCGCCGATCACCTGGCTGCGGGCGGTCTTCGGGTTAAGGATGCGCCCCGCCGCGCACACTGCCAGCATGCGGCGGATTCTGGTCTCGCCCGTGTAGGCGTCCACCGCGACTTCGACGAAGTGGGCGCCGAACGTGGACTGCTGGAATTGCTTGTCCAGGTCGCCGAATTCCAGCACGTCCTCGGCGACCAGGTCGCCGTCCGTGGCCGCTTGCCGCAGCAGCGCCGTGCGGCCGCCCGCCTCCGTCACGGAACCGTCCGCGAACACCGCCCCGTCAGCAGAGAAGCCCAGGCGTTCCAGAACTGCGGCACGCAATTTCTGGCATGCCGCATACACCCCGGCGGTTGAACTGTTGGCCCCCCACTGCCCGCCGGAACCGGCCGACACCGGGAAAGCCGAATCGCCCAGGCGCACGATGACTTTTGCCAGCGGCACGCCCAGCATCTCGGCCGCGGTTTGCGCGATGATGGTGTAGCTGCCGGTGCCGATATCGGTCATGTCGGTTTCCACGATGACCTGGCCCGCGGCATCCAGGCGCACACGCGCGGCCGAATCGGTCACCAGATTGTTGCGGAACGCCGCCGCCATGCCCATGCCCACAAGCCACCGGCCATCCCGGCTTGCGCCGGGGCGCGCGCGGCGTTCCGCCCACCCGAAACGCGCCGCACCCATACGCAGGCATTCGATGAAGCGCCGCTGGGAGAACGGGCGCGCCGGGGCGGCCGGGTCTACCTGCGTGTCGTTGCGCACTCGGAATTCCACGGGATCCATGCCCAGTGCTTCGGCCATCTCGTCCATGGCGATTTCCAGGGCCATCATCCCCGGCGCCTCGCCAGGGGCTCGCATCGCGTTGCCCTCGGGCAAATCCAGTTCCATCAGATGTAGCGCGGTCAGCCGGTTGGCGCCGGCGTACAGCAGGCGCGTCTGCTGCACGGCTTCTTCGGGATTGCCGCCCGGCAGGTCGCCCGACCAGCTTTCATGCGCGATCGCGGTGATCTTGCCATCCTGCCCGGCCCCGATGCGGATGCGCTGGATCGTGGCGGGCCGATGCGTCGTATTGTTGGCGACCAGCGGACGCGCCAGCGCGACCTTGACCGGCCGCCGCGCGGCGCGCGCCCCCAGCGCCGCCAAAAGGGCGTCCGCCCGCACGAATAGCTTGCCGCCGAAACCGCCGCCCACGTAGGGGGAAATCAATCGCACTTTGTCCTTGGGCAAACCCAGGGTCTTGGCCACGTCGCTGCGCCCCCAGTCGACCATCTGGTTCGATGTCCACAACGTCAGCGCGTCGCCCTCCCACACGGCGGTGGACGCATGCGGCTCCATCATCGCGTGGGATTGATCGGGCGTGCGGTAGGTGTGGTCGATTTTCACGGCGGCCGCCGCATAGGCCCCTTCAAAGTCGCCCACCACGTCCGGCTTGGGCTGGCCGCCCGCTTTCTTGCCGGTTTTCTTGGCGGCGGAGTCGCCGGCGGCTTTCTCGGCCGCCAGGTCGAACGCGCCCGGCGCGCGCTCGTATTGCACCCGGATCAGCCGGCTTGCCGCCCGCGCCTGTTCCAGGGTTTCGGCCACGACCAGCGCAATGGCCTGGTGGTAATGCTGGATCTCGGGCCCGCCCAACAGCGTGGCGGTGTTCATTTTTCCCTTGCCCAGTTTGCCGGCATTTTGCGCGGTGACCACGGCCAGCACACCGGGCGCGCGCCGCGCCGCTTCGATATCCATGGCGCGGATCCGTCCTTTGGCAATCGCTGCGCCAAGCACATAGCCGACGGCCGCATCGGGCACCGTGTCGTGGTGTTCGTATGCGTAGGCGGCCTTGCCCGTGGTCTTCAATGGACCGTCGATGCGGTCTACGCCATGGCCGACGATTTTCAACTGATCGATGGGATTCTGTGTGGCGGGAGTATCGAATTTCATTGCGTCAGGCCCTCGATTCCGTCAAGACCGCGCTGAGCGTCCGCGCGGCCAGCGTCAGCTTGAAGGCGTTGTCGGCGGTGGGCTTCGCGCCCGCCAACAGCCGTTCGGCGGCCGGCGCGAAGCCCCGGGGCAGTTCAGCCTCGGCCGCTTCGACCCGCCAGGGATGCGGCGCCACGCCGCCCAGCGCGATCCGGCCGCTGCCGTCACGCTGCACCACCGCCCCCACGGCCACCAGGGCGAAGGCGAAGGACGCGCGATCACGCACCTTCCGATAGCGGTGTACGCCGCCGATCGGCGGTGGCAGCGTGACCGAAGTAATGAGTTCGCCTGCCTCCAGCGTATGGTCAATCTCTGGCGTGTTGCCGGGCTGCCGGTAGAAATCTGCAATCGGGATCACGCGCCGGGTGCTGTCCGGGCGCACGGTTTCGATCTGGGCGTCCAGCAGCCGCATGGCCACCGCCATGTCGCTGGGATGCGTGGCGATGCAGGCATCGCTGGCGCCGATCACGGCCAATTGCCGGGTAACGCCGCCGATGGCCGAACAGCCGCTTCCCGGCGCGCGCTTGTTGCACGGCATGTTCGTGTCGTAGAAGTACGGGCAGCGCGTGCGCTGCAGAAGATTGCCGGCGGTCGTCGCGCGGTTGCGGATCTGTCCCGAAGCGCCCGCCAGTATCGCGCGCGACAGCACGGCGTAATCGCGCCGGATGCGGGCATCCGCGGCAAGATCGGTGTTGCGCACCAGACTGCCTATGCGCACGCCGCCTTCCGGGGTTTCGGTGATCTGATCCAAATCCAGACCGTTCACATCGATCAGATGCGTAGGCGTTTCGACTTCCAGCTTCATCAGGTCGAGCAGATTCGTCCCGCCGGCGATGAAGCGAGCGCCGCGCACCTGGGCGGCGCTCGCCGCGGCTTCGGCGGGCGTGCGGGCGCGCTCGTAGGTGAAGGGCTTCATGCCTTGCCTCCCGCCTTGCCCGCCGCGACGTCCATGATCGCGTCGAGGATGTTCGAATACGCGCCGCATCGGCAGATATTGCCGCTCATGCGTTCACGGATCTCGTCCACGCCCAGCTGCGGGCGGTCGGTCAGGCTGGCGCTGACATGGCTGGGGACGCCCTGCTCGATCTCTTCCAGCATCGCCGCGGCGGAGCAGATCTGCCCGGGCGTGCAGTACCCGCATTGGTAGCCGTCATGCTTGATAAAGGCGGCCTGCAACGGATGCAGCGCCGTCGGCGTGCCGAGGCCTTCGATGGTCGTTATCTCGGCCCCATCGTGCATCACGGCCAGCGTCAAACAGGCATTGACGCGCCGGCCATCCAGCAGCACCGTACAGGCGCCGCATTGACCGTGGTCGCAGCCCTTTTTGGTTCCCGTCAATTGTAGATTTTCCCGCAAGGCGTCTAGCAGCGTCGTGCGCATATCCAGCGACAATTCGCGCGCGGCGCCGTTGACGCGCAACGTCACGGTGGCCGCCATCGGCTGCATGGCGCCCTGCGCGGCCTGCTGCGCACAGGTGACCGACGGGGCGGCCACCGCAGTCGCCGATACGGCGCCCGCCTTCAGCAGGTTGCGCCGGGTGATCTTGATTGATAGCGAGTTTTCCAAGGCAACCCCTTTTCTGGTCAAAACTGGGTGCGGACCATGCCGCGATCTTCCGGGGCGTGGGCCAGCAAGCTCCATTCCCGGTCATTGCGGGCACCGGCGCTTGCGGCCGGCGGGCCCCACCGCAAGAGCGCGAAGGAAAGACTTGTGTAATTGTTTAAAGCACGCCCGCCCTCTTCTTCACACTCGTTAAAGGGTTTCGAGAAAATCCTGGCGCGTCTCCCGATACATTGCCCGCCAGCGGTCACCCGGCCGCATCGCAAGCAAGGGGAAGGCCGCACATGTCGGAAATCGTTGTCTACGTCAGAAGCCAACCTCAACTGGGCGACCAGATCGTCGCGCTGCCGACGCTGTACCAGTTGAAAAAATGGTGGTCTTCCCGACGCGTCAAGGTGGTTGCCCGCGACGATGTGGGGGGGTTCTACCAGGCGTTGCCCTGGGTCGATGAATTCGTTCGCGCATCCACCTTCAGCGATTACCTGCGCAGCCTGAAGAAAGAGACTCGGGTATCGATCAGCCTGCATCACAGCAGCGAACGTTTCGGCCTGATCAACTTGCTGCGCCTGCCGGCAATCCGCCTTGGCTTCCGCAATGCACGGGTCAGCGATCTGGTCTGGACGCACTGCCATCGCAAGGACACGTCCGAGTACATCGGGCAGGCGAATCTGCGCCTGCTGGCTGCGTACCGTCCATTCGACCTGGAAGGCGCCACGCGAGGGTGCTTCCAGGCGCTGGCACGGACGCACGCACGTACCGTTCAGACGGCGGACGTCGTGATGATTCCCGGCGGCGGCGCGGGCGCGTTCAAGCGATGGAGCCTGACGAACTACTTGCGGCTGGCGGACCGCCTGAAGCGCTTGCTGGGCGGCGACGCGCGTTTCCTGTTCGTGCTGGGGCAGCAAGAGGCAGCGGAACGGAGCGCCCTGGAGGCCATGCGGCGCCCCGACATTTCCATCGCCTACTGCCGGCCGCTTCCCGAGCTAAGCGCCATCATGCTGCGCGCGCGCCTGGTGGTGGCCAATGATTGCGGCCCTTCGCATATTGCGCAAGGCGCCTGCGCGCCCTACGTCGGGATATTCAATGAACCGAACCCGGAATGGTTCTGGCGCCGCCACGGATCGGCCGCCGTCGTTCCGCGCCATCCACGCGACGGCATCGATGCCATCACGCCCGACGATGTCGTGGGCGCCTGCCGACAGGTACTGGAACATCATGCGCATCCTGCATACGCTGGCTGAATACAGTTTGGGGGGGCTGGAATTCCGCACCCTGGAGCAGGCCAGCTGGCTGCAAAGCCATGGCTACGAGGTGGCGATCGCGTACCCTGCGGGTAGCGCCGTCGGCCACGAAGCCCGGGAGCGCAACCTGACGACGGTCCACATCGACTTCAAGCCGGCCTATTCGCCGTCGACCGTGCTGACGCTGCGGCGCGCCATCAAGGCCTTGCGCATCCAGGTCATCGACAGCCATAGCCGCGCCGATGGCAAGACCGCCGCACTGTGCCGCGACTTGTGCGCCGTCGTCAGGACGCGCCATTTCGCAAAATCCATGCGGACGTCGCCGCGCCGCCGGCTGGAATGGAAGATCGGCTGCGATCACGTCATCGCGACCAGCGAAGTCGGCAAGCAGGAACTGCTGGCGGCGCGCCTGGTTCCGGAAGGCCGGATCAGCGTCGTAGGCGAGTGGGCCGGCGACGATTTCTTCCGGCCAGCCAGCGCACCCGGCACGTCGCTGCGCATTCGCCGCAGCCTGGAGATAGCCGCCCCCGAAAATGCCTACGTCATAACCACCGTCGGCATGCTGCGCCCGGAAAAAGGCCAGGCTGACCTGCTGCGCGTGGTGCAATGGCTGCGCATGCAGGGCGTGCCCGCCGTGGGGCTGGTCGTGGGCATGCCCACTCCCGGCACCAAGCCCTATGCCTACGAGCTGTACCGCCTGGCTGTGGATCTTGGGATTGCGGAACATGTGGTCTTCGCGGGCCACCGAACCGATGTCGCGGACATGATCCGGGCAGCCGACGTGGTGCTGGTGCCGTCGGCCACCGAAGCCTGGTCGCGCATCGTTCCCGAAGCGTTCGCCGTCGGCCGGCCGGTCGTCGCCAGCCAGGTGGGCGGGCTGCCGGAGATCGTCACGCCCGGCCACACCGGTTGGCTAGCCGCCCCGGGCGACGTCGCGGGCTATGCCCATTGCATCCAGCAGATTCGCGACCAGCCGCGGCAAACCCGGATCATCGTCGACCATGCCAGAGCGTTTGCGGAAACGAATTTTCGCTTGGGCGCAAAAATGTTCAGTACGCTGGAGGCGTATCGGCAGGCAGCCGGCGGTTGATTCAACAAACTAATCAGCCGCGAATGCCTGTCACGATTCGGATAGGGCTGTCGTCTTTTTCGTGGGCGTTCCTGCAGCCGGATTCCTGTGGCTGGCGCCACTGCAGAAAGACGTCCTTTCTCATTAGGACCATTACTTTTGCCCGGACTTGCGGCGTCACGCAGATTATCTCTTCCATTATTTTCTGCGATGGCCAGACCGCAAGGAAAGAAGCCACAGACACCACTAACGCCCTGTTCAGCATCCCGGATTCGCATTTCTACACGTAACGCGAAGTGTAGATAGAGACGCGGGAGTAAATCGCTAGTAAACGCAAATAAACGGGACAGAAAGTATCTAACTTATTAACTATATCGATTTATTCCGCAATATAGTTTATTTGCGCGTCGCGGCCAATATATTCCGACCCGTCTAATTGGCGAACGCGCGGCGAAGCCGGTCCAGCTCGGCCTTGTTCAGGCGTTTGGCTTCCTGCTCGGCATAATTGCGCTCGCCGGCGTCGTACGATCCTTCGTAGATGCACCGGCTGCGAATGAACTTACAGTTGTCGCTGACCACCCTCTCCGAGGCGGCGCTTGATCCCTCGGCTGAGCCGGAGCCCGACGAACCGGGGAGTATTGAAGAGCACCCGGAAACGAGTGCGGCGAGCACGAGCGCGGCGGCGTAGCGACTCAACGATTGCATGGACATCTTCTTGCCTGATAGCGGTTGCAGGCATCTTTATAGCAACCTCCGGCCCGGAAAAGGGTTCCAAAAGGTACGGAAGAAGCGGGCCGCCGGGGATGCCGCCAAGGAGGCCCCGGCTATCCCGCGCGGCGCATTTTGCGACGCGTCCGCAAGCCGCCACGCGCTGCCCCGCGCGTTCCCCCGGCAGGCCGCTTGCCGCCGCCCTTGCGCCGTTCGGATTTGGCTTGAAGCCTGGCTCGCGCCGTGGCTGCCGCCGCCAGCGCCAGGAGCTTGTCTTCGTCCAGCCGCTCGGCGTCCACGAGCCGCTCGTCCGCCCCCTTCAGGGCAATGAGCAGCTCGTCCAGTTTCAAATGCAGCGCTTGGCCGTCTTTGTTCTGGCTCTGTTGAATCAGAAAGACCATCAGGAACGTGATGATGGTCGTGCCGGTGTTGATCACCAATTGCCACGTCTCGGAATACCCGAAAGCGGGGCCGCAAGCCGCCCACACCAACACGGCGGCAAGCGCACAACCGAAAGCGGTGGGCGAGCCCGCCCACTTCGTAACATGCGCGGCAAAGTGGTCGAAGAACCTTGAGATGACATTCGTCCGCCGGCTGCGGTTTTTTTCAGGCATGGTAGCCACCCACAAGGGATCCAGGTACCACGGGCCCCGAGCAAGTCCCGTGCCCTTGCCCCCCGCTGGCCGTACTAGCCCGTATAGCACCGCAACACTATTGCAGGAACGTCAGCTGCTGCGTAATATTTATCGCCCAATCATCTACTTTTGGAGGTGCGGCAATGCACGATGACATCCGAAAGCTGGGCGCCCAAGCCGCTCGTGATGGATTGACCTTGTGGGATTGTCCCTACTATCAGGCGGCCGTCATGCCTGGGCACACCGGTGAATCAATTGCCGAATGGCGCGAAAAAGTCGAGGCCTGGGAGGCAGGATGGATGGCCGAGACGAAATCCTGGAAACCTCCTAGCGGGGTCGTCAGATATGTGCCGCGTGCAACCGAAAGACGCCGCCATTGAATGACGCCTGAATGACACTGAAGCGCGTCTTCGGCGGGTGACGCAGCCCCGGCACGGCCCTTGCTGAGCCGGGGGCTCACCCAATGCGAGGGAGCCCCATGAAAGCCGATGCGATGACCGAAATCGAAAGCCCTGACCGCGACCCTCGATCCCTGGCGCGGCGACTGAAAGACATTGATGCCCGACGCCCGGACTTCCCTGGCGAACATCTGATCGTGTTCGGCCTGGGCGCTTGGCTGCTCGTGGCGGGCACGCGAGGCAGGAGCCTGGTTGCCCGCGCGGCCCTCACGGCGGCGGGCAGCGCCCTGATCGGCCGGGCGGCCAGCGGCACCGGAGGCATTGCACGCCTGGCCCGAGTACTGAAGCAGGTCAGGTGACGAAGCGCCTTCCGGCGGGTCTTGGCCTGACGGGCGACCGCCTAGCCAAGACCCGCCTGCCAGGTTTCGTGATACGCGATCAGCCGCTCTAGCGCGTACTCGGCGCTGGCACGCCGGATGGCGTTTCGCCCACCGCTGAATTGCACCGTCTCGGAATACACCGAAGGCGAGGCGTCGGCCGCGCCGGACTTGAATACCCAGGCAAAACACTGCGTCCCCGCAGGTATCCGATCGTCGGTGCTATC
>Ga0307412_10000564_pt1 | contig 21941 bp, 22 predicted proteins | sample DK1Cmetagenome_3_FD_203823 | JGI IMG/M metagenome (GOLD analysis project Ga0307412, IMG submission 203823) | Maize rhizosphere microbial communities from greenhouse at UC Davis, California, United States - DK15-C-1 | ecosystem: Host-associated > Plants > Roots > Rhizosphere > Soil | place: USA...
AAGCAGTCTTGCGGGCTGATGGTGAACTATCTGTACGACCTCGATGAACTGGACACGAATCTGGCCAAGCTGGGCGACGGCAAACCGCAGGTCAGCCGAAGCGTGGGCCGCGTAGCCTGATCGCCGGATACACGGCGCCAACCATTAATAAGAAAGGGCAGGGGACATGACGCAAGACGTGACTGGCCGCGTGCGGCTGGAACGCGAAGGGGCGCTGGCCTGGGTGACGCTGTCGCATCCCGGCCGCCTGAACGCGATAACGGTGGGCATGTGGCGCGAACTTCAGGACGTGTTCACGCAGTTGGCCGCGGATGACACCCTGCGCTGCGTGATCGTGCGCGGCGAGGGCGGCAACTTCGCGGCGGGCGCGGACATCCGCGAGTTTCCCGTTCAGCGGGCCGACATGGCCGGCGTGCAGCGCTATCACCGCGAAATCCTGGCGCCCGCGCTGCAGGCCGTGGCGCAATGCCCGCATCCCGTCATCGCGCAGATCGAAGGCGTGTGCGTGGGGGGCGGGTTGGAAATCGCCAGCCAATGCGACCTGCGCATCGCGGGCGCGTCGGCGCGTTTCGGCGTGCCCATCAACCGCCTGGGGTTTCCCATGGCGCCGGATGAAATGCGCGGGCTGTTGGCGTTGGCCGGGCGCGCGGCCACGTTGGCCATCCTGCTCGAAGGCCGCGTGTTCGGCGCCGAAGAAGCGCTGGGCCTGGGCCTGTTGACCCGCATCGTCCCCGATGACCAGGTGGACGAGGCCGCGCGCCGCAGCGCCGGCCGCATTGCCCAGGGCGCGCCGTTGGCGGCCCGCATCAATAAACGCTTGTCCGCAAGGTTGGCCCAAGGCGGCGCCTTGACCGAGGACGAGTATCGCGATTATTTCTCCTATGCCGAAAGCCGGGACCACAAGGAGGGCGTGCGCGCCTTCCTGGCCGGCGTAGACCCTTCCTTTTCCGGAGACTGACCAAGGTGAGCAACGCCAACCTCTATGCTGTCCTGCAAGGCGGCTTTCCCAAAGACCGCAGCAAAGTCGCGCTGGAAACGCCCGACCTTGAATACACCTGGGACGACATCGACCGCGCCACGGCGTGCCTGGCCAACCTGCTGACGTCGCTTGACCTGCCCGACGGGTCGCGCGTGGCGGTGCAAGTCGAAAAATCGCCGGAAGCGCTGCTGTTGTACCTGGCCACGCTGCGTGCGGGGCTGGTGTATCTGCCGTTGAACACGGCGTATCGCGAAGCCGAGATCGAGTACTTCCTGGGCAACGCCGAGCCGGCTGTGGTGGTCTGCGCCAGCAAGAACCATGACTGGGTGCAGCGCGCCGCCGACAAGGCGGGTTGCGCGCATGTCTACACCCTGGACGAAGACCGCACCGGCACGCTGTTGGACGCCGCGGGCGGCTTGCCGCAAACCTTCAAGACCGTCGTCCGCCAGCCCGATGACCTGGCCGCCATCCTGTACACGTCCGGCACGACCGGCCGCAGCAAGGGGGCGATGCTGTCGCACGGCAACCTGGCCGCCAACGCTCGGGTGCTGCATGAATACTGGGGGTGGCGCGAAGACGACGTGCTGCTTCACATGCTGCCCATTTTCCACGTGCACGGTCTGTTCGTGGCGTCGCACGGCGCGCTCCTGGCCGGCGCCAAGATGATCTGGTTGCCGAAGCTGGACGCCGACCAGGCGCTGCATTACCTGCCGCGAAGCACGGTGATGATGGGCGTGCCGACGTACTACGTCCGTCTGTTGGCGGACCCGCGTTTCGACCGCGCGGTGTGCGCCAACATGCGCCTGTTCATTTCGGGCTCCGCGCCGTTGCTGGCCGAAACGTTCTCCGATTTCCAGACGCGCAGCGGCCACGCCATCCTGGAACGTTATGGCATGAGCGAGACCGTCATGCTGACGTCCAACCCGTACGATGCCAAGCTGGGCGAGCGCCTGGCCGGCACGGTCGGCCGCGCGCTGCCGGGCGTGCAGGTGCGCGTGGTGGACGATGCCGGCATCGCGCTGGCGCCGGGCGAAATCGGCAATGTGCAGGTGCGCGGACCCAACGTGTTCTCGGGCTACTGGCGCATGCCGGAAAAGACCCGCGAGGAATTTACCGAAGACGGTTGGTTCAAGACGGGTGACGTGGGTCGTTGGGGCGGGGAATCCGCCGGACGCGACGTGCCGGCGGACTACCTTTCCATCGTGGGCCGCAGCAAGGACCTGATCATTTCCGGCGGTTTCAACGTCTACCCGAAAGAGATCGAGACCTTGATCGACGACATGCCCGGCGTGGCGGAATCGGCGGTCATCGGCGTGCCGCACGCGGATTTCGGCGAGGCCGTGGTGGCCGTCGTCGTGCCCAAGGACGGCGTGTCGCTGGACGGAGCCGCCATGCAACTGGAGCTGAAGTCGCGCATCGCGAACTTCAAAGTGCCCAAGCGCGTGCATATCATCGACCAGCTGCCGCGCAACACGATGGGCAAGGTGCAGAAGAACGTGCTGCGCGAAACCTACAAGGCGCTTTGACGCCGACCGGGATGCCGGCCTCCAGGGGCCGGCATTTTTTTTTCAAGGAGGCCCATCCCCACATAATGCAACGCCGTCCTGGCAGCTTCATTCCATAAGAAATTCAAGAGACGAGACGCACAAAATCGCGCCGTCCCCATGATGCAGCAAGAGGAGACAACATGAAAGTTCGCACGACCGCCGCGGCCGTATTCGCCGTGGCAGCCCTGAGTTTCGGCGGTGTGGCCGCCGCGCAATGGCCCGAGCGCCCCATCACGCTGATCGTCCCGTTCCCCGCTGGCGGCGGCACGGATACGTTCGCCCGTCCGTTGGCCCAGCAACTGACCACGCAGCTGGGTCAGGCCGTGGTCATCGACAACAAAGGCGGCGCGGGCGGCACGGTGGGCGCGGGCGTGGCCGCCAAGGCCCGGCCGGACGGCTACACCTTCTTCATGGGCGGCGCGCACCACGCGTTGGCCCCATCTCTTTATAAAAGCCTGAACTACAACATTCAAAAGGACTTCGTGCCCGTCGCGCTGGTGGCGCAGCCGCCGCAGGTGGTCGTCATCAATGCCACCAAGCTGCCGGTGAAGACCTTGCAGGAATTCATCGATTACGCCAAGAAGCACCCGGGCGAAATCAACTACGGCACGGCAGGAAAGGGCAGCACGCACCACCTGGCCGGCGAGCTTTTCGCCATGCAGACCGGCATCAAGCTGGTGGACGTGCCGTACCAGGGCGCGGGCCCGATGCTGTCGGCACTGATCGGCGGTCAGGTCGATCTGGCGTTCGATGGCCTGGGATCATCGTCGGGCCACATCCGCGCCGGCGCCATCAAACCGCTGGCGGTGGCTGCCACCGAGCGGTCGGCCTCGTTGCCCGACGTACCGACCGCCGCCCAGGCAGGCGTGCCCAACTACGTCGTGTCGACGTGGTACGCCATCTGGGCGCCTGCCGGCACGCCGAAAGAGGCGGTCGACAGGATGGCCGTTGAAATCACCAAGGCCTTGAACACGCCGAAGCTCAAGGAAACCTGGGCGGGCAATGGATCGTCGATCCCCACGCTGACGGGCGCTGATTTTGGCAAGTTCGTCGACAGCGAGGTGGATCGTTGGGCCAAAGTCGTGAAGGATTCCGGCGTCAAGCTGGATTGATGCAGCCCGCGCCTAACGCCACTCGCTGGCCTGGCTGAGCCGGGTCAGCTGGTCATGCGTCAGCGTCAGGCTGGCGGCCTTGACCAGTTCGTCCAATTGGGCGACCGACGTGGCGCTGACGATGGGCGAGGTGATGCCAGGCTGCGCGATCTGCCAGGCCAACGCGGCCTGGGCAGGCGTGCAGCCGGCGTCTTCGGCAACCTCGTCCAGCGCTTTCAGGATGCGCAAGCCGCGCTCGTTCAAGTAATTGTCGACAATCTTCTGTCCGCGCGTGCTTTTGCCGGCATCGGCCGCGCTGCGGTACTTGCCGCTGAGAAATCCGCTGGCCAGCGCGTAGTAGTTGATCGTGCCCATCTGCTGCGTCTTCACCAGGCTCTGCAAACCGGATTCGAAGGGCTCTCGGCTATACAGGTTGTATTCGGGCTGGATGCTCTCGTAGCGAGGCAGGTCGTGGCGTTCCGCCGTGATCAGCGCTTCGGACAAGCGCACGGCCGTGTAGTTCGACGCCCCGATCGCGCGCACCTTGCCCGCTTCGATATGCTTGGCGTATTCAGCCAGCGTGTCGGTCAGCGGCGTGTTGGGATCATCCCTGTGGGACTGGTACAGGTCGATGTGATCCGTTTGCAGGCGGGCCAACGAAGCTTCCAGCGCGCGGCGGATATACGCGGGCGCCAGGCCCTGCGCGTCGGGCCCCATCTCCATGCCGACTTTGGTCGCGATCAGCACGCGATCGCGTTTGCCGGAACGCTTGAGCCATTTGCCGATCAGCGTTTCGGATTCGCCGCCCTGGTTGCCGGGGGCCCAGCGCGAATAGACGTCGGCCGTGTCGATGAAGTTCAGGCCCGCGTCGACCAGGGCGTCCAGCAGCGAGTACGTGCCGGCCTCGTCGACGGTCCAGCCGAAGACGTTGCCGCCGAAAGTCAGCGGGGGAATTTGCAGGCCGGAACGGCCCAAAGCGCGTTTGATCATGGCGTGGCCTTTGAATGCGTCGACGGGCTGCGGGAAAGGGCGGCCGCGCCGGTTTAGTATATTGGCGCCGCGTGCCCCGGCATGGGGCATGGCGTTTTCGGCATGCACCATTTCAGGGATTCCCCCCAAGTTATTTTGCGTGGCGGCAAGTTAGACTATACGGCTTTATGGTCAGCCAGACAGGCGGGAAGCCGCCGACGGGGCCATAACGACGAAACCCCCACGAAAACCCCCAACGAACAACTACCAAGGGTTCAAGGAGCTTAGTATGCTGATCGGAAAAAAACATTTTCTGACGGTTGGCGCCATGGCGCTGGCGATGGCTATCGCCGCGCCTGTGGCTGCGCAGCAGAAGTCGGTGGCGATCACCGCCATCGTCGAGCACCCGGCGCTGGACGCCGTCCGTGACGGCGTGCAAGACGCGCTCAAGCAAGCCGGCTATGAAGCGGGCAAGAACCTGAAGTGGCAATACCAAAGTGCGCAGGGCAATAACGGCACCGCCGCGCAAATCGCCCGCAAGTTCGTGGGCGACAGGCCCGACGCCATCGTGGCCATCGCCACGCCGTCCGCGCAAGCCGTCGTGGCCGCCACCAAGGACGTGCCCGTGGTGTATTCGGCCGTGACCGACCCCGTCGCCGCGCAGCTGGTCGCCAGCATGGACGCCTCGGGCACCAACGTGACCGGCGTGTCGGATCTGTTGGCGCTGGACAAGCAGGTCGACCTGATCAAGAAGATCGTTCCGAACGCCAAGCGCGTGGGCATGGTCTACAACCCGGGCGAAGCCAATTCGGTCGTGGTCGTGAAGAAGCTCCAGGAAATCCTGCCCAAGTACGGCATGAGCCTGGTGGAAGCTGCCGCCCCGCGTTCGGTCGACGTGGCATCGGCCGCGCGCAGCCTGATCGGCAAGGTCGACGTCATCTACACCAACACCGACAACAACGTCGTGTCGGCCTATGAATCGCTGGTGAAGGTCGGCAACGACGCCAAGATCCCGCTGATCGCGTCCGACACCGACAGCGTCAAGCGCGGCGGCATCGCTGCCCTGGGTATCAACTACCGCGATCTGGGCGTGCAGACGGGCAAGGTGGTCGTGCGCATCCTGAAGGGCGAAAAGCCCGGCGCGATCCCGTCGGAAACCATCTCGAAGCTTGAGCTGTACGTGAATCCGGGCGCGGCTACCAAGCAAGGCGTGACCTTGTCGGACGCCATCATCAAATCGGCCGCGGTGGTCGTGAAGTAAAGCGGTTCCGCAGGCACCCCGCCACGCCTACCCGGCGTGCGCGGGGTTTTTGTTAAGTTTTTTTGGTGTGTCTTGCCTTACCCCATGGTCTTCAGGGCGGCAGCGTTCACAAGATGCTCGCGGCCCGGCGTAGTTTGCTGGTCTTGAATTGCCGGGTGCCCCGCCATGCTGGCGCGCGCCGCACCGGGCGTTTTTGCTCCCTGAACGGTCTTGTACGACTCCGCTTGCGGCATTGCCGACACGCGTGGAGACGCTTTGGCAGGAAACAAGCGAAAATGGCGGACCGGGAAACGTTTATTGCGAAAGCTGGGGTAAAACTGACCCCCAAACGCAAGAAATCCGACGTTTCAAGTCTTTAATATGCACCTTCCTTACCCTGATTGGATTTGACTCATGTCATTGTTCTCGTTGTTAGGCGCGTTGGAGATCGGGCTGATCTTCAGCCTGGTGGCCTTGGGCGTGTTTATCTCCTTTCGCCTGCTGCGCTTCCCCGACCTGACCGTTGACGGCAGCTTCCCGCTGGGCGGCGCGGTCTGTGCCACGCTGATCGCCTCGGGCACCGATCCGTTTTCCGCCACCATCATCGCCACGTTCGCCGGCGCGGCCGCGGGCCTGGTCACGGGTTGGCTGAACGTGAAGCTCAAGATCATGGATCTGCTGGCCAGCATCCTGATGATGATCGCGCTGTATTCGGTGAACCTGCGCATCATGGGCAAGCCCAACGTGCCGCTGATCACCGAACCCACTGTCTTCACGATCTTGCAGCCGGGCTGGATTTCCGACTACGTCGCCCGCCCGCTGATCCTGATCGTGATCGTGATCCTGGCCAAGCTGGCGCTGGACTGGTTCTTCGCCACGCAGACCGGCCTGGCCGTGCGCGCCACCGGCTCCAACGGCCGCATGGCCCGCGCGCAAGGCGTCAACACCGGCCGCATGATCCTGGGCGGCATGGCGCTGTCGAACGCGCTGGTCGCCTTGGCCGGCGCGCTGTTCGCGCAGACGCAAGGCGGCTCGGACATCTCGATGGGCATCGGCACCATCGTGATCGGCCTGGCCGCGGTGATCGTTGGCGAGAGCATTCTGCCGTCGCGCAAACTGATGCTGGCGACCCTTGCCGTCATCATCGGCGCCATCGTCTACCGCTTCTTCATCGCCCTGGCGCTGAACAGCGATTTCATCGGCTTGAAGGCCCAGGACTTGAACCTCGTCACCGCGGTACTGGTCACGGTCGCCCTGGTCATCCCGATGCTCAAGCGCCGCCTGCTCGGCAAGAAAGGATGATGCCCACCCCCGAAGCGCCTGTGGCGCTTTCCCCTCAAGGGGGCGCCGCTGGCGGACCGGCAAAGCCGGCTCCGCGGCGGCCCCGGTCTGGCTGCGCCGGCTTCATGCGGCGCGGGTGCTGCGACTGCACAATGGAGTACTGAAATGTTGTCCGCTAAAGATCTCAAAATTACTTTCAACGCCGGCACGCCCATCGAAACCCGCGCACTGCGCGGCATGTCGCTGGATATTCCGTCGGGCCAGTTCGTGACTGTCATCGGCTCCAACGGCGCCGGCAAGTCCACGTTCCTGAACGCCGTGTCGGGCGACTTGCCCGTGGATTCGGGCCGGATCGACATCAATGGCGTGGACGTCACGCGGCAGCCCGTCTGGGCGCGCGCCGGCCGCGTGGCCCGCGTGTTCCAGGACCCGATGGCCGGCACCTGCGAAGACCTGACCATCGAAGAGAACATGGCGCTGGCGCAAATGCGCGGCGCGCGCCGTGGCTACAGCCGAGCGGTCAAGGCATCGATGAAGGACGGTTTCCGCGAACGCCTGTCCACCTTGGGCCTGGGGCTGGAAAACCGGTTGACCGACCGCATTGGCCTCTTGTCCGGCGGCCAGCGCCAGGCGGTCAGCCTGCTGATGGCAGCCTTGCAGCCGTCGCGCATCCTGCTGCTGGACGAGCACACCGCGGCGCTGGACCCGCGCACGGCTGACTTCGTGCTGCAGTTGACGGCCCGCATCGTCGCCGAGAACCAGCTGACCACCATGATGGTCACCCACAGCATGCGCCAGGCGCTGGACGTGGGCGATCGCACGGTGATGCTGCATCAAGGCCAGGTGGTGCTGGACGTGTCCGGCGACGAACGCCGCGGCATGGACGTGCCGGACCTGCTGGCCATGTTCGAACGCGTGCGCGGCGAAAAGCTGTCGGACGACGCGTTGCTGCTGGGCTGATTCCGGCCTTGCCCAGAAGACCGTCGCGCGGCCGTTCGAGGCCGCGCGGCCGTTAGAGGAACCGGCCGGGCCGGAAGGCCCGGTAGCGGGATTCTGCTGCCTCGTCGAACATCAGTTCGCCCAAAATCTTCGCCGTGCCCGGCGCCGTGCTGAACCCGATGTGCTGGTGTCCCAACGCCAGCCATAGCCCGGGGTGGCGTGGCGCTTCGCCGATCATCGGGCGGCTGTCGGGCAGGGTGGGGCGGCGGCCCAGCCAGGCGGCAGGGTCCAGGCGTTCGCCCAACGGGAACGCTTCGCGCGCGCGCGATTCCGCCAGCGCCAGTTGGTCCGGCCGGGCGGGCGCGTCGCAATCGTCCAGCTGGACGCCGGTGGTCAGCCGCAGGCCGCGCGCCATGGGCGACAGCACGTAACCGCCGCCGGTGTCGTAGACGGGCCGGCTCACGCGGGCGCCATCCTTGCCGCCGTAGTGCATGTGATACCCGCGTTCGAAGGCCATGGGCAGGTCGATGCCCGTCGTCTTCAACAGTCCTTTGGACCAGGGGCCCAGCGCCACGACAAGCTGATCCGCCGACAGCGATTCGGAATCCTGGGACCCCTGCACCGTCCAGCGCTGGCCATCGCGGCGGATGGCGGTGGCGGCGGCGCGTTTGAACGTGCCGCCCGACCGCAGGAATAATTCCGCATAGGCGGCAACGACCTCATGCGGGTCGTCGACCGAATACGATCCCTGGATCCACAGCGCTCGATGGAAGATGGGGCTAAGCGCAGGCTCCATTGCCGCCAGTTCGGCGGGGCTAAGGACCTGCGTCGGAACGTCATGCCGGGCAAAGGTCTCGCGGGCTAGCGCACTACCGTCCCAGGCCGCTGCGCTGCGGTACAGGAACACCCATCCCGTGTCGCGCAAACGATGGCGCGCGCCAGCAGCGTCCAGCAGTTTCAGGTGTTCGGGCGCGGACAGCCGGATCAGGCCGTCCAAGGCCTCGACGGTTTCGCGGAAAACGGCGGGCCGCGCATGCATCAGGAAACGTGCCGCCCAGCCCAGGTTCCGCGCCAGGTATCGCGGGCGGTAGCGGAACTGGACCGTATCGTTTTTCAGCAAGCGGGGTAGTTGCCGCCATAAGCCGGGATGGTTGAACGGCATCAGCGAGCTGCGCGCCAGCACGCCGGCGTTGCCCATCGATGTTTCCATGCCGGGTTCTTGCTTGTCGACCAAGGTCACGGTCGCGCCACGGCGCAGCAACTCCAGCGCGCAGCAGACACCGACAATGCCCGCGCCCAAGACGATGACGTGCTTTCCCATGAGTTTTTATTCGAAGCGTCGAGGCCGGGAATTGTATTGCAGCGGATGGCGGCGCAGGGGGAATCCGCCGCGTCCGCCGCATCAGGCTTGTGGCGGCGCTTGCCCAAGAATCCGGCCGGCCGCCACCACGCCCCACCACGAGGCCTCTTCGAAGACGGAATAGCCCGATAAGTCGGCATGCGCGAACAAGATCGGTCCGTCGACCTCGCGCAACGCCGCGAGTCCGGGATTGGACAGGTAGCCGCACCGTGGCGTGGCCATGGCGTGGCCGCGCACCGTGATATCAAGCCGGCGCGCATTGCGCCAGAATTCGCGGCCGTAAGCGGCCACGAGGTCGGCGGCGGCTTCGTCGCGCAGGTCTTGCGGGCTAGCCGTGGCCAGCCATTGGCGCACGGCGTTCGGCGTCTGGCCGCTTAGCGCGTGGTACGCGGTGAACACCGTGCGCGGTGACCGTGTCACGCGCAGCAGCTGGTGCGTGGACACGACGTAGCCCAACGCCTGGCCCTGGTAGACCACGTTGTCCCAGGACAGCGGTTCGCCGGGCGCTTCCAGCGGATAGCCTTCCAGCACGAAGTTCGACACCAGCCACGGCGCGTGCGGCGAGGCGTGTGCCGCCGGGTCGTAGCCGTATGCGCGGATGTCCGGCAGGATGCGCTGGGCCACGAACAGCGGCATGGCGCAGACCGTGCGGCGCGATTGCAGCGTGTAGGCCCCGGGGAAGGCGCCCGGGGTCACGCAAGTCGTGAGCGTGCCGCCAGGCGTCTCGTTGACGCGCACCGCGGTGCCCGCCATCAGCCATCGCGCGTGCCCCAACTTTTGCGTGATCGCGTCGCGCATGCGGTCCGTCAGCGCGGACAATCCACCGGGCCAGGTCAGGACCGCGCCTTCGCCCGCGTTGGCGGCGTGGCCGTCGCGGCTGGCGAAGTAGTGCAGGCCGGCCCAGGCCGACACCAACTCGTACTGCGCGCCGTAGTCATCGCGGCAACAGTAGTTCAGGTACCAGTGCAGGGCTGGCGACGTGTAGCCTTCGCGGTCCAGCCATTGCTTGAACGTGATCGTGTCCAGCGCGCGCCACGCGGGATCTTGCGACGACAGCGCGATGGGAATGCTGAAGACCTTGCGGCCGTCGCTTCCGGTCTGCGTATGGAGCCGGTCAATCAATGCCAGGAACCGGCGATGCTGTGCCACGTCCGCGTCGGGCAATCCGGTCATGGGCAGCAGGGCGTCTTCCCATCGGCCGTTGCGCAGCAGGCGTTCTTGCGGCGAGTGCACCAGGATGTATTCGTCGTAATACGGGCGCAGTTCGGCCGCGCCGCGTTCGATGATGCCGAAGTCGGCCAGCATCTCGCGCACGTGGGTCGATGCCATGGATGGCAGCGGCAGATAGTGCGCGCCCAACGGATAGTCCAGCTCGTCTTGCCGGCCGGCCGCCGCGTTGCCGGCGAATTCGGGACCTTGGACGACGACGAAATTCGTGTGCCCCTCCCGCGCCAGCTTCCACGCGCAGGACAGGCCGGCCACGCCGGCGCCCAAGATGGCCACGTCGTGCCGGTAGCTGGCCGACGGGACGGGCAGCGCCGCGCCGTCGCGCAAGGCGTGGCCGGCCTGCATGCCGGGGTAATGGATGTGCGGCGTGGTCTCGACGATGCGCGACCGGTAGTAGCCGGCCGTGCCCGCCACCGCCGCGGTAGCCGCGCCCAGCAGGAAGCTGCGACGCTGCATCAGCGGATGACCTTGCGCCAGTCCTCGTCGAAATAGCGCACGAGCGACTGCTCATTCAAACGATTCGGCGGCATCGCCAAGGCTGGCATGTCGGCCGGGAAGTGGAACAATTCGCGGGTGGTCGCGGGATCCAGGTAGCGGGTGGGGACGGTGATCTTGTCGGGCGGCGTGTAGTCGCGCCGCTTGCTGGCCAGGATGAAGCCCCAGTCGCCGAACGACGGCACGTAGGCGTGGTAGGGCCAGGTGTTCAGCCCCGCCTCCTTCAAGGTGGCGTCCACGCTCCAGAACGAGCGCGGCGCGAAGTAGGGCGAGGTGGACTGAACCACCATGTAGCCATTTTCGGCCAGGTGGCGCGCCATCAGGTGATAGACGGGCACCGAGTACAGCCGGCCCAGCCCGAAGTTGGAGGGGTCGGGAAAGTCCACCACGATGAAGTCGTAGACCTCGGCGTGGGTCTCCAGCCAACGGCCAGCGTCGTCGTTGATGACGGTGACGCGCGGGTCCTTCAACGACCCCTGATTCAGCTTGACCAGCGGTTCCGAGCGAGAGAACAGCCCGGTCATGGCGGGATCCAGATCCACCAGCGTGACATGCTCAATGTTCTTGTACTTAAGGATTTCACGCACGGCCAGGCCGTCGCCGCCGCCCAGCACCAGCACATTGCGCGCCCAGGGCAGCGCCTGCAGGCCGGGATGCACCAGCGATTCGTGATAGCGGTGTTCATCGCGCGACGAGAATTGCAGGTTGTTATTGATGTACAGGCGCAGGTCGTCGTGCCAGCGCGTGACGACAAGGCGTTGGTAGGGCGTGGTTTCGGCGTGCACGACGTCGTCGCCGTACAGTCCTTTCTCGGCCCAGGCCGTCATGGCGGAGGAATACATGAAGCCTAGCGCCAGGAAGCCGATCACCACGCAGGCGCGGATGGCTTTTTCGCCGGGGCGCCGGATCTCGGCGCGGAACAGCCAGGTGGTCCATAGCGCCACGCTGGCGTTCATGATGCCGAACAGGAAGCTGGTGCGCAGCAGGCCCAGCTTGGGCGCCAGCAGCAACGGGAAGATCAGGGATACGGCCAGCGCGCCCAGATAGTCGAACGTCAGCACCCGGCTGACGATCTCCCGGAATTCGGCCTTGCGCTGATTGAAGACACGCATCACCAGCGGGATTTCCATCCCCACCATCAGGCCGATGACGAAGACGCCCACGTACAGGGCGGCGCGGAAGGGGGCCGACAGCCACGCGAACACCAGGAACAGGACCGCGGCGGAAACGCCGCCCAATAACGCCACCAGCAGTTCGACATCGATAAATCGATTCAAAACGTCTTCGTCTCTTACATATTTTGACAACCACGACCCGATGCCCATGGCGAACAGGTAGCAGCCGATGACGGAAGAGAACTGAAGTATCGAATCGCCCAGTAAATAGCTGGCCAGCGCGCTGCTGATGAGCTCATAGCCCAAACCGCAGGAAGCAACGATCAATACCGATAGGATGAGAACGCGGTCGCGCATGAGGTGTCCGACACGAAAAATGCGTTCGCAGTATATCGAACGCCGCGTATATACTGCGCGCAATTGGGAGGGTGGCAATGGGAGAAGCGATGCATCCGGCGGTGACCTATCTGATCTATATCGTCTCGGCGCTTGTCATGCTGGGCATTTTCACCGCGGTTTACACCGCCGTGACGCGCTACAGGGAATTCGAACTGATCCGCGAAGGCAATATCGCCGCCGTGCTGTCCTACGGCGGCGCGCTGGTGGGTTTCAGCTTCACGCTGTGCTCCAGCATTGCCGTCCACGCCAGCTTCGTGATGTTCCTGGTTTGGGGCATCGCCGCCATGGTGGTGCAGATCGTCGTGTACGTCGTGGTCGCCCGGACCATCCGCGGCATGAACGAAGCCATCGAACAGAACAATATCGCCATGGGCGGCCTGATCGGCGCGATCTCGCTGTCCGCTGGCGTCGTCAACGCCGCCTGCCTGACCTGAGGCAGGCGCGCCGCATCCGATCTGACACGGGAGGACTTTCCATGAGTCTCGGTTCATTTATTCGCAAGCAGTTCATTGACATCCTGCAATGGAACGAGGATCGCGACGGCGTGCTCGCCTGGCGCCATCCGATGCAGGATTTCGAAATCCAGTACGGCGCCAGCCTGACCGTGCGCGAGTCGCAGATGGCGGTGTTCGTCAATGAAGGCAAGGTGGCCGACGTGTTCGGTCCCGGCATGTACAAGCTGACCACGCAGACGCTGCCGATCCTGACCTACTTGAAGAACTGGGACAAGCTGTTCGAGTCGCCCTTCAAGTCGGACGTGATCTTCTTCAGCACACGGCTGCAATTGGGCCGTCGCTGGGGCACGGCGCAGCCGGTGACGCTGCGCGACAGCGAATTCGGCATGGTGCGGCTGCGGGCGTTCGGCGTGTATTCGTATCAGATCTCGGATCCCGCCAAGTTCTACCGCGAAATCAGCGGCACGCGCGACGAATACACGGTGGACGACCTGGAAGCGCAACTGCGCAACATGGTCGTCGCGGCGATGACGACGGCGCTGGGCGGCTCCAAGGTGCCGTTCCTGGACATCGCCGGCAATCAAGGCCTGATGTCGCAGAGCATCAGCGAACAGCTGGCGCCGGTGTTCGACCGCTATGGCGTCAAGCTGGACAACTTCACGGTTGAAAACGTGTCGTTGCCTGAAGAACTGCAAAAGGCGCTGGACACGCGGATTTCGATGGGCATGGCGGGCGACCTGGGCAAGTTCACCCAGTACCAGACGGCCACCTCGATCCCGCTGGCGGCGCAGAACGAAGGCGGCATCGCCGGCATCGGTGCCGGCTTGGCGGCCGGCGCCGCGCTGGGGCAGACGATGGCGGCGGGATTGGGCGTTGGCCAGGGGCAGCCTGCGCAGCCAGCGCAGCCGGCCCAACCGGCGGCGCCCGCGGCCGCACCCGTCGACCCCGTCGCGCGCCTGCAGCAGTTGAAGGACTTGCTGGACAAGGGCTTGATCACCGCCGCCGACTACGACACGGCAAAGGCGGAAGTCCTGAAGAAACTCACCAGCTAAGGCCCTATGCAGCAGGTTCTGTGTCCGCAGTGCGGCGCTCCGGTCAAGTTCACGTCCACGGCCTCGGTCATGGCGGTGTGCGGCGCTTGCCGCAGCACCTTGCTCAAGGATGCAGATTCGGTCAAGCGCATCGGCGAAATGGCCGATGTGCTGGAAGACTATTCGCCCTTGTGCCTGGGCGCGACCGGCCAATACGAGAGCAAGCGCTTTGACGTGGTCGGCCGCATCCAGCTGCGTTTCGACGAAGGCTTCTGGAACGAATGGTATGTCTGGTTTGAAGACGGCACCGACGGCTGGTTGTCGGATGCGTCGGGCCAGTACGCCCTGACGCGCCGACGCAAGGTTAAATCGACGCAGGGCATGCCGGCATTTGCCGACATCGCGCCCGGCGACGAATTGAAGCTGGATGGCCAGCGCTTCATCGCCGCCGACGTGCGGGCCTGCCAGGCAGGCGGGGCGCAGGGCGAACTGCCGTTTGTGCCCGGCGACGGTTGGCAAGCCAAGGTGGCGGACTTCCGCAGCCTGGATGCCTTCCTGACGTTGGACTTCTCCGACGGCCCCGAGCCGGAGCTCTACATCGGAAAGGCGTTCGACTTGTCGGCCATGCAGGCGGGCTCGTTGCGCACCAACGAGCAGGTCGAGGAAACGGCCGGCCGGTTCCGCGGCCAGATCAAGGCGCTGGATTGCCCGAATTGCGGCGGCCCCATCAGCTTCGTGGCCGCCATGGCAACCCAGGTGATCTGCCCGTCCTGCGCGGCGACGGTGGATTGCTCGGGCCCCACGGCCGAAGTCATCGAAAAGGCACGCAAGGTCCAGGCTATCAAGACCACGCTGGCGCTTGGCGCAGTGGCCAAGATCGACGGCGTCAGCTTCACGTTGATCGGCTTGATGAAATGCGCCGACCCCGACCCCGAAGAGCCGTCGGACTGGATCGAATACCTGCTGTTCAATCCGCTCAAGGGTTTCATCTGGCTGGTGGAAACGGACGAGGGCTGGGAACGCGTGCAGGTATGCGACACCTGGCCCAGCTACAACAACGCGACCAGCGTGCGTTGGCGTTCCAAGCTCTACCAGAAACTGTACGACTACACCTCGCGGGTCGAGGTGCCGTTAGGCGCGTTCAACTGGCGCGTGAAGGCGGGCGACACCACGAAGATCACCGACTACAAGGCTGGCACGCTGAAGCTGACGCGCGAACTGGGCGACGCCGAACTCGGCTGGTCGGCCGCGGCGCCCGTGGCACCCGCGCAATTGGCGGAATGGTTCGGCAATGCCGAACTGGCCAAGCAGAAGTCCCTGCCCATGGGCGGCAAGCGAGGCGGATACGGTAAGTGGGCGTGGTTCGCGACGATCGGGATGGTCTTTTTGAACATGGGCAACATCTTCAGTGGCCGCTTTTTCCCGATATTGATCGGGCTGGCGTTCCTGTGGCTCCCCGCCAAGCTGGCGGACAAGCTTTCCGGAAAGGACGAATAGCACGATGGGCAAGTTCCTGTATGCCATTTATGCCCTGGTCGTGGTGATGGCAGCTACCGGCGCCAGTTCGCCCGGCGTCCGCATGGCGGGTGGAAGCAGCAGTAGCAGTTGGGGCAGCAGTTCGTCCGGCAGTTCGGGCTGGTCCTCGGGCGGCTCCCACAAGTGACGGTGCATGCCACTCCGGGCCGCCACGTCCTGGCGGATTTTCGCGGCGTCGCGGCCGAGCGGCTGACGGACGCCGCCAAGCTGGAGGGCTGGATGATCGCGGCCGCCCGGGCCGCGGGCGCCCAGGTCCTCAGCGCGCACTTCCATCATTTCGGCGAAGGCGCCGGGGTGACGGGCGTGGTGCTGTTGAGCGAATCCCACATCAGCATCCATTCCTGGCCCGAACACCGGTTCGCGGCCCTGGACATCTTCATGTGCGGCCAGGCGCAGCCTGAACTGGCGCTGGCCTGCCTGCAAGACGCGTTGGCGCCCCAATCGGTGCGCGTCACCACGATCGCGCGCGGCTGACGCCGTCTTTTCCGTCGTTTGATAAGGCTCAATTTCCGCTTTGGCGGTAAATTGACTAGCGTTATATACCTATATATATTGCGTTACCGCATCGCGATTCTGAAGGAGAAGATCATGTCCCGCCAACGCCCCTTGCTGGCGCTGTCCCTGGCGCTTTCCGCTTTGTGGGGCGCCACCGCCCACGCCGGCGATCTGGTCGTGTCCGCAGCGGCCAGCCTGACCAACGCGTTCAAGGAAGTGGCCCGGGGCTACGAGAAGGAAAACCCCGGCACCCAGGTCATTCTGAATTTCGGGGCGTCGGACGTGCTGCTGCAGCAGATCGTGAAGGGCGCGCCGGCTGACGTGTTCGCCTCGGCCGACCAGAAGGCGATGGACAAGGCGGTCGCGGAAAAGGCCGTCAAGCCCGCTTCCCGCGTGGACTTCGCAGCCAACCAGATCGTGCTGATCGTCCCGACCGACAGCAAGGCCAACATCACGGCGCTCAAGGACCTGGCCCGCGACGACGTCAAACGCATCGCTTACGGCAACCCGGCGTCCGTGCCGGTGGGCCGCTACACGCAGAGTGCGCTGGAGGCCGCCGGGCTGTGGAACGTCGTGCAGGCCAAGAGCGTGCTGGCGCAGAACGTGCGCCAAAGCCTGGATTACGTATCGCGCGGCGAAGTGGACGCGGGCTTCGTGTTCGCGACCGACGCCGCCGTCATGCCGGACAAGGTCAAGGTCGCGTTGCGGGTGCCGTCGCAGACGCCGGTCACCTATCCCATCGCCGTGACGACGCGCGAAGCCGCCGCCCAGGACGCCGCCCGCTTCGTGGCCTATGTGCTGTCGCCGGCGGGTCAGGCTATCCTGTCGCGCTACGGCTTCCAGAAACCCTGAACCTGTTGAATCGCGGAAATTGATGACTGATCCGGTTTGGGTGCCGCTGCTGCTGTCGCTGAAAGTGGCAGGGTGGGCCACGCTTCTGGCCACCCTGGCTGGAACCGCCGCGGCGTTCGCCTTGTCGCGCTGGCGATGGCCGGGCCGCGACCTGCTGGACGCCATCCTGACCTTGCCGCTGGTGCTGCCCCCGACCGTGCTGGGCTACTACCTGCTGGTTCTGCTGGGGCGGCGCGGCATCATCGGCGAAACCCTGGCAGGGTGGGGCATCGAATTGGTCTTCACCTGGCAGGGCGCCGTGATCGCGGCGTCCGTCGTGGCGTTTCCGCTGGTGTTCAAATCGGCGCGGGCCGCTTTCGAAAACGTGGACAGCCAACTGGAGAACGCGGCGCGCGTGCTGGGTGTCGGAGAAGCCGGCGTGTTTTTCCGCGTGACCTTGCCGCTGGCCGCGCGCGGCATCGCGGCGGGCGTGCTGCTGGCGTTCGCACGAGCCTTGGGCGAATTCGGCGCCACGTTGATGATCGCCGGCAACCTGCCCGGGCGGACCCAGACGTTATCGGTCGCCATCTATGAGGCCGTGCAGGCCGGAGACGACCGCACCGCCAACCTGTTGGTGCTGGTGACGTCAATCACCTGTGTCGTGGTCTTGCTGGTGGCGGGCAAGCTGGTGCCCATCGGCGCGGGCCAGCGCAACGGAGGCGGGCGATGAGCGTCAACATTCAGGTCACCAAGCGCATGGTCTCGGGCGACCGGCAGTTCAAGCTGGACGTCGCCTTCGCGTCATCGTCCAAGCGCATCGCCTTGTTCGGCCCGTCCGGCGCGGGCAAGAGCCTCACGCTGCGGGCGGTGGCGGGCTTGCTGCGGCCGGATGGCGGGCGCATCGAAATCAACGGACGGGTGCTGTTTGATGCGCAAGCGGGCGTCTGCCTGCCGTCGCAATCCCGCCGGGTGGCGTACCTGTTCCAGGATTACGCGCTCTTTCCCCATCTGACGGTGGCGCAGAACATCGCATTCGGCTTGCGGCGGGGGTGGCTCAATCCGCCCAAGCGCGGTGTCGGGCCACAAGCGCAGCGCTGGGTCGATGCCTTTGAATTGGGCGCCATCGTGGGCAGCTACCCAAACGAGATCTCCGGCGGACAGAAGCAACGCGTGGCCTTGGCGCGCGCCCTGTCGCTGCAACCCGACATCCTGTTGCTGGACGAGCCGTTTTCCGCGCTGGATTCCCAGTTGCGCGGCAAGATGCGCCAGGAACTCAACACCTTGCAGCGGCAGCTGGACGTGCCGATGCTGCTGATCACGCACGACCCGGCGGATGTCGACGCCTTGGCCGACGAGGTCTTTGAAGTGCGCGACGGCAAGGTGCGCCGCCGCGACGAGGACGTGGGCGTCTGAGCGCGGCGGTCTAGTCGAGCACGCCCAGGATCACGCTGGACGCCTTGAAGATCGCCACCGCCGACGCGCCAATGGCCAGGCCCAGTTCCGTGGCGCTTTCATTGGTGACGATGGCCGCGAGCGTCGCGCCGCCGTCCATGTCGATCAGGATTTCGCTATTGACGGCGCCCGGGCGGATATCGCTGATCTTGCCCTGCAACTGGTTACGGGCCGACAAGCGCAGACCCGGGCCGGGGGCGCCGATGATGACGCTGGACGCCTTCACCAGCGCGATCGCTTCCTTGCCGGGCGCCAGGCCCAGTTCGGCCGTGCTTTCGCGCGTAATGGTGGCCGTGATGATGTGGCCGCCGGCGATGCGCAGCAGTATCTCGTCGTTGACGGCGCCCGTGCGGACCTCGATGACGGTGCCCAGGAACTTATTGCGTGCGCTGGTCTTCAGCATGAAACGCCTCATCAGGTCGATGTCGCCGTTGGCGTCCAGGCCGGCGCGCGTGAGGTTGTCCATGAACTTCCGGTGCTCGCCTTCCAGCGCCCGGAACGTCGCGATGAGGCGACGCGCGCGATCGGTCAACTGTGTGCCGCCGCCGCCCTTGCCGCCGGCGGCCCGCACGACGAGCGGTTCGCCGGCCAGGTTGTTCATGGCATCGATGGCGTCCCAGGCCCCCTTGTAGCTCATGCCGACCGCGCGGGCGGCAGCCGTGATCGACCCCTTGGCGTCAATCTGCGCCAGCAGGTCTATGCGGTTCTTTCCGCCCCACGTCTGGGCGCCGGAACGAAACCAGATCGAGCCGTCTAGTTCCAACATGGTCAGGTCTGTATGGGGTCTGGGAGTCATCCCGGAGTGTAATGGACAGACGTGGGCGGATCCGTGCTTCAGCTGGGGGAAATTGGGGGATGCGAATGAGATTCTGTTGAAACTTTACAGGGTTCGCGGCACTATGTTCAGGCCCTGGGCTCTCGGAGAGAACAACATGAAAGCGTTTAAAGCGTTGAAATGGGTGACGGCGGGTTCCATGACGGCATTGCTTGCGGCATGCGCATCGGGTCCGACGGTGAAAGGCGATTACGACCATCAGGCCGACTTCGCGCAGTACCGCACGTTTGGCTACATGAATCCGCTGGGCACGGACAAGGCCGGCTACAGCAGCCTGCTGACCGAACGGCTCAAGGACGCGACGCGCGGCCAGATGGAAATGCGCGGCTACGCCTATAGCGCAACCAACCCTGACCTGCTCGTCAATTTCAGCGCCAAGCTCCAGCAAAAGACGCAGGTCACGCCCGCGCCGCCACCCATGGGGCCTTACTACGGCTACCGTTCGGGCTTCTACGGCGGGTGGCCCGGTTACGGCTGGGGCGACGACGTCTACCAGTACACTGAAGGCACGCTCAACATCGATCTTGTCGACACGCGCCGCAAGCAACTGGTATGGGAGGGCGTCGCCGTGGGCGAAGTCCAGAACCCCGAAACCGCCGGCTCGCCGCAAAGCGTGGACAAGGCCGTTGCCGAGATCTTCGCCAAGTATCCGTTCCGCGCGGGCGTTGCCGCCCCGCAGGTGCCGGATAAAAGCAAACGTTAGCCCGAGGTAGCTGAATGACCGCTCGCCGCAAGTCCCAGTCCAAAGACACCGGCGATACGCCTCCCTACGAAACCGTCGCGCTCGTGCTGCAAGGCGGAGGCGCCCTGGGGTCTTACCAGGCAGGGGTGTACCAGGGGCTGCACGAAGCGGGCATTCGGCCCAACTGGATATCAGGCATCTCCATCGGCTCGATCAACGCGGCCATCATCGCGGGTTCCCGCGAAGATGAACGCGTTGACCGGCTGAGAGGATTCTGGGAAAGCATCTGCCGCCCCGCGGGGTTCGGATCGGTGCCTTGGGGCGACACCCTGGCGGGCATGTTCGAGGGCATTCCGTTCGGGTTCGGTTCGCCCGCCATGAACGGCCAGTTGTCCGCCTTCCAGGCGCTGTTCTCCGGCCAGCCGGGCTTTTTCAAGCCCCGCTTTCCGCCACCGTACTGGGCGCACGGCCGCGGCGCGGGTTCCACCAGCTTCTATGACACTACCCCGTTGGCCGCCACGTTGCGCCAATTCGTCGATTTCGACCTGCTCAATAGCGGCGCGGTGCGCGCGAGCTTTGGCGTCGTGAACGTGCGCACGGGGAACTTCGCCTATTTCGACAGTCTGAAAGACACGCTAGGGCCGGAGCACGTCATGGCGTCCGGCGCCTTGCCGCCCGGTTTCCCGTCCGTTGAGATCGACGGTGAACACTACTGGGATGGCGGCGTGGTGTCGAACACGCCGCTGGCGCAAGTCTTGACCACCGACAACATGCGCGACACGCTGGCGTTCCAGGTGGACTTGTGGCCGGCGCGGGGCGGTTTGCCGACCACGCTGCAAGAAGTGGCCGAGCGCCAGAAAGACATCCAGTATTCCAGCCGGACGCGACTGGTCACGGACCAGCTGCGGCGCGTGCTGAAACTGCGGCACGGTCTGCAGCAACTGTTGGAGCGTCTGCCCGAAGCCGAGCGCGGCGCGGCCGACCTGGCGGAAATCCGCAAGTTGTCGCATACGCCCGCCACCAATATCGTCAACCTCATCTACGAGTCCAAGCACCTCGAGCGCTTCTCCAAGGACTACGAGTTCGGCACCGAGGCCATGCGCGAGCACTGGGAGTCCGGCTTGTCCGATATCCGCCGCACGCTGGCCAAGCCAGGCATCCTGGCACGCCCCACCGAGAACAGCTGCTTCGTGACGCACGATATCCACCGCAACGGCCACGGCAAGGGCAGTTAGGGCTTGGGGTAGGACCGGTCTGATAGTTGCCGCATTACGCCGCCAGACGCCGGACACCCCGGTAGGCTTTCGGGACAACCTGCAACCTTGTTCCGGAGCCCGCCGTCGCCTGCCAGGCGCGGCGGCCCTGGTGGAGATACGCCATGAATGCCCGCCTGCCCGTTTTCCCCGATTCCGACCGCATCGACGGCTGGTGGAGCCTGCTTTATCACGGTTGGACGCTGATGGCGCCCGGCGGCGCCCGCATCGATTTGACCGGAATGGAACGCGCCTGCTTTCTTTGCCTGCTTGGCAATCCCGATCGCGAGTTGCTGCGTGATGAGCTGATGGCATTGCGCAGCCGCACCAGCATGCGCACCCTGAATGTGGCCATTTGCCGGCTGCGCCACAAGGTCCTGCAGACGGGCACGCGGCTGCCTTTGCATACCGTGCACGGCGTGGGCTATGTATTCCTGGGCAATCTCCGCAACATTTCCAACCACTGAGCCTGTTACCTATTTGTCTCCTCCACGCATCGCGTCAAGGCCCGAAAGTACGTAATTTCCCCAATAACTGAGTTACATTATCGGGCTATTCACGTGTCAAGACCGGCGCACCTCTTATTCTGATCGGGCTTTATTGTCGCGATTGACGTTGTGCTGGCTGGACGCGGTCAATTGAAGCGGTTAACTACGCTACGCGGGGGTTTCAATGCGGTTTTCGCCTAAACGTGTTTCAGGTCTGGCTTTTTCCGGTGGCGTCCTCGCA
>Ga0307412_10000566_pt1 | contig 21931 bp, 18 predicted proteins | sample DK1Cmetagenome_3_FD_203823 | JGI IMG/M metagenome (GOLD analysis project Ga0307412, IMG submission 203823) | Maize rhizosphere microbial communities from greenhouse at UC Davis, California, United States - DK15-C-1 | ecosystem: Host-associated > Plants > Roots > Rhizosphere > Soil | place: USA...
TCAGGACAGTGGAGTACACCATGAATATTCAAAACTTTTCGGTCGCCAGCCTGCTGGCAGTGATCACGTTGAGCGGTTCGCCTCTGTTTGCCAAGGAACAGACCCAGGCTCCGGCCTATGAATACGGTATGCCGCTGGACATTGCGCAGGCGGTTCGTATCGATGAGCCGAAATCAACCGTATGCGAAGTCGGGCAAGCAACGATGACTTACGTCGACACGCACGGGCAGATTCGTCACGTCACCTTCCTTCAACAGACAGACGCCTGCGCCATTCAGTAAGCCCGGTCGCACCAGTTTGCCATCCAACCAAGGAACTCAAATCATGTGGAACAGAGCAATCACCCCCGCAGGCGGCTTTCTATACACCATCAGCCAGCTCATGAGGCGGACCCGAACGTTGACGGCCGGCGTCGCACTCCTCAGTGCGATGAGCACCGAAGCATCGGACCGGGCGGTGCCCAAACCCGACTGGTCGACCCACGACATGCCTTCACAGAAGGGCCGGATTGCCCTGGTAACCGGCGGCACCAGCGGTATGGGCTACGAGGACGCCCTGGCACTTGCGCGGGCGGGGGCCGAGGTCATCATCGCGGCGCGCAACCCGGAGCGGGGTGCGGACGCCATCAAGCGTATCCGCGAGGCCGTACCCGACGCCAAGTTGCAGTTCGAGTCCGTGGACCTGGCCAACCTGTCTTCGGTGCGCGGCCTGGCCGAGCGTCTCAACCAGCGGCTGCCGCGCCTGGACGTGTTGATCAACAATGCAGCCATCATGGCGCCGCCTGAGCGAGGCACCTCCGCCGATGGCTTCGAGCTTCAGCTGGCAACCAACTACCTCGGACATTTCGCGCTGACCGGCCTGCTGGTTCCGCTCCTGCGGCAAAGCGACGATGCCCGGGTGGTGAGCCTTTCCAGCATCGCGGCCACGCGCGGCGCAGTGAATTTCGACGACCTGCAGTCCGAGCAGAAATACGACCCTTATGCCGCCTACGCCCAGTCGAAACTGGCCATCTTGCAGTGGTCGTTCGCGTTGCAACGGCGCAGTGACGAACAGAAGTGGGGGATCCGCAGCATCGCCGCGCATCCTGGCGTGGCCGTCACTGAACTGATCGCCCGGGGGCCGGGCGTCAACAGCGAGTTCGGCCAGCGCTGGGCGAAGGATCGCGATGCATACCACTCTGCGGCTCAAGGCGCGCTGCCCACCTTGTATGCGGCGACTGCCGAGCAGGCCGTTGGCGGCGCCTATTACGGGCCGACCGGCGATGACGAAAAACGCGGTCCGCTGGGGTTCGCCAAGACGCCACCGGCCGCGACCAACGAAGCGGATGCCGAACGACTCTGGGCGACCTCCGAGCGCCTGACCGGCGTTACCTATCGCTGATCCTATCCAGGGCGCGGGCATCTGTCCCGCGCCGACCCCGTAGCCGTCTCCCTGGAGTTTCCATGAGTACGATTTCCTATCTGCACCGGCTGAGCCTTGCCCTCAACGCCCGCGACGGTGAACTGCGTCCGGCGCTGTGTGGCTTCCTGCTGTTTCTTTGCCTGTTTACCGGTTACTTCATGCTGCGCCCGATCCGTGAGTCGATGGGCATTGCGGCGGGCGTGGAAAACCTGCAATGGCTATTCACCGCGACTTTCCTGGTGATGCTGGCAGCCGTTCCGTTATTCGCCTGGCTCAGTTCCCGAGTGCCGCGGCTGCGCCTGATCGATTGGGTGTATGGCTTCTTTGGCATCAATCTGCTGATGTTCGTCGAGTTTTTCCAGTTCCTTCCAGACAGTGTCTGGCTCGCCCGGGTGTTTTACGTCTGGATATCGGTTTACAACCTGTTCGTCGTTTCGGTGGCGTGGAGCTTGATGGCGGATGTGTTCGACAGTGAGCAGGCCAAGCGCCTGTTTGCATTCATCGCCGCCGGCGCCAGCGTCGGCGGCCTGCTGGGGCCCGCGCTGAGCGCGCTGTTGATCAACGCGGTGGGAGCGTCAGGCTTGATGCTGCTCGCGGCTGTGTTGCTCGGTGCCACGCTGGTGTTGAAACGGACCTTGATGAGCTGGCGCGGACAGGGCGGGGCGGGGCGACCTGGTGCAGCACCCACGCAAAACCCGCGGCAGCCACTGGCCGGCAATCCGTTCAGCGGGATGGTCGCGGTGTTCAGATCGCCTTATCTGGTGGGAATCGCCGGCTTCGTGGTGCTGCTGGCGACGGTCAGCACGTTTCTCTATTTCGAGCAGGCGCGCCTGGTAGCCGAGCACTACCCGGACCGGGCATCGCAGGTTCGTATCTTCAGCACCCTCGATATCATCGTGCAGGCCGGCGCATTGCTGTCCCAATTGTTCATCACCGGTCGTATCGCGCCGAGGTTGGGCGTGCGTGCTTTGCTGGCGGTCGTGCCGTTGCTCATGTGCGTCGGTTTCCTGGGCCTCGCCCTGGCGCCGGGCTTTGCGCTGCTTGCAACCTTGATGATCGTGCGACGAATCGGCGAGTACGCGTTTGTCCGGCCCGGCAGGGAAATGTTATTTGCGCCCCTGGATGCCGAGAGCAAATACAAAGCCAAGAACTTCATCGACACCGTGGTCTATCGCGCCGGCGATGCCGTGAGTGGCTGGGCCAAGAGCCTGCTCGATCAGATCGGCCAAGGTGCAGGCGTGGCGGCGATGGTGGGGGCGTGCTGCGCGTTGTTGTGGGGATACCTGGGTTGGCAACTCGGACGACAGGCGGATTATGCCGCTTCAAGGGAGCTACGCCTGGCGGCTATTTCGGCAAGAGCGTGAAGAACGTGAAGAACGTCATCTGAACGATTTTCCTCACGCTCGCTACGCTCATTTGAACGTATGGACCAGCGCAGCCTCTGACACTAGGCTTTGTACGAAAAGTGCCTGCGCGACGATCATGCTGCGTTGAAAACAGGCTCGGAATGCTCATTGACAACCAGTCAACTCCGCTTCCTCGCCTGTTTTCGCCTTGCCTGATCGCCGCTCGGCGACTTTTCGTACAAACCCTAATGCAGGGCGAGCGCACGTCGCCCATTCCCGCTCGGAGGACAAGTTCACATGAAGATTCTAATGGTGCTTACATCCCACGATCAGTTGGGCGACACCGGCAAGAAGACGGGGTTCTGGCTGGAAGAGTTCGCCGCTCCGTACTACGTGTTTGTCGACGCCAAGGCGACGGTCACGCTTGCGTCTCCAAAGGGCGGGCAGCCACCACTGGACCCCAAGAGCGACGAGGAGAGTGCCCAGACCGACGCAACGCGCCGCTTTGCCACGGATACCCAGGCTCAAGCCGCATTGGCAAGCACGGTGCCGTTGGGCGAGGTTGATCCCTATGACTTCGATGCCGTGTTCTATCCGGGCGGCCATGGCCCCCTGTGGGACTTGGCCGAGGACACCGACTCCAAGACGCTTATCGAAGCCTTTTATGCCGCGAACAAACCCATCGCCGCCGTCTGTCACGCGCCGGGAGTGTTCAAGAACGTCAACGCACCGGATGGCCAGCCCGTGGTGAAAGGCAAGAAAGTCACCGGCTTCACCAACTCCGAGGAAGAGGCGGTGGGCCTCACGCAGGTGGTGCCGTTCCTGGTGGAGGACATGCTCAAGGCCAAAGGCGGCGAATATTCCAAAGGCGCGGACTGGGGCAGTTACGTCGTCGAGGATGGTCACCTGATCACCGGCCAGAACCCTGCCTCGTCGGAAGCGGCGGCCAAGGCGCTGCTCAAGCGGCTGAAGCAGGAACTGAGCGCTTGAGGCGACTTTGTGGGGCGGCCAGCCGGTTCGCCCTTTGCCAGCGCGCTCAACGACGGGGGAGGATCGATCATGCAAGACCCTTTCAACCTGGCGCGCTTCGTCGAGGCGCAGCGTCCGGTATTCAGTCGCGTCATGGACGAACTGCGCGCCGGGCGGAAGACGAGTCACTGGATGTGGTTCATCTTTCCGCAACTGCAAGGGCTCGGTCGTTCCGAAATGGCCAGCCTCTTCGGGATTTCCGGCCTTGCCGAGGCTCGCGCATACCTGCAACACGATGTGCTCGGACCCCGACTGGAGGAGACCGTGATGACGGTCTTGCAGCACAGCGGGACCAGCGCCGAGCGGATATTTGGCTCACCCGATGATTTGAAGTTTCGCTCCTGTCTTACGCTGTTTATCAGCGCCCAGTCGGGATCTCCCCTGTATCAACAGGCGCTCGATCGGTTTTATTCGGGCGAGCCAGATCGGCGGACGCTCGACCTGCTTGCTCGGCAGGTATGAAGCGGTCCACGTTCGCAGACCACCACAGGGCGGCCACTCCCAGAAGGACTGTCAGTCCAGCCAGGACCAGGATGACCTGCTGCGTCCCCAATGGCGCCGCCAGCAGGGCCACCAGCAAACCGGCCAGTGGCTGTGACAGGTTGTTGAGCAACGTGATCACCCCGACGGTCTTGCCGAAGTCCTGGGGCGGAATGACCCGTTGGCGAATGGTGCGCATGTAGACGTTGAACATCTTGTCGAAACCGACGATCAACAGGAAGCCCAGGACATAGCCCGACAGGTTTGGACTCAGGGCACTGATCACCCCGCCTGCAGCGATCATCGAATAGCCAATTCCCCCTAAGACCCGCAGGGGCAGGGTTACTCGCGCGAGGAGCAACAGGATAAAGATCGTGGTTGCGGCGCCAGCCGCCTGCAAGCCGGCGTAGTGGTCCTTGCCGGCACCGTACTCGCCGATCACCATGGCGGCCGAAGTGGCCAAGGTGACGCCGACAATCAGGTTGACGCCCACCGCCAGCGCGATGATCTTTTTCAGTTCCGCCAGGTTGCGGATATGCCCGAAGGCGATCCGCAGGGGCTGTAGCCAGATGTCCTGGTGCTGCTCGTATACTTCCAGGCTTACCCGGCTGAGTCGTTGCCATACCCGCATGCCCAGGTCGGCGAGCAGGAACAGCGCGGCGACCCACAGCACCACCCAGTGCCATGCCCAGATATCCAACAACAATGCCGCCACCAATGGGCCGAGCACCAGTCCGGTCTGGTCGGCAATTTGCGAATAGGACAAGGTCTTGGTGTAGCTGTAATGCCGGAAGACATACGGCATCAGCACTTCGCGGGCCATGATGCCTTGGGTGGTCAGCACGCCACAGACGGCTGAAAGCACCACGACCCAGGCGATGCCGCCAAAAACGCCGTAGAGCGCCATCGCCAACAGACAAAGCAGCGCCCGATAGACCTGGCTGATATGCAGGATCCTGATCGGCGAATACTTGTCGCACAGGGCGCCGCACATTGGGAAAGCGAGAAAGCGCGGCAGTGATTCGACGAAGAACGCCAACCCGGCCCATGAAGCGCTGTTGGTGGTCTGGAACACTACCAGCGGCACGATGAACAACAGGATCTGGTCCGCCAGCCTCGATAGAAACAGCGAGATGAAAAAAGCCAAGTAATCCTTTCGCATGGAAACATCCTGTGACGAGGCGAAGCGGCGCACGCCACACACACTGACAGAATCAGGCCGGGGATTGAAGCGGGGTCGGCATCGGCTCGACGACGCGCGGTATCAATGCAGGGGTAGGTAGCCCGATGATGCTGTGCTAAGTTACCAAAGGTAGGTTAAACCCCAAAAGCAAGGAGGACAGATAATGTCACTCGATCCTATCCTGTTCATGGGCGGTTCTGGCGCTATCGGCCACCATACTGCCCGGGCGCTGCGCGCCGCTCATCCAGATGTACCGTTGTTGATTGGCGGACGTGACCTTGCGAAGGCCCAACGGGTCGCGAAGCAACTGGGCGGGGCGCAGGCCGTGGCGATCGACGCCGGTGCCGACGACCTGGGCCTCGGCGATCGCGCGGTCAGCGCGGTGGTGGTCTTCTACATGGACCACGCTCTCGCTGGATTGCGCTTTGCGCAGCAGCGCGGGGTGCCGCACCTGAGCATATCTTCCGGCGTTTTCGAGATCGCTCCGGAGATCGCCATGTACATGCATGCGCCAGGCGCATCGCCGATTGTCCTCGGTTATGAGTGGATGGTCGGCGCAACGACGGTGTCGACGTTCAGCGTTGCCCGTGAGTTTGGCCGGATCGACGATATCCGGATCAATGCGCTGGTCGATGAGCAGGACACGGGCGGCCCGACCGTTGCCAGCGATTTCGAACACCTGAACAAAATGCTCCCCGCCGCGCTGACCAGGCGCGGCGGATCATTTGTCTGGCGCGAAGGGGAGGACGCCAAGACGCGCTTCCATGCGCTGGACGGCACGGCAATCGAAGCCACGGGTTTTTCTTCCATTGACGTCGTCGGCCTGGCGGCTGCGACGGGTGCACCGAATGTCCAGTTCAACATTGGCATCGGGGTGAGCTCCAGCAGGCGCCAAGGACGACCCATGTCCACCGAGATCATCATCGAACTCGCTGGCGAGGATCTTCGAGGCAACTCGCTGCGCACCCGTCATGCCGTCGTCCACCCGGCAGGCACTGCGCCGCTGACGGGTCTCTGCGTCGCCATGAACCTTGAGCGCCTGCTCGGGTTGGACGGCCAGCCTGCAACCCCGCCTGGGCTCTACTTTCCCTATCAACTGCTGGATGCCGAGGCGTATCTTGAGCGTTTGCGGGGAGAGGGCGGAGAGATGCGTAGATTGCCGGTGATGTAAGCGCTCCGAGCACGATTCGAAGCTTTGAGTTTATGTGGCGCTTGGGTTCATGAGATGCGAACGAAGCCAGTTATCTGGGCTTTCCGTCATTTCCAACAGCCGCTTTTGTTGCCAGGCCGGCGCACTGGTTGGGAACACCGCCTCGCCCGGCCGGAACCGCGCGAGACCGCAGGCGGCGGCGATGCGTTGACGTTGCTGGCCACGGACCAGCGCTTGCATAAAACTGCATTCGTTCTGGGCCAGTCCCAAGATGTAGCGAGTCCCCACTTGGAAATTTCCGCCATTGGCCTGCCACCAGGCATCGACAGACTGAGGGTTTGGCCAAGGCAGGTTCTCATCGGGATCCATGAGGACATGCGGATCTTCGGGGTTATCGTTCGGGCCCGCATCGAAATCCGGCAAGACGTGTAGCTCCAGATCGAGCAGGGCCAGGTCGGCTCCGGTGATCAGGCTGAAGGCTTCGCCAGCGACACGTGCACAAGGCGCATCGGCCATTTGTTGGATCAACCACGGCACGCTGACCGGATCGCCCAACAGTCCAAGGGCCTGGATGCCGATGCGCCGCTGCCGGGGATCCTGTACCCACTGGCGTATCCAAGCGATGCTCGGTTCGCGCGCCTGCCAAGCCAGCAGCACGCAGGCCGCGCGGTATTGAAACTCGCCTGGTTGCTCGGCGAACAGTCGCAGCGGTTCGAGGGCTTGCTGATCACCCATTTGCGCCGTTGCCCAGTTGGCCCAGAAGCGGGTGGCAGGGTGCATATGCGTTCGGTGGACTTGCAAGGCCTGTGACAGGTCATGCCGGCGCAGCTCACCGGCGGTGCGGGCGGCACGTGCAAGTACGCTGGGATCAACATCGGACAGTCCGGCCAGCAGGACGGCACCGGGGTCGTGGCGGTGCATGCCACACGCCGCCAGGCCGAGACGGCGAAAAAGCGGTTCGGGCGCCGCAAGCATGCGGTCGATCCAGGGCTCTATGCGCGCCCAGTCAAGCCAACCCAAGGCCATCAGATAACCGCGCTCTGTTTCCGCGGCGCTTCGCAAATGCTCGCTGAGCCGCGACAGCGCTTTTGCATCGGCCGCCTCGAAGGCCAGCACCACGCTGGCGAACATTTCGCCGACGGTGTGGGGGCCGAGCTGCTCCAGAAGGGCTTCCAGGCCGGCTGCCCCGGCGATACGCAGGCCATCGAGATGCGCTTCGATACGCTCTTCCAATGCGCCCAGTTCATCCAGGTCGTAGTGGGGCGCGCGCAGTGCGTAGTCGCGCAGGACCGCCAGGAAACCGGCTTCCTCAACGTGCAGGTCGAGCACAACGGGCAGCGTGGTCATTGGCCTTTGATCCGGAAGGGATATTTCGCCTGATCAGTCAATTTGCAGGCACCGCGTCCAGTTCGAACCATCGAACTCCATGACGTCCTTCGGCCCGATGGACCACATGATCCCGTCGGCTGCGCTCAGGTGGTAACAGGTGCCCGGCGCGTCATCGCCAAAATCGACGGGCTTGAGCGTGTCGCCCTCCAGTCGGTAGACGAAATGGGTGGAAGACACATACAGCTGGCCCTGGAAATATTCCATGCCCCAGAGATCTTCCCGTGTGCTGTCGTGCTCGATCACTTCCCATTGATCATTGCGACCACGCAGCAAGGTCCCGAGCTGGCCGCAAGCATAGGCAAAACCGTCCGGCGCGCAGCGCACCTTATAGAGCGCCAGGTTGGTTGGGCTGTTCTGCTGGGTGAAGACGGCACCGTCATATTTCCAGATTTCGCCTTCCCACCCGACGGTATAGATTTCCTGCTCGCTGAAGCCATCGATGGATTCGAAGCTGGTGTCGGTGATGGGGGTGTCGCCAACCTGGGCGCTCTGGTCGATGCATCGCCATTGATCTTCGCCGTCGCGCACGTAGGCTTGGCGGCAGGTGCCTACGGCGTAGGCGCGACCTTTGGCGATGCCGCGGATTTCGCGAAGGGGGCCGCGTTTTGTCGGGTCGACTCCGCAATTGGCAATGGGCGGCTCTTCCTTGACTGCGCCTCCACCGCTGGCTCGCACCGAGCCGTCCGTGCCGAGCGCCAGGTACCGCTCGGCCGGCACGTGGCAGACCGTTCCGGAACAGGCAAGCCAAGGCACTGTGCCGGAATACCAGGTTCCACGGTCAAGTGTGTACAGAATCGACCCCGTGTAGCCTTCGCTGATTGAAAGGTCATTGGTGGTAATCAGGTAGCTGAGATCCGAATATCGAACGACTCCGGTGCCAATGCTGAGTCCACTGAATCGTCGGTCTAGTGCGTCCATCTTTTGGTTTCCTAATAGGATTAGCGACCGCTATCGCTATTGTTATCGCTTGGGCACATCTCGCTGATGGCTTTGTCTCGTTCGTGTTGGTTACTGGTCATGGAGGCCCGTGCATTGATCGGCTTCTCCTTGCCCGAGCTTTTCGCCTGGTCGTGGTAGTTGTTCAACTGGGCTTCCAGGCATTTCTGGGAACACTTGGAGTCCGGAAAGGTTTTCCTGGCCGCCAAGGCCCCTGTCTTCGTGGCCTTGGCCCTTGGCCATTCGCCTTTCGCGTCGGCCGATCTCAGGGCAACCACTCCACGCCGGGTATGCATCTGGCCATGGGTGGCAGTGGTCTGGTTCGGGCCCTCCACGCACATGACCGGCGCCTTGTCGGTTTCGTATTTGCTCCAGCCTGCTTTTGTCGGGTGCTGGTTCCTGGGCTGGCCCGCGAAGGCCGGGCCGTCGGTAAAGGACGCCGAATCGATCAGGTGATCTCCGGTTTGTCCCGGGCAACATCTGTTGGGCTTGTACGGGGCGAGAAAACAGCGCAGGGCCTTTTGGCAACGATCGGCGTTGATGGTCTTGGCCAACGAGGAGTACTCCTTCAGAACGCCGGTATGGGCTGCCATGTACGCAGGATCGTCCGAAAATCCATCGCCCGCTTTCTTCTTGGCGGTATTACGCGTCTTGAGTGCGTCTTTCAGCGTTTTGGTATCCGGGCAGACCACTTTCTTATCGGTGTCGCATGCCTTTTTCAGCCGTTTCCTTTCCCCCTCGCATTGCGTCAGGCCCTCGGCGATTTCCATTCTGTCCGAATAAGGCCAAGGCACTGTATTGCCGGGTTGGGATGCGTGGTTATGGGTGGTCAGGTCCATGTGTCGGACGACGTTCTTGCCCTCGTACTTCACATCCATCGACCAAGAGGTGAAATACACCTTGCCCTTGTTCCGGCTGGTGACAATGCCTTTTTTAGGCGCATTCCCAGCCTCGTCGCCATAGCTGGTCTTGAAGTAGCTCTTGTCCTTGAGCATCACTTCCTTGCCAGTGATCTTGACCGTTCGGGTGCCTTTGGTCGTGTCCTTGGCCATGCCCGTGTTGGGGTAGGGAATGGGCACGCCCAGCGGGGTGGGCGGCGCCTGGGGCGGGGTGAAGCACACGTCTGGAAAACAGGCGATGGATTTGCCGTCCGCCGCCTTGCAGGAAACCTCCATGTTGTTGGCAAACACTTCGTTGGCCATCAGGCAGCCCTCACGATCCGGTAGCTGAGCAGCGCGGCGGCGCGTTCGCCGGCGTCGTTGCCAAGGTGGCAGAAGATGTTCGGCCCTTCGCCATAACCCTTGCGACTGGCGGCCAGCGCCACGGCAAGCATCGCCGGGCCGATGGCAGCGCCCACCTCGCCGATGCAGTCGGCCGGGTGCCAGAGATGGAAGAATTCCTTGCGCACCCGCAGGCTGCGGCTCAGGGCCAGCGACGCCTCCTTGAAGTAATACTGTTCGCCGGAAATGTCCGTCAGGCGGTAATCCATCTGTTCGAGCCCGCAGCCGGCTTCTCCCAATGCCACGCGCACGGCTTGGGTCAGGCCTTCGGCACGCAATGGCAGGTCTTCGGATTCCACCGTGGCCGGTTCCACACCGAAACCCAGGCCGATGCAGGTCAGTTGCGGCGCTTCTGCGGCGATGGGAGCGGCCAGCACCACCGCTGCGGCGCCTTCGCCGGGGATGAAACCATTGGAGTTTTCGCTGGTGAGCAAGCGTTCGCGTTGCTCGAAGGCGGCCAGGGTAGGGCCGCAAAGCAGCGAATCGACGCCAGCGACCAGCACGTGGCGATGACCGTCCTGGTAGATCAACGTCCGCGCATTGAGCAGGGCCACGGCCGCACTGACCCGGCCCCTCGGAATAATGATGGAGTCGGGATGAAAACGCAGGCCCAGCTCAGCCTCGATGTCATGCAAGAGCGCTATGTCGAGGCCGTCCAGGCGCCCGGGACGCTCGGCTTCAGCCACGCCCAGCAACAGCGGAATCTTTTCCGGCGAAATCCCAGGAAGGCTTTGTAACGCCTCGGCGATGGCGAGCGCGGCCATCTTGATCAGCTTCGTGCGGCCGCGCCAGGGCTGCTCCAACGGCACGCTGGCGCCGATGATCCACTCGCCGGCGCGGTCGATGAAACGGGTTTCCTGAAAGTGGTCGATGGCACAGCGAATTGCCGCGCAGCTCGCCGGAGCGCTTAGGCCGACGGCACTGACCATCCCCGAGCCGATGATGCACAGGGCGGCCATCAGTGCGCGTCCTCGGCTGCCCGTTTGGCTTTGACCAGGGCATCGAGCGACGGGTAGTAATCCTTGCCGAGTCCACGAGCGCGCCACCAGGCCTTGGGCATGGTGCCGACGAGCACTTGGGCAATCTCAAAGATGTTGCGCCGCAGCGGACGGGCGATGCGCCAGGTCAACTGCACCTGGCGGGCATCGGTGTCGATCAGCAGGGTGTCGATCAGCGCCGGCACCGTTTCATGAAGGCCTTCCTTGCGGAAAAAGGTCACTGGCACGTCCATCTGTGGAATGCGAAAACTTGTTCGTTCCTGCGGGGTCAGGTTCAGCAACAGCACCTCTTCGCCGCCGCGCAAGTAATCGGTTTGCTGATCGACAGGCGCGGCCTGGAAGTAACGGTTATCGAAATCCGTTGGCAAGAACGGAAAGCTGTCGGCCAACCACGCATCGTCATAGGTGCCTGCAAAACGGGCGCGTTGTGGCCAACTGCGGCCAATGGGACCGAGGGCCATCGGGTGGAAGTCGCCGGACGGCGAGTCGATGGGCTTGCCCAGCTCCTCGGTGTTGGGCATTGGCCTGCCGACTATGTCGATGTCATCGGTGCCGCCTGGGTACCAACCGCAACCGCTCGGGTTCTGCGGATGGCAATCAAGCATTTCCGGCATGTTCGCGAGGGTGCGGGAGCCACCGAAGGCTTGGGCGTAGGTGATGTCCTGCTCCGTAAAAGCCAGGGGTTCACCGGGCGACAGGCCCATCAATCCCGGCTGCCATTGCCGTGGGCCCAGCACCGAAAAGGCTTTGCTGACCCGGCCGACACGAAGGCCTGCCGTCAACTGGGGCATGGGCCGTCCACCCGGCGCATAGGCTTTGCCACACACCAGCACATCGCAGAATGGCTTGAACGGGGCGAAGTCCATTTCCTGGCGTGGGGCGCTGAGGCCCGGCTCGCCGAGAAAGGTGTCAGCCATCAGCAAGGGTTGCTGAATGTCTGCGAGGTTCGCGGCGCGGCCATCCAGCGGCAGATCGAACGTGCCCTTGGCCACGACGACCAAGGATTCGCGGCCGTCAGGTGCCATGCCCAGGGTATAGGCGACTTGCAGTTGGCTGGCGTTGAGCGGTTCCATCGCGCGACTACCTGTCTAGTTGATCTGCACCGAACCGCCCTTGATGCGGTTGACCCCGCTGGAGCGACTGGAGAGGTAGGTGCCGCGGATGATCACCTTGCCCGCACGGGTCAGGGTGATGCTGGCCTTGCCACAGCGCAGGACGATTTCCCGCTCCGCGCAGAACTCCAGGCGCTCGCCGTCCAGGTGGGCCACGGCGGGCACCGCAGTATCCGGCAAGCGCTGGATGCGACCGATCACCAGCGGCCGGGCAAGGTCGCCGGCCTCGAACATCAAGGCGACCTGGACACCAATGTCCTCCCGCGTCAGCGGCGTGGTAGTGCGCGCGACGAGGCCCGCATCGGCGGGGCAGCCGGGGAAAGCAACCACCGGGGCCTGTGCCGTGGGCACATCCAGCAGCACGCCAATCACCACGCCGTCGACGCGCACCGAAGGGGCAGTGGAGGATTGCGGAAAATGATATTCAACGCTCATGACGCCCACTCCGTGGCTAGTTCTGCAGGATCTTCTGGCCTTTGACGACCACGTTCTTGTTGGCCTTGATGTTGATGGCACCGGAGCCGTCGATGGTGATGTTCTTGCCGCTGATCACAATGCTGCCGTCTTTTTTCAGGGTGATGCTGGCCGCGCCCGTGGTCAGGCTGATCGAGTCGCCGGCGTTGAGGGAGAAATGCTTGCCCACGTCCAGGCTGTCGTTCTGCTTGATGCCGGTGCTGCGGTTTTGCGCGACGTCCCGGGATTCGTTCTGGCCGATCCGCGTGCCCTGGTTGCCATTGATCTCGATTCCTTCGTTGCCCTGGACCGTCTCGTTGCGGTTGCCAGAGATGCCGATGGTCTCGTTGCCACCGACGTCTTCCGTGCGATTGCTGGCGATGCTGATTTTCTCGTTGGCGCCGACCTTTTCCGTGCGGTCCGCACCGATGGTGATGGTCTCGTTGTTGCCAACGCGCTCGGTGCGATTGGCGCCTATGGTGATCTTCTCGTCATTGCCGACGTCCTCGGTACGGTCGACGCCGATGGAAATCGTTTCGTTGTTGTCGACCCTTTCCGTGCGGTCGTGTTTGACGCGTACGGTCTCGTCATTGTCGATGGTTTTGCTGCGGTCATGCCCGACCCAGTGGGTCTCGTCGTTCTCGACCTCGATGTCCTGGTTCTTCTCGGCATGGATGAACAGTTGCTCCGCACCTTTCTTGTCTTCCATGCGGATTTCATTGAAGTTGGCCTGGGTGCCGTCCTTGCTTGAGCGGCTTTTCACCCCGCTCTGGGTGGCATTGGCCGGCAACTTGTAGGGCACCGTCTGCTCGGCGTTATAGACGCGGCCGGTGATGATCGGCCGGTCCGGATCCCCTTCGAGGAAGCTGACGATGACTTCCTGGCCGATCCTCGGAATCTGCACCGAACCCCAATTCTTGCCGGCCCAGGCCTGGGATACGCGAATCCAGCAGGAGCTGTTTTCGTTGGACTGGTCATGGCGGTCCCAATGGAAATGCACTTTGACCCGGCCGTATTGGTCGGTCCAGATTTCCTCCCCACCGGGTCCGACCACCACGGCAGTCTGGGGGCCGCGAACGATGGGCATGGGTGTGAGGGGCAGGGGACGGAAGACCTGGCTGGCATCCATGCAGTCCAGTTCGCTGACGAACTGTTCGGCCAGGTCCGGTTGGCCGCTTTCATAGGCCTCCTGGCGGATCTGATAGCGGGCGATGACCACCAGGTATTCGCGGTTCTGGTCCGCGCGGTCGTAGCCGGTCAGCGTGAACAAATGGCCGCAGCCCAGCCCGCGGGCGCGACCGCGCAACTGCACGCGCTCGAACTGGCTGTGAATGGCTTCAATACGGGTACGCGCGTAGTGGTCGCCGTCGTTGCTTTGGACGTATTCACCGGGATAGTCATAGAGCGGGTATTCGCCGTTGCTGTGATTGCGCGGCACACTGGAGCGCACCTCGAGGCTGGCGCGGGGACGCAAAAAATCGTAGTCGTTCAGCGCCAGCGAACCAGGCTGCACCTCCCGGGCCATTTGCCAATCATAGAAATGATCGCGCTCGCGCATCTGCCGATCGGGCGGGTAGAAGGGCACCGAGGCATAGTCCGCCGCCGTGGAGTGCGCGCCGTAGGCGTCGGCCAGGACCAGGACATGACGGGCCTTCTCATGGCGGAAGTAGTAATAGATGCCTTCCTGCTCCATCAGCCGGCTGACGAAGTCGAAGCTGGTCTCGCGGTACTGCACGCAGTATTCCCACTCGCGGTAGCTGCCGCTCAGGCTGTCTTCGAAGTCCGAGAAACCGAGGTCACGGAGCACTTGCTTGATGATGTCCGGCACGGTCTTGTTCTGGAAAATCCGGCAATCGGAGGTGCGCGTGAGCAGCCAGAACCAGGGACGCAGGCTGACGCGGTACCCGGCGAATTGGCCGTGGCCCGTCAACTGCCGGCAATTGCTGACGATGCCGTGGAAGTAGCGCTTGCCGCCGTCGTATAGCTCGAGGGTCAGGCCCATCGGCTTGCCGAGCAACTGGTCGAACTGGATCGCGCGGTTTTCCGAGGTGAGGTCCAATTCGTAGTGGAACAACCGCCCCAGCTCTTCATTGCCATCCATGCCTTGCAACAACAGGGTGTCCGCGCCGAGGGGGCTGTCGACCTGGACCAGGCGATTGTTCTGGGTGATTGCCATCACGGCTTCCAAGCTGCGCGGATCACCGCCAAGGGCCCGGTGCCCGGTCGCAACGGCTCGGTAGTCAGGTGGGCGGCGTGCAGGAACGTGGCGTTTTGATCAAATCGAAGAACATCCACCACAGAGGTGATCTCCCTATCAGTCTCGAATCATTCAAGGCGCGCACGCAAAACTCCTTTTACGTGCAGATGGCATGTGGAATTGGTTATAGCAGTCATTCCTGGAAACTGCCTATAGGACGGATGACCTAGGCATATAAGCTGATGGCCCCTCGAAAGTCCTCAAATCCATCGTTAAATGCCAGAATCTCCCTGTCAGATCGTTTTGGAGATCACCATGCTTCACGCATTCGAACAACGGCTCGACCCTTTCCCGCCCGATGAAGTCCCACCGCCACCCGACGGTCTGGCCCGGTTCCTGTGGGCCTGCACCCGGGGCGCTCGCGGTTACATCCTGGCGTTCGCGCTGCTCAGCGCCGGCGTGTCGATCTACGAAGCCTGGCTGTTTTCTTTCCTCGGGCAAGTGGTGGACCTGCTTTCCACCTGGCAGTCAGGTGGCGATGCGGCCGGGCAGGAAAGCCGGGTGTTGTGGGGGATCGGCATCATGCTGGTCACCAGCATTGGCCTGGTCGCGTTGCGCACGATGGTCCAGCACCAGGTCTTGGCGATCAACCTGCCGTTGCGGCTGCGCTGGGATTTTCATCGGCTGATGCTGCGACAAAGCCTTTCGTTCTTCTCCGACGAGTTCTCCGGCCGGGTCACCACCAAAGTGATGCAGACGGCGCTGTCGGTGCGCGAGGTGCTGTTCACCCTCATCGAGATCATTCCCGGGATCGGCGTTTACTTCATCGCAATCATCGCGTTGGCTGGCGGCTTTGACCTGAAGTTGATGCTGCCTTTCATTGCCTGGGTGGTCCTGTTCGGTGTTGCCATGCGCTACTTCGTGCCGCGCCTGGAGAAAGTCGGGCAAGAACAGGCCAATGCGCGGTCGTCGATGACCGGGCGTATCTCCGACGCCTACACCAACATCACCACGGTGAAGCTATTCTCCCATTCCAAGCGCGAAGCCCATTTCGCCCGCGCCGCCATGGAGGATTTCAAGCAGACCGGTTTTCGCCAGATGCGCCTGGTCAGCCAGTTCGAGATCGTCAATCAGGCATTGGTGGTCGCGTTGATCATGGGCTCAGGCGGTTATGCCCTGTGGCTGTGGCATCAAGGCGAAGTGGGCACTGGCGCCGTCGCGGCGATTACGGCCATGGCGTTGCGCATCAATGGCATGTCGCACTGGATCATGTGGCAAATGACCTCGCTGTTCGAGAACATCGGCACCGTGCAGGATGGCATGGCGACCCTCACCCGTGGCCCCAAGGTGCAAGATAAACCAGACGCCGGCGTGCTGGTCACCACCGGTGGCGCGGTGACCTTCGACAACGTGAGCTTCAACTACAACGGCGAACGCCAGGTCCTCGATGGATTGAGCCTGAGCATTCGCCCGGGCGAAAAAATCGGCCTGGTGGGACGCTCCGGTGCCGGAAAATCAACGCTGATCAACCTGCTGCTACGCTTCTACGACGTGGACAGCGGCGAGATCCGGATCGACGGGCAGAACATTGCCCATATCACCCAGGACAGCCTGCGTAGCGCCATCGGCATGGTCACCCAGGACACATCGCTGCTGCACCGGTCCATCCGTGACAACATCGCCTATGGCCGACCTGACGCGACGGACGAACAAATCCGCAGTGCCGCAGCCAGTGCCCAGGCCGATGGATTCATCAATCAACTGAGCGACAAGCAAGGCCACTCCGGCTACGACACCCTCGTCGGTGAACGTGGCATCAAGCTTTCCGGCGGCCAGCGCCAACGCATCGCCATCGCCCGGGTGATGCTCAAGAATGCCCCGATCCTGCTGCTGGACGAAGCCACCAGCGCACTGGATTCAGAAGTCGAAGTGGCAATCCAGGAAAGCCTCGATGAAATGATGAAGGGCAAGACCGTGATCGCCATTGCCCATCGCTTGTCGACGATCGCGGCCATGGACAAGCTCATCGTCATGGATGAAGGGCGGATCATCGAGCAGGGCACCCACGCCGAATTGCTCGGCAAGAATGGTACGTATGCGCGGCTTTGGCATCATCAGAGCGGCGGGTTCCTGGGTGAGGATCAGGGTGTGGTTGAGGCGGTGGAGTAGGTGAGGGCGCTAGCCCCGTTTACCTGGCCAGCACATCACTTCTGCACAACCGCCACCCGACGACCGCTCAGGTAACACAGCAGCCCACCCATGGCGGTCAATGCGCTCAGGGCATAGAACATGGTCGGGGCCGGGGTGTGCAGCAGCAGATAGCCGCAGATCACCGGGCTCAGGGCGCCACCGAGGGCTGCGAGGTTTTGCGCGCCGTAGTAGCTGCCGCGCAGTTCTTCCGGGGCCAGCGTGTCGACGAACAGGAATTCGGCCGGGTAGATGATCATCTCACCGAGGGTGAAGATGAACATGGCCACGCACCAGGTCAGCATGTCGTCCGCCAGGCTGAAGCCGACCAGGCCCAGGATGAACAGGCCGGTGCCTGCGGCGATCCAGTGGCGCAGCTTTTCGCGGTCGAGGAACCGGCCGATCTGGTATTGCAGCAGGATGACCGTGATGGCGTTGCAGGCGAGCAGGGCGGCCATGATTTGCAGCGCGCGTTTGGAATCGTGGGTCACCAGCAGGTACTGCGACAGATAGAGGGTGAAGCGGCCGTGTACGACGGTGCTGAGCAGGCAGCCGCCGGTGAACATGATCAGGGTGCGGTCGTTTTTCAGGGTCTTCAATGTCTTGAGGAAACTGGGCGGTGGCGCCAGGGCCGGTTTTGATGCTGTGTCGCTGGGGATGCCGGTCATCAGGAAGATGCTCGCAAACGCGATGCCTCCGGCAATCAGGAAAGGCGCGATCGGATAGACACCGGCAATCACCACGCCGAGCATGGGGCCGGTGGCGTAGCCGATGTTGGTCAGGGTGTAGCGCAGGGAAAACGCCTTGGCGCGCTGGCCGATGGGCAGGTTTTCGCTGAGGATCGCTTTGGAGCCGATCAGGAACAGCGCGGACGCCGTCTCGGTGATGACGACGGTCAGGGTAGTCAGGTAGAGGTTTTCGGCAAAAGTCAGCAGGACGAAGCCGATGGCGCTGGAGAGCATCGCCAGGATCAGCAACCGGCGCTTTTCCAGGCGGTCGATGATGTAGCCGCCGTAGAGGGCCAACAGGGTGGCGGTGAACACCGCGATGCCGAGCAGCAAGCCGACGTCCTGTTGGTCCAGGCCCAACTTGTCGCTCAGGAACAGCGTGAGCAAAGGGCTGGTAATGGCGCGGCTGACGACGATGGTCAGTGACACGATCATCAAGCGTCGAATAACGAGCGAGTAAGTGGCCACGGTGATGCAAATGTCCTTATTCAGATGTTGGCGTGCGCCGCGATGATCCGCGAACCGGAGCCAGAGTGATCAAGCCAGCCACCGTTCCAGTGTGCGAACGGATTCCAGCTGTTCAATGCAGCGCAGTTCTTCCATCAGTCCAGCCGCCTGCTCCGGTGGCATCACCCGCGTCGCCAGGTCGAGAAACTTCTCCTCCAGGACCCCATCACCCAGTGGATTGCCTGGCGCACCCAATGGCACGTCTACGCACAGGCTCGCCTGCCGACCGTCCACGGTCCGCAGCGTGACCAGCGGCTCGCCATCCTCGGACAGTAGCGGGTCAACTTCAAGGTGGATGCGCGACATCCATTGGCCCATGCATGGATCGTTGCGTTGCAGGTCGTTGTAGGCCTGCAACCGGCAATGCCCTTGCACCAGTCGCGCGGCCAAGGCATAGGGCAGGCTCATTTGCGCGCCGGCAAGGGTAGTGACATCTCGGCCGCCACACATGTCGTGAAGAAATCCGCTCAGCGAAACGTGTATGTCTTCAACCTGGTCGAGTCGTACGTTCAATTGACCCAGCAGCAGGCCCAGGGCGTCGATGGCCGAATGAGTGCCTCGGCACGACGCGTAGGGTTTGATCGAGCAGCGAGCGAGCTTCCAGACCACGCCGAGACCTGCATTCAGCGCTTCGGGCTTTGACGTTGCCAGAGCCAGGGTTTTCAGGAAACCACCCCAGACGTCGTCGAACAATTGCGTCGGGCCGGTGATGCCTTGCTGGGCAAATCGCGCTGCCAGCAGGCCACCTTCCGCGGCACGTCCGCTGTGCAGTTTCTTGCTTTGCGAGCCGTCATGGATGAACGCCCACAAGCCGCCGCTGAAACTGCCGGCAATGCCCAGGGCCGCAGAGGTCTGGCGCACATCCAGGCCGAGGATGCGTGCGCAGGCGGCGGCTGCCCCGAACACGCCGCAGGTTGCGGTGGAATGCCAACCGGCGCCGTTGTGGGCGGAATAACCGCCGCAGGCTTCGAGCACCCGACGGCCCACTTCGTAGCCGATCACTACGGCATTGATGAATTCGCGACCACTTACAGGCTGGGAAAGCAGTGTCATTGCTGCCATCACTGCTGGCAGGACGACCGCACCGGAGTGATCGCAACCACCAGTGTCGTCCAGCTCCAGGGCATGGGCGGCGACGCCGTTGAGCATCGCCGCCTGGGACGCGCAAACCTTCACGCCAGTGCCCCAGACCGGGACTTTTCCTGCTTCACCGACGAAGACCTTGCGGGCCTGTTCGGCGACACCGCTGTCGGCGCCGGCCAGCGCGGCGCCGAAGGTATCAAGGATGTGCCGCTTGGCTTGTGTCACCAACGCAGGTGGTAAGTCTTCGGATCGCAGGTCCACGCAGAATTGCGCCAGGCGTAGCAAGCGTTCGCTCATGAAAGATAGCCCCCTGAAACATCGCCCCGATAATGCCGCTCATAGACCGACGCCGGATGGTCCTCGGCCACCGGCGCTGCGGTTGCTGCCCACCACTGCGCGACCTCGGCGCCCGTGGCGATCCACACGTCATCGTGTTGTTGGATGCCCTTGATCAATTCACGCAGCACGCCTATCCGTCCTGGCGTGGCGATGATTTCCGGGTGCAGGCGGAGCACGTAGCAAAGGCCAAACCGGTGGAACCCGGCGAAGTCCATCTGCAGGTTGCCCAAGGTGTGGCTGTAGGAGGCGATCCGCGATTGTGCGGGTGGCACCGCCGGGCTCAGGTTGAAGGCGAAGTAGGGCTCGTCTTCGAGCTCATAATGCAGCGGCACCTCGATCACGCCAGGTGCAGTCGGGTGGGCGAATGGCAAGTCATCGCCGCGCCACGACGAGGACCAGCGAATGCCCTGGTCTTTCAAGGCCTCGATGAACCCCGGCGCGCCATTGCCCGCCGGGATTCGAAAGCCGACCGGGCGTTGGCCGGTCAGCCTGGCCAGGGTTTCGCAGCCCTTGGCGATGTCGTCGCTTTGCGCCGCCAGGTCCAGTGTGTCGTAGTCCTGATGGCAATAGCCGGCGCAGGCGACTTCATGGCCGTCGGCCAGGATCGCCTGGATGTGCCCGGGGTTTTCCTCGGCAACGATACCGGGAACGAACCAACTGCTGGGGACGCCGAGTTCCTGGAGCAGGTCGAGCAACCGCTCGACGCCGCGTTGGGTGCCGTAGCGCCACACTGACAGGGTCTTGTCACGTCCGGCGACTTCCGGGGCCTGCGTGAGAATGCCGTGGATGTCGTTGTAATCCACGGTCAATACCACGGCGCAGCGATGGCCGTTCGGCCAAATTGGCGAATCAGCCATGATGATGCTCCTTGAGCCACCACTGGGCGACGTCACGGCAGGTGGCGAACCACACGTCATCGCGGGTGCGCATGTGTTCGAAGAGTTTTTCCAGCAGCAGGATGCGGCCCGGCTTGCCGGTAATCTTGGGGTGGAAGAGGGTGGTCAGGCATAAGCCTTCGTCCATGGCGCCGTCGTATTCGCGGCACCAGTTATCCAGGGTCAGCGCGTAACTCGCCGTGCGATCCAGCCCGGAAGGGAAGTTCGGCGCGCGGGTGTAGGCCAGGGAGGCGTAGTCGTCCATTTCCCAGCGGCCGGGGATTTCCACCAGCGGCCTATCGAACCCCGGCACGTTCACCAGGTACGGCCGGTCATCGCCGCGCATGCTGCTGGAGTAGGTCACACCGGCCTCGACCAGCATGGCCGGGGTTTCGACGCGCCAGTCGCCGGACGGCGTACGGAAGCCTTCGGCGCGGATATTCAAGTGCTTCCAGAACACCTCGCGAGAAATGTTCATCACGTCCTTTTGCTGTTCCAGCGTCAGGGCGTAGAACGATTCGTGCTTGTAGCCGTGATATGCCACCTCATGGCCGCGCTCGACGATCGCCTGGCACTGTTTAGGCCAGTTCTCCACGACCCAGGCCGGGACGAAGAATGTCGTCGGGATACGGAACTCATCCAGCAGATCAAGCAAGCGTGGCAGCGCCCGGTAAGGCCCGTAGCCGCCGAAGCCGAAGTATTCGGGCTTGCGCCAGATCGAGCCGTTGAGCATGGCATCACCGGTCGGGCCATCGAGATCGAAGGCCAGGGCGAGGCAGGCTTTGTAGTTGTCAGGCCAGGTGGGTTGGGTTGAGGAGGACATCTGTAGTGCTCCAATAATCTTTCAAATACACAACCCATCCCTGTGGGAGCGAGCTTGCTCGCGATGAAGCCGGCACATTCAACATCTGCGCCGGCTGATACACCGCTTTCGCGAGCAAGCTCGCTCCCACATTGGATTCAGGTTGCCTGCGCTATCACTTCCCGGCGTTGATCGTCACCGTCTTGATCGCACCCAGCTCCAAGTCCCACTTCTTGAGAATCACCTGGTAGCTGCCGTCATCGATCATGCTTTGCAGCGCAACCTTCACCGCCTCGCTGAGCTCAGGTTTCTTCTTGCTCACGCCCATCCCGCTGTACTGCTCGGAGATTGGCAGGCCCACGGTCTTGTACATGTCCTTTTCCTGGGTCTTGAGGTACGGCAGGGTTTCGCTGCCTTGCATGGCCGCGTCGATGCGGCTCTGGCGCAGTTGCGCAC
>Ga0307412_10000567_pt1 | contig 21911 bp, 10 predicted proteins | sample DK1Cmetagenome_3_FD_203823 | JGI IMG/M metagenome (GOLD analysis project Ga0307412, IMG submission 203823) | Maize rhizosphere microbial communities from greenhouse at UC Davis, California, United States - DK15-C-1 | ecosystem: Host-associated > Plants > Roots > Rhizosphere > Soil | place: USA...
GGACGGGGTGGAGAAGATCAACATCGGCGCGCTGGGCAACATCGTGCGCCAGCTGCATTTCCACGTGATCGGCCGCCACGACGGCGATCCGGCGTGGCCGGGACCGGTCTGGGGCAGTGGCCCGGCGCACCGCTATGAGCCGGCCGCGCTGGACCAGCATGTCGCCTACTGGAAGGAACGGCTAGGATATCCAGCCCATTCCTGAGCCAGTGCCGACCCGATGCGATTCAATATCGTCGCCGCCATCCTGCTGATCCTGATCGGCCTGTTCATGCTGGCCAGCAACCTGGGCTGGACCAACCTGAACCTGTCGCGCCTGCTGTTGACCTGGTGGCCGCTCGGCCTGGTGGCCGTAGGCATCGCGATCCTGTTCGGTCGCGGCAAATAAGGTAGCGCCGGGCCATGCCCGGCGAACGCAGCGCGCGGACCCACAAACGGAAACGCCGGGCATGGCCCGGCGCTACCGATACGCGCTGACGCAAGCTGTCAGGTGCGCGGCAGGGTCACGCCGGTCTGGCCCTGGTACTTGCCGCCGCGGTCCTTGTACGAGGTCTCGCACACTTCATCGGACTGGAAGAACAGCATCTGCGCCACGCCTTCATTGGCGTAGATGCGCGCCGGCAGCGGCGTGGTGTTGCTGAATTCCAGGGTCACGTGGCCTTCCCACTCCGGCTCCAGCGGGGTCACGTTGACGATGATGCCGCAGCGCGCATAGGTGCTCTTGCCCAGGCACACCACCAGGGTGTCGCGCGGAATGCGGAAATACTCGACCGTGCGTGCCAGCGCGAAGCTGTTCGGCGGAATGATGCACTCGTCACCGACGATATCGACGAAGCTGCCCGGATCGAAATGCTTGGGGTCCACGATCGTCGAGTTGATGTTGGTGAACACCTTGAACTCGCGCGAGCAGCGCACGTCGTAGCCGTAGCTGGAAGTGCCGTAGCTGACGATGCGCTCGCCGTTGGCCTGCTTGACCTGCCCGGCCTCATACGGCTCGATCATGCCGTGCTGTTCGGACATCCGGCGGATCCAACGGTCACTCTTGATGCTCATGCTCTGTCCTGGGTGCGAGGGGGCGCGAGGATTCTAGCAGGGGGCCGGGCGTCGCCGCCGCAGCCCCCAGCGGGCCCTTACAGCAGCGAGGACAGGATCGGGATCGAAGCGCGCGGGCGCTTGCCCACTTCCTCGACCAGACGCTGGGCGGCACGGTGGTAGGCCTGGGCCGCCGCCGATTCCGGCTGCGCGGCGGTGATCGGGGTACCGGCATCGCCCTGCTCGCGGATGCCGATCTGCAGCGGCAGCGACCCCAGCAGCGGCACGCCGTACTGCGCCGCCATGCGCTCGCCACCACCCTCGCCGAACAGGTGCTCCACATGCCCGCAGTTGCTGCAGGTATGCACGGCCATGTTTTCGACCACGCCCAGCACCGGCACCTCGACCTTCTCGAACATCTTCAGCGCCTTCTTCGCATCCAGCGTAGCGATGTCCTGCGGCGTGGTGACGATCACCGCGCCGGCCAGCGGGATCTTCTGCACCAGGGTCAGCTGGATGTCGCCGGTGCCCGGCGGCAGATCGATCAGCAGATAGTCCAGGTCGTCCCACAGCGTGTCTTCGAACAGCTGGGTCAACGCCGCCGTCGCGCGCGGTGCGCGCATGATCAGCGGCGTTTCGTCCTCGACCAGATAACCGATCGACATGGTGTCCACGCCGAAGGCCCGCATCGGCTCGATGCTCTTGTTGTCCGGGCTTTCCGGGCGACCGGACAGGCCGAGCATCGCCGGCACGCTGGGGCCGTAGATATCGGCATCAAGCACGCCTACTCGCGCCCCCAGCTGCTGCAGTGCGACGGCCAGGTTGACCGCCGTGGTCGACTTGCCCACGCCACCCTTTCCCGAGCCCACCGCGATCACGTTGCGGATGCGCGCATGCGGCGCCAGTCCCTTCTGCACCTGGCTGGCATGCGGACGACGGGAAGAACTGTTCACTGCGGGCTCCGGGTGAATCGACAAGAAGAACCCAACATCATACTAGCTGGACGTACGCTGACTGAAATTCAGGATTGCTACAGATTCGTGCACAGATTGTTAAGTTCATGTTACGTTCGCTAAGCACTGGTTTTGGGCTGCGTTGCTGGATCTACGGCACGCACGATGGCGCATGCGCAGTGCCGTACTCGTATTTGCTCTCTGAACGGAACTACATGAAAGACCTTCGCAATTCTGCACGTCGCAACACCCTCGCTGTCGCCTTGATCTCCGCCCTGGTTGCCGCCTCGCCGGCAATGGCCCAGGACAAGGCCACCAATCTGGACAAGATCACCGTCACCGGCTCGCTGATCCCGCAGACCCAGGTCGAGACCCAGACCCCGGTCATGACCATCAGCGCTGAAGCCATCCAGTCGCGCGGCTTCAACAGCGTCGCCGAGGTGCTGCAGCAGTCCTCGCTGACCACCGGCGGCATCCAGGGCGGCCAGACCTCCGCTTCGTTCACCCAGGGCGCTGAAGCCGCTGGCATGTTCGGCCTGAATCCGGGTTACACCAAGTACCTGATCAACGGCCGCCCGATGATGTCCTACCCGGCGCTGTACAACGGCGGCGACGCGTTCAACAACATCAGCGGCATTCCGATCGACATCGTCGAGCGCATCGAAGTCCTGCCGGGTGGCCAGTCCTCCCTGTACGGTTCGGATGCGATCGCCGGCGTGGTCAACATCATCCTGAAGGACCACATGGAAGGCGGCAGCCTGTCCGTGCGTGGCGGCACTTCCACTGAAGGCGGCGGCAGCAGCTTCCGCGTCAGCGGTGCACACGGCTTCTCGGCACTGGACGACCGCTTCAATGCACTGGTCAACGTGCAGATCGAAAGCAGCAACCCGATCTGGGGCTACCAGCGTGACCTGACCAAGCAGAACAACGCGAACGGCTACACCGCGCAGCTGCCGTCGAACGACTTCGCCGTCATCGACGCCAAGACCAATGCGCTGTACATGATGGACCCGAGCAACTGCGCCAACGTTGCCGGCCAGTTCGACGGCACCACCGTGCTGGCGAACCGCCCGACGGGCCAGTCCTGCGGCTCGGTCTTCGGCGCCGGCTACAAGACCCTGAAGAACGGCAAGGACAGCGGCCAGTTCTACTCGTCGATGACCTTCGACGTGAACGACAACTTCCAGCTGTTCGCCGACGTGCTGTACAGCAAGGAAAAGACCGAATACACCTCGGGCTCGAACTACCTCTGGTGGGGCACCAAGAGCACCATGGGTGGCTTCTATGACCAGGCCTCCGGCAAGCTGGTCAACCTGCAGCGCGCGTTCGCTCCGGAAGACATCGGCGGCGAAGGCTACAAGGGCATCCTGAACAACGACAAGAGCCGTGCCTACCAGGTCACCCTGGGCGGCAAGGGTGCGGTCGGCAACTGGGACTACAGCCTGAGCTTCACCCGTGGCGAATACCGCCTGGATGAGAGCAAGTTCCAGCGCTTCGGCAATGCCATCAACAGCTACTTCGCCGACAAGGTGCTGGGCCCGCAGCTGGGCACCCAGGATGGCTTCGGCATCTACAACACCAACTGGGGCGCGTTCTACTCGCCGATCTCGCCGGAAGATTTCGCTGGCTTCACCGGTTACACCACCAACCACAGCCGCACCTGGCAGAACCTGGCACGCGCGCAGGTCACCAACGGCTCGCTGTTCTCGCTGCCGGGCGGTGATGCCGGCCTGGCCGTGGTCGTCGAAGGCGGCAGCGAAGGTTGGGACTACAGCCCCGACCAGCGCCTGCTGGACGGCGACGTGTGGGGCTCGTCGGCTGTTGCCGGCAACGGCCATCGCAGCAACTACGCGGTGACCAGCGAGCTGCGCATGCCGCTGCTGGAGTCGCTGACGGTGACCGCTTCCGGTCGCTATGACGCCTTCAAGATCGCCGACAACACCGTCGACAAGGCCACCTACAGCGTGGGTGTCGAGTTCCGTCCGATCGAAAGCCTGCTGTTCCGCGGCAAGTACGGCACCGCCTTCCGCGCGCCGACCCTGCCCGACGCGTTCCAGGGCCGCAGCGGCTATTACGCTGCCAACTCCACCGACTACTACCGTTGCGGTGAGCTGGGCTACGTGCCGGGCAACACCGACGCCTGCCGCTACGCAGACAGCGTCTCGGTCTACTCCGAGCGTGCCGGCAACCCGGACCTGGAGCCGATCACTGCCGACGTCTGGAACGCGGGCATCGTCTGGGCGCCGATGGCGAACCTGTCGATCTCGGCCGACTACTACAACTGGAAGATCGAGAACGAAGTCGATACGGCCAGCACCGACCAGCTGCTGCTGGCCGAGTACTACTGCCGCAACGGCCTGCCGAACGGCTCCTCGGCCACCTGCCAGAACGTGGCTGACTGGGTCGTGCGCGATTCGGCCGGCAACCTGAGCTCGCTGTACACCCCGAAGATGAACGTGGCCCGCCAGAACCTGCAGGCCGTGACCGTCGGCTTCAAGTACCTGCAGGACATCGGCCGCTTCGGTTCGCTGCAGTTCTCGGGCAACTACACCAACATGCTGAAGCGTGAAGTGCAGGCGCAGCCGGGCGAGGACTTCCAGGACCTGCTGGGCAACCCGAAGTCGATGTGGAACTACGACAGCTACGCCAAGGTCCGTTCCGACGCGTCGGTGGCCTGGTCGCTGGACAAGTGGACCACCACGCTGTACGCGAACTACATCGGCCACACCCCGAACTACCTGGCGGGCCTGAACGGCTACGAGTACACCCATGGTGCGTCGGGTTACAAGGCAGGCAAGTGGGCTTCGTACACCACTTACAACCTGAGCGTGAACTACCGCGTGCAGGATGACCTGACCCTGTCGCTGATGGTCAACAACGTGTTCAACAAGATGCCCGAGCAGCAGGCTCACAGCTACCAGGGCACCTCCGGCACGCCGTTCAACAACTACCTGTACAACGTCTACGGCCGCACCGTGTACGTGCAGGCCAAGTACGACTTCGGCAAGTAATCCCGTCGATTTCCGGGTTTGATTCCGGACCAGGCCCCGCTTCGGCGGGGCCTTTTTTTTGGCGAGGCATGTGCGGCGATCGCCGCGGGAACATCTCGATTGTTAAATATCCGGACATTTACTGGATATTCATTAAGCCAAACTCGGCAAATTCGTACCAATATTGCAATTAATTGTTTTTAAAGAAATTTTTATTAACTCCCAACGAGCCATTGCGAGAGCGCGACAAGCCCGCGAAAAACAAGTTAAGCGTGTGTTACGTTCGAAAAACGCCGCCTTTCTGCGTCCACCGGCTGCTGAACCATCCATGAGTTCCCAGGAAAGGGAAAACGCGTTTCTCACGACCACACGGAGTACCGCATGTCTCGCAATGGCTTCCCGCGTCACCCGCTCACCCGCGCCGTCCTCAGCGGCCTGATCCTGGCCAGCAGCAGCGCGATCGCGCTCGCCCAGGACAACACTCCCACCGATCTTGGACGCGTGACCGTCACCGGCTCACTGATCCCGCAGACGCAGATCGAGAACCACACGCCGGTCCTGACCGTCACCGCTGAGGACATCCAGACCCGTGGCTTCACCAGCGTTGCGGAGGTGCTGCAGCAGAACTCGCTGACCACCGGCGGCCTGCAGGGCGGCCAGACCTCCGCGTCGTTCACCCAGGGCGCCGAAGCCTCGGGCATGTTCGGCCTCAGCCCGAGCTACACCAAGTACCTGATCAACGGACGGCCGATGCTGTCCTACCCTGCCCTCTACAACGGCAGCGATACCTTCAACAACCTCAGCGGCATCCCGATCGACATCGTCGAGCGCATCGAGATCCTGCCCGGCGGCCAGTCGTCGCTGTACGGCTCGGATGCAATCGCCGGCGTGGTCAACATCATCCTCAAGGACCGCATGGACGGCGGCGTGCTGAACGTGCGCGGCGGCGCCTACACCGAGGGTGGCGGCAACGATTTCCGCGTCAGCGGCGCGCATGGCTTCAACGCCTTTGATGACCGCTTCCACGCACTGGTCAACGTGCAGTACGAGAAAAGCAGCCCGATCTGGGGTTACCAGCGCGACCTGACCAAGCAGAACAACACCCGGGGCTATACGCCGCAGGTTCCGACCAACGACTTCCTGGTCTACCTGCCGGACCAGCAGAACGCCTACGTGATGATGGACCCGAGCCGCTGCGCCAACGTGGCCGGCCAGTTCGGCGGCACCACCGTGCTGGGCACCCGTGCCACCGGCGAATCCTGCGGTTCACCCTTCAGTGCCGGCTACAAGACGCTGAAGAACGGCAAGGAAAGCAGCCAGATCTATTCGTCGATGTCCTTTGACGTCAACGACAACTTCCAGCTGTTCGCAGACGCGCTCTACAGCCTGGAAGAAGTGCAGTACAACTCGGGTTCGGGCTACGCCTTCTGGGGCAGCGATGTCGGCTTCGGTGCGTTCGTCGACCAGGCCAGTGGCGAATACATGAACCTGCAGCGCGCGTTCGCGCCGGAGGACATCAGCCCGGCCGGCTACCGCGACACCATGAGCACCGATCGCAACAAGGCCTACCAGATCACGCTGGGCGGGCGCGGCAACGTCGGCAACTGGGATTACAGCGCCAGCTTCAGCCGTGGCGAGTACAAGCTGACCGAGCGCAGCTTCGCGCGCTGGGCCAATGAGATCGACAGCTACTTCGAAGACCGCGTGCTGGGTCCGGTGCTGGGCGTCACCGACGACGGCTACAACATCTACAACCCGAACTGGGGCGCGTTCTATTCGCCGCTGCCGGCCGGCGATTTCCAGACCTTCACCGGCTTCACCTACAACAAGAGCCGCACCTGGCAGAACCTGGGACGCGCGCAGATCACCAATGGTTCGCTGTTCAAGCTGCCCGGTGGCGATGCGGGCCTGGCAGTGGTGGCCGAAGCGGGCAGCGAAGGCTGGTCCTATACCCCCGACCAGCGCCTGCTTGATGGCAGCGTCTGGGGCACCACGTCGGTGGCCGGCGCCGGCCATCGCAGCAACTACGCGCTGACCAGCGAACTGCGCATGCCGTTGCTGGAGTCGTTGACCGTGACCGCCTCGGGTCGCTACGACGCATTCAAGATCGCCGACAAGACCGTCGACAAATCGACCTACAGCATCGGTGTGGAATTCCGTCCCATTGAAAGCCTGCTGTTCCGCGGCAAGTACGGCACCGCCTTCCGCGCGCCCAGCCTGTCCGATGCCTTCCAGGGCCGCAGCGGGTACTACGCCAACGGCTCGGTCGACTACTACCGCTGTGGCCAGCTCGGCTTCAACCCGAGCGACACGGTTGGCTGCCCGTATGCCAACGAATCAGTGTTCGGTGAGCAGTCCGGCAACCCCGAGCTGGAAGCGATCACCGCCGACGTCTGGAACGCCGGCATCGTGTGGGCGCCCATCAACAACCTCTCGCTGTCGGTGGACTACTACAACTGGAAGATCAAGAACGAGGTCAACACCCTCAGTTCCGACCAGTTGCTGCTGGCCGAGTACTACTGCCGCAACGGCCAGACCAACAACACCTCGGCCAGCTGCCAGAACGTGAGCGACTGGATCACCCGCGATGGCACCGGCAAGCTGGAGCAGATCTATACGCCGAAGATGAACATCGCCAGCCAGAACCTGCAGGCGGTCACGGCCAGCTTCAAGTACGTGCAGGACATCGGCCGCTTCGGTGCGCTGCAGTTCTCCAGCAACTACACCAACATGATCAAGCGCGAACTGCAGCCGCAGCCGGGCGACGAGTACCTGGACCTGCTGCGCGACCCGTACGCGATGTGGAACTACGACCAGTACGCCAAGGTGCGTGCCGACGGTGCGGTGGGCTGGGCGAAGGACAAGTGGACCACCACCGTGTACTTCAACTACATCGGCAAGACGCCCAACCGCATGGCATACCTGGGCAAGGGCTACGACTACGTGCATCCGTCCGGCTACGAGGCAGGCAAGTGGGGCTCGTACACCACCTACAACCTGAGCGTGAATTACCAGGCGATGGACAACCTGACGCTGTCGATGATGGTCAACAACGTGTTCAACAAGATGCCCGACGGCCAGGCCCACAGCTACGCCGGCAACATCGGCGCACCGTACAACAGCAGCATCTACAACCCCTACGGCCGTGCGGTCTACGTGCAGGCCAAGTACGAGTTCGGCGGGAAGTAAGCGCCGCGCCCGCACTGCCCGGAAAGGCCCCGCTTCGGCGGGGCCTTTTTCATGCCCGTCAATTGAGACGGAAGATCAAAACCAGTCTCATAAATTAAATAATGAGAAAAGCATCCGCGAAGGCAGCAAGCCCTTGATCTACATACGAAACATCGGCTTCGATCAATTCTGTCCCGCAACGCAACATTTTGAAACATTCCCAGACAATCGCGTTTACGCACTGATTTCAAAGGACTTTTCTTCCGATGAGCAGCACATCCGTGTGACGGGACCGTTTTGACAACGTGAACGTCGTGTTACGGTCCGGCTGAATGGATTGCAACTGAACACATCATGAAGATGTCAGGGAGGACATCAGCCAGACGACATCGCTCATTACGGGGATCCATCATGTCTCGCCATCGCTCCACGCCTTCGCGTCACCCCCTGACCCTTGCCCTGATCGGCACCCTGCTCGCCTCCGGCGCAGCCCACGCGCAGGACACCGGCCCGACCCAGCTTGACCGCGTCACCGTCACCGGTTCACTGATCCCGCAGACGCAGATCGAGAACCACACGCCGGTCCTGACCGTCACCGCCGAGGACATCCAGACCCGCGGCTTCACCAGCGTCGCCGACGTCCTGCAGCAGTCCTCGCTGTCGACCGGCGGCCTGCAGGGCGGGCAGACCTCCGCTTCGTTCACCCAGGGTGCCGAGGCCGCCGGCATGTTCGGGCTCAGCCCCGGCTACACCAAGTACCTGATCAACGGCCGCCCGATGCTCTCGTATCCGGCGCTGTACAACGGCAGCGACAGTTTCAACAACATCAGCGGCATTCCGATCGACATCGTCGAGCGCATCGAGATCCTGCCCGGCGGCCAGTCTTCGCTGTACGGTTCGGATGCGATCGCCGGCGTGGTCAACATCATCCTCAAGGAGCGCATGGATGGCGGTGTGCTCAACGTCCGTGGCGGTGCCTACTCCGAAGGCGGCGGCAACAGCGTACGCGTCAGTGCGGCGCGCGGCTTCAATGGTGTCGACGATCGATTCCATGCGCTGGTCAACGTGCAGTACGAAAAGACCAGCCCGATCTGGGGCTATCAGCGTGACCTGACCAAGGTCAACAATCCCGACGGCTACAGCCCCCAGTACGTCTCCAACGACTTCCTGGTGCTGCTGCCGGCCAACAGCAACCGCTACGCCATGATGGACCCGAACCTGTGCGCCAACGTGGCGGGCCAGTTCGACGGCACCACCGTGCTCGGCACCCGGCCGACCGGCCAGGCCTGCGGTTCGGTCTATGGCACCGGCTACAAGACCATCAAGAACGGCAAGGAAAGCGGGCAGATCTACAGCTCGATGACCTTCGATGTGAACGACAACTTCCAGTTGTTCGGCGACGCGCTCTACAGCCTGGAAGAAGTGAAGTACGCCACAGGCTCGAACTACACCTGGTGGGGCACCTCCTCCGGCTGGGGCCGCTTCTACGATCAGGACAGCGGCCAGTACATGAACCTGCAGCGCGTGTTCGCGCCGGAGGACATCGGCGCCGGCGGCTATCGCGACATCATGAACACCGATCGCAACAAGGCTTACCAGGTCACGCTCGGCGGCCGCGGCACGGCCGGCAGCTGGGATTACAGCGCCAGCTTCACCCGCGGCGAATACAAGTTGACCGAGCGCAACTTCGTGCGCTGGAACGATCCGATCAACGACTACTTCGAGCAGCGCGTGCTGGGGCCGGTGCTGGGCACCACCAGCACCGGGTACAACATCTACAGCCCGGACTGGGAAGCGTTCTACTCGCCATTGCCGAGCGGTGATTTCCAGAGCTTCACCGGCTACACCTACAGCCAGAGCCGCACCTGGCAGAACCTGCTGCGTGCGCAGGTCACCAATGGTTCGCTGTTCAAGCTGCCCGGCGGCGACGCCGGCTTCGCTGTGGTGGTTGAAGGCGGCAGCGAAGGCTGGGATTACACGCCCGATACCCGCCTGGTGGATGGCAGCGTGTGGGGTACCACTGCGGTTTCCGGCGCCGGCCATCGCAGCAGCTACGCGGTGACCAGCGAACTGCGCATGCCGTTGCTGGAATCACTGACGGTGACCGGCTCCGGCCGCTACGACGCCTTCAAGATCGGTGGCAACACCATCGACAAGGCGACCTACAGCGTCGGCCTGGAATTCCGGCCGATCGACAGCCTGCTGTTCCGTGGCAAGTACGGCACCGCGTTCCGCGCGCCCACCCTGTCCGATGCCTTCCAGGGAGTCAGCGGCTACTACGCCAACGGCTCCACCGACTACTACCGTTGCGGCCAGCTGGGCTACGACCCGGCCAACACCACCGGCTGCCCGTATGACAGCGTGTCGGTGTTCGGCACCCAATCCGGCAACCCGGACCTTGAGCCGATCACCGCCGATGTCTGGAACGCCGGCATCGTGTGGGCGCCCATCAACAACCTGTCGGTGTCGGTGGACTACTACAACTGGAAGATCAAGAACGAGGTCAACACCCTCAGTTCCGACCAGTTGCTGCTGGCCGAGTATTACTGCCGCAACGGCCAGACCAACAACACCTCGGCCAGCTGCCAGAACGTCAGCGACTGGATCACCCGCGACGCCTCCGGCGTACTCGATGAGATCTATACGCCGAAGATGAACGTGGCCAGCCAGAACCTGCAGGCGCTGACGGCCAGCTTCAAGTACGTACAGGACATCGGCCGCTTCGGTTCGCTGCAGTTCTCCGGCAACTACACCGACATGCTCAAGCGCGAACTGCAACCGCAGCCGGGCGATGAGTACCTGGACCTGCTGCGCGATCCGTATGCGATGTGGGTGTACGACTCGTACGCCAAGGTGCGCGCCGACGGTTCGATCGGCTGGGCCAAGGACAAGTGGACCACCACCCTGTATGCCAACTACATCGGCAAGACGCCGAACTACATGGCCTACCTGGGCAATGGCTACGACTACGTCCACAGCTCCGGCTACAAGGCCGGCAAGTGGGGTTCGTACACCACCTACAACCTGAGCGTGAACTATCGGGCGATGGACAACCTGACCCTGTCGCTGATGGTCAACAACGTGTTCAACAAGATGCCTGACAACCAGCGGTACAGCTTCGCCGGCACCAGCGGCCAGCCGTACAACAACTACCTGTACAACGCTTATGGCCGTGCCATCTACGTGCAGGCCAAGTACGAGTTCGGCAACAACTGATCCGTCAGCGCGTTCCCGTACAGCAGAAGACCCCGCTCCGGCGGGGTCTTCTGCTTTGGGTGGACCGGTGCGGTAAGGGAGGGCGGAGCGGCGGTGGCACTGCCAAGGAAGGTCATCGATCTGCTACCTTTCGACCTTGTTCACAATCCAGTCAGCTTCAGCCGATCAACGCGCAGCAAAAGGACAAGACATGCACGTGATTTCCGCTCGCACCCTATGCGGTGCCCTCTCCATGGCCCTGGCCGGCGCCACGGCACACGCCGCTCCCATCCCGATCGAAGACCTGGCACGCATGCCAGCGTTGCAGTCGGTCTCGATGAGTCCGGACGGCAAGCATCTGGTCGCGTTGATCCCCTCTCCGGGCAACCCGGAAGAAACTGCGCTGGCCAGCTGGGATACCGACGCAATGGGAGGCGCCCCGAAGGTGGTTACGCCCTCGGGCGACCGGATGAAGTTCATTGCCGTGGGCGCTCTCAAGTCCGACCAGATCCTGGCGGTCGGCCGCCAGGAGTGGACCGGGCAGCTTGGCGGGTGCGGCGAGGGCAGCGTATCGGGTGCGACCAAGACATTCGTGGTCAAGACCTACCTGACCGACCAGAGCCAGAAGACTTTCAACGAAGCATTCGCCGACAACACGCGCAAGCTGGGCGTGAGCGAACAGACCCAGCGCTGCCTGGAACTGGGTGGCAGCGCATCGCTGGTCAACATGCTGCCGCTGGATCCGGACCGGGTCATCATCCGCCAGCTCAGCGAGATAACGCTGACCGCCAATTACTACCTGTACAACCTCAAGACCAAGGAAACCGAACTGCTGTTCCGCGGCGGCACCCGCGCCCAGCCTGCGTTGTTCGACCCGCGCAGCGGCAAGGTGCTCGCCAAGAGCCAGATCGAACCGGTCAGCGGCGATTACGACCAGCAGATTCAGATCCTTGATCCGAGCTCCGGGCAGTTCGTACTGCAGAAGCCGCTGCTGACACGCCTGTCCAACCGGCATACGGTCGAGTTGGCTGGTGTGGACGATGCCACCGGCAAGTACTACGTCCTGACCGACCTCTTCTCGGACAAGGTGCAGGCACATCTGTACGACGCCAAGGCGCAGAAGTTCGATCCCGAACCGGTGCTGGCCAATCCAAACTTCTCCATCGCAAGCCTTGTCTTCAGCACCCAGCCGAGCACCTTCAATCAAGTGGTCGGATTCACCATCGATGGCCCTTCGCAACAGACGGTCTACGTCGACCCGACGCTGAAATCGATCCAGGACACGCTGAAGCAAGCTGCGCCGGGAAGGCAGATCGAGATCAGCCGCTACAACGATGATTTCTCGAGGATCCTGTTCCGCGCTACCGGTCCGGATGCACCGCCCTCCCATTTCCTGCTGCTGGATCGGAAAAAGGTGGTGAGCCTGGGCAGCGAGCGTCCGTGGATCAGCAAGGGCACGGTGGGCGAACAACGCTGGGTGAACTACAAGGCACGCGACGGACGGGTCATTCCTGCCATCCTGGATCTCCCTGCGGGCTGGAAGGAAGGCGATGCCGCGGCGCCGGCCATTGTCCATCCACACGGCGGCCCTTGGGCGCGTGACTACGTGCAATGGGATGCCTCCGGCTGGGTCGCGCTGCTGACGTCTCGCGGATATGCCGTGCTTCGCCCGCAGTACCGTGGCTCCTCTGGCCTGGGCCGGGACCTGTGGATTGCCGGCGACCGCGAATGGGGCCAGAAGATGTCCGACGACAATGATGACGGTGCGGCGTGGCTGGTGTCGCAGGGTTTCGCTGCGAAGGACCGCATCGCGATCTTCGGCTACTCCTACGGCGGCTTCGCTGCTGCCGCAGCCACCGTTCGCCCAGGCAGCCCGTATCAGTGCGCGATTGCCGGCGCTCCGGTCACCGATCTCGCACGCTTGGGCACCAGCTGGAGCGACAACCGCCTGCAGCGCATCCTGCAAGGGCAGACGGTCAAGGGCATGGATCCGATGCGCAACACCGCCAGCGCCAACATTCCGGTGATGCTGTTCGTGGGTGACCGCGATGTGCGTACACCCTCCTTCCACGCCCAGGGCTTCTACGAAGCGGTGAAGGACAAGGTGCCTGCGCAGTACCACCTGATTGCCGACCAGCAGCACAGCATGCCGTGGTACCCACGCCAGCAGCGGGAAACGCTGGGCCTCATCGAAGGCTTCCTGAAGAAGGATTGCGGCCCGGGCGGCCTCTGACCCCTAGATCGTGTCGCTGAGCGCCCCCGCCTGGCATCCGCCAGCGGGGGCGTTTCGCATCCACAAGGTGAATTTCCCTTAAACATCAAAGCATTACAGGCGCGCTTCGTTCATCTTGCATTTACTTTACGGCAAACATACACTCCGTTAACCGAAGCGTAACAAATAGGGAAATTACCGAAATGCGCAACGTCATTCGCCTCTCCAAGCCGAGCCGCGTCCCGCTGACCTTGGCGGTTCTGGCCTGTCTACATGTCGCTCCTGCCTTTGCCCAGGAAACACCACAGCAGGAAGCTGCTTCGTCAAGTACCACCCCCGCATCCAAGCGCGCCACCGAACTTGACACCGTCGTCGTCACCGGTTCGCTGATCAAGCGTCCGGAGTATGAGACCACGTCGCCGGTGCAGGTCATCTCGATCGACAAGGCGATCTCTGCCGGTCAGTTCGATACCGCCGACTTCCTGCAGACGTCTTCGATCGCTGCAGGCTCCACGCAGATGAACAACCAGTTCGGCGGCTTCGTCGTCGAAGGCGGCACCGGTGTGCAGACGGTCTCGCTGCGTGGTCTGGGCGCGAACCGCACGCTGATCCTGCTCGACGGCCAGCGTCCCGGCCCGGCCGGTACCCGTGGCCAGGTCGCCGCGTTCGATCTGAACGTCATTCCGCAGGCCATCCTGCAGCGGCTGGAAATCGTCAAGGACGGCTCCTCCTCCATCTACGGCTCCGATGCGCTTGCCGGCGTGGTCAACCTGATCACCAAGAAGAGCATCGACCGTCCGGAGATGACCTACTCCATGAGCGTGCCGCAGCATGGTGGCGGCGAGCAGTTCTCTGCCTCGATCGCCAACGGCTGGAACTTCGACAAGGGCAGTGTCGTGGCGGCTGCGCAGTGGGACCGTCTGAACGCACTGACCGTGGGTGATCGCGATTACTTCCGCTGCGCCGAAGACATGGTCTGGGGCACTGACGGCAAGCGGATCGACCGTGAGGATCGCTCGATCCTGGCCGGCAGCAACCTGGCAGGCTGCAGCACCGGCAACCTGTACGCCAATACCATCATCAACTACAACAACCCGGCAATCCGCTACGTGCCCTCGCCCGATGGCAGCACGGTGGGCCCGTTCCCGGGCTATCGTCCGCGCCCGCGCCCGACTCCGACCTACGCCAACGGCGGCACCGCGTACTACCAGGATGTTCTGAACTTCCCGTTCTACCACGACCAGGAAGTGATCAATCAGCGTGAGCGTGCCTCGCTGTACGCCGCCACTGACTTCAGCTTCGACAGTTTCAACTGGAAGACGCAGTTCCTGTACAACCGCCGTGAGACCAAGGCGCACAGTTGGCGCCAGTTCTACCCAACGGTCTACAGCGAGGCGGCCGATGACTACTTCCAGGTCATCATGCCGTTCCCGAGTGACCAGAAGATCACGGTCGACTACTTCTACGGCACCACCAAGTTCGATGGCCAGTTCAAGTCGACCGACAGCTGGACCTGGGAAGTCAACGCTGGCTTCAGCCGCTCCACCGGCAAGTACGGCGCGCTGTCGATCGATGTCGACCGCGCCGGCGACCTCGTCTATACCGACGACGACATGCCGGTGAACTACTTCGATCCGGGCTTCCTCAACGGCACCCGCATGAATGAGCTGATTGCCGCCGTGGGCCAGTACCACACCGGCAAGACCACTTACGATCAGACCAGTGCCAACGCGATCTTCAGCGGCAACCTGTTCACCCTGCCCGCCGGCGATGTCGCCTCGGCATTCGGTGTCGAGTTCCGCAGGTACAAGATCGATGACACGCCGTCGGATTTCGCACTCGCGGACCGCTCCTGGAATTCCACCTCTGCCGGCCCGACCCGTGGCACCGACAAGGTCAAGGAAGCGTTCGCCGAAGTCGACGTACCGCTGCTGAAGGGCATCCCGGGCATTGAATCGTTGTCGGTCAACCTGTCCGGCCGCGTGTTCGAATACGACTCGGTGCCGGGCTCGGATCACGTCTGGAAGACCGGCGTGAACTGGCAGATCATCCCGTCACTGCGCGTGCGCGGCACCATGGGTACCTCGTTCCGTGCGCCGGGCCTGTACGAGCTGTACCTGGGCGATCAGACCGGCTTCCTGCCGCAGACCCAGATCGACCCCTGCATCCAGTGGGGCGACAGCAACAACACCTTCATCCGTGCCAACTGCGGAGCGGCCGGCATTCCGGACACCTATACCGGCGGCGGCGGCAGTAGCGCCACCATCTATTCCGGTGGCGGCGGCAAGAACAACCTGCAGCCGGAAACGTCCAAGGCCAAGACCCTTGGCCTGGTCTGGAGCCCGACCTTCGCCAACCTCAACGTGGCGCTGGATTACTTCGACTATGACGTGCGCGGTGAAATCACTCAGCTCGACGAGTACGACATCGTGTTCGGCTGCTACGGCTCGGCGGTGTTCCCCAACGCATTCTGTGACCAGATTGTGCGCAACAGCCCGACCAACGCGTCGGCGCCGAACAACATCACCACGATCTACAACAAATACGTGAACATCAACCGCGAGCGCACCCGCGGCTACGACCTCCAGGTCAACTACGACAACGACTTCTCCTTCGGCAAGATTTCCGCCGAAGCGCAGGTCACCTACACCATCGAAGATACGTACCAGCTGTTCGACTCGGCTTCTGACAGTGGTATCACCACCTCCGACCAGGTCGGCTACATCGGCCGGCCGAAGACCGTCGGCCTGGCCAGCGTCAGCCTGGAACGGGGTGACTGGACGTTCAACTGGCAGGGCACGTACGTCAGCAGCACCCAGAACAAGGACCTGGACCGGAACTTCACCTATTCCGGCTACCAGAACGCGACCCGCGACATCAAGGCCGGCTGGCAGTTCCGCCACAGTGTCTCTGTCGGCTACGACATGGATGACTGGAACATCATGGTCGGCGTGCGCAACCTGTTCGACAAGGAGCCGGACCTGATCTCCAACACCGCCGGCACCCGTTATGGCAACACGCCGTTGTACGCATCCCAGTACGACTGGTACGGCCGCACGTTCTTCGCGCGCGTGTCCTACAAGTTCTGATCGCAGCATTGCAGCACATGAAAAGGGCGGCTCCGGCCGCCCTTTTCTTTTGCCTGCGGCAAGCGGGCGGCGCACCGTGACCGCCGATCACCGCCAGCGCTGACACCACGCCCCGCGGCACACAAATGGCTCCTGAATGCGCTCACCGCCCACCACTCCCCCGTCGCCACGCAGGAGGCAAGCGTTGTCCTGGCGAGACACCTTTTTGCGCAAAGTGCGACTTAACAGGCCATTCATATATGGCCCGTGCCGCCAGATTCGGCACATCACAAATGAGACTAAGCATCTGTATTTGTTGCAATTTCATGTACGCCGTTGACATTCCGAGTGACAAAGTGTGACGAAACCATGCATTTCCCGTTAAGCGCGTGTTAGGTTCGATCAAGGTCAGGACAAACCATGAACATGACCGTAACAACCGCAGGGATGCGGACGATCTTCATCCACTAGGGGGATTCACCACATGACGCACCACCGCACGCCTGGTCGCCACCCGCTGACCAACGCCCTGCTCGCCGGCCTGATGATGGCTGCCGCAGCCCCGGCCCTGGCCCAGGAAGCCAGCTCCGGCAACAACCCGATCGACCTGGACCGCGTCAGCGTGACCGGCTCGCGCATCGCGCGTACCGGCTTCGTGACCCCCTCGCCGGTCACCGCCATCACGGCCGAAGAAATCCGTGCCACCGGCGCCAACAACATCGGCGACCTGATGGCGCGCATGCCGGCGCTGAGCCCGACCTATACGCTGGGTAATTCCACGCGCTTCATCGGCACCGCCGGCGTGGGCCTGATGGATCTGCGCGGCATGGGCACCTCGCGTACGCTGGTGCTGGTCAATGGTCGCCGCCATGTCGGCGCGACCTCCGGCTCCTCGGCAGTCGACGTCAACACGATTCCGGTCGAGTGGATCGAGCGCGTTGAAGTCATCACCGGTGGCGCCTCGGCCGTGTACGGTGCCGATGCCGTGGCCGGTGTCGTCAACTTCATCATGAAGAAGTCGTTCGATGGCGCCGAAGTGCGCGGCCAGACCGGCATGGCCAGTGAAGGCGGCTTCAACCGCTCCTTCATCAGTGCCTCGGCCGGCACCGATTTCGCCAACGGCCGCGGCAACGCCGCGATCGCACTGGAATACAGCAAGCAGGACCGCTTCGTCCGCAGCGACCGCGCGATCGGCAATGAATTCCTGGTCTCGGTGCCGAACCCCAACTACGACCCGACCAAGCCCTCCAACGAAAGCAATCCGCAGACCGTGCTCAGCGGCCCGGGTGGCAACCACTCGATCTCCTTCGGCGGCACCTTCACGCTGGGTGCGTTCTCGCCCACCAACAAGGCGACCTGGGGCAACCGCTACCAGTTCAATCCGGATGGCACCTACCGCCCGCAGCGCTATGACGGGGTGATGCCGAGCACCACCAGCTGCGTCAACTGCGACTTCGCCGACCTCAATTCGGTCGCCGATCTGCAGCCCGGCTTCGACCGCAAGAGCGTCAATGCGGTCGTCAACTTCGACCTGACCGACAACCACCGCCTGTACTTCGAAGGCAAGTACACCGAGACCGTCTCGGACTTCCTGGCCCAGCCGTCGTTCGACCAGACCCTGCGCATCCAGCGCGACAATGCCTACGTTTCGCCGCAGCTGCGCGCGCTGATGGCCGCCAACGGCGCCAGCCAGTTGACCCTGAGCCGCTTCAACGTCGATGCCGGCCAGCGTGGCGAGCACGTGGAGCGCAACACCCAGCGCTTCGTGCTTGGCGTGGAAGGCAACCTGACCGAGAACTGGACCTACGACGTGTACGGCAACTGGGGCCAGAGCGAAGTCAAGCGCTGGAACCTCAACAACCGCATCAACGAGCGTTGGCAGGCAGGCCTGGACACCGTGGTCGATCCGTCCACCGGCCAGATCGTCTGCCGCACCACGCTGAACCCGAACGCCACCAACCCCAACAACGGCAACCGCGTGTACTCGCAGTTCGCCCGCGAAGGCTGCGTGCCGTTCTCGGTGTTCGGCAATGGCGCGGTGACCCAGGCGGCACGCGACTGGATGAACGTCGATTCGTTCAACTATTCGCGCCTGCAGCAGTCGGTGTTCAGCGCCTCGCTGGCCAACGCCTCGCTGTTCAGCCTGCCGGCAGGTGACGTCGGCGTGGCCGGTGGCGTGGAATACCGCCGCGAGAAGAGCCGCGAAATCACCGATCCGCTGGCAGCGCAGGGCCTGACCTTCCTCAACGCGATCCCCAACCGGATGGGCAAGTACGACGTGCGCGAAGCGTTCGTCGAAGCCACCGTGCCGTTGCTGGCCGACATCCCGGGCATCTACAACTTGACCATGGACGCTGCCGGTCGCTGGTCCGACTACAGCAGCATCGGCAAGACCACCACCTGGAAGGTCGGCCTGGACTGGACCATCATTCCGTCCCTGCGTGCCCGCGGCACCCTGTCGCAGGCGGTGCGTGCGCCGAGCATCGGCGAACTGTACAACCCGCAGAGCGAGAACTTCGCCACCGTCAACGATCCCTGCAACTACCTGGCCACCAATTCCAATCGCCCCAATACGGCAGCGGATCCGGCCCTGCGCCAGGCCAACTGCTCGGCGCTGGGCGTGCCGGTGGGCTGGGTCGATACCTACACCGCAACCCGCCCGGGTGTCAGCGGCGGCAACCCGAACCTGAAGCCGGAGCGTGCGCGCAGCTTCACCTATGGCCTGGTCTGGCAGCCTGATTTCCTGCAGGGCTTCGGCATGTCGGTGGACTACTGGTGGATCAGCCTGAAGGATGCCATCGGTGCAGTGACCGCACAGACCAATGCCACCCGCTGCGTGGATTCTCCGGGAGGCATCAACAACAGCTTCTGCGGCTTCATCGAGCGCGCACCGGTCGGTGGCAAGACCGATGCGGGCGGCCGCACCTTCCCGGAACACTCGATCAGCCGCTGGGTTGCACTGAACGAAAACCTGGCGCGCTCGCGTCGCGTCGGCGTCGATCTGGAAATGGACTACCGTTTCAAGCTCGCCGAGGGCGACACGGTGATCCGCCTGGTCGGTACCCGCCTGCTGCAGTCGCGTGAATGGGCCTTCCAGGACTTCCCGAACGAGTACGACGAGAACGTCACCTGGGTGACCGACCCGCGCTGGCGCGGTTCGCTGCAGACCAAGTACTCGCTGGGTCAGTGGCGCGCGTCGTGGGACCTGAACTACGTGAGCAGCAACCTGCGCGTGCAGCCCAAGAGCTACCAGGCCAACCCGGGCCAGAGCAGCCCGATCCGCAACGGTTCGTACGTCTACCACAACTTCCAGTTCGGCTACCGCTTCCCGGGCGACAAGATCGACGTCTACCTGGGCGTGGACAACGCCTTCGACAAGGATCCGCCGGTGAACTACTTCGGCTCCGACGTCGGTTCGGCGATGTACGACAACATCGGCCGTTACATGTACATGGGCGCTACCTACAAGTTCTGATCCAGCAAAACAGGCAGTACCCCGACAGACCCGGCTTTTGCCGGGTCTGTCTTTTCCGGTGCCGGCAAGGCCCCCTTGCGCCCGGCCATGACCTTCGACACCCTTGCAGTGTGGGCCGGCGGCGTATCGTTCGGCCCACGGCCGTTCCCCCGGCCCTTCCCTGACTCACTCGGCCTGGAGGCCATTCAAGTGACCCGTACTCCCAAGATCGTGCTGCTGACCCTGGCCGTTTCGGCCGCGCTGGTCGGCTGCGGCAAGAACGAAACCCCGGCAAAGGATGCCACCGCCTCCACGCCGGCCGCGGCCGACGCCGCCACCACCTACAAGCTCGACGAGAGCAAGCTGCCGGCCTACAACGCCTTCCAGGCCAGCGATCTGGACAGCAACCTTGACGCCTGCACCGCCTTCGGCGACTACGTCAACGGCAAGTGGCTGGCCGCCAACGAGATTCCGGGCGACCGCACCAGCTGGGGCGCCTTCACCATCCTCGACGAGCGTTCGGTGGCCGTGCAGCACCAGCTGGCCGAGCAGGTCGCGCAGGTCAAGAACCCGGCCGGCATCGAGAAGATCGTCGGCGACCTGTGGGCCACCGGCATGGACGAAGCCAAGGTCAACGCCCAGGGCATCGAGCCGCTGAAGGCCGACCTGGCCGCGATCGACGGCCTGCAGGACAAGGCCGCCATCGCCAACTACCTGCGCACCAGCGCTGCCAAGGGCGAGAACGTGCTGTTCGGCTTCGGCGCCGAAGCCGACTTCAAGAACTCGGCCGTGAACATGGCCTACGCCAGCCAGGGCGGCCTGGGCCTGCCGGACAAGACCTTCTATACCGATGCGTCCAAGGCCGACAAGCTGAAGGCTTACCAGGCCCACGTGGCCAAGGTGCTGGAGCTGTCCGGCGTGGCCGCTGCCGATGCCGCAAAGCAGGCTGAAGAAGTCGTCAAGTTCGAGACCCGCCTGGCCAAGGCGTCCAAGTCCAGCGTTGAGCTGTCGCGCGATGTCTCGCTGTACTACCACCCGGTCAGCCTGGCCGAGGCCGATGCGCTGACCCCGAACTTCAGCTGGACCGAGTTCTTCAAGTCGCAGAACGTGGCCGCGCCGGAGAAGTTCTCGCTGGCCATCCCGGCCTTCCACCAGGAAGTGAGCAAGGCGCTGGGCGATACCGATCCGTCGGTGTGGCGTGCCTACCTGCGCTTCCACACCGTGGACGGCGCCTCGCCGTACCTGGCTGATGCGTTCGTGCAGGAAAACTACGAGTTCTACGGCAAGACCCTCAATGGCCAGAAGGAACAGAAGCCGCGCTGGAAGCGTGTGCTGGGCACCATCGAGAGCGATGCCGGCGAAGCCTTCGGCCAGCTGTACGTGAAGGTCGCCTTCTCGCCGGAAGCCAAGGCGAAGATGGAAGAGCTGGTGAAGAACCTGGCCGCTTCGCTGAAGGAACGTATCCAGGGCCTGTCCTGGATGAGCGAAGAGACCAAGGCCAAGGCCATCGCCAAGTGGGAAACCTTCACTCCGAAGATCGGTTACCCGGACAAGTGGCGTGACTGGTCGGGCCTGCAGACCAACCGTGACAGCTACCTGGGCAACGTGCGCGCGGCCACCGCGTTCAACTACCAGTACAACCTGGCCAAGATCGGCAAGCCGGTGGACAAGACCGAGTGGGGCATGACCCCGCAGACGGTCAACGCCTACTACAACCCGCTGCAGAACGAGATCGTGTTCCCGGCCGCGATCCTGCAGCCGCCGTTCTTCGACGCCAAGGCCGACGATGCCTACAACTACGGCGGGATCGGCGCGGTCATCGGCCACGAGATGATCCAC
>Ga0307412_10000568_pt1 | contig 21902 bp, 18 predicted proteins | sample DK1Cmetagenome_3_FD_203823 | JGI IMG/M metagenome (GOLD analysis project Ga0307412, IMG submission 203823) | Maize rhizosphere microbial communities from greenhouse at UC Davis, California, United States - DK15-C-1 | ecosystem: Host-associated > Plants > Roots > Rhizosphere > Soil | place: USA...
TATTTTTAAATTTTTGGGCGCCACCTTTGGTGCCGCCCAAACTTCTTTATCAATTTAATTCTTTTAAAGATTCATAAACAACTTCGGATTCACCGGAGTATTGTTTTTATGTACTTCATAATGAAGATGCGGACCTGTGGAGCGTCCGGAATTCCCTGACTTTGCAATGGTTTGTCCAACTTTCACTTTGTCATTAGCCTTTACTACAAGCTGAGATAAGTGACCATAAAGCGTTGCCAGTCCGTTTCCGTGAGAAACAATTACACAATTTCCGTAACCGCCTTTCTGTCCGGAGAAAATTACAGTTCCGGCAGCAGCAGCCCTTACATCAGACCCGAAAGGAACGGCGATATCCAATCCTTTATGGAACTGCATTTGATCAGCTTCCGCAGGTGGATTATTTTTTTCTGCAGGTTTATTGGAAGTATTAATAGCAACAGTTTTTGTTGATGAACTTGTAGTTGGAGCAGGAGCAGCCGGTGTAGGGTTTGCTTTTGGTGTTACCATTACTTTTACCTGTCTTTTTTCTCCGTAGCTGTCGGTGATTTCAATGAATTTTTCTACAGGTTCGGCCTTTACTTCAGGTTTTGGAGCCGCTGCAACTGCAACAGGCTTAGAAGCTGTATTCGATTTTACCGAAGCAAAAACGGTTTTAAACGGAATCGGATTTTTTCTGATCCCGAAATTTGAGGAAATATATCCGTCAGTCGGCATTCCTAAAGGAACTTGCATCAGCTTGTTTTGAAGATCTATCAGATATTGGCTGTATCGATTCGCCTGTTTTGCCAGGTAAACGGAATTAGAAATACTGTCCTGACTCAAAGCCATTATTTTTTCGTTGGAAACATCTTTAGATTTTAGGAAAGAATTCAGCTGAGCCACAGTCTGATCCACTAAAGTAAGATCTGTTTTCATTTTTAAGTAATCCACACTGTCTCTTTCAGTGTTTATTTTTACAAGATTTACTTCATAGCTTTTGTCGTCTTTTGAAGAGTATAGCTTTGCTATGAAAATGGCTTGTGCAAAAACTACTAGTAAAAGCCCTCCCAGAAGGAGATTTACATTCCTTTTGCTGCTTAGAAATTTCTTCATATTTCTTCTCTTAGTATAATTACAAAACGGTTTTAAGGTTGCAAATTTAATTAAAAATAAATTTTAAGACTTATTTTTAACAAAACTTTAGTTATTTCTGTAATTAACGGCTAATTAAATATTTAATTGTGTTGAAGTGTTAATTTTATCTAAAAATGGATTTTATCATACCCTGAAAACTTTGCTTCAATCTTTGTTTTAATATATTTGCAGTTCACATTTCTATTATGGCAAAAAAGAAAACGAATACAGAATCGAACCCGAAAAAAAGCAGGAATGATATTTCCGTAGGTGTTGTTGGAAGCGGAAGTTTCGCGACTGCTATCGTAAAAATGCTTGTCGAAAACTGTAAAGTGGTACATTGGTGTGTAAGAAGTGAGTTTGTAAAAGGGGCCATTGAGCTTCGGGGTCACAACCCGACATACCTTACGGCAGCTACTTTCAACTTGAAAAATTTAAAGCTGACCACAGATATCAATGAGCTGGTTTCTGCCTGTGACGTTATTGTTCTGGCGACTCCATCCATCTATCTTTCTGATACTTTGGATAAAATGACTTGTGATTATAAGGATAAAATCTTCGTTTCTGCGATCAAAGGGATTATTCCTAAAGTGAATGATGTCGTTGCTCATTATTTAAGAGATGAGTTCAAAATCGGTTTCAGGAATCAGGCGGTGATTGCAGGACCTTGTCATGCAGAAGAGGTTGCCATGGAAAGACTTTCTTATCTTACGATTGCCACGGTGGAAGAAGAAACATCTCAGAAATTAGTTGATATTTTTAATTCTGATTTTATTAAAGTTCATTCCAGCAAAGATATTCTGGGAAATGAATACAGCGCGATTTTGAAAAATATTTTCGCGATCGGGGCAGGAATTGCAAGCGGTTTGGGCTATGGAGACAACTTTACGGCGGTTTTCGTTTCTAATGCCATCCGCGAAATGGAGGCTTTCCTTGAATCCATCTACGAAGCACCGAGAGATGTGAATGAAAGTGCTTATTTAGGGGATCTACTGGTAACGGCTTATTCATTATTTTCAAGAAACAGGAATTTAGGAAATCTTATTGGGAAAGGGTATACCGTAAAATCTGCAATCCAGTCGATGAACATGGTGGCAGAAGGGTATTACGCTGCCGATTCTATTTATAAAACTTCAAAGGAAAAAGGTCTTACATTACCAATTATAGATACCATCTACGGAATTCTGTACGAAGGAAAAAACGCAGAAAAACAGTTCAAAAAGTTAACGACAAAATTGAATTAATTCTAAATTAAAATATAAAAACAAGCATCAATGATTTCCGTTGATGCTTTTTATTGGTAAAGTAAATTTAATAGATACTTAAAATTTAAGTCAACCTTAATCTTAACCTCAAAAATCCATGTTAAAATCTCCAAACAATTCCTTATTTTAAGAACTTTTCCCGAACTTTGAGATAATAAAATTTAAGTTTATGTCACAATCGCTTACAAGCAGAACGCCGAAACCAAAATACGACATTGTTCTAATAGGTGGCGGAATTATGAGTGCCACATTAGCTACATTATTACATGAATTTGATCCCAATCTGGAGATCGCAATTTTTGAAAGGCTGGGTAGGTTTGCGAAAGAAAGCACTGCCGCCTGGAATAATGCAGGAACCGGTCACTCAGCGTTTTGTGAACTTAATTATACTCCTGAAAAACCCGACGGAACCATCGATATTTCAAAAGCGGAAAGTATTGCCGAACAGTTTGAAATTTCTAAGCAGTTTTGGTCTTATTTAATAACAAAAGGATACATTCAGGAGCCTAAAGATTTTATTAATTCATGCCCGCACATGAGTTTAGTATTTGGTGAAAAAGACTCTGAATATTTGAGAAAACGTTACGAAAAAATGTCTGAATCCGTTTTATTTAAAGAAATGGAATTTACCACAGATCATGAAAAGCTGAAAGAGTGGATTCCTTTAGTAATGAGCAAAAGAAACCCATCCGAAGTCATGGCTGCCACCAAAATGGACTTGGGAACAGACGTGAATTTTGGAACACTGACGAGAAAAATGGGAAGACATCTGCTGGAAGATTCCAATGTTGAGGTTTTTCTTTATCATGAAGTAAAAGACATCGATCCGAGGGAAAACGGAATATGGGAAATGAAAGTGAAAGACAGAATTCATAACCATAAACAGGAAGTATTGGCAGATTTTGTATTCATCGGAGCTGGAGGATATGCGCTGCCGTTGTTGGATAGCTCGGATATCAAAGAAAGTGAAGGCTATGGCGGTTTTCCGGTTTCCGGGCAATGGCTGGTCACTCACAATCAGGAATTGGTGGAAAAACATCAGGCAAAGGTTTATACACAAGCAACTGTGGATGCGCCGCCGATGTCTGTTCCGCATTTGGATTTAAGGATTATTGATGGTGAAAAAGCACTGCTTTTCGGCCCGTTTGCGGGATTTTCAACAAAATTTTTAAAAGAAGGTAGCTATCTTGATTTACCTGAAAGTGTGAACACAAAAAATCTAAAATCATTATTCGGAGCCTGGTGGCATAATATTCCTTTAACGAAATATCTTGTACAGCAAGTCGCCATGACGAAAGCCCAAAGAATACAGCATTTGAGGGAGTTTATTAAAGATGCGAAAGAAGAGGACTGGGAATTAAAAGTAGCCGGACAAAGAGTTCAGATCATCAAAAAAGACGAAAGTGAAGGTGGGAAACTAGAATTCGGGACTGAAGTTGTAGTGAATAAAAAAGGAACGATTGCTTCCTTGTTAGGCGCCTCACCGGGAGCTTCAACGGCCGCTTACGCCATGTTGAATGTCCTGGAAAAATGCTTTCCCGAAAAACTTCACGGAGAATGGAAAGAAAAATTACTGGAAATGGTTCCTTCTTACGGACAAAAGCTTGCCGGTAACCCGGAACTCACAGAAAAAGTAAGAAATTACTCAAAGGAAAAATTAGAACTTGAATATTAAAAATGTCAATGGTAAATCGTCAATTGTGAATTTTAAAATTGACATTTGCAAAATAATTGATCACTCACCATTGACCATAAAATTATGTCAGAAACCATTGTAAAGCCTGTCATCGTAAAAAAACTCCTGGAATCTCTTCAAACCAAAATAGAAGAGGAAAAGCAGGTCATTGTGCATTGCTGTTTTCCGGCGTCACCGTTTTTGGGAAATCTGATCAGGATCTGGCATTCCACCTATCTTTTTGACAATCATTCGGATCACAAAAGCAGGTTGATCCATGCGGAAAATATTACTATTTTTCCTAATTGGACACAGGTTCCTTTTATGCAGGATTTTTGGTTTACATTAGTATTTTCAGGGCTTCCGAAGGATTGTACAAGCTTTGATTTAAAAGAAGTAATTCCCGAAGAAGGCGGTTTTTTCGTTGGATCAATTAAACGGAATTCTTCAGATATTTACCGTGTGAAAATTTCAGAATCTTATTCATGATTAAATTTTAACAAATGACACAGATTTGCACAGATGATTGCGCATATTTTATTTTTAAAGAATTATCATTATCATCTGTGCAAATCTGTAGTAAAACTCAAAAATCAAGCGAACTCATTTTGCTTAATTAAATTCTCAATACAATATTCCGTAATCGCAACAATAGTTACAAACGGATTTACACCAATCGTTCCCGGAATTAATGAGCCATCCAATACAAAAAGATTATGATGATTTTTAACCTTACCGAATTCATTGGTTGCTTCTCCCAAAACACATCCACCCAAAGGATGATAACAAATATTTGCTCCGAAACCGTCTTTAAAAAGGAAATGAGCTCTTGTACCACCATTCGCCTTATTCATCTTTTTGATGAAAAAATCAACGTTTTCCTTCATTTTTTGAGTATGAGATTCGTTCCAATCGAGATTTAACTTGCCATTGCTGTAAGATACGGAACCTTTTTTATCCACTTTGTTAATTTGCAGATACAAAGCCGTCGCAACATCCATGCCCATCGGTAGCGGCGCAATTTCCGCGAAGAAAGGATGTTCGGGATCGTCCCAATTATCAACTCCACCTACCGGAATTGTAGATTGCTTCACGCCGGTTCCGCCCGTAAGTGGTCTTACCCAATTTCTTCCAGTCATAAAATTCCCGTTATTTCCCCAGTTTTTCCCGATATTCTCGTTAACGGGAAAATTATTAACAGCATTCGATTTCAACAAAAGCTGCAAAGTTCCCATTGTTCCGGCCGCTAAAATTAGCTTTCGGCAACGAAAAACTTTATCAGAAACGGTTTTTCCTGAAGTATTGATCTGTCGGACATTTAAAGTATAAGATGTATCATCATTTAATTTAATATCATCAACAGCATGAAGGTCAAGTATTTCCAGATTTCCTGTTTCTAAAGCTTTCTGTAGATAAGTTTTATCCAGGCTGTTTTTTCCGTAATTATTTCCGTAAATCACTTCATTATTAAGCGCAGAGCGAGGAACTTCATTTTTATATTCCTTTTCCATATAGTTGAAATCGTAGACATTCGGGACGCGCATGGTTTTGAAACCGGCTTTGTGAGCCTCTTCTTCGCCCACTTTAGTGAATTTGTAATATGGACAATCATTTATAAATTCTTCCCGAATTACATTTACTTTCAGTTCCTGTCGCGCTTTCGGAAAATAAATATTGTAGAACTTTTCTGTATCAAGATTAGGAAAAATTTCTTTAAAATAATCTTTTTTGGGAGTTACAGCCATTCCGCCGTTCACCAGAGAACCTCCTCCAACACCGCGTCCAACCCAGATATTGATATGTTCAAAATCCAACCTGTCCAAAACGCCGGTAAAAGGTTTTATTGAAAATATATTGAAAAACGGAGCAATAGATTTGGTTTTCAGCCAGGCGGCACTTTTATCCGGTTTTAGAAGATTAGAATAGGGAAGTCCGGATTTTCCCCAATTCATTCCCATTTCAAGCATCACAACTTTTTTCCCAGCCTCACAAAGCCTCAATGCAGCAACAGCACCTCCATATCCTGACCCGACAATGATAATGGGTACATCAGTTTCTTTGATATTGGATTGTTGTCTTTCACCGGCTTTCAATACACCGGAATTTAAAAAATAAAAACCTCCTATTGCAAGGAAACCGGATTTTATAAATTCTTTTCTGTTCATCATAGTATTTTTGCATTCTAATCAAAAAATATGCTACAAATTAATTTTTGAATTTTATTAAGGATTATTTATGCTTTTTGGACTGAGCAGATTTTTCGTAACCATTTTTTAATAAGGATAAAATTAAAAATTCATAGCTTTAACTTTTATTTTAATGTATTCATGAAGAAATATATTTTACTGCTAATATTTTGTCCGTTATTCATTTTTTCTCAGAAAAAAGTTTCCAAAGAAGAACTTGAAGTGAAAAAATTTCAGAAAGAATTGAATGAGGAATATTTAAATCCAAAAGAAACACCCTTACGTGGAGAAAATTTCACAAATTTCAAAGCGCATCCTTTCTTTCCGTTTGACTTAAAATATAAGGTTACGGCGAAGTTTAGAAAAACAGAAAACTCAAAACCATTTGAGCTTCCTGCCTCTTCCGGAAAAACAAAATCTTATAAAAAATATGGTAAAGCAACTTTTGAGCTGGACGGGAAATCTTACACTTTAACGCTGTATCAAAGCTTAGATTTAATCAAACAAGAAAAATATAAGAATTATTTATTTCTCCCTTTTCGTGATGCCACCAATGAAAAAGAAACCTACGGAGGAGGAAAATATATGGATTTAGCGATCCCAAAAGGAAATACAATCGTTCTGGATTTCAACAAATCATACCAACCTTACTGCGCCTACAACGCTTATGACTACAATTGCCCGATTGTTCCTGAAGAAAATAAACTTCCTGTTGAAATTCGTGCAGGGGTAATGTATGAAGATATTTATCATTATTAATTTATGGTTAGCTTAAAATTTTTCACAGAAGAAGATCTTCCGGAGGTAAATTATACTTTGGACGAAATTCAATCACAGTATACTTCAACAGCCGAATATGCATTAAACAGAATTGCAGAAAGAAACACGGGGTTAGAATTTCCGGTGATCATTCTCTATGATGGAAAAATTGCAGGATTTTTCACCTTGGATTTCGGGGATGATAAACTGGAGTTAACGGATAACCCAAATTCCACATTATTACGTTCCCTATCCATCAAATCGGAAATGCAAGGCAAAGGAATCGGGAAGGCGGCAATGCTGGAAACAGATCATTTTGTACGTAAAAATTTCACCAACTGCGATGAGATTGTGCTTGCTGTCAATCAAAATAATACTTCCGCATACGATCTATACTTAAAAGTCGGCTATCATTACGACGGAAAAACTAGGATGGGACGTAGCGGACTGCAATATTTAATGTTCAAAAAACTTTAAGAAAATTTTAAGCCTAAATTTTTCGTTTGGCGTAATTCTTCCATAAATTTGAGTAACATCAAATAATAAAATATGGAAATCTCACTTCAAAATCAGGTTGCTGTGGTTACAGGAGCCTCCAGCGGAATTGGTTCGGGAATTGCAAAATCGCTCGCTTCGGCAGGCGCCACAGTCATTGTCAATCACTCTTCCGAAAGATCTACGGATGAGGCGAAAGCTGTTCTAAAGGAAATCACAGACGCCGGCGGAAAAGGAATGACCTATCAATGTGATGTTTCAAAAGAAGATCAAGTTGTAAAAATGTTTCAGGATACCATCTCAGAATTCGGGACCGTTGATATTCTGGTCAACAATGCCGGAATTCAAAAAGATGCAAAATTCACGGAAATGACTATAGACCAATGGAATGCCGTAATCGGAGTGAATCTTACAGGCCAATTTCTTTGCGCCAGGGAAGCCATCAAAGAATTTCTCCGCCGCGGAATAGACACTTCCCGTTCCGTTGCCTGCGGAAAAATCATTCATATAAGTTCGGTTCATGAGGTTATTCCGTGGGCAGGTCACGCCAATTATGCGGCAAGCAAAGGGGCAATCAGAATGCTGATGCAGACGTTGGCCCAGGAATATGGAGCCGACAAGATCCGAGTGAATTCCATTTGCCCCGGTGCCATTCAAACGCCCATCAATACGAACGCCTGGAACACTCAAGAAGCCCTTAATTCACTTTTAACATTAATTCCTTATAACAGAATCGGACAGCCGCAGGACATCGGAAATCTGGCTGTTTTTCTGGCGTGCGACTTATCGGATTACATTACCGGAGCCAGTATTTTTGTGGATGGCGGGATGACCACTTTTGAGAGTTTTTCAACGGGTGGATAGCTTTAGGCGCACATTTCCGGCTTTCACTACTCGCTTTTTTGTGCCATTTGCATTTTCCGAGCTTACAAAAAGAGCTCAGGCAGACCGTTCAATCCGGGGCGCATTTCAGCCGTTGCAGGAATATCAGCCGTTTGAATTGTCAATTGTCAATAGTGAATTCGTTTCACTTGTCAATTTAGAAAATACTTTTAAAAATTCACCATTCACTTGCGAAGCAGATTGATTTGCAAAGCAAAATTCACAATAAAAATAGTATGAAAGAAAAAGAAAGACTATCAGATATTTCCTGGAAAAAATGGGGACCTTACGTCAGCAACCGCGAATGGGGACTCGTTCGCGAAGACTACAGCGCAGATGGTGATGCCTGGAATTATACCACACACGACACAGCCGAAGCAAAAGCTTACCGATGGGGTGAAGAAGGGATCTGCGGGATTTGTGATGATCTTCAAAAGCTGGTTTTTTCCGTCGGATTCTGGAATAAAAAGGATAAAATGGTGAAAGAACGTTTCTTTGGTTTATCAAACGATCAAGGGAATCATGGTGAAGATGTAAAGGAATATTTCTATTATCTGGATTCCACACCAACACATTCTTACATGAAAATGCTGTATAAATATCCTCAGAACCGCTTTCCTTACGAAGATTTATTAATGACAAATGCCAGAAGAGGCAAAGGAGATCCTGAATATGAATTAATCGACACCGGGATTTTTGATCAAAACGAATATTTCGATATTTTTATTGAATATGCTAAGGAAAGTCAGAACGATATTTTGGTGAAACTCACGATTGTCAATAAATCTGAAAATGAAGCTCCGTTAATTATTCTTCCGACAGTCTGGTTCAGGAATACCTGGAACTGGGGCTACGACGATGATAAGCCGCAAATGACCTCCGAAGATGCTGATTCCATTATTGTTCAGCATAAAGATTTAGATATAAAAAATATTTACGCCAAACAATCGGTAAAAGTCCTGTTTTGTGATAATGAAACCAATAACGAAAGGCTTTACCAATGTCCAAAAAAATCGAAATACAGCAAAGATGGCATCAATGATTTTGTAGTTAACGGAAATTCTCAATCCGTCAATCCGAAAGATTTTGGTACAAAAGCAGCATTTTTTATTGATGAGAATTTTAAACCAAAAGAAACAAAAACCTTTGAATTCAGGATTTCAGATAAAGAATTAAAACAACCTTTCAAAGATTTTGATGAGATTTTTGAATTAAGAAAACGTGAAGCAGATGAATTTTATGCTGGAATTCAAAATAAAGTACAGTCGGAAGATGAAAAGCTGGTTCAGCGACAGGCTTTTTCAGGAATGCTCTGGAACAAAATGTTCTACCATTACAATGTTGAAAAATGGCTGAAGGGTGATCCTGCACAGATAACACCTCCAAAATCCCGTGAAAAAATCCGCAATTTTGAATGGAAACATCTCAACAATGAACACATTATTTCCATGCCCGACAAATGGGAATATCCGTGGTATGCGACTTGGGATCTGGCTTTTCACACGATAAGCTTTTCTTTGATTGACCCCGATTTTGCAAAACATCAATTAAAACTTTTCCTTTTCGAATGGTATATGCATCCAAATGGACAGCTCCCAGCTTACGAATGGAATTTTAGTGATGTGAACCCTCCGGTTCATGCATGGGCGGTTTTCCGGGTTTTCAAAATTGATGAATATTTAAATGATAAACCTGATCTGCAATTTCTGGAAAGTGCCTTTCAGAAGCTGCTAATGAATTTTACATGGTGGGTCAACAAAAAAGACAGCAACGGGAACAATATTTTTGAGGGAGGATTCCTGGGACTCGATAACATAGGTATTTTTGATCGCAATGAATCACTACCGGACGGCGGGCATCTGGAGCAGTCTGATGGAACAAGCTGGATGGCGATGTTTGCTTTAAATATGATGAGAATTGCCCTGGAACTGGCACTTTATAATAATGTGTATGAAGAAATGGCGATAAAATTTTTCGAACATTTTCTTGCGATCGCAAATTCCCTTGATAATATGGGTGATGAATGTTTCAGCCTTTGGGATGAGGAGGACGAATTTTTCTACGATGCTCTTTCTTCCAGCGATGGTAGCCATATGTACTTGAGATTGAGGACGATTGTTGGCTTGATTCCGATGTTTGCCGTTGAGGTTATTGATGATGAAATGATCGAAAACCTTCCAAACTTTAAGCAAAGAATGGAATGGGTTCTTAAAAATAAACCGGAACTGGCGGCGTTGGTTTCTCATTGGGAAGTAAAAGGTCAGGATTCCAAGCACTTGCTTTCCCTTTTGCGCGGCCATCGTCTCAAAAGACTGCTTCACCGCATGCTGAATCCGGACGAGTTTTTGAGTGAATTCGGAATCCGTGCCTTATCGAAGGAATATGAAGAAAATCCTTTCACTGTAAAATTAAATGAAACTGATTATACCGTAAAATATACTCCGGCAGAAAGTGACAGCGGACTTTTTGGAGGCAACAGCAATTGGCGGGGCCCGATTTGGTTTCCTATTAATTTTTTAATTATTGAAAGCCTGCAACGGTTTTTCTTTTATTACAGTCCGGACTTTTTAGTTGAATATCCTACAGGAAGCGGAAATTACTCGAATTTAGATCAAATTGCAGATGCTTTAAGCAAAAGATTATCGAAAATATTTTTAAAGGAGGAAAACGGGAACCGACCTTTCAATGGGCAATATCCGAGATTTCAAAATGACCCGGATTTTAAAGATTATATTTTATTTTACGAATATTTTCACGGGGACAACGGACGTGGAGTAGGAGCTTCCCACCAAACGGGTTGGACGGGATTAATCGCAAAAATCCTCATGCCTAGATTTTCGAAAAAGGAAATCGCTAAATCAGAGACTGAGACACCAAACGCTGCGAAATAAGGAACGGCAGTTTTTAATTGTGGAGAGTTAACTTTGTCAAAGATTTTAAACTTTGACAAAGTGTGAGCCATCAAAACGATTGTTACTCAAATATTTGCTGGATTACTTCCAAAGAAGTTGGAATTTTGAAATCGGTAATATGGTAATGGTAATACACCAAAAGGCTGTCTAAAAAATCTTTTCGGATAACTGAATGAATTTTTATCTGATACGGATTTTCAGAATAAAGAATAGATTTCCAGAGGATTGAAATTTCTTCCCCGAACAATTGATGGGCCATATTTTGGGTAAAAACTCCTGTTTCCGGATCGAGATATTTTCCGTCGTTGAGCAACGGGGCAACTCCATTAATTTTTAAGATTTTAATTAAAAATATGAAGTGTGACTGATAGTTTTGGCTTTCCAATTCATCAATAAATTCTTCCAGGCAAAAGAAAATGCTTTGGTTTTTGTTTTCGTGCCTCAGGTTTTGATTTAAAAAATCCGAAACAAAAAAAACAACCGAATTACATTTAATATCCGAATAAATATCATTGCTTTTTACCATCTCAAATTTCGAAATGGTCTGGATTCCGTTTCCTTTTAATGGATTTAAGGAAAAATTAAGTTTACTCAAAGGCAGGAGCAGGGCTTTCTTCTTATTTCTTTTGGCATAAATTCCTTTTAAAAAATAAGACTGAAAGCCATCTTCTTCCGTAAAACAATGCAGAACTGCATCATTTTCACCGTATTTTATATATGATAATAAAAATCCGTTTTGTGAATTCATTAATTAACCACAGCTATTTTTGCGGTAGCTTTATCTGAGCCGTCTTCGTTGGTCATTAAGACAAAATAAATCCCTGAAGCTACTCGTTTTCCTCTTTGATTATTAAGATCCCATTCGTAATATCCGCCTCTTGCCACCGCAGAATGCACAACATTTCCGGTAACGTCCGCAATTCTGATATTGGTAACTTCCGCTAAACCTTTGATGGTAACTTTTCCTTTAAAATTAGAATAAACAACAGGATTCGGATACACCAAAACGTTTCCGAAATCAGATGTTAGATCTCCAACATCACCCTGATATGTTACAATTCCGTCGTAAGAAACAAAATAAACCTTTCCTGTTTTTCTGTCTACTTTGATATCAGTGATGCTGTTGGTAGGCAATGGCGAGTTTTCTTTTGTAAAATGCTTAATGGTCTGCTGCCCGTCTGCCGAAAGGTAATAAACACCACCACCGTCTATGGAAACCCACTTATGATCTCCGGCATCCACTTCCACCTGTAAAATCTGGGAATCTCGGAAAAGCTCTTCACCAAGACCGTTTTGCTCAATAATGATAGGCTCTGCCGTTGCATTATCCGCATCTTTAATTGCAGAAACTGCATTAGGCAAAACTCTTAAACCAATATCACCTCCTATCCATGCATCTCCGGATTTATCGATGGCTACAGAAACAGATCCTCCGGAATTGGCTGCAAAACCATTGGACTCATCCAGAACATACATTGTATCATCAGCGAGATTAGTTGGAGTACCTTTTAAATCATACCCTAAAAACTGATTTGTTCTCGGCAGTGGAATCCACAACAGCTTCTCATAGAAAAGAGGCTTTTGCACCCCATTGCTGAAACCGAAATTTTTCAACGTAAACTGATCTGTTATTTTGTCATAGGAAGCTATACCGCTTGATGCGTCTTGGGTAAATGCTACCGTAACAAACAAATTGTTCTGATCATCATAAGTAAAACCTACCGGACGTGTATAATAAATGCTGGTGGCTCCCAGATTGTATTGCTTTACAAATTCAAAATCCTTATTGGCAGAATTATACTTCATTTTGTATACGCCCTGATCCGGTGAAAAAACATAGTTTGTGAAGAAAACTTCATTACTGTCAGTAGGGTTCGCAATAGCATCCAATACATTGAATACTTTGGTTCCTGATGTGAAATAAGATGAATAGACCCACTGCATTCCATCAAAATAATAAAATCCCGGGTTTTTAGGATTTGATGTAGGAGTATTAAATCTGTTTCCTCTACCGCCGGTTGATACTAAGATCTGATTATCGCCATATAAGCTGATTTTATAGGCAAAATTAAAATAAGGCCCGTCCGGTTTGAAGGAATTGTTGCTCTCATTTTTTATACCTGATAAGACAGTTCCTCCATAGACACTGCTTCCTACAGCAATTGCGGTATTACATTCTTCTCCGAAAGTCGCGGTATTGATGAAATTTCCGTTGGTATTAAATGTATAAATCCTGTTCACATCTGTGACAACAATATTGTTGCTGCTCACAACCACATCTCGAGCATTGCCGAAGGTTTGTGATAGCGGAGTAGGGGTTCCTCCATTGTAAAGATAAGTTGTAGTGGCTGATGAAAATGAAAGTACAGATTCAGAATCTATATGTTTGAATGAACCTGCCATTTCAGTAGACCATGTTGAAAAAACCGGGAAAGTGGTGTTCATTTCATGGCTTTTTAAACCTGTATTGGTAACGGAATATACTTTATTTCCAAAAATTGTAGCTTCATTACTTGCTTCATACACTCCTCCCGTTAGGAAAAATGCAGAGTCCTTAAATTCTTTTTTCTTTAAATTAAAAATAGAAACTCCATATCCTACGGAAATGACGGCCAGATCTCCCGTAATGGAAATATGATTGATTTTTTTGCTGGCATTATAGCCCGTAGCAATCGGAATATCAACAATATAAGTTACACCATCCGGACCGATGACATCTAATGAGCCGTTCTGATAACCTATTAATCCTATTTTTGTCTGCGGATTATAATCGAAAGCTGAAATTTTTACTTCGTGCAAGCCGTTTGCTTTAGACAGCTTGGTAATTTCACCTGATGAAATTGTATAATAAAATATCCCGTTTTCTGCGGCTGCCACTATTTTTCCATTGTCCTCTTTCATGGCCAAAACATTGTTGTAGGAAAAAAGATCCTGCCACTTTTTTGAAGAAATATTCTGTGCATCTACAAACTGTAGGGATGCTAAAACACCAAGAGAAATTAAAGAAAGTTTTTTCATGCTTATGCTATTATGCTGCTGTCTATCGCCTGATTATTCCAGGAAATATGTTGTACGTTTTTATTTGAATCAAAGAAGAAATCTATTCTACCCAAAAGAAGTCCTGCCCATCCCACTTGGTTTACCAGAACATTTTTACCTTGTCTGTTGGTAAATGTCTGAGGTTCCGGTAAGAAAGTGTGAGTATGGCCTCCCAGAATAATATCAATATTTTCTGTTTTTGAAGCTAAAATTTTATCGCTTACTTTATTAGGTTCGTCTTTATAATCGTAGCCGATGTGTGAAAGGCAGATCACAAGATCACATTTTTGTTCTTTTTTAAGGAAGTTGGAATAATGTTGAGCAACATCAATTGGGTCGGAATACACCGTTTCACCGTATTGTTTTTTGCCAACCAACCCTTCCAATTGAATTCCGACTCCGAAAAGCCCCACTTTGATTCCATTTTTGTTGAAAATCTTGTATTGGGAAGTTTTTCCGTCGAGAATTGTATTTTTAAAATCATAATTCGAACAGATGAAAGGGAATTTTGCATTAGGCAAAACCTTTAAAAAACCGTCTAGTCCGTTATCAAAATCATGATTTCCCATGGTTGAAGCGTCGTACTTCATCATGGACATTAATTTAAACTCCAATTCGCCTCCAAAAAAGTTGAAATAAGGAGTTCCCTGAAAAATATCTCCTGAATCAAGAAGTAAAACATTAGATTCCTGATTTCTAATCTGCTGAATTAAGCTTGCCCTTCTCGCAAAACCACCCTGATTAGGATTTTTGGTATAACTTGCGTCAAAAGGCTCAATTCTGCTGTGTTGGTCGTTGGTATGAAGGATCGTAAGCTTGTTTGCGGATTTTAAATCTAAGATTTTTAATTCTTCCGCCATCATCATATTCGGAGCTAAAGCCATTGCTAAAGTTCCGCCACCTATTGCCTTTAAAAACTTTTTTCTATCCATTACTTCTTACCGATAAAATTTAAACGAACGTCTGTATTGGCCACCACTTCAGGATTTTTCTTAAAATAATCGATGAAAAGATCTCTTAATTTAATTCCTGTTGATATTGCTTCTCCTTTTGCGAAGAATTTCATATTGTCACCTCCCAAAGCCAGATAATCGGACGTTGCGATGTAATAATCCTGAGTCGGATTTACTTCTTTTCCGTTGATTAAAGTTTTGGTTAACTGTCCACTATTTGTTTCAATATATAAATGGGAAACGGGATTATTCACCTGAGTTTTTGCATAATAACCAAAAAGCCCCTGCAAATCTGATCCTTTCATTTTTACAATAATCACTTCATTTTCGAAAGGCATTACTTCAAAAACACTTTTCAGTAAAATATCACCTTGCCCAATCGTTGTACGGATTCCCCCGATATTGATCAGTGCGGCATCTACATTTTTCTGAAGGTTCTTTTTCGCCCATTTATCAGCTCCATCGAATGTATAGTCTGCTAAAAGATTGCCCAAATTACTATTGTCACCCTGTTTTGTAAGGTCAACATTGGTGTGCGAGATCTTCTGATTCATCTCTTTATCCAATTTTTGCTTATAAGGTTCAATAATTTTTACAAACTCCTCATCATTCTTAAGCTCATTATTAATAGAAATATTCTTCTGAGTCTGCACATTCGCCACCTGCAACGGAGAAGCCGTCTTACAAGCGGAAAGTATAGCCAGAGAAATTCCTAGTAATAAGAATTTATTTTTCATAATATCTTTTAGTATATGCAAATATAATTATATGTATAATAAAACATTATTATTTATTACAAATTCTTACCGTAAATTATTAAATTTGACAAAAATAATTCTAACAGATGAGCATTTTAAAAGGAGTAGGTGTAGCTTTGGTAACACCCTTTAATGAAGATTTATCCGTTGATTTCGACAGTTTAACAAAACTTGTGGAATATAATATCGAAAACGGAACCAATTATTTAGTTGTTTTGGGAACTACGGCAGAGGCTGCAACACTTTCTGACGAGGAAAAGAAACAGGTGGTAGATCATATCATTAAGGTGAATAATAAACGCTTGCCTTTGGTGCTGGGAATTGGTGGGAATAATACGCTTGAAGTTAAAAAACAGATTGAAGAAACTGATCTTTCAGCTTTTGAAGCGGTATTGTCGGTGTCTCCATATTATAATAAACCTAATCAGGAAGGGCTTTATCAGCATTATAAGGCGTTGGCTTCCACCGGGAAAAATATCATTATTTATAACGTTCCTTCTAGAACCGGACAAAATGTTGAAGCAGAAACTACTTTACGTTTGGCGAATGAATTCCCGAATTTATTCTTAATTAAGGAAGCGGCACCAAATATTTTACAGTATTTTGATATTTTAAGAAAAAAGGCTGAAGGATTTTCCTTAGTTTCCGGAGATGATGAATTCACACTTCCTGTGACTTTGGCTGGCGGAGACGGAGTAATTTCTGTAATCGGACAGGGCTATCCGAAAGAATTTTCTACAATGGTGCAGCTGGCTTTTGATAAAAAAGTTGATGAAGCATATGAAATACACAATAAATTAGTTGAGATCACAAGACTGATTTTTGCAGAAGGAAATCCTTGCGGAATTAAAGTTGTTTTGGCCGAAAAAGGAATAATCAAAAATTATTTAAGGCTTCCTCTTGTTCCTGCTTCAGAAGGATTGTATGCGAAAATTAAAGCTGAAATGGCGAAGATTTAAAAGGTGAAAATCATTGTGAATTTGATAATTTGCTTTTTAAAATTTACAATTCACTTGCAAAGCAAAATTGACAATTGGCAAAATATGAAAGGTGGAAGGCTTAATGCTTTTCACCTTTTTAATTAAAACAAAATTTAAATAATGAAATTAATTAAAGCAACAGAAAATGATATTCCCTTGATTCAGGATTTAGCGAAAAGATCATGGGAAAATGCTTATGCAGAGATACTTTCTATCGAACAAATGGAATTTATGCTGGGTACAATGTACTCCCACGAAGAAATTGCAAGTCATTTACAAAAACCGGATTATCATTATTATCTGATTTTGGATGAAAATAATGATTCTTTTGAAGGGTTTATAGGGTACGAGCATCATTATGAAGAGAAAACCACAAAACTTCACCGCATTTACCTTGTTCCTGAAAGCAAAGGAAAAGGTTTTGGAAAATCAGCTTTAGAGTTTTTGAATCAGCAGGCTTCTGAAAACGGGGATAAACGCATTATTTTAAATGTAAACAAGTATAATTCCGCAAAAAAATTCTACGAATCGCAGGGTTATACTATATATGATGAAGGTGTTTTTGATATTGGTAATGGTTTTTTCATGGATGACTATTTAATGGAGTATTTAATTCACAATTAATTGACTTAAAATTCTATAACATTTGATGGTAATTCTATAACAAGTGATGTGTTTTTTTGATTCATCTTTGTATCAGAACCAAATCACTTTATAACAATACATTCATATGCTTGGTCTTAAGCCTGTAAAGCTTTTTATCAGTATATTTTTTTTCATCCTTAGTGTTTAAATTCCTGTATTCAATAATGCAGGAGTTTTTTGCATTTTACAAAAAAAAAATAAAAAAATTGTCCTATTTCACTTTTAAATGAAATAAATTATTATATTTACGTAAAATTAGACACACTTATTACAGGATGAAAATGTATGTTAAATTCGATTTCAATGCTCTTTGCAAGAAGGTGTTGGATGAAAGGCTTAAAGAGCAGGGTTTGAAGTACCGTTTGTTAAACTTTGGAGAAGTAGAATTTTATGAATCATTTACCAAAGAACAGCATAAAATTTTCAAGAAAAATCTTGAAGATTATGGTATTGAAATCATTGAAAGTCAAAAAACAGCCCTAGTACAAAAGATAAAAGATGCTATCGTTGAATTGGTTTTCGCAGACGAGGTTGTTTCTGTAAAAGCGTCAATTTTTATTGCAGAAAAATTAAACCACAGCTATGGTTATTTGTCGAATTTATTTTCTGAAGTTGCTTTTACTTCGATAGAAAATTTCATTATCCTGCAAAAGATTGAGTATGCTAAAGTTTTGATTATTAATAATAAACAAAGCCTTACGGAAATTGCTCACAAGCTGAATTATTCTAGCGTGGCACATTTAAGTACGCAGTTTAAAAATATGACTGGTATCACACCTTCTCAGTTCCAAAAAATTATTGTGAAGAGAAGGATAGCAAAAAGTTTAGCAATCAATTCTGAAATGCTTTATGAATAGAGAATATCTGAATGTGATCCTGGTAGACGATGATGAAGGAAATATTGTTTTTTTTAAAAATATACTGAAAGAACTAAAGATAGGTATAAAAGTCCAGGCTTTCCAAAACGGATCCGATCTGCTGGAATATCTGAACAGCGAAGATGCTCTTGTCCCTGAAATATTATTCATGGATTTTAACATTCCAAAGAAAAATGCTCTGGAATGCCTTCAGGAAATAAAAGAAAATTTTAAACTTGAAAATATGGTTACAGCTGTTTATTCAAGTAACCTTTCGGAAGCAGAAGTTGAGAATATTTTCGTAAACGGTGGAAATATTTTTATGAAAAAGCCGAATGATTATAGTGCGTTAAAAAAAGTAGTTTCAGAAATTATCACCATCAACTGGCAATATCATACGTCCGGTTTTAATAAAGATAATTTTATTATGAAAGTATGATTAACACAGGAAGAATTTAATTTAAACTTAATGTTAAATTTTTGTATTTAAAGCATAATATTCACATAAAGGTGAAAATTCTATAACAATTAGCTATAATAATATAAGAACTTTTTCAAAGCTTATTTGCATTTTTGTAAACATAAACTAATAACACAAAGTCCTCATATAGAAAACAAAGAATGAATGAGAATTAATTGTTTCAGGGTATAAACTAAATTATATAAATCACAATGTTAATTAAAACAAAATGGATTATATGAATTTCCAATGTTAAGCGTAGAAGATCTTTAAACAAAACGGTACAATCATGAAAACTTAAAAGTTAAGGGAAAATTCGTTTCATTTTCTATTCCCTTTTCTTACACAGTTAGTTTTTATAATAAGCAAGTTGGAAACATAATTCATTTTGTTTTTTTATATGAAAAATAAATTACTTCAGATAATAATAAAAATATTTTTTTAATACACCACATCACAAAATATTATATGAAAAAGTAATTTCTTCTAAATAACAGTTTTATAAGGGGGCCGCGGGAAGATATCTTTTCGCGGTTTTTTTATGAGATTTTGCTCCACTTATTTTTACCTTTGTAGTGCTTCAGATAGTAATTTTTAATGATCAGATTGTCCGGCCTGGCTAATGAAGGATCGGCTTCAAGGATCTTTTCTACGGTAAGCTTTGTCAATTTAATAATCGCTGAATCATTCACCAGATCGAGTCTTTTAAAGTCTACGACACCACTTTGCTGGGTTCCCAGAATGTCTCCCGGACCACGAAGCTGCATATCAACTTCTGAAATTTTAAAGCCGTCATTGGTTTCAGTCATTGTTTTGATTCGGGTTCTGCTTTCTGTGGATAATTTGTCGGAAGTCATTAATATACAATAGCTTTGCTCGGCTCCACGACCGACACGACCACGCAATTGATGAAGCTGTGACAAACCGAATCTTTCCGCGCTTTCTATAACCATTACAGAAGCATTGGGAACGTTCACACCAACCTCAATTACGGTTGTAGCAACCATTATTTCTGCTTTTCCGGAAGCGAAATAATTCATCGCAGCATCTTTTTCATCGGGTTTCATTCTCCCGTGAAGCATCGTTACATTGTAAGAAGAAAAGAAATTCATGACATGATCCAATCCTTCCATTAAATTTTTATAATCCAGCGTTTCAGACTCTTCAATCAAAGGATAAACAAAATAAATTTGTCGCCCTTTTTCGATTTCTTCTCTACAGAAATTGTACACATACAATCTGTCTTTTTCGCGTCTGTGAGCCGTAATGATGGGTTTTCTTCCGACAGGCATTTCGTCGATCACAGAAACATCAAGATCAGAATAAAAACTCATCGCCAATGTCCTGGGAATCGGAGTTGCAGTCATTACCAGAATATGCGGCGGGATTTTATTTTTAGCCCAAAGTTTAGCTCTCTGAGCGACCCCAAATCTGTGTTGTTCGTCAATAATGGCTAAACCAAGATTTTTAAACTTAACCTTATCTTCTAAAACAGCATGGGTTCCGACTAAAATAGAAAGTTCGCCATTTTCCAATTCTTCATGAATAATATTCCGTTCGGATTTTTTTGTGGAACCGGTTAATAATCGAACATTAATGTCTGTTTCTTTTAATAAATCTTTAATTCCGGTATAATGCTGTTGAGCTAAAATCTCAGTTGGTGCCATCATACAGCTTTGAAAACCGTTATCCATCGCGATAAGCATTGTCAATAGAGCAACCATCGTTTTTCCTGAGCCAACATCTCCCTGTAAAAGCCTGTTCATCTGAATGGGTTTTTTCATATCCAGACGAATTTCTTTTAACACTCTTTTTTGAGCTCCGGTAAGATCAAATGGAAGGTGTTTTTCATAAAAATCATTAAAATGATCTCCCACAATAGGAAAAGGATTTCCGTGAGATTGTGTTTTATGATGAAGTTTTTTTAAAGCATAACCCAACTGAAAAAAGAATGATTCTTCAAATTTCAATCTGTAATTGGCCTTGTCAACATGTTTCAGATCTTTCGGAAAATGAATATTTAAAAACGTGTGCTGTCTTGATAAAAACTTGAAATGTTTTATCATATATTCAGACATATTTTCTTCAATAAGATTCGGGATTTCCCTGCAAATATTTCTTAAAACGGTTTGAAAAAATTTTTGATTTAAACCTCTTTTGGTTAATTTTTCCGAACTTGAATAAATGGGTTTTAAACGATTGTCGGCTTCTTTTTTTTCATCAATTTCAATTTCCGGATGTGGCATTGAAAACTGATTATTAAAAACATTGATTTTCCCAAAAATAAAAATTTCTTTGTTGATCGGAAGCTGTTCTTTCAGCCATTTTGAATATTGAAACCAGACCAAATCCATCGAGCCCGTATCATCATTGAATTTCGCGGCAAGCCTTTTTGTTTTTCCCGTCTGAATTTCCTGAAGGCTGGTGATTTTTCCTTTAAGCTGAATTTCAAGACCACTTTCCTGCAGCTGGGAAATTTTGTACACCTTGCTTTTATCCAGATAACGGATAGGATAAAAGTTCAGAAGATCATCTACGGTAGAAATGCCCAGCACACCTTTGATGAGTTTGGCTCGTTCAGGACCGATTCCTTTTACATATTCGATGGATGTTTCTAAAGTCATTCTTAAAACGACCCCTAATTTCGGGAAAATAGGAGAAAGTTTAAAATTTTTAATATGAAAATTCTAAATTTTAATAATAAAAAAGACTCTCAATTATTGAAAGTCTTTAAAATAATTTTAATTTTTTATTTTAGATTTGAATTTCTTCTGATAATCTTCCCATTGTTGTCCTGTGCGTATCTTTTTAAACAAATTTTTAGAAATTAATTCTAAATAGGGTTCCAGTTCTTTAGCAGATAATTCGCCTTGTAAAATGGTAATTGGATCACCTTTATCATCTAAAAATACAGTGCTCGGAA
>Ga0307412_10000569_pt1 | contig 21882 bp, 19 predicted proteins | sample DK1Cmetagenome_3_FD_203823 | JGI IMG/M metagenome (GOLD analysis project Ga0307412, IMG submission 203823) | Maize rhizosphere microbial communities from greenhouse at UC Davis, California, United States - DK15-C-1 | ecosystem: Host-associated > Plants > Roots > Rhizosphere > Soil | place: USA...
CGCGGCTACTCGCTGCTCATGCTCGTGTGCGTCGCCGCCGGTCTCCTCCTCGTGCGGGCGGTGGAGCGGCCGACGGGCCGCGCCTGGGCGGCGTACGCGCTGGTCGGATCGCTCGCCGTCTACGCGCACTTCTACGGCGTGCTCGTCCTCGCTGCGCAGTGGCTATCGCTCGTGCCGCTGCTCTGGCGGCGGCAGGACTCCCTCCCGTGGCGACCGGTGCTGACGGCCGCGCTCCTCACCGGCGTGCTGCTCTCGCCGCTCGCGCTCTTTCTCCTGAGCGGGCGGCTCGCCGGCGCGAGCTACTGGATGCGCTTCCCGTCCGAGGCGGAGCTCGACTACTTCCGCTACACGCTCGTCGGAGCGGGCGACTGGACGCCGGCGCGCATCTTCCTGTCGTGGGTGTACGGCCTCGCGGTGGTGGCGGCCGTCGTCGCGGCCGTGCGTGAGCGCGCGCGGGGGCGGTGGCCCGCGGCGCGCGCCCCGTCGCCGTGGTCGGTCACCATGGCGGAGCCGACGTCGGAGCGGCTCCGCGGGTGGCGCTACTGGCTGCTGCTCTCGTGGGTACTGGTCCCGATCGCGACGACACTCGGCGTCTCGCTCGTGCGGCCGATCTTTCAGGACCGCTACCTCATCGGCACCGTGCCGGCGCTCGTGCTGCTGGTGGGGGTCGCCCTGATCTCGCTTCGCCCGCGGCTGCGCTGGCCGCTGCTCGCGCTCGTCGTCGCCACCTCGCTGCACGGCGTCGCCGACTACTACGCGCGACCGGACAAGGAAGAGTGGCGTGGGGCGACCGCGTACGTCGCTGCGGCGGCGCGGGAGGACGACGCCCTGATCCTCTACGAGCCCTACGTGCGCGCCTGCTACGACTACTACCGGCGGCGGATCCCGGGCGTCTATCCGGAGATCGCCTATCCGAGCTGGCTCGGTTCGCCGGGCGACACGCCGCGCTCGGCGCTCGCAGCCGTCGCCGCGCACCGCCGCCGCGTGTGGGTCGTGTCGAGTCACGCCGACGATCGAGGCCAGTTCATCGAGGACTCCCTGGCGCGCCACTTCGCGACCGTGCGCGAGCGGAGGTTCCCCGGGGTGAGGGTGCTGCTCTTCGATCGTGCCGCTGCCGCGCGATGACCGCCGACGCCATCGCCTCGGGCGCGCGCTGGCAGGGGCCGGTGCGCGCCGCGGCCGTCGGTGCGATGGTCGTCGGCGCGACGCTGCGTCTCCTCGCTTTCGCCGACCGACGTCCGCTCTGGTTCGACGAGCTGATGCTCACGCTCAGCATCGGCACGCGATCCTACGCCGACCTGGCGCACCAGCCGCTCGACTACGGCCAGACCGCTCCACTCTTCTTCCTCTGGGCGGAGCGTTTGGCGACCAGGCTCGCCGGGATGGGCGAGTGGACGCTCCGCGCCCTTCCGCTCGCGTCGGGACTCGCCCTGCTTCCGTTTCTCTGGAGCGCGGGGCGCCGTCTGCTGGGCGAGCGCGAGGCGCTCCTCGCCCTGGTGCTCGCCGCCCTCTCGCAGCCGCTCATCTACTACTCGAACGAGGCGAAGCAGTACGCGAGCGACGCCTTCTTCAGCACGGCGCTCGTCTGGGGCGCGGCCGGTGTGCTCACCGCACCGACGAGGCGCCGGAGGTGGAGCGAGCTCACGATCATCGGCGTGCTCGCCGCCGGCTTCTCACAACCGAGCGTCTTCGTTCTCGTCGCGGTCCTCGCCGCCCTCGCGCTGTCTCCCGAGGTGCGTGCGGCCCCGAAGTGGCGGGCGCGACTCGCGGCGCTCTCCATGGCGTGGGGGGCGCTCGCCGCCACGCTCTACGCCCTCGTCTATCGTGCGGCGGCCACGGACCCGTACATGCGGCGCGTGTGGAGCGCGGTGTTCCTGACGCCCGGCGTCCCGGACTTCACCACGCGCGTCGGCGTCTCGGTGCGCGAGCTGCTGCTGCGAACCGTCCTGCCGGACTGGCCCGAGGCGACGCGGACGACGCTCGCGCTCGCAGCCCTGGCGTACGTCGGCGGTGCAGGGGTACTCTGGCTCCGCGCGAACGCTCGCCACGGCCGCGCCCCCGCTGCGCTCCTCACCCTCCCCGTCGTGGGGGTGCTCGCGGCATCGGCGCTCGGCGCCTACCCGGTCGCGCCTCGGCTCGTGCTCTTTCTCGCGCCGGTCGTGCTGCTGACCTACGGTACTGCGGTCACGGCGGTGATCGACGCGTGGCTTGGGCCGACGTCCCCTGCCGGCCTGCGACTGCGGAACGCTGTGTATGCCGTCCTGGTGCTGTTCGTCGCGTGGTGGCGCTTCAACGCGCTTCGCGAGGAGGCCGTGCACCCGCGTCGCTATGAGGACACCCGCGACATGATCGCCTTCTACCTCCGCCGCGCCGGCTCCGACCCGGTCTACCTCTACGCCGGTGGTGTGCCCAGCTGGGCCTTCTACACGACCGACTGGCGCGCCCCCAACACCGCGCGGCTTGCCTGGCTGGCGAACGTGGCGGGACCGTCGGGGCCCGCCTTCGAGAACATCGCGAGTCGGGGGCGTCGCGTGAGCCACGAAGGGGACAGTCTGGTCTACGAGACGCAAGGGCGGCTCGAGCTCATCGGCATCGGGATTGGCGCGGAGTACTTGGAGGGCCAGGGTAGACCCCATAGTGTGCCGGACAGCGGGTGGGCGGAGAACGAGGCGCGCCGGTTGCGGGAAGCGGTGGACCGCCGCGCCGACGGGGGCCGGTCGGCGTGGGTGTACTTCACGCACCACAGCGACGTGCAGCGCGAGGCGTTGCTCGCGGCGCTTCGCCGGATCGGCGCCAGCGCTGTCGTCGTACGCTCGGCGGACACGGCGGTGCTCTACCACGTGACCTTCGAGCCGCAACCCTAGCGCTACGCATCGCGGCCCGAGCATTCCGCCGCCCGACATGGTGTCGTGTCTTCTGGAGCAACCGGCCTCCGTCATGGTGTCGCTCATCCTCTCCTCTCCCGTGCAACCATCGCCGCCCCCCGCGCGCGTCACGCGCCGGAGCGATGCGTAACCCCGCAGCGGATGCGGCGGCGGGGAGCCCTGGGGGGCACCTCGCCGCCGCCGTCGCGTTGGCGGCGAGCCTCACGCTCTACGTCCTCGCGCTCGCGCTCTTCCCGACGACCGGCGACCAGGACGCGGCGATCCACGCGATCTACGCGCGGTTCCCGACCGATCCCTCGCGCTATCTCAGCGTCTGGGCGCGCCCGCTGTTCGCCGTGCCCTACCTCCTGCCTGGTCTCGTCGGTTACATGGCACTTCGTGTGACGACGGTGCTCGTCTGCGCCGGAGCGGCGTGGCTCACCTATCTCACGGCCCGGCGCCTCGGGCTCGCCCGGGCGTGGGTGGCGATCCCGCTCACGCTTCTGCAACCGGCGCTGTACGGCGTCGGCGTGGACGCGATGACCGAGCCGGCGTTCGCGCTCGTCCTCTCGGCCGGCTTCCTCGCGATCGCGCACGACCGGCCGGGGCTCAGCGCGGCGGTCCTCTCCTTCCTCCCGCTAGCGCGGCCCGAGGGGCCGTTCGTCATCGCCTGCGTCGCACTCGCCTGGCTGCCGGCGACGGTACGCGAGCCGCGGCGCTGGCTGCCGCGGCTCGCCCTTTTCGCGCTCGGGCTCGTCGTCTGGCAGGTGGGGACGACGCTATGGACCGGCAACTGGTACTTCCTGCGCGACACCTTCCCGTGGCGGAGCGACAGCGCCCCGTGGCGGGGGGAGTGGGACCACTTCGTCCGCGCCTGGCCGCAAATCGTCGGCTGGGGGGCGCTCGCGCTCTGGCTCGCCGGCCTGCGGCCGAGCGTGCGCGCGCCGCTGCTCCGCCTCGCGCTCGCGATCACGCTCGCGTTGCTCGCGCTGCACACGTGGCTGTTCATGACGGGGGGGATGGGCTCCACCGGGTTCCACCGCTACTTCGCCTCGCTCGCGCCGCTGGTGGCCCTGGTCGCCGCGGCGGGAGCAGGCGAGCTCGCGCGGTGGATCGGCGCGGCGCCGTGGCGCGTCGTCGTGGGCTCGCTGCTCGTGTTGAATGCGGTGCACGCGTTCGTGCGTCTCGACTCCAACCCCAGCGCGCACATGGGGCGCGCCACGCTCGAGTCCATCCGGCAGGCGCGGCGCCTCGTGCCCGGCCTCGACGCGCGGCCGATCCTGTCGGCGGACTACTTCGGCTACGTCCTCCTCGACCGCGACCGCGACGAGCCTGCGTTGCCGGTAGCGGGGCACGACGTGACCGCGCCCCTGCTCGCGCGCTACCCGCCGGGCACCGTGGTGCTGTGGGACAACGTGACGGGGGACTGGTGGTTCCACCTCGCGGTGGAGGACTTCACCTCGCGCGGCTACCGTCTGCTCTGGGAGCGGAAGACGGAGCTCGCCTCACCGCTCGCGCCGCTCTACTGGCGCAAGGGCGCCGGGCCGGCCGGTCAGTGGATCGGGCACCGGCTCGGCCAGTGGCCGTACCGGGACTTCCGGCAGGCCGTGCTGGTCAAGGAATGAGTGTGCATCCTGCTCCGGGGCGCGATCCGGCGGCGCCGCGGCTCGACGGCGGCCGCGCACAGGAGGTCGCGGTGCTCTATCGCTAGGGGTCGAGCGGGGGGTTGGCGGGCGTGGTAGGTTGACTAGCTTTCCTTATCTATAGATGTGGCCCGGCGCCGTGGCCAAGTGGTAAGGCGGCAGACTGCAAATCTGCTATTCGTCGGTTCGATTCCGACCGGCGCCTCTCTCTGGAAATCGCCCGTCCCGGCAATCGCCGCGGACGGGCGGTGTCATTCCGGGTGTGATTCCGACGGCGCAACTACGCCTCTCGGGCAGCCGGCATGGCTGCCCCCGACCGGGCGTTGGCCAGCCGGTCGATGCGGACGCCGGACGTCACCCACGCGATCGCCGCGATGTGGCGGAGGTCCTTGATGGTGAGCGAGGGCCGCCCAATCGCTGCGGCCGCCTTCGTGTGCAGCGCCTCGACGTGCTTCCGCGTGACCATCCCGAACAGCGGTTGCTCGTTCACGAGACCGTGGAAGGCGATATGCGCGCGCAGCTTGGCCGCCGCGGGCGATGACACCCCCGTGTCTAGCCCCGTCCGGCCGCGAAAGCGGGCACCGCGCGCGGGGCGCCGGCGGTCGTCCCACGCAACTCCGCGTCTGCCGCCGACTCCGCCGCGACCGCGCGCTCGCCGTACAGCCAGTAGAGCGCCGGCAGGACGAGCATGTTGAGCGCGGTGGCCGAGAGCAGCCCGCCGAGGATGACGATCGCCATCGGCGTCTGGAGCTCGTTGCCCGGCTCCCCGCCGCCGAGCGCGAGCGGGATGAGGGCAAGTCCCGCCGTGAGCGCCGTCATGAGGATCGGCGAGAGCCGCTCGAGCGAGCCGCGCACGACCGCGTCGCGGAACGTCGCCCCCTCGCCGAGCAGCTGGCGGTAGTGCGAGACGAGCAGGATGCCGTTCCGTGTCGCGATCCCGAACAGCGTCACGAAGCCGACGAGGGAGGCGATGCTCACGACGCGCCCGGTGAGGAGCACCGCGAGCACGCCGCCGATGAGCGCGAGCGGCAGGTTGGCCATCACGAGCGCCGCGGTCTTCGTCGAGCGGAACTCGGCGTAGAGGATCAGGAAGATGGCGGCGACCGAGAGCAGGGAGAGCGAGGCGAGGGTGCGCGTCGACTCCGCCTGCGCCTCGAACTGCCCACCGTACGTGACGTGGTACCCCGCCGGGAGGGTCACCCGCTCGGCGACGACGCGCTGGATGTCGGCGACGGTGCTCCCGAGGTCGCGGCCGGCCACGTTGGCCTGGACGACGATCTTCCGCTGGACGTCCTCGCGCGAGATCGTGTTCGGCCCGCGGGTGACGGTCACGGTCGCGAGCTGCGAGAGGGGGACCCGCTGCCCGCTCGGCGTGTCGAAGGCGACGTTCGCGATGGCGCCGGCGTTGGCCCGGACTTCCTCGGGGAAGCGCACGACGAGGTCGACGCTCCGCCCCTCCTCGAGCACCTGCGACACGGCTTCGCCGTTGAACGCGACGTCGATCGCCTCGGCGAGCTGGCCGACGGTCATCCCGTAGCGCGCCAGCGCGGAGCGGTCGGCGCGGATCTGGAGCTGTGGCACGTCCATCTGCTGCTCGAGCTGCAGGTCGGCCACGCCCGGCACGGCCTGCATCGCGTCGCGGACCTGCGCCCCGACCTGCCGCAGCTCGTAGAGGTCCGGCCCGAAGATCTTGACCGCGATGTTGGCCCGAGTCCCCGAGAGCATGTGGTCGATGCGGTGGCCGATCGGCTGGCCGATCGTGACGTTCGTTCCCGGGATCGCCGAGAACTCGCGCCGCAGCGCCTCGAAGACGGCGTCCTTGTCGACGTCGTCCTTCAGGGTGACGTCGATCTCGGCCGCGTTGACGCCCTGGGCGTGCTCGTCCAGCTCGGCTCGCCCCTGGCGGCGGTCGGTGTTCACCACGGCGTCGTTCGCGAGCAGGATCTGCTCGACGCGCTGGCCGATGGCGTTCGACTCGGCGAGCGAGGTGCCGGGGACGGTGACGACGCTGACCGTGAGCGCCCCCTCGTTGAACTCGGGGAGGAAGGCCGAGCCGAGGAGGGGCACCGCGGCCCCGGTCAGGGCGAGGGCCGCGACCGCGCCGGCGAGCACGCGCCTGGGGTGCGCCAGCACGCGCTCGAGCAGAACGGCGTAGCGTGCCTTGAGCCAGTGGACGAGCCGGCTCTCGTGCTCCGTCTGCACCGCCTTCGCGTTGGGCAGCAGGTAGGCGCAGAGCACCGGCGTCACGGTCACCGCGACGAGCAGCGAGGCGAGGATCGAGACGACGTAGGCGAAGCCGAGCGGGCGGAGGAGCCGCCCCTCGACGCCCCCGAGGAAGAAGAGGGGGAGGAAGACGACGATGATGATGAGCGTGGCGTTGACGATCGACGCGCGGATCTCGCGCGACGCGTCGTAGACCACGCGCAGCGCCGGCCGCCGCTCGCTCTCGGGGAGGTGGTGGTTCTCCTTGAGCCGCCGGAAGACGTTCTCGACGTCGATCACGGCGTCGTCCACGAGGGCGCCGATGGCGATGGCCATCCCGCCCAGCGTCATCGTGTTGATCGTGATGCCGAGCAGCTTCATCGCGAAGATCGCGACGACGAGCGAGAGCGGAATGGCGACGAGCGAGATCGCCGTCGTGCGGACGCTCCACAGGAAGAGGAACAGCACGAGCACGACGAGCAGCGCCCCGTCGCGGAGCGCCTCGACGACGTTCTCGACGGCGACCGAGATGAAGCTCGCCTGCCGGAAGAGCTCCGCCTCGATCTTCATCCCCGCAGGGATGGTCTGCTGCATCTGGGCGAGCTCGCGCTCGATGCGGCGCGTCAGCTCGAGCGTGTTCGCGCCGGGCTGCTTCTGCACGGCGAGCACGACGCCCGGCTTGGCGTTGACCGACCCGTCGCCGTACTTGGGCGCCGCGCCGACGCGCACGTCGGCCACCTGCGAGAGCAGCACGGGGACGCCGCCGCGCACGGCGACGACGGTCTTCGCGACGTCGTCCGCCGACTGCACGCGCCCGATGCCGCGGATGACGTACTCCTGCCCCTTGTCCATGTAAACGCCGCCCGCCGCGTTGGCGTTCGAGCCGCGGGCGGCGCGCACGACGTCCTCGAGCGTGACGCCGGTGGCGAGCATCCGCGCGGGGTCGGCGACGACCTGGTACTGCTTCACTTCACCGCCGATCGGGATGACCTGGGCAACCCCCGGCACGGCGAGCAGCCGCCGGCGGATCGTCCAGTCGGCGACCGTGCGCAGCTCGGTGGCCGGCTGCGGCCCGGTGAGGCCGATCATCATGATCTCGCCCATCACGCTCGAGACGGGGGCGAGCACCGGGGCGGCGATTCCGGCCGGCAGCGCCGCGCCGACGGCCTGCAGCTTCTCGGCGACGATCTGCCGGGCGCGGAAGATGTCCGTGCCCCAGTCGAACTCCACCCACACGACCGAGATCCCCTGCGCGGTCGAGGAGCGCACGCGGCGCACCCCGGTCGCGCCGTTGACGGCCGTCTCGATCGGGAAGGAGACGAGGGCCTCGACCTCCTCGGGGGCCATGCCATGGGCCTCGGTCAGCACCGTCACCGTCGGCGCCGTGAGGTCGGGGAAGACGTCCACCGGCATCCGGTAGGCCGTCCACGCGCCGGCGATGAGGGCCAGCGCAGCGGCGGCGAGGACGATGACGCGGTTCTTGAGCGACCACGCGATCAGGTTGTTCAGCATGTTCGGCCTCTAGTGCTCGTGGCCGTGCGCGGGCACGGCGGTCGACAGCGACGCCAGCCGCACCTGGTACGCGGCGCCGGTGACGACACGCTCGCCCGGCTTGACGCCGGCGGTGACCAGGGTCCGATCTCCCTCGGACGCCGCGACCGTCAGCTCCCGCTTCTCGAAGCGCTCCCCGTCGGCCTGCACGTACGCGACGGGTCGCCCGTCCTCGTCGAGCACCGCGCTCGTCGGGATCACCACCCCGTCTGCCCGGTCGCCGGTCCGCACCCACACGCGCGCCGTCGCGCCGACCTTGATCGAGCCGTCGGGGTTGGGCACCTCGTACAGCACCGGGACGGTGCGCGACAGCGAGTCGATCACGCCGCCGACGGAGACCGTGCGGCGCGCGGCGTAGCGGCGCGCCGAGCCCTCGAGCGTGAACTCCGCCCCCGACGAGCGCCCGACCTCGGCGGCGCGCGCCGCGGGCACGTTCACGGCGAGCCACACCACCGACGGGTCCACGACGGTGAACAGCGGGGCCCCCGCCTCGACTCGGCTCCCCGGGGCGATGCTCCGCTGGGCGACGACGCCGGCCACGGGTGAGCGCACGGCGATCTTGCCGCCGGCCGAGAGCGCCCCGCCCCCGAAGCCGGCCAGCGCCTCGCGCGCCGCCTGGAGCCGGATCTCGGCCTCGTGGACGCGCCGCTCGGGTACGGCCTCGACCGCGTAGAGCCGCTTCGCCCGCGCGTGCTCGTCCTCCGCCTCGCGCAAGGCCGCCCGCGCCTCGGCGAACGCGCTCCCGCCCTCGCCCAGCGACGGGATGAGGTACGCGAGGGTCTGCCCGCGCGCGACGCGCTGGCCAGGCGCCGGCGACTGCGCGACGCTGCCGGCGTCCACAAGGCCGCTGATCGGCGCCGTGACTTCGGCGTAGCGTCCGGCCGCGGGGTCGATCTCTCCCGATGCCTCGAACGACGCCGCCACGCTCCCCGATTCGGCGAACGCGGTGCGGAAACCGGGCGTCTTCCACTGCTGCTCCTTGAGGAAAGCGATACCGGCGTCCCCGCCTTCCTCTTCCTTCGGCGCCTCGGCAGCGCTCGCGTAGACGCGAAGGCCGGGCACGGTAATGCTGTCCTTCGCCTGCGGGCTGTCGACCAGGATCGTCAGGTCGTAGACGCCGGCCGCCTTGAACTCCGGCGCCGGCCCGTAGATGCCGGGCGCGCGTGGAGCGTCCTGCGTGACGACGAGGGGCGCGCCGCCGCCCCGTGGCTGAAAGCGGAGCGTGATCTTCCCCGACCGCAGCGGCGCGAAGTCGGTGATGTCGGTGAGGTGAACCGCGAACTTGTCCGGAGCGCCGACGATGAGCGCCGGGTGCTCCATGAACAGCTCGGTCGAGTCCGTCCACAGTGTGACCGCGCCGCCGGCGGGCTCGCCCCCTTCTCCGGGGTGGGAGCCGTCAGCGTCGTGCGGGTGCGATTCGCTGCAGGCGGCGAGCAGCGCCAGTCCCGTCAGGGCCAGAGCGCCGAGCCGCGTCGCCACGCGGCGATCTCGGGGTGTGGGCATCGGAGTCAGTCCTTGGGGGCCGAGGCGCCGGAGACGCCGTCGGCAGTGAGAGAGGCGCCGATGGCGCGCTCGAGCGCGGCGCGACGCACGACGGCCTCGGCCAGCAGCGTGGCGTAGGTGGATTCCGCTTCCTGATAGGCGCGCACGGCGTCGAGCCACTCGACGAGGGTGATCTCCCCTTCGGAGTACGCCGCCTGGACGGCCCGCATCGCCGCGCGCGTCTGGTCGCCGAGTTGCGGCCGAAGTGCTTCGAGCTGGACATCGATCGCACGCACGCTCTCGGCGGCCTCGTCCACCTCGCGGGCGACGCGGACGCGAAGTGCGTCAGCCTCCGCCTGGCGCCGGCGCGTTTCGGCAGCAGCCGCCTGGACTGCGCCGCGCCGGCGGTCGAAGAGGGGAAGGGGCACGGACAGGCCGGCCACGAAGCCGGAGAAGGTCGCGCCCGATCCTTCGCCGCCATCGGCGACGCGCTCGCGCTTGACGCCCGCCGAGAGCGTGGGCGACGGGATACGCTCGCGCGCGGCGAGCCGCGCGTCAGCCGCAGCGGCTGCCGCCTCGAGAGCGGACGCGCGAAGCTCGGGGCGCGAGCGTAGCGCGAGGTCGCGGAGCGACGCCTCCGCGAGGGTGCGCGATCTGCCCGCCTCCGTCGCGGAATCTGGCAGCACCGCGGGAAGGAGGAGCGAATCCGCCTGCGCTCCGAGCAGCGACGCGAGGGCGACGCGCGTCGTGCGGCGGGCGAGCGCCGCCTCGGCGCGCAGCGAGGCGTAGCGCGCGGCCTCGAGCCGGAGCCGGCGGGCGGCGTAGCCCGACAGGTCCCCCGCCGCGAGGCGGCGATCGCTCACGCGCTCGGCGTCGGTGAACGCGCCCGCGGCCTGCTCGGCGAGCGTCGCCCGCCGCTCGGCGGCCACGGCGGCGGCGTACGAGCGCGCGACGTCGAAGTCGAGCTGCGCCTCCGCCGCGGCGAGACGAGCCTCGGCGGCGTCGCGACGGAGCCGGGCCGCGTCCCGCCGCGCCGCACGCTGACCGCCGACCTCGAGCGGCTGCTCGAGCTGGCCGATGTCCTGCGCGTTGGTGCGGCCGGCGCGCGAGGTCTGCTCGCGGCCGTAGGCGAGCGTCGGGTTTGGGAGGGCCGCCGACTGGCGCTCGCGTGCGGCGGCGGCGGCGACGGCCTCGCGCGCGGCGCGCAGGTCGGGGCTGGCCCGCCGAGCGGCGGCGCGCGCCGCGGCGAGAGTGAGCGGCGCCGGCGATGGCGGCTGCTGCGAACGGAGCACACGGGGCCAAGTGCCCGCGGTGATCGCGAGCAGCGCGAGCCCGGCGACGAGCGTCGTGCGAGGTGGAGACTGATGTGGGTGCACTTGCTGACCTGTCCGGCCGGGATGAGCCGCGAGCGCGTAGGCCCGTGGCGGAGCGACGGGGACGAGCGCGACACGGCGGCGGCGAGCGCACGCTTCAGGGCGTGCGGTCGCCTGCCGACGTCGGGTCAGCGAGCGGGCGGGGCTCTCGGGCCGCTGGGCGCGCCGGCGGCCGGCGCGGGTCGCGGAAGGACGGCGGCGTCCGTGCGCGCGGGCGAGGCGACCGTTCGCACCCCGAGGGCCGCCCTCGGGGGCGGCAGCTCCGCAACGGGAGCGGCGACGGCGACGTGGCCGACGAGGACGCGCGCGCCCGGTGCGACGTCGAGCGTGGCGTGGTCGTGCGCGTGGCCGTGCCGGGCCGGCGAGACGGCTGGTAGCGCACGGCCGTGGTCGTCGTGGCCGGCACCCTCGCCGCCGTGCGCGTCATGCGTCCAGTGCGCGTGCGCCAGGTGCTCGTGCGTCAGGCCGTGCGCGAGCGCGAGCCCGGAAGCCGAGAGGCTCACGAGCAGCGCGACGAGCAGGGCCGTCGAGCGGGAGAGGGCGGACTGGCGCACGCCGAAAGCTAGCCCGTCGGCGGCGCGCCGCCAAATCGCCGCGCCGTCCCCGCTACGTGCCGCGCTTGCTCCGCGTGCGGTCGAGTGCGACGCGGAGCCCTCGCGCCAGCGCGACCGCGTCATCGTTCGCCCAGAAGTGCATGAAGAAGAGGCGCGGGCTCTCGGTGAGCATGTGACTGTGGAGCGCCGTTACCTGGATGCCGTGCTCGCGCAGCGCGCGGATGACCGGGTTCACCTCGGCGGCCGTCATCACGAAGTCGCCCGTGATCGCCGCCTTCCCTCCGCCCGTCGGCTGGAAGTTGATCGCCGTCGCGACGCCCATGGCCGGCGGCACTTCCATGCCGTGGTCGGTGATGCGCTCGCGGCGCGGGACGCTGACCTGGTAGACGCCGCCGTTCACCTTGCCGGCGACGCCGAGGGCGCGAGCGACCGCCACCGTGTCCAGTTCGATCGGGCTCGCCGTTCCGCTACCCGCAGCGCCGGCGCCGCTCGAGTCACCCGCCGCTGCGGGGGCCGCGACGGCGAGGGGCGTCCTGCTCGCGCCGAGTGCGGTGCGAACCGTCGCGGCGATCTTTGCCGGGTCGCCGTGCGCCATGACGTGCATGTACATCACGCGCGGCGACTCGTGGAGGACGTGGTTGTGGAGCGCCGTCTGCTCGACGCCGCCCTGCTGCAGCGCAAGCATCACGGGCGTGACTTCGTCCTCCGTGAGCACGAGGTCGCCCATCATCATCGCGGCGCCGGCCCCGGTGCGCTTGAAGGCGACCCACGAGCCGAGCGCGAGCGCGGGCCGTAGCGCCACGCCGTTGACGGTCACCTGCAGGTCGGTCCTCGGGAAGCCGAACCGGAGGACGTTGCCCGGCTGCATCGCGCCCCTGCCGCCCAACGCCTGCTGCACGGCGGCCCAGGCGGGCCCGCCATGCGTGGCCGCCACCTGCGCCCTCGCCACTGGCGCGATGCCGACGACAGTAGCGCAGCCGAGGAGCGCGACGTGGGTCGCGGTCGTGAGGAGCGTGCGGGGCCGTGGGTGCGGCATGGGACCTCGATCACGGTCAGGGTTGTGGCGAACGTGGGACTGTGAAGGTGCCATCGCGGCCGGCAGCGGGAAAGACTGACCACCACGACGCCCGGCGCTCCTCGCGACCGGGCCGCCGGCGCTCGTCCGCGAGCGGCTCGTCGCGCTGCACGACGCGCGGGTGGAGGAGGAGCGGCGCGGCGTCGTGCGCTGGCTCAGGCCCGAGTATCAAGTGCCGCGCTTCGGCGCCGAGGCGAAGGGCGGCGCGAAGAGCGAGGAGCTCGCGTTGCCGACAGAAGCAGCCGTCGCGCCTGCGCCGGCAATGAACCCTGCCTGGCCGGCGACGGTCATGGCGCAAATCGCTGCCCTGAAGGCACTCGCCGAGCAGGCAGGGTGCACCGGGATCGTCGGGATCCAGTTCTCGGGCACCGACGTCATCACCTGGTAGCGGACCTTCGCGCCCTCGGCCGGCGGCGGCGGCAGGGGCGGGGCGCCCAAACGCCGCTCGAGATCGCGCTCGAAGTACGCGCGCATCTCGAGCGGCGCCTCGCGACCGCGTTTCGGCTCGCCGGACGGCAGCGCGCGCGCCGCGTGGCGACCCCGAAGCTCAACGAGATGATTGCGGTCCCGCCGGCCCGCTGATCGGCGCCGCGCGCCGGTCGCCCGGCTTGTCGGCGGCTCAGCCGTTCGACGACTTGACCCTTGCTAGTCGTTACGAACGGCTCTAATCTGGGCGCCATGCGCATTCCCCAGTTCACCGCCGACAGATCGTTGTATCAGCCGGGTCGGTGGCATGCTTCCTCTCGTCACACCGGTCGGTCGTCGGGCCTCGTGCCCCAGTTGCGGATCGGCGCGGGCGGCGCAGGCGGCGGCTGCAACCAAGGCTGCAAGGCGCTGTGCGACATTCAATTCGACCTGGACGAGCAGGACTGTTGGGACAACTTCAAACTCTACAGCTGCGTCGAAGACGCCGAACGCAAGCTCGAACGGTGTCTGGATAACTGTGGATGCGGCCCGATCATCGCGGCGAGAGGGATGTTCATTTTTTGATCTCCGGAGGTCAGTCGATGCGCATGCCTGGCTACACGGGTGAGACCTCGATTTCCTCGTCACGCAGCACTCCGTGGGATGCGGGGGCGCTGAGTGACCTCCCCGAAGATGTCGTGCTGCCCCAGCTCGCGTACACGTGCGTCGGAAAGTACTGCGACTGCGACGGCACGGCGGACTGCGTCGACATGATCAACCACAAGTGCGGCCGCTGGACGCGCTGCGTGGTAATTGGCGGCACGCTGAGATGTCTCTGCGAGCCGCGGGCGCTGAGGGCCTGACACGAGCGCGAATGGGCCCGCTCGAGGTCGTCCGACTCTCGCAGCTCATGGAACGCAGTCACGGGCGGCCGGAGATCACGGTCGCCCTGATCGACGGTCCGGTCGCACTCGATCGCCCCGAGCTCGCGACCGCCAACATTCGTGCGCTCGGCGGTGCCCTCCACGGCGGCTGCACTCGGGCGGACACGTACGCCTGCATGCACGGCACGTTCGTGGCTGCCATGCTCGCCGGGCGTCGCGGCTCGGTCGCGCCGGCCATCTGCCCCGGCTGCACGCTGCTGGTCCGTCCGGTCTTTGCCGAGACGACGACGAGCGGCGGCGTGCCGAACGCAACGCCCGAAGCGCTGGCCGATGCCATCGTCGACTGCGTGGTTGCCGGGGCCCGGATCATCAACCTGAGTGCGGCTCTGCTGCGGGCGTCACGACGCGCCGACGCGACGCTGAACGCGGCGCTCAATTACGCGGGGCGCCAGGGCGTGATTACGGTCGCCGCGGCCGGAAATCAGGGAGCGCTGGGAAGTTCGGTGATCACGCGCCATCCAGCCGTCGTCCCGGTGGCGGCCTGCGACGACCGCGGTCGGCCCCTCGACCAGTCGAACCTCGGACACTCGATCGGGCTCTGCGGGCTGAGGGCCCCGGGGGCGAACATCACCAGCCTCGGCGCCGACGGCACGCCGCGGCGCTCGGATGGGACGAGCGCCGCCGCACCGTTCGTGAGCGGCGCGATCGCGCTGCTGTGGTCCGAGTTTCCCGACGCATGCGCCGTCGACGTCCGGATCGCCGTCACGGCCGGCGCGCGCAGAACGGTCGTCCCTCCACTCCTGAATGCCTGGTCGTCGTACGAACGATTGGCGTCGGCCCGGACAGGCCGGCAGGTGGCATGAGGAAGCGACGGCGCCCTTCCGCGACCGCCGGCAAGAGTCGGCCGCGCACGCCCCGCCGCGTGCGCCTTCCGGCATTCCTGATCGACGAGGATATCGGGCTCGGCGATGTCATCGGTCGGCTGACGTACGCCATGGGCATTGCGCCGTGTGGCGGTTGCCGCAAGCGGGCCGCCGCGCTCAACGAGTGGATCCAGTTCTCACGCAAGCCCTGAGCGGCGCGAGGCCATTCACCTAAAGGTGGACCGTATGACGCACTCGGACGTGACAGACCTCGTGGCCACTCCGCCCGCAGCCGACCGCGATGCAGCGCCACCGCCGGCAGTCTCGAGAGTCGAACGTTCGGCCTCCACTGCGCTCTCGCCGCAGACGTGTTCCAGCTGCGGAACGCCGCGGATCGTCGACGGCGAGACGATCGACCCGACGTACGTCTACGCCATCGGCCGCATCGGACCCCGATTCCCACGACCGTCGCTGGAGAGGGAGTTCGCGCAGGTGGTCGGACGCGGCGACGTGAAAGGCCTCACGGATCGCCAGGCGCTGCACTCGGTTCTCTCCAGGAAGGAGAACCGTTACCTGGTCCGGCAGCTGTGCTGGGTCATGTCGATCGAGGGGCTCGACACCTACGTCCTGGCGCCGCGCGATCCGGTGGACTTCGATCTGCTCGTCGAAACCCTGCGGCCTGCGCCGAGCCCGATGGACCTCGACTGCGTGATCGGCGTTCGGGCGGGCATCGCACCGCCCCAGATGTGCAACGGCCTGATGGTGCCCGTCGTCGTCTTCGATCAGATCTACTCGTTCGATCGCGACGCGCTGATCAAAGCTATTCCACGGCCGGAGAAGACGCCGGCGAAGGAGTTCGGGCCGGCGGCGGAAGAGCTGTTCGACCGCATCATGCAACTGACCGACAACGCCGGCGCGACGGACGAGCACCGCGCGCTGAACTACTGCGCGATGCGGTACCCGGCGATTTACGGCAAGGCCGCCGACGCCTTCGCGCGGAACGCCTCGCTGAGCGGGGTGGAGGTGGTGCCGTCGCGCCTGAGTCAGACGCGCAAGGTGTACGACGTCATCTTCTCGTACACGAACCGGGAGACCGACGTGGTCGAGAAGTTCTTCCTGCGCGTGGACGTGACCGAAGAGTTCCCGTTCTTGGTGACGAAGCTGTCGCCGTACTACGACCGTTGATGCATCGAGGAGGCCCGGCCATGAAGCTGCCGCAATTCATCGTGGATGCGTCGCTCGACGGGGCCGGCCCCTTCGGCGGCGCCGGCGTGCTCGCCCATGAACCCGCCAGTCCGGTGGTTCCCGCAGCGTCCGTGAAAGGGACGCACTGCATCCCCGACCCCGAGTGCTCGACCGGGTTCAGCAAGATGTTCTGTTCCAGCCACGACCCCGACTCCTGCGTCGAGACGGGGATCTGTTGCACGCCCGCTTCGCCCCCGCCCCCGCCCTCGTGTCCAGCGGGCAGAGAGCCGTGCTCCGACGGCGGACTATTCGGCTGCTGCGTCCCCGGGACACATTGCTGCAACGACAACCATGGCTGCTGCCCGGATGGCCAGACGTGCCGCAGCATCTTCGGCCATCCGTTCTGCGATCCCATTTTCGTGACCGGTTCGGTTGGGGGCGTCAGGCCACCGCTGGCGACCATGCGTGCCGGCGCCGGCGGGCGAAGGGTCAGCGCTCGGTCGTTCGGCTGACCGCGTGGGGCGAACGTCGGCTCGATGACGTCGACCCCTCGGATGGCAGCCGTTCGAGCACTCGCACGGCGGGGCCGCGCGATACGCTGTGCGGCGGCGCGACGTCTCCTGACGCGGGCAGCCGGCTGCCTGGTCCCGAGCAAACGCCGAGAGTCCCCCACGCAATTCTCCCGGCGCACGCGTCCCAGCGGCCTCGATCGAGGCCGACCTCGAGGACGTGCTGGAGCAGGTCGTCGCCCCGATGCGCGCGCGTCGGGCGGCTGTCGCGGGCGACCGCGACTACGTGCGCGAGGTTCTGCGTGACGGCACCGAGCGAGCGGACTCCGTGACGCGGGCGGTGCTCGGTGTCGTTCGAGGGCGGAGCACTCGCTCGCTGCCTGACGCGAGTGTCCGGGAGCGGGGCGTGATGACCGTCCGCCCGCGCGCCGGCGAGGAGCTGCTACCGGCTGCGTCGCCGTCGCTCCTGCCCCCCGCTCGTCAGAGCGACTTCAGGTACTCCACGAGATCCCGCCGCTGCTGCTCCGAAAGATTCAGCGAGAGCACCTGCTCGTAGTGGGCGACGACGTCGCCGAGCGTGGCGGCGCTGCCGTCGTGGAAGTAGGGCGCGTGCTGGAGGAGTCCGCGGAGCGGCGTCGTCCGGTACGCCTTCTGGGTCGTGCGCGCGGCGTAGCGCGGGTCCATCCCCGTCTCGCTGGGCGCGTGGAGCTTGCCGGCGTTGACGTCGCTGAGCGTGGAGCCGGCGTGGCACGTCGCGCAGCGGGCGGCGCCGGCGAACACGGTGCGACCGCGCGCCGCGGCGGCGGCGTCGATGCTGCCGGCGGGCGGCTTCGGGGCGTTGAGGCTCAGCTGGTAGTCGCGGAGCGCGTCCAGCTTGGGCGTCACCATGTCGGGCGACTGCGTGATCTGGATGCCGAGCCGCGGGTCGCTGAAGTTCCCGCGGCCGTGCATCTGGGTGACGGCGACGTAGGCGTTCCAGTAGGAGACGGGCCCCTCGGCGGTGAACGTCTCCTTGTCCACGCCGCGCAGGCCGTAGGCGGGCGGGAGGACGATCGGCGTGCTCTGCCCGTCGATGTTGAAGCGCGGGTCGTAGCGGCCGGTGCCCCACGAGTTGTAGACGGCCTTCTGCGCCGCGGTGAGGGCGGGCGACAGCGCGATGATCGCCCCGGGGTTGAGCCGCGTGTTGGCGAACCCGTCCTGCCGCCGGCCGATGCCCTGGGCGAACGAGTTGTCCACGGTGGAGTGGCAGAGCGCGCAGGTGATCCCGACGCGGACGAGCGTGTCGCGTCCGTTCACCGTCTGCACGTCCCCCTTCACGCCGACGACGGCGTTCAGCTTGAGCAGGGCGAGCGTCGTCGCCGTGCTGTTGAGGTCCACCTGGCCGGCGGCGATCGCGTCCTTCACGCCCTGGGGAATCGCGTCGGCGTCCACCTGCAGCCCGACCGAGAGGGCGACGGCCGGCGTCACGGCCTGCTGGATGACCTCGTGCATGCGCAGCGTGTCGGTCCAGAACTGCTCGTCGCCGAAGGTGTCGAAACGGAAGATGTCCCGGCCCTGGGCGAGGACCTCGGGACGCGGCCCGGTGGGCGTGTCGTCGTCGCAGGAGACGAGGAGGCCGGCGCCGGGCACCGCCAGGGCCGCCGCGAGCAGGGCGGTGCGGGCGCGGGTGGCCGCTGCCGATCGCCGGCGCGACGGCGGGGTGGACTCCGAAGACACAGGGACAACCGGCTCTCGTTGCATCGCATCACCCTCGTGGTGGACGGCCCTCGCCGCCTCGTGCGCACTTCGCGACCTAGAGCAGACGGATCATCGGTCGGTCGTATTCCGGTACGTCTACGTGGCATTACACAATTTGTCAAGTAATATTTGTTCTTATTTGACGCCAGAGCCCGGTGCTTGTAACTTCGGACCCGGTTCCCACCGGATCAGGACCCCATCCATGTCGGCCGCGAGCCTCGGTAGGCGCTTCCTAGAAACCACGCGCGGACAGATCGTCGCCCTCCTCCGGCGAGGCGCGCGCACGGTGGACGAGCTGGCGAAGGCGCTCGGCCTCACCGACAACGCCATCCGCTCCCACCTCTCGACGCTCGAGCGCGACGGGCTCGTGCGACAGGAAGGGGTCCGCCGCGGCGCGGGGGCGGGGAAGCCGGCCACGGTCTACGAGATCCACCCGGAGGCCGAGACGCTCTTCTCGCGGGCCTACGCGCCCGTGCTCTCGGCGCTCCTCGACGAGCTGGCGCCGCTGCTCCCGGCGAATCGCAGGGCGGCGCTAATGGAGGCGGTGGGGCGCCGGCTGGCGGCCGGCGCCGGAGCACGCCCGACGGGGGACCTCTCGGCGCGGGTCGGGGCCGGCGCGGCGCTCCTCACCTCGCTCGGCGGCGGGGCGGAGGTCGAGCGCGAGGAGGGTCGGCTGGTCATTCGCGGCTGCGCGGGGTGCCCGCTGTCCGCCGCGACCTCGCATCGCCCGGAGCTGTGCGAAGCCGTTCGGACGCTGCTGTCCGAGTTCATCGGGGCGCCCGTGCGCGAGTGCTGCGATCGCGGCAGCCAGCCGCCGCGCTGCCACTTCGAGGTGCCGACCGCCGCCTGACGCGGTCTGCGGCCGCGGCCGCCACCACCGTCTCGTCCCGCCGGCGGCCGTCGCCTCGTCTCCCGCCCGCGCTCGGACGCGCTCGATCCAGACGCGGGCCGTCGTGGAGCGCGCGCCTACGCGGTCGCCCGCGGCAGGACCGTGTAGACCCGCGAGACGAATCCGTGGAACTCCTTCATGTATGTGGCGAGGAACTCCTTCGTGGACGCGGTCGTCACGTCGCCGTCGTCCGTGATGAGGTTCGGCGTGAACTCGATGTACGCCTCGATCGCGTTCATGAGCGGCGAGTTGCAGAAGGCGAGGATGCTCCGCAGGTGCTGCTGCCCGACGGCCGTCCCGATCTTGCCGGGCGAGGTGCCGATCACCGCCGATGGCTTCCTCGCGAACGAGTTGCTGCCCCACGGGCGGCTCGCCCAGTCGATCGCGTTCTTGAGCGCGCCCGGAATCGAGCGGTTGTACTCCGGCGTCACGAAGAGGACGGCGTCCACGCCGGCGATCGCGTCCTTCAGCGCGCGGCCGGCGGGCGGGTAATCCTTGTCGTAGTCGTACGAGTACAGCGGCAGATCGCCGATCGGGATCTCGCGCAGCTGGAGCTCCGCGGGCGCGAGCCGCGTCAGGGCGAGCGCGAGCTTGCGGTTGATGGACGCCTTCGCGAGGCTGCCGACCAGATAGCCAACGGTGTACGTGGACATGCGGCCGTCCTGTGTGGGGGTGGGGCGTGCGGCGCATCGCCCGCCTCGGCGCACGTTTCGTCGTCGAGACGGCGCCGTCGTCGGCCGACGCGTCGTGGCGGCTGCAATAGGGGTGCCCCATGCGGCGGTCCGCGTCTACGCAGGCCGGCCGGGCGAAAAGACGCCGCCCGTTCCGGCAGCTGCCGGTGCGGGCGGCGTGATTGCGACCGCGTCGTCACACCGCAGTGCGAGCTCGTCGCGCCGGTGGCGCCTTCGTGCCGGCGGACCTCCGCCTCCAGGACGCTCCACACCGTCTTCGTCGGGAGACGGCGGTCGGTCCCGCGAGCCGCGGCGTTTCGACGCGTCGGCGTACGACCGTGGCCGCTATCCGGCGACCTCGCGGCGCGCGATATTTCCGCCATGCCCGCGCCCACCGTGCTCGTGATCGACGACGAGCCCCAGATCCGGCGCGTCGTGCGGCACGCGCTGGAGGCGGACGGCATGCGCGTGCGCGAAGCGGCGACCGGGCGCGAGGGGATGGACGTCGCGGCCGCCGAGCGACCGGAGCTGATCGTGCTCGACCTCGGGCTCCCCGACGTCGCCGGCGTGGACGTCTGCCGCGACATCCGCGCCTGGTCCAGCGCGCCGCTGCTCGTCCTCTCGGCCCGCCACTCCGACCAGGAGAAAGCGGCGCTGCTCGACGCCGGCGCCGACGACTACATGACGAAGCCATTCAGCACGCTCGAGCTGCAGGCGCGCGTACGCGCCCAGCTCCGGCGCGCGCGCATGGCGCAGGCGCCCGAGGGCGACGGCCGCGTCGTCGCGGGCGAGGTCACGGTGGACCTCGTGAAGCGCGCCGTGACGCGCGGTGGGGACGCGGTGCACCTGACGCCGACCGAGTGGGAGCTGCTGCGCGCCTTCGTCACGCACGCGGGGCGCACGCTCACCCACCGGCAGCTGTTCGCGCAGGTGTGGGGGCGCTCGCACGGCGACGCGCAGCAGTACCTCCGCGTGCACGTCGCGAACCTGCGGCGGAAGCTCGAGCGCGACCCCGTCCGCCCGCGGCTCATCGTCACCGAGCCGGGCGTCGGCTACCGCTTCGAGACGACGACAACGGCGGCGGCGGCCGGAGGGTAGGGGCGTGCCGCCCGATTCGCGCCGCGGGTGGACGTGGCTCGCCGCCGCCGTCGCGCTGGCGCTCGTCACGGGGGGGCTGCTGCTCGCGCGGCCGGCGATCCACGAGGCGCACATCGCGCTCGCCTACCTGCTCGTCGTGCTCGGCGCGTCGGCGTGGGGTGGGCGCGCGCTCGGCCTCGCGCTCGCCGTCGCCGCCTTCGTCTGCTTCAACTTCTTCTTCGTCGCGCCGTTCCACACGTTCGCGGTCGCCGAACCGCTGGACTGGCTGGTGCTGCTCGCCTTCCTCGCCACGAGCGCGGTGGCGGCGCAGCTCCTCGCCCGCGCGCAGGAGCAGGCGGACGCCGCACGCCGCCGCGCGACCGAGGTGGACCGCCTCTCCTCGCTCGGCGCCGAGGCGCTCAACGCCGGCCGCGCCGAGGAGGCCCTCGGCGCCGTCGCCGACGTACTGCGCGCGACGCTCGACGTCGCGCGGTGCGAGATCTACCTGCGCGACGAGGAGCGCGGCGCGGTCACCCTCGCGGCGCGGAGCGGCGACGCGCCGCCGCGGGAGCACGCCGCCGGCGGTACGCCGCCGGCCGGCCGGACGGACGGCGACGACGGCGGGCCGCCGGGACGCCCGAATGCGGCCCGTCTCGTCGAGTGGGTGGCGGAGCGCGGGCGGCCGGCCGCCGAGCGCGGGGACGGCACGGTGCGCTTCGGCGGAGCCGGCGCGGAAGGCGGGGCGCTGGCCTCGCTCGATCCCATGGGAGCCCACACGCTTCTCCTTCCGCTCCGCGTGCGCGACCGCACGGTCGGCGTGCTGCGGGTGGCGGACGGCGACGCGCTGGCGCTCGACGCGCCGCGGCGGCGCTTCCTCGAGGCGCTCGCCTACTACGCGGCGCTCGGCGTCGAGCGGGT
>Ga0307412_10000570_pt1 | contig 21880 bp, 18 predicted proteins | sample DK1Cmetagenome_3_FD_203823 | JGI IMG/M metagenome (GOLD analysis project Ga0307412, IMG submission 203823) | Maize rhizosphere microbial communities from greenhouse at UC Davis, California, United States - DK15-C-1 | ecosystem: Host-associated > Plants > Roots > Rhizosphere > Soil | place: USA...
CGCCCCCTGCGCTCTAAACATTTTAGACATGACAATGAGCTGTTGGGTAGGCTCTTGGACATCAATGTTTAACTCATACTCTCCCCTAACATCCCGCATAAAGACAGGCGTTATGATCTGCCCAACTTTAATATAGATCGGATCGAAAGCATTTTCTTTAAGCGTCCATCCAGACAGCTTGATTTTCAGTCGTCCCGCCACTTTATATGGTAATTCTATTGAAGCTTCTCTACTAGACGTCCACGCCCCCCACTCCTCAGACTGATTAAATCCTTTAAAAATAATTCTATTATTATTATTTGCCAGAGAAACAAATAGCGTTTCGCCGACAGAAAGAACACGTTCGCTCTCGATCTTGTACAGACGTAGTGGCTGTAAATCGGCTATCAGCGTATTTTTAATTTTAAGATCATAATCGCCATCCACTATCAGCCAGCTTGCCCCGACTACGTCTTGAGGCGTGATACTGGATCCTGGGATACGATCCAGAGGGCGAACAGCTTGGCCTAAATTAAACAGGATGTATGATTCTCTACCAAATCTTTCTTGGGAAACCAGAACTCCATCTCCGAATTCTCCCGTTTCTATTAACTGCCCTAGAACCCGACTTTTAGCAGAAACATCTTCATTATTTATCAAGTGTATTGCGAGCCAACTATAGGTCTGCATCAATCCGGCCGACAATATCATAAACAAAAGCACAGCGTATCCTTGGGAGAAGAATTTTCGCTGTAAAAAACAAAAAACCAGGCCAAGGCACAAGACTAGATAGACTCCCGCGCCCCAATAAGCCAACTGAGAATTATAATTCCACTGATACCAATTTTTGCTATTAAAGAATGCGAACAACAGTGGATTGTCCCAAGGATACATCTTGAAAAAGCGATTAATAACAACGAGGGAGAACACAGCAGCAAATAAAGATACTGCAAGTGTGATTCTTTGACAGCGCCGGGCGAGATTTGCCACTGCGTAAAAATATAACCCTGGCAGTAATAGTAATGCTGGCCCTAGATAGCGTCCGTGTAGGCGGAAAGCCTCTCCTTCGCGCAGCAACGCTGCGCCTGCCGTGAACCAAGCGGTCATTGCAACATGTACACCAATAAGCGCCAAGGCCATGACTGCCAACATGCTTTTGTCAAAACTTTCCGGAGCTAGTGAGACACCGCGCCGAAAAACTCTACGCCATATGTGAGATAGCGACCATATAATCACAGGCCCAAAGATCAAACAAAGCACAACCACATGTATGAAAAAGTACAAGAAAAAGGTAGAGATTTTTTTGAGAAAAGTGATTTGTCCGATAGTAGTTTCAATGTACTGCCCGTAGAAAGACAGACCTAAGGCGCTAGAAGGGTCAAGACTCCAGTTGTTACTCATAGAGCCCCAAATAAGCATGACAGTGATATATACAAATATAATCATGCCCAGCACATGTATGCCACTCTTCCTCAAGCAATTACGTCTATCAGCAATAACTTGAAAAACGAACATAGCCCCAATAGTAGCCAACAACATTGCTAGCGCATGAGGTTTAATAAGGATGGCAATCGCGATCAAAATACCCGAAAGAGCACTTGCGATATATGGAGCCCGTGGGTAAGCACGTACCATAACATACGCAAGAAGAGCCGAAATAAAAACCAACTCGATTTCCGGCATAACGGAATAAATGTAAATTTGAGACGGCAGCATCAAAAACGCTGCAACACCCAATACACTGAATTTCTGCCCTATGGTCGGTGTTACAGTCTTAAACAAAAGCAGGGCCGAGGCTAGATACTCAATCACATGGACAAGCCTATAACCAACGACAAACTGAGAACCAAATAAGTCATAAAAAAAACGGACTATCGAAAAGTACAGTAAATTTGAAAGTGTCTGTAGAAGCGGATCTCTCTCATGAATCAATGCTAAATCACTATTAAATTTCCCACTGATAAAATACACATATTCATCAGATGCAAATATAGGCGCACCTGCTATAACTGAAAAGCCAAAAAAAAGCATCGCGACTATTAGCAGCAGAACTGGAACAGAAATTCTCAATCTCTCATTAAGCGGTACTTTAATCATCAGCTATTACTCAGCTCAGTTCTGCCTTCGTCACACGCTTTCAAACATGTCACATCACGTAGAGGATCACAATCATCGACCTCAGGATATTATTTCCCGAATTCGATCCAGTCGATTTGAGTATCGAAGACCAGTTTGACGAAAACTAAAATTTGTTTGCATATGAATACTTGCTTTGCGCCCTACTTCTCGACCAAAGCCGGGATCGTCAACAAGCTGTATCATGTATTCTGCCGCTTGCTGATTGTCTGGATCCGCCCAAAACTGCCCTTCATGATGTGGATACTCCCCATCAAGCACCGGAATCAATTCATATCTGACAGGTAATGAAACCTCCTCACTCATGAAGTCGAGGTTGCCTGAATATGAAGTTGCAATTACCGGCTTGCCAAGCACCATGGCTTCAGCTATACCAAAGCCATAACCTTCGGATCGATGCAAGGAAACAAAGCAATCACAGCACCGAGCCAGATTTTTAACTTCGTTACTGGTCATACCTTGATGGATAAGGGTGACCTGTTGATGTAAATCTTGGACCTGCTCACGCAACTCTTCGAAGGCCGCAGGATTGCTTTCAACGCCATTTACCTTCACAACCAAATGCGCCTTGGAATAGGGACGCGCCTCCAAAAGTCTGCGGAAAGCCGCTACGACTCCTTCAGGATTCTTACGAGTGGAGTATGACCGCAAGTCATAGAAAAACAGGAATGTATAGTCCGATTCAGGGATACCAAAATATCGTCGGCCAAGGAAATGATCTAAACTGATCTCACAAGCCAAAGGCATGTGGTAAACATCTTTTTTACACGCCTTCACTAATCCATCCATAATAAAGTTGGAGGGCGCCCAAACCTCATCAAATTTATCGAGAAGATCTGCCCAAACTTTTGGATAAATAGGTAATTCCCACAGCGGATAAATTACGTTATAGCCGCCCATCTTATGAACATTACTCAGGTGCTGCAATGCCTGCTCAATCTCATTTCCGTTTATATGAAAGATATTAATAGCCGCTAAACGCCCAGCTACGACGCAGGAGAACTCTTCCAACTCAACGGCCGCAGGTGTCTCGATCTGATAAATATCGATCACACCAGGCGTTTGATGAATGCGCTTAAGTGAACGAAACGATGCGCGAATATGCTCTCCCATCCCTATCGGAGCATAGGGGTGTCCCACTAGACATACATCTTTTTTTACCACACCAGTACGCGACATAATTTATTTACCAGTACGTTATTTTTTTAACAAACGCGATGCGTCAGTAGCGTTTTTAACAGCTTCTAGGTACGTGTGCCCATAGCGACGGTCAGGTTCAAGATAGGTACCTTCAGCCCACTCGTTCCAGGCATTGACAAAAACGATTTGCTCATCACCGAAATTCTGCTGTCTGGTTTCATCGATTGCTTCCTCCAGCCAAGCCTGAAACGCGCCTGGACTGGCATTTTCGAAACAAAAACTATTGTCCTGCCGACGAGCGGTATTGTCCCACCCAGGCATAACCCCTTTAAATCGGGTGTAGGCGGGCCCCTGCCGGGTGGCATATCTCACAGCAAGATCTCGATAGTCTGCTGTGCTTCCTTTAAATCCGGGGTTCAGCAATTTACCGGAAGGCTCTTTTTGCTCGGCCAAGCCTTGTGGTGGAAATTCCACAGCAGAATCGCAGCCGAAGGTAGACGGTGGGGTACCCGCATTAACCAGCTCGAATGACTCGACCATCGCTATATAAATTTCGCCTAAGCCCTGCTCCCGACAAACTTCTCTCCAGCGCGCAGCCGTTTCAGCGAAGTTGGGAAAAAGCGTCACTCGATACACCAGAATCAATGGACGCCCATCGATCTTGATATATCGCTCGTCACGGAAGAAACGAATCAGGTCACAAATGACCGCTATGTCATCTTCAACCGAATGAGCTTGCGCCATAAGAACTTCATTCTCCTGCCCGTCCCAGCGACGTGTCCAGTTTTCATTCGCCCAGCAAAGGCAAAATGGTATATCTGGGGTATTACTAGCAAGCAATTGTTCAACCGGACGCTCTAACAAGCGCTTACCGCCAAACCAGTAATAGTAGAAACAAAAACCATGCACTCCGTATTTGCGTGCCAGCTCCGCCTGCTGCTCCATTACCTCTAGCAAACGAAGATCATAGTATCCGATATCGGCAGGAAGTCTTGGCTGATAATGCCCGACAAAATTAGGACGAGCTTTACTTACATTGGTCCACTCGGTAAACCCCTTACCCCACCACTGATCATTTTCAGGCACGGGATGAAATTGGGGAAGGTAGAAGCTAATAATTCTCGGTGACGAACCGCTTACTAACGTTGCCTTCCACTTTTGTTGCAACGTACCGACGTTCTTAGCAATACAAGAAAGTTTGAAATCCTCATTGACGTCAACCGTGGTCTTGGACAAATGATGAATGATGGTCGCACCAGGATTATAATAAATATCGTAACCTTTAGCTCTCACACTCAAACAAAGATCACTGTCCTCACAATAACATGGCAAAAACTCCTCCGAAAATCCTCCTATATCTTTAACCACGTGAGTAGGTAACAAAAGACAAGCACCCGAGACATAATCGACACGACGAACATAATTGTACTTTGGTTGATTAGCGTCTTGATTCAATCCCACCATTACCGCACCGCCGTCAGGCATAAGCGCTGCACCAGCCTCCTGTAAATGCCCCGTAGGATAGACAAACTTTGGCCCAACAACTCCAACCTTCGGAAACTCCACAAAGGTGGCCAACATCACCTTCAACCAGTTTTGTGTCACCTGCACGTCGTTATTAAGGAATAGGGTATATTCCCCCTTAACGAGTTTTAGCGCGCCATTACAGTTCTGAAGAAATCCAAGATTATGTTCATTTCTTACATAGCGAATATTGTTTATCCGACTAAAAACCGCAGAGGTTTCGTCAGTAGATGCATCATCCGCCACAATAATTTCAAAAGATATATCAAAATCAATGAATTTTTCTATAGAACTTAGACACTCTAAGCTCAGCTTCACATTATTATAAACAGGAATTACGATAGTTACTTTCGGATTTTCTGAAAGCTCTGGAAACTGGAAATTTGAGGCTATTGTTAAATAGTCTTGGGAAGGCAGTTTAAGCAAATGTAAAGGATCTACTCGGACCTTCTCCAGTAGTGCCTTTTTCGTGCTCTTAATCCGGTCCTTGACAGAAAGATAGTCCTCCCACTCCCAGACTCCATCTGCATTAGGCAGTTCAACATTAGCAGTTACACCTTTGCCTGTCAGGTCAGACTTCTTCACAGCCGAACTGCTATGCCAACGTCTATCGATACTTCTAAACTCTTTCCAGGTTGTGTAGGCACTGGATTTTCGAAAAAGGAAACCTAGGTAGGTGAAGGCGACGTTTTTGAGCTTCTGCTTCATATACTGACTAACTGGTAGGATGCGATAACACCTCAGCACAATTTTTCCTAATACCACGAAGACTTTCCTTATAAAAATAGCTATTGCTCTGAGCGGAGATGTCAAACGCCAGCTCGTCGACGCCCTAATTTCTTCGACCATGCTTTGATATAGAGCACGCTCTTGTGAAAGTTCACCTATTTTTTTGTTTAACTCTGCCCTCTCATCGAGCGACTGACGAATGCTCGCTTTATGATTCGTTATTTCTTTAGCTAGCTGCTGACGTTGTTCTTCAACATCTCTGACATGTGAGAGTTGTTCTGCCTCATGGGCAATAGCCTGCGCCTGCAGTCTACTTTCAGCAATATTCTCAAGTGAGGAGGCTGTCTGGCTAAATAACGAAACGAGCGTTGAAATCAGTCGTTTATGATTATTTATTGAGACAACTGAGTAAATCTCATCTGCTGGGATAGCAACTCTGTCGAGTTCTTCCCAAGTTTCCGCATCCAATGCAAGAACTGTTGCTGTATTGACAGATACACTGTCAATATTTCTAGACCGACTTAGGCCTACATAAATGACATTCCCCGAAAGGCAAATGCCTCTTGTATAACCTTTCAAATATTTAGATCGTATTAGTACGCCTGACTTGGAATATTCACAAATTTCTTTCATTTCCGAGTTCGCGACAAGAAGATTGTCGCGATACTGTACTAGGCTATGAGGCTGTGACAACCCTGTAATCAGCGTCTCCCCTGTCTCGAGATCCTTGACGACTCCTTGGCCGGCTGACTTTCCTTTATAGCCACGATGTTCGGCAAACTCGCCGAAAGCAGAATAAACCACTCTATTATTCCAAATGGCCAAGCAGTTTAGATGCTTAGAGTCATCCTCTCCAGGGGCGCGCCACCGCTCAACCTCACTGCCATCTTTTTTAAACTTTATCACCTCATTATATGTTGTTCCTACAACATAGTAATGATCGTCATATTCGAGCACGTCATGTATATCGGCAAGGTCCACCGCTGTCTTATCTAACACGAGCGTCTGTTCATCACAAACCCATAGTGCATCGGGTTGAATTGCACGTAAAAACGAATTAGATGCCAGATTCAAACCTACCGTGCTTAAGCCATCTAACCTAAACACAACACCCGAATCCAAAAAGAACAATCCACCGCCATTGGGCGAGGATACAAAGAGGTTAGAAAATAAATCGTTCATATTTTTGTTACACCGGAAACACAGCCGAAATCTATTATTTCGGTAGCCAGATTTTCTTGTACTGGAGACACTCTAAAAACAAAAGCATCTACCAGTCGATGAAGTACAGTCTCTTCGCCACCGGCACTCATAGCGCCAAAAACACCTGCATTTATGAAGTAAGTGCCGGGATTCAGAGCACAATTGAAATCAAATGTGACGTTTAGAGTAGTGCCTGATTCAACATAGGAAACCGCATCTTTCAAAGAGGAGCTATGAGCACCGCCCAATGAAAAACCGGTGGTCGTTCTTACCACCATTCCGAAACGTACACCGAATGCCGGAACTTCAAATCTGACATCAAATGAATATCTATACACCCCGGCTCGATGCAGGTTATTGACCATTTTCGCATCGCTATTCCTTATTTCAGGGTTAGAAATATAGGCACCATGTGACTCAAACTCAATGGTTGACGTGGGCTTAAGATGAGGATCGTAATACTCTAAGTACGATTCTTCGATTTTTTCCTCAGAGTCTTCCGTCGCGCTTAATGTTTGGCTTTCACACTTCGAGCTGCCAGACAATCGAATTTCGTTACAGATTACCTCGCGCTTATCGGGAGGCGCATATAGCAACTTTTGATACTTAGCAACTATATCTTTGGGTGCTCCTGATGCCAATACCTCACCTGAATCAAGCAGTATCGCACTATCACAGAGTTCGACTATCGTACTTCCCGAATGAGACACGAAAAGGATTGTCGCCCCCTTGTTCTTGATTGCCTCGATTCGGGCAAAGCACTTACGCTGGAAGAGCTCATCTCCTACAGAAAGCGCCTCGTCTACTATCAAAATTTCAGGATCAACATTGATAGCGACTGCGAATGCCAATCTCACCAACATCCCGCTGGAATATGTTTTAACGGGTTGTTCTATGAAAAGCCCAATATCCGCAAAATCAACAATATCCTGGAATCGGCTATCCACCTCATCTTTAGTAAGCCCCAATACTGCGGAATTCATATAGACGTTTTCGCGCCCAGTGAACTCCGGATTGAATCCTGACCCAAGCTCCAACAATGCCGCTATTCTGCCGTTGGTTTCAACCTCTCCGTTGCTCTGACTTAGTGTGCCACATATCAACTGCAAAAGCGTAGATTTGCCGGATCCATTTTTACCAACGATGCCAACCGTGGAGCCTCGCTTAACGTTGAACGAGACGGACTTTAGCGCCCAAAACTCTCGATAATATTTTTTGATCTCTGGCGTTAACATTTGCAGCAAGCGATCACGGGGGTTGTCGTAAATATGAAAACATTTACTGACTTCACTTATTCTTATTGCGATATCAGAGCACATCGCCAAACCCCCTCCTTGTTTTTTGAAACCAAGCAAACCCTACCCAAGCGACAACCAGAGAGCCCAGCAAATAAAATCCCCAACTGAAAGCGTTGGGTACTTTTCCCCAAAACATTACAGACCGAGCCATTTCGATAGCGGGCGTTAACGGATTTAGATTCAGTAGAGAGCGATACTCTTCTGGCAATGCTTCTACCGGATAAAAAATGGGTGATAGGAACATTAAAACGGTGAGAATAATTCCGATAAACTGCGAAACATCACGCAAATAAACGCCCAGCGATGAAAGGGCCCATGTCAACCCAAGAATAAAAAATAACAATGGCAAAATGATCAGTGGCAGCAATAAAACCGAAACATGGGGCAACCCGTAAAGTGCCAAATAAACTATTAACCATACAAAAACACTAATGAATGTATGAAACAACGCAGACCCCAGCACCACCCACGGAAGTATCTCCAAGGGAAAAACGACTTTTTTCACGTAGTTAATATTCGCCAGAATCAGGCTTGGGGCTTTCCCAACACACTCCGAAAATAGATTGAACATGATAAGACCAGCGAACAATATCAATGCAAATTCGGTTTTTGAATCACTCCCCGAGTTCCACCGCGCTTTAAATACCACACTGAATACAAACGTATAAACCGCCAACATGAAAATGGGATTGAAGAAAGACCAAAGTATCCCCATAAATGATCCACGGTATCGTCCGACTACTTCTCGCTCGATCAGCACCCCGATCAAGCCATGATGACGATACAGACTCAGAATCATCTCTTTAGGTGTAGATGAAAATGCGCGCATCAAGTATCGACCTCTATCATTTTGTGCTCTCTTATAGCTTTAACCATTAGACTAGCCCTGGCAACGTTTAAAGAGTTTACGCCCGTCCAGAATGGGGTTTAGGGTCGCATATTTGTATAAAATTGGCCACTTTGAGCCCGATTCCGCTCTTCAGAAAACAAGCAATTTCCAGCTATCACCACAGCAACCAAAATGTCAAGACCAAAATCTACGCATTTGCCGCTACTGGCAGGAAAACTTATCGTAAAAATCTCTTGACACTTAACTTAGAGAAAGTGGAATAACCTGCCACTAATCCTTTCCCGATCTAAATCTAAAAGCAAGAAAGAAAAGCGGAATCCAGGATAAGAGCAACCCCGAGGCGCCATCGAACCCGCCAGTGCCCACCCCAATAGAAATTGGTAATAGCCACAGCAGATTTATCAATATTACACACAGCGTAACTTTTAAATGAGATCCGGATATTTTGGACGCATGCTGATAAGCATGAGTGCAATGCGCTTCGTATATTTTTTTTCCATTTATTAATCGACTTAACAACGCCCATGTCGAGTCGACTATGAAAACACCGAGCAAGATAATCCAACTCCACATAAGCTTCGGGTCACTCCATGATGCCTGAATCGCTAGCCCGCCAAAAATCATGCCGAGAAAGCCGCTGCCAACATCTCCCATAAAAATTTTTGCTGGAGGAAAATTCCAAAAAAAGAACCCCGCAACAGCAACTGACAACATTAGAGGTGCAGCAACAAGATCTAACTTGCCTATCGCCCAGTAAACGACACACATCCCAAGGCAAACAGTAATGGCCTCCACACTGGCAATACCGTCGATACCGTCCATAAAATTATATAAATTTAGCATCCAGACCAAGTATATCAGTGCCAGGATGGTACCAAACCATCCCATATCGACGGTGGTACCGAATAAAACAACGGGTGGGAGACCATTCAGCCAGTAAAGAGCCCAGAGTGCAGCAACAAAATGTCCGAGCAGCCGCCAGCGGGCAGCTATGTGTCCGTGATCATCGACGAACCCGATCACCGCAACGAGCCCTCCCGAACCCAACAGGCTGTACAGCACTGGAGCGGGCATCAGACTCAGACTTTCCAGGAAGGGAAGCGACAGCAGAAAGGACACGACGATAGCCAACCCTCCGCCTCGTGGAGTGGCTACTTTGTGAGAGCTACGTTCATTCGGCACATCCATAAGACTTTTAGATAAGGCGTAACGACGCAAGACAAGCGTCAATCCCCAAGAAGTAGCTAGTACGGGCAGTAACAACCACCAAACTGTCATTTAACTTTTTTTTCCATGTGATGATCTGCGGTCTGACGCATGGCGACCTGCCAATCAACAGGCGGAGTCCACCCTAATATTTCGCGATTTTTTTCAATATCAACTTGAAGTGAAGCGCAAACACGTTGAATAACCTCTCTTTTTCGCAACAATGATCCCACTAACTGCAACAACCTCTCGGGCAGTGGCACCAGTCTAGCTGTCCTGCCCAACGCGGTAGCCAGTTGACGAAGCAATCGGGACGTAGATAAATCCTCTCCATCGCTGACCAAGAACACTTGATTCCGCGCAGCTGGATGATTGATACACACGATAATAAGGTCTACCAGATTATCTATTGCCACTAAACTTCTTTGATTATGTATCGCGCCCAAAGGTAGAGGAATGCCTTTCCTCAGCCAGTTCAGCATGGTCAGAAAGTTAGCCTTTACCCCAGGCCCATACACCAACGGGGGTCGGATGATTACTATTTCAATACCTGTGTCACGACCTAGTTGCTTCAACGCCTGTTCAGCTTCGTACTTGGATACCCCGTAGGGATCGACAGGAGCAGGACGATCATCGGCCTTAAATGGTTTTCCCGGGCGAGTACTTTCACCATTTACCTTTATCGAACTGATGAAGATGAACCGTTTTACTCCGTCCTCTGCAGCCCGTCGGGCTAGACGAAGGGTGCCTGCCACATTGACTTTGCGAAATTCTGCAAGGACATCTTGAGTGGTTTCGTTCATCACATGCACTCTGGCGGCGGCATGAACAACTACCTGTACTCCCTTCAACCTAGGTAGAGAATTTTTATCCAACAGGTCAAATGGCATCACGCGGCATAAACCGTGCAGGCGCGTTGCATCACGAACAGCAGCGATCGGGGTAAACACCTTATCAACCAGAAGCCTTGATACCAATGCCTCCCCAACAAATCCGCTTGCCCCTGTCACCAAGACGTTAACAACTGTCATTTCGTTTTGCTTCCTATCAACGCAGTCGCCCAGCAGATACAGAAGAAAAAAACTTTATCTCTCACACGCCGCCGGCAACGCCAAGCATTGAAGGAAAGCTGGATAAGTTGCCTGCGTCGTAATTTCAACCAGGTGCTTACAAATGGATCTGTGCTCAGCCCCACTAAATGCGAAATCAGTTGCACCTGATTGAACCACCAACCGTCGTGAATGGTTTTATAACGGGCAATAAGCGGATTCAAACCTATGTTAGCACCTACTTGGTTCTGCTCATGCTGCCGGTAGCTCATAGACGGTTTCGGATCGATATACCACCGGTACCCATGACTTCGAGCAAAGGCATAGCAATACCAGTCGTGCAAGCTGACTTCTTGCAATGGCTGCCAGTTATTTAGCATAGAACTCTTTAGCGAATCGACAAGACTCTTGCACATAACATAAGTGCAACCTGGTCCCGCGGCCTCAAACAAAAAATCCCAGGCAACCTGAGGCTGCGCTTTGTCCAATAAACGGGTTGTTCCATCAGGCCAAAAAGCTACTACATTGCTGGAATAGGCGTCGAGGCTACGCACTCGAATGATATTGGCCGCACGCAATAGCTTGTCCGGATTCCAGATATCATCCTGATCAGCAAAGGCGACTAGGTCGTAGCCCCGAAGGTCGACATCGCGGATCAACCTGAAGAAGTTGCGCGATGCCCCGCCAAAGATTCCAGCGGGAGGAAGCACAATGATACTATCATGCCGATCGGCATAAGCTCTACACCAGGCTTCGGTACAGTCGGTTGATGGGTCGACACTGATATAAACGGTTACATCAACGCCCGTCTGGGCCAGGATTGAAGCCAACTGCTCTTCAACCCACTGCATACCGTTATAGGCAGCTAATAGAACTGCAACCTTGGGACGCTGTACTGACATGCTATTCCTGCTTGCACCGGTTAGACGCTACTGGTCGAAAAGGATCGAGCTTTCGAATCAGTGGGAAGGCGAGTCCAGGAGTTTCTGCAGGTACTGACCGTAGCCAGTCTTCTTCAGAGCATCAGCCTGAGCACCCAATTGCTCGGCAGTAATCCAGCCATTGTGATAGGCGATCTCTTCCAGGCACGCCACCTTCAAGCCTTGACGTTGCTCGATGGTATGCACGAAGTGACTGGCTTCCAGCAGCGAATCATGTGTACCGGTGTCCAGCCAGGCGAAGCCGCGGCCGAGCATTTCGACGTTGAGGGTCTTTTGCTCAAGGTATGCGCGGTTAACGTCAGTGATTTCCAACTCGCCACGAGGGGATGGCTTGATACTCTTGGCGATCTCGACAACCTGATTGTCGTAGAAATAAAGGCCTGTCACCGCGTAGCTGGATTTTGGCTTCAGCGGCTTTTCTTCGATGCTCAAGGCATGGCCGGCACCGTCGAACTCGACAACACCGAAACGCTCAGGATCGGACACGTGGTAACCAAATACAGTCGCGCCGTGCTCTTGAATGCTGGCGGAACGCAAGTTATCCGAAAAGTGCTGACCATAGAAAATGTTGTCGCCCAGGATCAGGCAGCAAGGGTCTTTGCCGATGAATTCTTCGCCGATGATGAAGGCTTGTGCCAGGCCGTCCGGGCTAGGTTGCTCGGCGTAGGTCAGCTTGATGCCGTACAGGCTGCCGTCACCCAGCAACTTGCGGAAGCACGGCAGGTCCTCAGGGGTGGAGATAATCAGGATTTCGCGCATGCCGGCGAGCATCAGCACGGATAGCGGATAGAAAATCATTGGCTTGTCGTAGATCGGCAGCATCTGTTTGGACACGCCGAGGGTCAGCGGGTGCAGACGAGTGCCCGAGCCGCCAGCGAGAATGATGCCTTTACGATTTGTCGTGGTCATTTATTCAAGACTTCCATCAGCATTCGAGTGACACCACTTTGCCAATCCGGCAAGTGTAGAGAAAAATTGTCGCGCAGCTTCTGAGTATTCAACCTTGAGTTCAGAGGGCGGCGCGCCGGTGTTGGGTAAGCGGTTGTGTCTATCGGATTGATCGCCGTAACGGCGAGTTCTTCATCGCTGGCCTTGGCAAAACCGATCACATGGCGGGCATAGCCGTGCCAAGAGACTTCGCCGGCGGCCGCCAGATGATACAGGCCCGCCAGTTCAGGACGCTGCAAGACTTGCTGAATGGCCAAAGCCGTCACGTCAGCAATCAAATCTGCGCCGGTCGGGGCGCCGATCTGGTCGGCGATAACGCTCAGGGTGTCGCGGTCCTTGGCCAGACGCAGCATGGTCTTGGCAAAGTTGTTGCCGCGCGCGCCATAAACCCAACTGGTGCGGAAGATCAGGTGCTTGCAGCCCGAGGCTGTAATCGCTTGCTCGCCGGCCAGTTTGCTGGCGCCGTAGCGGTTCACCGGGGCGACGGCATCGGTCTCTTGCCATGGCGCCAGGCCTTCACCGCTGAACACGTAATCGGTCGAATAGTGAATCAGCCAGGCGCCCAAGGATCCAGCTTCTTCAGCCATGACCTGGCTGGCTTGACCGTTCACACGGTCGGCCAGCTCGGCCTCGGATTCCGCTTTGTCAACGGCGGTATACGCCGCTGCGTTGACGATAACGTCGGGTTTGACCTGGCGGATCGTCGCACGCAGTGCATCGAGGTCAGACAGGTCGCCGCTCAAACCCTCCACCGGGTGCCGGTCCAGGGCAATCAAATCGCCAAGCGGCGCAAGGGAGCGTTGCAGCTCCCAGCCGACCTGGCCGTTTTTTCCCAACAGGAGGATTTTCATGCCTTGTCCGAACGATCCGTGTAGTTCTGGTCGATCCATTGCTGGTAGCTGCCGCTCTTCACGTGAGCCACCCACTCAGTATTGTTGAGGTACCACTCGACGGTCTTGCGGATGCCGGTTTCAAAGGTTTCTTCGGGCGTCCAACCCAGCTCGCGCTGGATTTTGCTGGCGTCGATCGCGTAACGCTGGTCGTGCCCCGGGCGATCCTGAACGTAAGTGATCAGGCTGGCATGTGGGCGATGAGCGGAGTCTGGACGCAGTTCATCGAGCAGTGCGCACAAGGTATGCACCACTTCGATGTTTTGCTTCTCGTTATGGCCGCCGATGTTGTAGGTCTCGCCGATCACGCCTTCGGTCACGACTTTATAAAGTGCGCGGGCGTGGTCTTCGACATACAGCCAGTCACGGACCTGATTGCCTTTGCCGTAGACTGGCAGCGGCTTACCTTCCAGCGCGTTGAGAATGATCAGCGGGATCAACTTCTCAGGGAAGTGGCAAGGACCGTAGTTGTTCGAACAGTTGGTCACCAGAGTTGGCAAGCCGTAAGTACGGCTCCAGGCGCGAACCAGGTGATCGGAACTGGCCTTGCTGGCCGAGTACGGCGAACTTGGCAGGTACGGCGTGGTTTCGGTGAAGAGGTCTTCCGGACCTTCGAGGTCTCCGTAGACTTCATCGGTGGAAATATGGTGGAAGCGAAAGACGGCTTTACGCGCATCATCCAGTGCCGCCCAATAATGGCGTGCAGCTTCCAGTAAGGTGTAAGTACCGATGATGTTGGTCTGGATGAATTCAGACGGACCGGAGATCGAGCGGTCAACATGGGACTCTGCGGCCAGGTGCATGATGGCATCTGGTTGGTGTTCACACAGGACACGGTCCACCTGATCCCGGTCGCAGATGTCGACGCGCTCGAACACGTAACGCAAGTTTTGGCTGACTTCGGCAAGCGACTCAAGGTTACCGGCATAAGTCAGTTTATCGACGTTAACGACAGAGTCGTTGGTGCTGGAGATGATATGACGAATGACTGCCGAGCCGATAAACCCGGCGCCGCCGGTTACTAGAATTTTCACGCGAAACCATACCCTTAAATTGCTGACAGGGCCGCCAACCGCGCACTGTCTAATCCATGAATGCAAAAGCCATCAAGCCAGCCGTGGCCTCTGACAGAGTCAGTCTGAACCGATGCAGGAACGCCTCCAATCGGCCAAGCGCAGCATTTTACAGCTTAATGAGGGTTTTACTAATGGATATGGACACGCCATGACGCGAATTCGACGCGTTTAACAGATTTGTCGCAATCAGACAAGGCGCTTGCGTGAAGCTCTGGACGCACGTCCCAGAAACCAGCCGAGAACCGGCCCGATCAGCATGCCGATCAGCAGTGCGATCAGCATGATCAGCGACACTGGCAACTGTGGCCCAGCCCAGCCCAGGAATAACAGCGACACGCTTTGCTGATTTTCCAGAACGAACGCCAGGATCGCGAGAACGAGCAACAGGACAAATATAACGAGAAGTACGCGCTTGAGGTTACGCATCAGCGATACCTTGTTGAACTGCAACAGCTGTCAAAGCCCCTCCTCCTCTTCCTCGTTAACCCGATCACGCAGTTCTTTGCCCGGCTTGAAATGCGGGACAAATTTGCCGTCAAGACTGACGGACTGACCGGTTTTAGGATTGCGGCCTACCCGCGGCGCGCGGTAGTGCAGGGAGAAACTGCCAAACCCACGGATCTCAATTCGATCACCCGTGGCCAGGCACTGGGACATTTGCTCAAGCATGGTCTTGATGGCCAGCTCCACATCTTTGGATGAGAGTAGCCCTTGATGGGTGACAATTCGTTCGATCAACTCCGACTTCGTCATATTTTTCCCTTCTTTTTCAAGCAGCTAGATCAGCGCTTGAAAGGTTTTAGCATGCCCGGAGGAATTTTAACAGCCCAAGCATTGACATATCTACACCAAGCAATGGGTGCTATTTTCAATCGTAAGAAACCAGACTCAGCGACAGATCACGAGCATTGTCCGCGTTAGGTAGCCTGCAGGATTGAAGCCAAAAGGAAACTCATCTTCCTCTTTGGCATCATCAGACCTTGCCACCACCTTATAACCCGCCGCTTTGCACTCCTTCGCCGCACGCTTCCGACATTTATCCCAACCGGATCCAAGACCCGAACAATCGACTTTGAAACCGCTCACTCCTGGCAAGGTATGGGTTTTGGCGCTGGAGGTACAACCCGCCAAAGTCAGTACAACCAACGTAACGATGAGCCTATTCATTTGCTTCCTTATACCGGGATTTGTTGCCCGACCGCCGCCAGCATTTAGCTGAAGACTAGCCTCAAATAGGTAATAGCTTCACTAAAAGAAGCAGACCATCGGCGATCCGCATGGTTTCACCTCAAGCCGGTGACCCGCCTACCCGACTCCCTCTGTGAAACGCCCACAGACTCGCCTTGGCAGGCAAATCCAATTGTCGCTCGAGAGTCTCGGCCAACCTTCCGGATCGGATATACTCGACCACCTCGAACCAGGCAGCCGACCATCGAGAAAAATCGGTGGAGAAGCCCACAACGAGACAGGAGATCAACCAAAATCCAGCAGTGAAGCAAGAACCACCTGTAGAAAACGGACATCAGCTTTTTCCAAAAAATATCTAAAAAAACACAATGGCGTAGGATTATGTAATGAAAGGATTTATGGAGTACCTGTCAGAACCTTCCCTTAAGAAGTTCGATGTTGATGGCATTGAGCGCCTCGAACTTCACGGAAAAGTTCTTGAGAGCAAGCAAATGCTCAAGGAAGTATTCGTTGAATTTCATCACTCATTTCATCAGTTGGCTACCCGATTCCTCAAGACTGATGGCCTTGAGATAGAACTCGGTGCAGGCGTTGCACCTATGCGCGAGACTTATCCCACCGTGCTGGCGACGGACATTGTTTACGGCCCTCATCTAGACCGAGAGCTGAATGCTCAGAATATGGCACTGGATGATGAGTCCATAAGAGCCTTCTATGGTCAGAACTGCTTCCATCACTTTCCGGAGCCTGACCTGTTTTTCAAAGAAATCAACCGCACCCTCAAGGCTGGCGGGGGGGCAATTCTCATAGAACCCTACTATGGCTTTTTTGCGAGCGCTCTTTACAAACGACTTTTCAAATCTGAAGGTTTCGACAAGCATTACGCATCTTGGAATACGCCAGCAACTGGCCCCATGAACGGCGCAAACCAGGCACTGAGCTATCTGATATTTATTCGTGATAGAGAGGAATTCACACGCAAGCACCCCACTTTGGAAATCGTCCACCAAGAAGTGTGTAACAATTACCTTAGGTATTTGATTTCCGGGGGGCTGAACTTTCGCCAGCTGCTGCCCAATGCATGCATTCCGCTCATCAAAGCCTGCGAGGTAACCCTCAAACCCTTCAATCGACTGTTTGGTTTACATCACATATTGGTCATAAGGAAGAAAGCAGTTTGACATTTGCAAAATATATTGGCGTTCAGCTCCTGGCCTACGCCCTGGACATGAGCTCTTTTCTCCTGTTCGCATTCCTGCTAGACAGCCAGCATGTTCTGGCCAACATTTTCAGTAAACTGTTTTCTGGGGTTCTCGCATTCTTTCTGCATCGTCATTTCACGTTCGAATCAACAGAAACCAGCCGAAAAACCCAAGCAGTTCGCTACTTTGCCCTGCTCACAATCAACATTCCGATCTCTTCGGGTCTGCTTAGCTTGGCACTCGCGTTCATCGCACCTCCCGCACTCGCCAAGTTCTTATCTGACACCGCCTGCACCGCGATTACATATTGGATCAGCAAAGTAGCCATTTTCCACAGGAAACCCGACCACACCGTAAAGCCTGCCGATTCGAAAGGCCAATAATTATGAAACTGCTTATTACCGGCGCTACGGGTTATATTGGGGAACGACTGGCGAGACTCGCATTTAGAGAGGGGCATACAGTTTATTCAGCAAATCGCAAGCAGACTGATACTCACTATTGCTGGCTACCGTTCGATTTAAAAAAACCGACCCTCGAGATTCCAGATGAAACCCGTGCACTCGTTCATCTTGCTGCCGACACTACCCACAATAAAAATATCTCATCAGAAACCGAAGTACAGGCAGCTCGAGAGCTAATCCGCAACTCGGCACTTACCAACACAAAGCTAATATTTATCTCCAGCCAGACCGCATCCCCTGACGCCCCGACATCGTATGGACAAACGAAATGGCGCATCGAGCAGGACGTCATTGCCGCCGACGGCGTTGTTATCAGACCCGGGCAAGTTTATGGAGGCTATGAGCGCGGTCTGTTTGGGGTATTGTCATCCTTGGTACGGCGCTTTCCACTCATACCTGCGCTTATACCCACGCCCCTCATCCAGCCGATACATGTTGATGATCTTGCCGTAGCAATATTGACGGTGGCCGCGAGAGAGGATATCCGGGGTGAGATTCTCTGCCTTGGATCAGTGCGCCCAATTTCCTTTAGTGCATTTCTGGAGTCCATTGCCACAAACAGGCTGAATGTGTTGCGCATAGCTGCCCCCCTTCCTGTTCCGCTCATCACACTTGCCAGAGCAATACTAGGAAAACGCAGGACAGCACAACTGGGCTTGGATCGCCTGCTTTCCTTATTGACACTGAAGTCGATGTCGACACAGACCTCATTGCAACGACTAGGAATCACACTCAGACCACTCGCATATGGCATGCATCGGTCCGGAAACGGGCGACGCAGGCACTTGCTCGTCGAAGGCAACATTCTGCTGAGCTATCTATTAAAGAGCCCCCCTGACCAATCCCTACTTCGGCGTTATGCTAGAGCGATCGAAGCTCTTGGGAACGGACAAGCAATATTGGACTCCAAGCTACTACCCCTCTTTCCCAGCCTACTCGCATTGATAGACAACCCCTCATTCCTATGTAATGAGCAAGGTAAAGCACTATCGTGGAGACTCCACCTAGCAATGACTCTTGCTGAGGCAAGCCCACAGGGCGCGGTTGTTTTTTTGGGTCTGAAACGATCCGGTGGTTTCTTGAGGACCTTCATTGCCTTGGGAATGAGCGTCCTCAAAGAAGTGTGCTGGCGTACATTGGCACTTTTGACCAAACCCTTGCTTTCAAATATGCTTATTAAAAGGAAGAGCCCACGTGACGCCTGAATTTGATGTAATCATCGTGGGCAGCGGCCCAGCGGGCACATCTGCGGCATACCCGCTGGTTCAGGCCGGACTGAGAGTGCTTATGGTTGATGCGGCATCGACCGCGGCACCCCTTAGCCCACCGCAAGGCGATTATCTCTCTAACAGAGCCAATGATCATCAACAATGGAAATGGATGATTGGTGACATGTTCCATGCCCTCAACAACATGGATGCAGTCTCCCCAAAGCTAAAAACGCCCACGCACCGGCAAACATTTGAAAACTTCAACAAAGCCAATGGACTGGAAACGGAAAATTTTATTTCCGTTGGCTCGCTGGCAACAGGTGGACTGTCCAACGCATGGGGGTGCGGGGTTGCGCGCTTCCCCGCAGAAGATTTTGCAGAACTAGATATCTATGTCGATCTTGAAAAATCATACGAAATCGTATCCCGACGCATCGGCATCAGCGGCAATGAGCCTGACGATCTATCGAACTACTTTGGCGTAGATAAGTGGTCACAACCCTCACTTCCTATCGATCAGCTACACCAACGGTTATTGACCAACTACAACAAACATCGGGCATCCCTCCCTCAACTGGGATTCCAGATGGGTCGCTCGCGTATTGCTGCGTTGAGCCAAGACATGGATGAACGAAAGGCCTGCGATCTTTCGGGCAACTGCCTATGGGGCTGCCACAATCAGGCACTTTACTCGTCCGAACAGGAAATATCGAAGCTAAAGCTTTATCCTGGCTTCTCCCATGTATCGGGTATTTTAGTCGACGCTATTAGCAAATACGCTGACACATGGACCATTTCCAGCAGTCAAAGCGCAAGAAGGTTCTCGGCCAAACGACTATTACTTGCAGCAGGAACACTAGCCTCAACCAAACTAACGTTAAAATACCTCCAACATACCGCACCCGTAGCACTACAAGCGTCACCTACTGCGGCGTTTCTATTGTGGCTGCCACGAATGCTGGGAGCGAAACGAGTCCCTTCTCTTGGCCTAGGGCAGCTGTCGTTCGCACTGAAACTTGCATCCAACGTGACCGCCTTCGGCTCAACATTCAGTACCACCGGCTTGCCGATGTCCGAATTTGTCAGTCGCGTACCACTTAGCAAACGATATAGCGTAGACATCATGGCAAATTTGCTGAGCTCTTGCGTGGTAGGTAATGTGTTTTTACCCGGACATTTATCGAAACATAGCGTCTCCATGGTCGGCAACGAGGTGCTCCATATTAAGGGTGCCGAGCATCCCGATACTCACATGTTGATGAAGCAGACAGAGACCCTGCTTCGCAAGGCTTATTGGAAAATGGGGGCAATTCTAATGCCCATGAGCTTTACTGTTGGAAAACCAGGCGCCGACATTCACTACGCTGCTACCCTACCCATGCGATCAACCCCCGAACCCGTTACTACAAACCGACTTGGCGAAGTAAGCGGCCTCAAAGGACTACACATCGTGGACGGCGCCTGCTTACCCAAACTGACAGAAAAATCACATACATTGACCATCATGGCAAACGCGGACCGCATCTCAAGAGCCCTTGCTACACCACCGTTAGAGTGACAGCCTCAACAAGCTTGCGCATCATAGTAAAGCTCATATTCAAGGATCGAGTAGTAGGCGAATTCACATCCATCCTCCGCCCTCAAAGGTGGATCAGCGATTTACCATGGCATCTCCAACGATCAGTTCCACGGCAGCAAGCCTCCGTAGCCTTCGACCGACGAAGCGTGCCGCAGCCGCTCCAGTATGTGGCGAAGCCATGAGTAGGAGCCCCTGGTTGTCGACCTTGGCGGTCTCGATCAGACTGTAGATCTGCGCGCCGGCACTGTCGCCATGGATGGTATCGCTGAACAGACGCCTTACGTCCGACGACAAACAGCTTGATCGCTTTTTAGCGGTGTTGTTTCGATGAGTAAATAACCCGCTTCGACATAGAACTCCAGGTGGCTCCAGTTACTTGCCAGATAATGCACAGCCTTGACCAGCGCACTTTGCGGCGGAACCTGGGATTGGGTTTATCCAGCCACCCTTTCATTTGCGCCAGCATCAACAGGCTCTTTTCCTGACGACCGATGAACCGCTGTGAGTTCACAGTCAGTACCACACAGCTTGTTTATCATCGCCAGCGCAATATCGGCACGTCCGGCCTTACCCTTTGACCGAACTTTCTGAGCGTCGACGAGCTTGCACCGCGTATGGGCCATGCAGGCTAGACGCTTCACCACTGATTGCAATGCCATGGCGTTATAACGGCGCAATCATCGGTCATGACACAACCAAGATAACCGTCCAGCAAACGCATCGGTACAACACGACTTTGCGATCGGGCGGGCCGCTGACTTGTACCCACATTCAAGATTGGCTGGCTGGATCCGTTCTATTAACACACTGAAACGCGAGGCTCATCGCAGTGGATCACCGGGCTTTGCAACGGCTAGCCATCGACATAATTCGTCGTCAGCAGCATCGCCAGTACGTTTGGACTGGCCAAGCTCTTTTCAATTAACTAGGCCCTGGTTTGTCGGATGACCGGTAGGGTTTCACAGTCCCGGCAATCATAGACCTATCGGATGTGTTAGATGCCCCAGATCTGCACCACACCCCCACAAAAAAGGGCGACCGAAGTCGCCCTTTTTCATGGTCTGACAGAACTCAGTTCTGCTTTTCCATCTGTGCACGCAGCAGGTCGCCCAGAGTGGTAGGACCAGCAGCAATGTCAGTAGCTGGCTTGTCGCGCAGGCTCTGGATTGCTTCTTTCTCTTCAGCGTCGTCTTTCGACTTGATGGAGAGCTGGATTACGCGGCTCTTGCGGTCAACGCTGATGATCTTGGCTTCTACTTCTTCGCCT